>WNGE01005517.1_pt1 | contig 14266 bp, 11 predicted proteins | sample 5400651 | NCBI WGS metagenome assembly WNGE01 (sample SAMN13153370, study PRJNA577476) | soil metagenome | isolation source: 60 cm soil or saprolite under grassland replicate 2 | place: USA:California | collected 2016-06-15 | reverse complement strand
AATACCAGGTTGTTGCTGCTGAACGTGTGGTCGATCCGCGTAGTGAACTGATCCATGGATAGATCGCGGTCTCCAAATCCGGAGAAGTTCCGTCCCAGGCCTGGAGTGGTCGGGAGTGGGACATTGGCCAGAATAGCCTTTGCGAACGGCGCAATCATGGCGTCTGGGATCTGGTCATTCATGAACGGCTGCTGTGTCGCCGGGTTGATGATCGGCCCCATGCCCACGAAATTTCCGGTGCGCATATCTCTGGTTGGAAGGGCAGCGCCGAGGGTGATTCCTTTGAAGATTCTGCTGCCTTCGTAGTTACCGAAAATAAAAGTCTTATTGCGCTGTATCGGTCCATCCAAGCTCGCTCCAAATTGATTTTGACGGAACGGCGGCTTGATCGTACCGTCGAAGAAGTTCCTTGCGTCCAGTACGTCGTTCCGCAGGAATTCATACGCCGCGCCATGCCACACGTTGCTGCCCGATTTGGTCGAGATGTTAACCTGTGCGCCGCCGTGGCCGCCGAATTCTGCCGAATAGTTGCTCGTATGGACCTTGAATTCCTGAATTGCATCAATCGACGGAGAGACTGTGAGACGCTCATAGACTTCGTCGCGAATGGGTACGCCATCGAGCAGGAAAACGTTGTCTTCAAAGCGCGTGCCGTTTGCATTGGCCGACTGGCCGGAGAGTGCCAGGGGACTGCTCAGAGTGCCTTTGACCTCGGGCACTACCCCTGCGGTTAACAGGGCCAACTGAATGAACTGCCGCCCGTTTAGGGGCAGTTGTATCACCCGCTGGTTCTCAATGACCTCACCCGATTCGGCGGTATCGGTGTCGAGCAGTGGCGCGTTTCCTTGGACCTCGATTTTTTCCGATACGCTCCCCATGCGCAGGACAAAATCTAGGCGGACGCGGCTGTTGATCTGGAGCTCAATCGAGGGGCGTTCCTCGGTCGTAAAGCCCGCATGCTCGACCCGAACGGAGTAATTTCCCACCGGCAACAGGTTGATGACGTAGTTGCCGCCGTCCCCGGAGAGCACAGATCGAGCCACGCCTGTCTGGAGGTTGGTTGCAGTGACCGATGCACCCAGCACCGCGGCGTTCGTAGCATCATTCACAGTGCCGAGGAATGTTCCGGTCGTTACCTGAGCGGCGACCGCGCTGGAGAAGGCACAAGTCGCAGCCAATACTATTAAACGTACGAAATGGCGATGTACTTTGAAGAGTGGCATGGGCCCCCGTGTGAGAACGTTGGGGCAGGATAGCGGAAACCGAGCAGACTTTATCCGCCCCACACGTGCGAAATTGAGCGAGGATTCTACTCCCAAGCGGGCAATGCTGTTAAGCAGAATCGTACCGCGACGGAGAACACGACTATCGTGTATCAACTCGTTCCGGGAACAGTTGCGTGGATTTTCTCAATCCGGTATCCATGCTGAAGGTCCATCAGCCGATCTCGCAGACGACCAAGTGTCTCTGCATTGCTACGGTGCCTTTTTTTTGCAGATCCTGGCTGACCAGATCGAGCACGGTGGCGAGAGTACCGAAGTAGTCGTTTTCTTCAATATGGAATTGTAGGCTTGCTTCTTCATTCATGCCCGAAGTATGACCCGGACAAGTTAAAAACTTTCTAAAATAAAGTTCAAATTTTGATAAAGCGAATTCAACGGCGCGAAGCCTCGGTAAGAGTAGCCAATTCCGCCAATCTGTCATAAAGCTCGCTCATTAAAAGTCTCACCCCCCCGGCGGTTACTCCTCGCCTTTAAGGACCGTTTACCCGCCGCAGACAAACTACTTATCCAGCAAACACCATGATCTGTGGATAGAATCAGTCTTGTACTTTTCAACATACTGCAAACCAGTTGGTAAAGTAGACAGTTCCCTGATCCGGCTTAGCAAATCGGGATACCCCTCTCTATGTTGAAAACAGTTTCCCCACCCATTGGAAAAGGTAGGTGCGCCCAATCCATTCTTATTTATCTTTTTTAACTCCGCCGCTTTCCGAAAACTCTCTTCCGCTTCTCGTGTTCTTCCAAGGCTCTGCAACAAAATTCCCAAGTTGTTGTACGCATCAAACGTCGGACTGATCGCGATGGCGTTTCGGAAAGCGGCAAGAGCCTCCTCGGCCTTTCCTTGTATCGCCAGAGCATTTCCCAAGTTGGTATAGGCATCGGTGGATTTCGGATTAATCTTGACGGCTTTCCAAAATGATGCGATGGCTTCTTCCATTTTGCCCTCTGTCGCGAGAGCGACCCCCAATCTGTTATAGGCTGGGGAATATTTAGGATCAATCACGACAGTTTTCTGGTACTCGGTGATAGACTCCTTGGTCCTCCCCTGTGCCGCGAGAGCAACCCCCAAGTTATATACGAGCAAGTCCTAGGCTGTTGTAGGCATCGGCAGCTTTCGGATCAATCGCGATGACTTTCTCGAATATTGCCGTGGCGTCTTCTGTTTTGCCCTGCAAGGCAAGAGCAGCTCCCAAATTGTAGTATGCATTACTATATTTGGCATCGATCGCGACAGCCTTTCTGTACGCAACGATAGCCTTCTCGATCTTGCCGTATGCGGTAAAGGCATTCCCCAAACTGTAATAGGCATATGCATCTTCGCGAGCCGGTCCTGTTGTTTGGGTTTTCATCGACAGCTTTCCGGAATGCGCTGATGGCATCTGCCGTTTTGTCCTGTGCGGCCAGAACAGTTCCGAGACTGTTATAAGCTTGAGCAGATTTGGGATTTACTTCGAGAACCTTACGGAAAGCGAATACGGCCTCATCCATCTTGCCCCTTTTAGCAAGAAGAGCTCCCAAATTGTTATAGGCGTCAGCATATCCTGGATTAATGGCTATGGCTTGGCGGAAAGTCGCGCGCTAGTCCGAGATTCAAGGCAGGAAATGATTTGAAGACGTTGTCGTTGCGTGAGATGAGCCTGCAGGCTCCGCCTTCGATATGGGCGAGAGCCGTAAATCCGTCCCACTTAATCTCGAAGTACCAGTCCGGATGGTCGAACGGCTCCGTTTTGCGGTTAAGCGGCATCGGCTGGAAGCGAGATGACATCACTGAATTCATAATAATTGATCCGGGCGGCTCTCGGCTGTGGTACGCGGCCCGCTTTCGCGTGTTTGAACTATGCGAGCAAAATCCCTGCCCGATATATGGCGAATGGAAAGCGAAGTATGCTAGGCTTCATTGTGTGATTCTCCGAACGTGCAAAGTTTCAGTGACGGATATTCAGGACGTTGAGCACTCCGTCGAAGTCACCGCGGGGACCCTTTATGAAGCGGTTGCCACGGCTCTCGCTGCTTTACAACAGGATAACTGGGTGGGGGAGATCGGGCAGGGTCTTACAACAGTGACCGTCATTGTCCAGCAGCCGCCCGTAAGGCACGAGGTCAAGATGAAAGACTTCCTTTCATGGCTGGGGCGCCAAGGAGGATCTCCGGCAGAAATCATTGGTCACCACGACCGTTGGCAGAACCAAGACCGCTACCGCCAGCGCTCCGTTTACCGCGCGGTGCCGTGTCCCCGAAATCCAGCGCCGATGCTGCAGTACCTTTGTCATGATCGCGCTCCATTGTCAAACCATCCTATCCCTGCCGCGAAAAATATCAAGAGGTTTTCGGATCCTTTCTTTAAGGCACCCAGAAGCTGCCATGCGGTGTAGGTTTTGTTAGAACTTCTTAGAAACAATGGCACAAATTCTCTCATCATCGACAACCCAAAAGGGTTCGGGACAATGTGCAGCAATTAGCGATGTCAGCAGGAGGAGGGCAACTCTCACGCAATACCAGGCATTATAATGCTACACGAACTCCCAGCCTTGCGTTGTGAGCGTGGGTCAATTGACGTTATATCGCGGTTATACTCATTGACTCATGGACGGGTTCTGAGCGAAATCGCCTGTTTTCGACAACAATCCACTAAAATCCTTGGCCAGTAGTTTCGCCTTGCCATCCGACTCGAATCGAGCGCACCGTGAATCCGAAAATAGTTCTGATAGATTCACAGCAGTCCACGATTGATGATTTATCCACCGCCTTTCGGGTAGTGGAAGGAGTGAGTTTTGCGAAGGTTGATCGAGCGCTCTACTCGCTTCCTCCGCCGCCAGGGCTTGACGCAATATTTCTGATATTGCCCGCCGCAGAACGATGGGGTGCAATGCCCGCGCCTGGGCGATGTCTGGTGCTCCAGACCACTTCCGATGATCAACACAAGGGTATGCCACCCTATGTTGTTACCGGCGTCGTTATGCGGCCCGAGGATCCCCGAGGTCCTCTTCCCGAAACAAGACTGCTCATAATCTCCGCAATCGAAGCTGTTCGAGAGTTTAACGCTCGAAGCACAGAAAAGATAAACCGGCTGGGATTCTGGGCTAACAATCTTTTGATAGATGTGACCCCAGCGCAGTTGGCCCAGATATTTTGTGAAATACGCCAGGTCTAGCCTTGAAAATTATTCCCGACAAAAGGACGGGAGCTTCGCTGCGGAGCGAGAGGATTGTTGGTGAAACATCGCCACTGGCACTCATCGACCGGGTTCTGAGTGAAATCGCCTGGTTTCGCCAACTAGCGCAATATGACCGCGCCATGCAGGACAATATACCGAAGCCACGCCTGTTCTGAGGCGTTGTTCTACTACTTCCGGCTGGACGATCAAGTTCCCCGAGAATCGTCTGCTGCGGCTCATCGAGCGCCTACGCCTAAGCAAGCTAGCCGGTGATCGTTATTGACAAGTCAGTGTGGCGGTACCACTTACCGTGGCTGACGTGTTCTGCACTCCATTGTTCACAGTGAACTGTAGGTTTTCGGGGGCACTCGCGGTGACGGTGACGGTGCCAGGTGCGGAGCAAGTAGCTTCGCCTGTCGAGCCGATAGTCGCCGCGACAGTTCCGGTGCTTGTCGGCGAAGTCTTCCACGAAAGACCGTCTACTTGCGACAGTTCCCGACTCTTGCCGTTTGCGAAATTTCCGGTCGCGGTGTAGCCGACCTGGCCCTGAGGATTACTTGTAGTGGTGGCCGATTGAGGGCTGACCGTGATACTCGTCAAATTTGCGTGACCTGCGCCGCAGCCGACGAGAGCAACTACCGCCACCACGAGGAACAACAAGTACTTCATAGTGTGACTCCGCACGGTTTAAGATGCGCCGCATCTACTCTGGGTTGGTCTCTCTTGGCTCTTGGCGTTAAATCGCCTTCTCACTCACAACGGGGTTCTGAGTGCAATTGCCTGTTACGGTTCTGAGCGCAAACGCCTGTTCTCGACAGTTATCCTCAACGGTGGGATTATTGGGGCGAGGCGCTGCATGACACGGGAGAAGAAAACCGGGTGGCGACGTTCCGTGCTGCGCATTGGCACTGCGATGCAAGCGATCCTGTACGCAGTTCTGGTGACAGGAATAGTATGGCGGTTTAATCCGACTCTTCCCTACGGGGCGCTAGTCTTAATCTTTGTGGGCTTCTGTATCGCATTCTACTTCCTGTGGATTTGGGTCTTTGTCGAGCGTCCTGCCGAACTTGCCAAGAAACTGCCGATAAGCAGCAAGGAACTCCGCAGGAAAAGGCAAGAGTTTTACGATAACCTACCAAATGACTGCCCGTATGTTGGGGTGCAATCAGAAGATTGTTCTGAGTGAAATCGTCTGTGGCTGTTGAAAAACTTACTCTCTAGAAATCCGCAGAAATTAGATAGCGTCAGGATGCACTACAAACGATTCTCTCTGGTCGCCTAGACATTTTCTATCCCCCAAATTTGTCCTGATTTCTGAAATCTCGAGTTTTTCAACAGCCACGCCTGATAGCGTCAACTATGGTTCGCTGATCCTATTGCAGCTTCGCGTACTCCGCCTTGGCTTCCTTTAGGATGGGGATGTCGGAGTCGGCGTCTTTCCAGAGGGCGAGGAAATCCTGATACGCGGTACGGGCTTTGGCGGTGTCGCCGGACATTGCATAGGCACGACCCAGTTGCAGATGGCACAGAGCGCCGAGCGGGAAGTTGAGCACGATCCCGCGGTGGTCAATGATCCTCTGGAACTCCGTGGCCGCCGCGCTGCCGTTGCGAGCCATGAGCTGAGCCAGGCCGCGGATGTAAACGGGATAGAGAGTCCCCAGCTGGAATTGTGGCGGCTTACCCAATTCGTAGGGAGCAGCAGCTTCCAGAAACACCAGAGCTTGGGTGGGATTGTTGGCATTCAGTTCGATGGCTGCCTTAATGGTTGGCAGCCAGTAGACCTTCAGCACCGTCTGCGATGGGTAGCTCTTCTGCATTTCTTCGACAATCGCTTTGGCCCGGGCGGTTTCGCCGACTCGCGCTAGCGTCAAGGTAGCAAACATTTTCACATCCCGGCCCGGAGACAGCGTCACGGCTGCCGCGACATCCTGCTTCGCGGCTGGTATGTTGCCGACCTCCGCCTCCCGCAAAGCAGCGTTCACTAACCACAATGCCGCTGTCTCCCTGGAGTCGTTACGGACGGCAGCATCCACCGCACGCCGGGAAAAGTCCCGCGCTTTCATAAGCCGACCGTAGTATGCCTCGGTGTCGGATTGGAACGAGAGCAGAATGTCTTCGCTTCCGGGCTTGCCTGCGGCCCAAACTAGTTGCCGCTCCATCTCCGCGGCATTGCCCTTGAGGAAGGCGAGTTGATAGATTCCCCAATGCAACGTATCACCTTCGAATTTGCCTAGGGCCTGCTCTATTGTTTTGTTGACGTCATCCAGACGGTTGAGTGCGAGGTAGTCGCCTGCGAGGTTGCCATAACCAACCATGGTCGGCTCCAGGCGCAAGCCATATTGGGTTTCGGTCACCGCCTTCTCGTACTGCCCAAGTTGGGCGTAAATGTCCCCCAAGTTGGTGGGGGGCACCAGGTCTTGTGGATAAGTCTTGGCCCATAACTCATAGACTTGGCTGGCCTGCTCCAACTCACCGGTTACGAATCCGTGGTACATGGAGGAGATACGGTATTTTTCCCGTTCGCTGACTTGCTCGCGCAGATCGTAGGCTTTCTTGATGTTTTCCGCAGCCAGACTGGCTTGTCCCAGATTTGCGTATGCGACTCCGATACTGGCATAGGCGGCGGCGAAATTCGGGTCGAGTTCGAGAGCACGTTTATAGAACGGAATCGCCTCGGCATTTCCCTTTGTGCGGAAGGTCGTTATGCCCATGCTGAAGGCTTTCAGTGCTTCTAACGACGCTGTCGTGGCCTCAACCGGAACGTCGAACTTCTGGATGGAAGCGAGTGATTCGCCAAGTTTGGCCCGCATTCTGGCCGCCGCCTGACCTAGTGCTTTCAGCACGTCTTGCTTGGTCGCAGCCTCTTCCTGTTCCTTGGCCAGCGTATCCCCAGTGTTGCAACTGACTCCATCCACACCAATCACATACTGACCACCCAAGTTTGAAATTGACCCCAATATGATTGCCTTGCTACCTGTGCGCACACAGAGTTCTCTGGCTACCTCCTGGGTGATACGGTCGCTGGGTCGGCGACCCATGAGGCGCAGGGTTTCACCTATCTTGCGGTCGGAAAGAATGTTGAGAAAGGGAGACTGTCCTAGTTGCACAGCCAGAGCCTGCTTCAGTGCGCCGTCAAAGACTGCATCTCCGGTCGTGTTGTCGAAGTCGGCCAGTACAATCGTGTCTTTTTCTGTCAGCGGCGTTGCCGGACGCAAGCGAAAGTAGAGAGCACCGCCAATCAGGGCGGCCACAATCAGCACGGCGGCGAGAACAAGAATTTTCGGGCGTCCGCTCTTTTGTTGCTCCGCTTTTATAGCCGGCACGGCAGCCGAAGCCGACTTCTGTTTACCGCTGGAGGGTGGACGAGTCGTGCCGGAACTTTTGACTGCTTCCGCTTCTTCCGCATCCACCGCCACCGGCACGGCTGACCGGCTGGACTCCGTCTCGCGCTTCAGCCGCTTCAGATCCGTGCGGATGTCCGAGGCGTGCTGGTAGCGCAAGTCTCGGTCCTTCTCCAGCGCCTTATTAACGATCTCTTCCAGCTTGGTCGGCAGCTCAGGATTTAGACGCACCGGGGCGACCGGGCTCTTGTGCAAGATCGAATCAAACAGATTCGCCGTCGTGTCGCCGCGAAATGGCTGCTTGCCGGTTGCCATTTCGTACAAGACAGCGCCAAAGGAAAACAAATCCGTGCGGGCGTCCAGTTCTTTCCCCCGCGCCTGCTCCGGGGACATGTACGCCACCGTGCCAACTGCCGTACCCGGGCTCGTCAGGTCTTTTTCCCCAAATCCGGTTTGCGTGGCGTCGCCCGACGTTACCGCAACAGTCCCAGCGGCGACCTTGGCCAGTCCAAAGTCGAGGATCTTGGCATGGCCACGTTCGGTCACGAAGATGTTCGCTGGTTTGATGTCGCGATGGACAATACCCTTGACATGCGCCGCATCGAGGGCATCGGCTATTTCGATGGCCAGTGAGAGCAGCGTCTCCAGCTCCATCGCACGCTCGTCGATCATGTGTTTGAGCGTCTGACCATCCAGAAACTCCATGGCGATGAACGCCTGGCCATCCTGCTCGCCGATGTCATGAATCGTGCAGATGTTAGGGTGATTCAGCGCAGATGCGGCCTTGGCCTCACGTCGAAACCGCTCCAGGGCCTGGCGGTCGTGGGCCACGCCTTCCGGCAAGAGCTTAAGGGCGACAAAGCGGTCCAGCCGCGTGTCTTCGGCCTTGTACACCACTCCCATGCCGCCGCCACCGAGCTTCTCGACGACGCGGTAATGCGAGATGGTCCGCCCGATCACGCGGACGCAATATTAGGAGCGCTGCGGTGGGAAGTCAACGCGACGCGTATAGCGGGACCGGCAGTCGACGCAACCGCGAAAAGTCGCCCGGTATTCGGGGCGACAACGTCCGCGGTGCTGCCGTTGCAAGCACTGTTTTATTGCAGCTTCGCATACTCCGCCTTGGCTTCCTTTAGGATGGGGATGTCGGAGTCGGCGTCTTTCCAGAGAGTGAGAAAGTGTTTGTAGGTAGCGAGCGCGCGGACGCGGGCGGCATCGGCTTCCGCGCCCTGCGAGGTTCTCGACTGCAAAGCGTTGGCACGCGCTTTGCGCAGATGCGCCAACGCTCCTGTCCAGCAGTTCCAGACAATACCGCTGTGATCGAGAATCTTCTGAAACTCGGCAGCGGCCGCACTGCCCTGTCCGGCTGCCAAGTATGCCTCGCCCCGGACGTACGTCGGATAGAGACAGGAACTGCCGAGGTTGGCCGCAAAGGTGATTACTCCAAACTCGACCGGTGGGAGAGCAACTTGTAGGGTTTTCAGGGCCAAAGAAGGATTGTTGTGATTCAGTGCCAATTGCGCCTGGATCGCTGGTAGCCAAAGGGACTGCATTTGCGAGTCCAGGGGGAAGCGTTTCCCTAAGTCCTGAGCCAAAGATTCGGCTCGCGCCGCATCGTCTGCCAACGCGAACGCGAGGGCTGCTTCGACTTCGGCTCCCTGGCTCGCCGGAGCTAGTTTCAGAGCCTTTGCAGCTAACGGTCGGGCTTCCGTACCTATGCCGTAAGCGGCTTCCCGTTGAGCAGCAATCCCCTGCCATATTGCCCCGGCTTCCTTGTTGTCAGCCCGTACTGCGGAGTCCACCGCCCGCTTGGTCAGTTCCCGTGCCTTGCCAAGATGACCAGCATAAGCCTCGGTGTCAGATGCGAGCGCCAGTCCAAAGTTCTCATATTCGGGCTTGGCTGCAAACCACCGCCCCTGTTCCGCCATCACGTTGGAGTCCGAGCCGAGAAAAGCAAGAGCGTACAAAGCGGCAGGGAATATGTAATTATCCGGTTTTCGGGCCTGTTTTTCGTTGATGATTTGCCGCGCTTCGTCAAAACGCTGCAAGGCAAGGGCATAGTCGGCGAGATTCTCATACAAAGTTATTTCTTCCGGTGCAAGGCGGATGCCTTGCCTCGTGACCTCCACGGCATTTTCATATCGCCCCTGTGCGGCGAGTACTATGCCCAGATTGTTATACGCCGCAACTTCACGCGGGTAGCTACCAATCTTTTCCTGATAAGTCTGGGCTGCTTTGTCCAGTTCTCCAGTTACAGACGAATAATAGTTGGCAGTGATCGCCAGTCTTTCCCGTTCGCTGGCATGCTCGCGCAACTGGAATGCTTTGGCAAGGTACTCGCCGGCTCGCGCTGGCTCGCCGAGATTGTAGTAGTGAACGCCCACTGCCCCGTAGGCCATCGCAAAATTCGGATCAAGCTCGATGGCACGCTGATCGTAAGGCAGGGATTCGGCGGCACCTCTCTCGCTGGCCGCCTTCTGTCCAAGACTGTACGCTTTCAGAGCTTCGAGCGAAGACGTCGTGGCCTGTTCGAGCGGAACGTCAAATCTCTGCACCGTGGCCAGCGATTCGCCCAATCCGCTGCGCAGCTTGGTTGCTGCCTTCCCCAGCGCGTCCAGCACCTTCTCCTTGGATGCCGCCGTCACCTGCTCCTCGGCTAGCGGGTCTCCCTTCTGGCAGCTCACCGCCTTCAATTTCAGCACATATTCGCTACCCAAACTGCCAATCGCTCCGGCAAGGTAGGCCTTGCTGCGCGCCCGCAGGCAAAGCTCGCGGGCTATATCGGGCGTGAGCCTGGCGTCAGCCGGACGGGCCATCAGTTTCAGCGCCTTTGCAACTTCAATGTCGGAGAGAACATTTAGGAAAGGCGATTGCCGCAGGGAAACGCTGAGCGCCGTTTTCAGCGTGTCGTCGAAAACCGCATCCCCCGTGCTGTTCGCGAAATCGGTAAGAACGATGGTGTCCTTTTCGGTCAGGCGCTTGCTTTGATGCGAACGATAGTAAAGTCCGCCCGCCACAAGCAAAACCACGGTTAAGAGGGGAACCACAACCTTCCAGAGCTTCCCCTGCCGACCCGAAGGAGCTTGTGCCACGGCCACTGTGCCCGAGCTGGCTGCAACTCGCCCCGTTTCTGTGTCCCGCTTCAGGCGCTGCAGGTCGGCTCGCATCTCCGAGGCATGCTGGTAACGGAAGGAGCGATCTTTTTCGAGAGCTTTAGCGATGATCCCGTCGAGTTCAGGAGGTAGCTGAGGATTCCATTGACTGGGCGGTTCCGCGTGCTCGTGAAGAATGGCCCCGTATGTCGCTCCGTCGGTGTCTCGATCGAAGGGCAGGTGCCCACTTGCCATTTCATAGAGGGTCACGCCGAAAGAAAACAGGTCGGTACGTTCGTCGAGCGGCTTCCCCCCGACCTGCTCGGGCGACATATAGCTGACCGTGCCCAAAGCAATGTTCTTGGTAGTGAGATCCTTCAACGTGATCGTGGGATCCTCTGAGGCAGAGCCCGATTCTCGTCTTGTGCCGGGATCCGTCCTTTTCGCCAACCCGAAGTCAAGAACTTTGGCATGTCCACGTTTGGTAATAAAGATGTTCGCAGGCTTGATATCCCGATGAATGATACCCGCCGAGTGCGCCGCATCCAGCGCGTCTGCGATCTCAATCGAAAGCGTCAGGAGCAAATCTGTCTCCAGCGGACGCCCGGCGATGCGATGCTTCAGCATGACGCCATCCAGAAACTCCATGGCGATGAACGACTGCTCGCCACTTTTGCCGATCTCGTAAATTGTGCAGATGTTGGGATGGTTGAGGGCGGAGGCTGCGCGAGCTTCACGCCGGAAACGTTCCAAAGCCTGCGGATCACGGGCAACGTCGTTGGGCAGGAACTTCAGGGCGACGAAGCGGCCAAGCTCAGTGTCCTCGGCCTTGTAGACCACACCCATCCCGCCGCCGCCGAGTTTCTCGACAATGCGGTAGTGCGAAATGGTTTGGCCGATCATTGGGCTGGAATCTTAGGTCTAGTGGCCGGACAAGTCAATGAATGCAGAGCACTTGGATGCCTCTTGGGCCGGTAGTTGGTGAAAAATCGCCATATCACTCATTGACGGTCTGCGGATGTCCTTATTTTAGGTAGTCCGATTCGTCTTCGGCCAGTCAATCCGCCAGCGCCCGCCCGACATCGGCACCCAGAATAGCCGCTTTTGCGGTGTCCCCCGTGCATGATGGTAAAGCGTAGCCGCCCGCTCATAGAAGCCCCGCGTGTGCCATGAATCAGGGAATCCAAAATGCTGAAAGTCGAGGTGGTGGCAAAACTCGTGGCACAGGGTACTCAGGAATGTGCCGAAAGAGGTGATCTCCTTCCGCACCGCCGTCCGCATCCACACGCGGATCACCATGGTCTCGGGATTGTAGTCGCCGAACAACTCTGTCGCCCAGCGTTCACGCACTCGCAGCGGTCGCGCTGCAAGCACTCGGACATTACAGTTCGATGTTCTATAGAACTCTGATGTAGCTGCCAGAAACTCTGCGCAGGCGCGGCGGACATCGGCGGTTGTCCCAGCCTTCATCGTCGATTCGACGGATTGTGCAATCGCCAGCAAGCCTCCGCCCTGCGGTAGGTCGAGCGTCCTGATCCGGTCGCTTTCGAGAAACCATGCACGGTTCGCCTTGCGCGGTAAAGCGTCGGTCAGCAATGCATCCTCATAGACAAGTCAGCGGAAGTCAGGGGATGAGACGGAGCGCCGGATTATTCGTATGGCATTAAACCGCTATCCATCATCATGCGATCAGCGGTTTCCGAGGATTGATGGACAATGGAAACGATCAAACCCCGTACCGCTTCCACAGCCGGAACCACGGATTGTGCGCGTACATCTCGTCGTGCCTTTGGTTTGCGGCGCAGCGGTCGGACAACTGGAGCGGTCTGGTGTCCAGAAGTAAGTAGAGTCGTTCGAGCCACTCGATCTCGGCAATGGCTTTCTCAAGGTTCATCTTGTTCTAAAGCGTTAGATGCGCGGCGAAGAGCAGACTCGCTTCGCGGCTGGCGGCGGCCGAAACAACGCAGTATAACCTGAGCACCTGTCGAACGCTTGCTCCGTGAAGAGCATTCAGCGAAATCGCCCGCGAGCGCAAGTCGCGCTAAAAAATGCGAACAAGCAATTTAAAGCCGTGCTGAGCCGCTGGGAGACAGCCTATAACAAAGAGAATTTCTATCGTGGGATACGTATCCTCCTCGAACTTCAGCGAAATGGCTCTTCGGTGTTGTGACGAGCATGGATTATTTCAGGTGCTTATTGACAGCTTTGGTCATCTGAAACATATCCAATTTTTTACTGCCAAAAATAGGCTGTAACTTATCGTCGGCGAGGATTTCACGCTTATTCTGTGGATTCTGGAGTTTGTGCTTCTTGATATGAGCCCAAATCTTTTTCGTGACCTCACTGCGAGGAAGGGGTTCCGCGCCGACAACTTTGGCTAGCTGTTCTGAAGGCTGCATCGGCTTCATAAAGGCACTATTTCTCTTTGCTGCTTTACCTGCTGCTCTTGCCATTTATCTCTCCGCTTGAAAAAGTGACTTGAATCAGTCGAATTGTAACGGAATCAGGTGTGCGGTGTGGAGTCAAACCTACGGGCATTTTCAGGGAGTCGCCCCAGAGCGCCTCCTTAGAGATCGCGCCGATTTCTGGTTCGCATCCCGATGAGCGGCGGTTGCGACTCAATCAATGTTTCAGTTGCGGCGGGCGTTCTCGTGTCCGAAACGTCCAGCCAACGGCGAGGCACTTGATTGGGACGTCGTTTGTGCAGCCCGCAAGCCGCTAGGATAGCTTCTTCTTGGCGAATGGAACCGCGTATGCGGCGGCAGGATTGTGCGAAGCAGCCATTGAAGCTTTGCGGTAATACTCCACGGCTTTTTGCTTCTCGCTCAATTTCTCGTAGCTCTGGCCAATCATGCACTGGATGAACGGGTCGTTCTGGTTTGCCTGATTCAGTCCTTCAAGCGCCGCTTTGTAATCTCCCGCATAGAACGCGACGTAGCCCTTCAGGTACGGGAAGAACTGGGCTTGCTCGGGCATGGTGCCTTTGTCGAGGATGGCCTTTGCCGCAGCAACATGCTTTTGCGCTTCCACGTGGTCGCCTCGTCGAGCCGCGGTGCGGCCTTGCGCGTGCTCCCACCGGAAGTTCCATAGGTCTTGCCGAGCAGGCTTGATGTCGGGTTCTTTCAGTCCCGTGTCACGACCTATCTCGTACCACTTGGACGCGGTGTTCAAATCCCCGGAGTCGAGGCAAACGCGAGCCGCCTCGTCCGCAATCTCTCCCTGTTGAAAGAAGTTCTTCACGCTGCCGTAGAAGTCGAAAACCTGCTGTTCGTATTCGATTGTTTTGGCGCAATCACCCTCGAAAGCGTATGACATCGCCATCGCCCTTCGCGCTCCTGCTTTGTGCTCAGGCGTGTCCGCCACGTCGATTGCCTTCGCGAAATAGTTGCGTGCTTC
>WNGE01006195.1_pt1 | contig 14267 bp, 10 predicted proteins | sample 5400651 | NCBI WGS metagenome assembly WNGE01 (sample SAMN13153370, study PRJNA577476) | soil metagenome | isolation source: 60 cm soil or saprolite under grassland replicate 2 | place: USA:California | collected 2016-06-15 | reverse complement strand
GTCGTGGCCACGATGGAGGTTGAAGGTCCGGCTATTTCTCGCTTCGGAGTTCTGGACGTCGAAAACATCGATGGCCACGTTTATCGCGTCAGGAACATGGTTGAGAAACCAGCACCTGAAAAGGCACCGTCAAATCTGGCAATCATCGGTCGTTATGTTTTGACCCCTGACATCTTTGACGAGCTCGAAAAGACAGCCCCCGGGGCGATCGGCGAGATTCAAATTACGGACGCGATGTGCGCGCTGCTTGAGAAACGAGATGTCTATGCCGTACGGTTCGAAGGAACCCGACATGACGCCGGCGACAAACTGGGGTTTTTGATCGCGACCATCGAATTTGGCTTGAAGCATCAGGAGCTGGCGACGGAATTTCGCACCTACTTGAATTCGCTAAAACTGGAATGATAAGAATCGATCTGCTCTTCGCTATTTTGTCTTTCTTAGACACTCTACGACAGGCTTCACCTGTATGAACGAAACAGAATCGGTTAGGAGTTTCTCGGGCCGCTCGGCGATCGTCACCGGCGCGACCCGCGGTATTGGGCGGGCGATCGCTTTGGAACTTGCGCGGCGCGGGGCGGATATTGCTTTCAACTACGCGAAAAGCGCAGAAGCCGCCGGCAGGCTCAAGAGTGAGATTGAAAGTTTAGGCGTACGCGCGATCGCCTCGCAATGCGATGTAGCAAGTACCGAAGCGGCCGCGGAAATGGTGAAACAAGTAAAAGACGCCTTCAGCCGAATTGATTTTCTCGTGAATAACGCCGGCATCGTTCGTGATACTTTGATCCTGCGCATGAAAGAGGACGATTGGGACGCGGTCGTGGATACGAATCTAAAAGGGGCCTGGAATTTCGCTAAGGCGTCGTTGCGCGTAATACTGCGGCAGGAAGAAGGCGGATCGATCTTGAATATCACTTCGATTAGCGGCGTGGTGGGGATGGCCGGGCAATCAAATTATTCGGCGTCGAAAGCGGGTATGATTGGCCTGACTAAAGCGCTTGCCCGCGAAGTTGCCAGTCGTAAAGTAACGGTCAACGCTCTGGCCCTCGGCATGGTGGCGACCGACATGGCGACGGCGCTTGATGAAAGTTACCGCGCAAAAATCCTGGAGCAGATCCCGCTGGGTCGCTTTGCTGAAGCTGATGAGGTGGCGCGCATCGCTTGCTTCCTGTTGTCGCAGGATGCGCGTTACATCACCGGCCAGGTGATCCAGGTTGATGGGGGATTGGCGATGTAAGACATTGCCGATTTCCAATTGCCGATTTAACACAGGAGGGTCGGTGATGGGAGCCAGCTAGCCTACTTGATTGCGAAAAACCAATCGGCAATCGGCAATTGAAAATTGGCAATGGACAGAGATGCGCCCCGTCAATCCCGATATTTCGGAACCGGCGGGGCGTAAACTTCAGGGAAGGTTCGGGTCATACAAGGGCTGGCTGGCACAGACTTGAGAATCGTCACCTATGGCCGATCCTGTAATTAAAGGTAGCGCTTTTGGACGGGCGAGATAAATTCGAGCGACCTGAATTAAACTCTTGAACGGTCGCGTGCGCGTCGGGGTAAAACTTGCGCTCTACCTTCGATGACTCCGAACACCAAGTTTTCAAAGATAAAGATCAACCGAATTTCTAATCTCGAAGATTGTTCTTTTCGGTGACTTGAGCGGCATTATATGCTCGCCCGCCTATGACGTCAAGGTAAACTCCAGACAATCGCAATATGTTTGTGACAATTCTACCCGTGCAGGCGAAGTTCAGAGATCCGATATGCCTGGCGGCGCACCGCTTCGGAGACATTACGGTTCTGGGACAGTGACTGGAGATCTTTAGCGCGAATCCGTGGAATAATCTGGATTGCCGTGGCCAGCGGCGTCCGGGGATTGCGCGCCAGGTTATGGATTATCGGATACGAGCGCGCCCACGCGCGATTCAACCCAATAAGTCTTAATACTTCATCGGAAACCGTCCGCATTGCCGCAATGTTTTCCACTTCGTGCTCGCTGATGCGCGGATTGTTTATCACCGCGGTCGCGACAATTTTGTTCGGATCGCGAACCAAAATACCGCGCGCCTCACGATCGCCCTTCATTCCCAGCTTGACGCGATCCTTAATGGTCATAAACATGATCTGCCGAATTAACGAGATACGTTCTGGAGAAATCTCGCTCGCTAAACTCTCGGCATTAATGACGGATTGAGCGTTGATGGCAAGCTGCTCAGGCGTTTCCACCATCATTTCTTCAATGAACTCGCGCGCGAGCCACGAATCATCGATGTCCGCGTCAGAAACCTCGATGTGCTGGGCGATCGCCCACGCATCTTCGATTGATAACTCGCCCGTGGCGGTCGTCAGGTCCGCCCTTTCGAAGAACTCGGCGGCAGCGCCGTTTCCGCGGGCGCGCAACTCCTGGGCGATTTGCCGGGCGCCGCGTTCTTTTTCAAAGAATTCTCGCCGCGTTTCTTTCGCTCGCCGTTCAGCTTCAGCGGTGCGCGCCGGATTGAGCAAAATCGCGTCAATGATTTCCGGTGCGGCAATCAAGCGCTGCTGATTCACGGTGATCGACTCGAGTAACGCGCCACTCGTGGCGATCTTTGCAAGCAAAGCGATCGCTTCATTTGGAGTACTCTGATTACCGGCGATCGCTTCCTGAATCTCGGCGGTGGAGTTTGGCAATGAAGCCAGATAACCAAGGACGCTGGGCGGCGCTTCACCTGACTGAGCGACCGTCAGCAGGTCCTTCGGTTCCTGCGCCTCGAGCGTTGCCTGCGCGGCTTTGGCCAGATCTGCTTCATCGCTGCCGCGAAGAAACACCAGCACTTCGAGCAGATCAGCTTGCGGCAGTGGCAACAACCCTCTGGCTGCAGCCAGGCGAGCAGTCAGCGGCGCCTTACCGGAGATGATTGATTGAACGACGGGATTGGTTGAGCCAGGAGTTGAGCTCATTCTTTGGCTTTACGGACGCCGAGTCACTTATCTGCAGCGCTACACCGTCGCCCCGTGACACTTCTTGTATTTCTTCCCCGAACCGCACGGGCACGGATCGTTGCGGCCGACTTTCGGCTGGTCCCGGACAACAGTTTTTGTCTTGCCGGCTTCTTCACCGGCTGCGGCGGCGCCCTGATTCGGACCGGTGAAAGTGAGTGGACGGCGAGGGCCGCGCCTTTGACGCAGGGTTTCCGGCGGCTGCTCCTCGACCACTTGCAGATTGAAGAGCGAGCGAATCGTCGTTGTATCGATGCGGTCAAGCATTGCCTGAAACAGATCAAAGCTTTCTTTCTTGTATTCGACCAGCGGATCTTTCTGCCCGTAACCTACCAGGCCGATGCCCTGCTTCAGGTGATCCAGCGCGAGCAGGTGATCTTTCCACTGCGCATCGATGATGTTGAGCATGATGATGCGTTCGTAGGTGCGCATCGCCTCGGCGCCGATCTGCTTTTCTTTCTCAGCGTATTTCGCTTTGACTTTCTCCCAGACCAGGTCTTCAATTTCCTCTGAGCTCGACTCGACAAAGTCGACTTTTTCGGTGTCGGCGTCGAAGGCATAGATCGTATGAAGTTGGACTTTGTAATTTTCGACGTCCCACTCTTCCGGCGAGAGGTTCGGGCCGAGGTATTGTTTGGTGAGATCGGCAAGCAAATCGCGCGCGACTCCGGTTTCACCGACCAGGTATTCGCGCTGATCGGGCTCTTCCATCAACTGGCGGCGCAAACCATAGATGGTTTCGCGCTGCTTGTTCATTACATCGTCGTATTCCAGCAGGTGTTTGCGGGTCTCGAAGTTGCGGCCCTCGACTGATTTCTGAGCGGCAGCGATCCGCTTGGACACCATCTTCGATTCGATTGCCACTCCCTGCTCCATACCCAGGCGCTGCATCAGCGCTTTCACCTTGTCGCCCGCGAAGATGCGCATCAAATCGTCTTCCAGAGAAAGAAAGAACCTTGACGAGCCGGGATCGCCCTGACGGCCGGCGCGGCCACGAAGCTGATTGTCGATGCGGCGCGACTCATGCCGCTCCGTGCCCAGAATATGCAGGCCGCCAAGTGACACTACTTCCTGATGCTCGGACTCGACGATGCGCTTGGCTTTCAGGAACTCCCCTTGCCATTGCGACTCAGTCGCTTCCTCAGGATCGACTTCCTGTTCTTTCAGGAACTCGCGCGCCATGAAATCAGGATTGCCGCCGAGCAAAATGTCAGTGCCGCGGCCGGCCATGTTGGTCGCGATCGTGATAGCGCCTTTGCGGCCGGCCTGCGCGACGATTTCGGCCTCCCGTTCGTGATACTTGGCGTTGAGGACGTTATGCGGGACCGCGACGCGTTGCAGCCGGCGCGCAATCAACTCTGAATTCTCGACCGAAACCGTACCGACCAAAACAGGTTGGCCGTGTTCGTAGCGTTCTTTGATTTCTTCGACGACGGCGTCCCACTTTTCCGGCAGGGTGCGATAAATGACGTCCGGATTGTCTTTCCGCACCATGGGCATGTGCGTGGGAATTACAATTACATCCAGCTTGTAGGTCGAGTGAAACTCGGCCGCTTCAGTCTCTGCGGTTCCCGTCATCCCAGACAGCTTTTCGTAAAGCCGGAAATAATTCTGCAGCGTGATCGTCGCGAGGGTCTGATTTTCGCGTTCAATCTTCACGCCTTCCTTGGCTTCGACAGCCTGGTGCAGACCATCAGACCAGCGCCGGCCCTTCATCAGACGCCCGGTAAAGTCGTCCACGATAATGACTTCGCCGTCCTGGACGACATATTGATGATCCAGCCGGTAAAGCGTGTGCGCCTTTAGCGCCTGCTCGACGCAATGCAGCAACTCCATGTTCGAAGGATCGTAAAGATTGCCGACGGCCAACAGCCGTTCTGCTTTATCAACTCCTTCTTCGGTCAGCACGGCCGAATGGTTCTTTTCATCGACTACGTAATCGCCCGTCTTCTTCCCTTCTTCCAGCTCTTCACCGCGGACGAGCTGCGGGATAATCGCGTTCGCCTGATAGTACTTGTCGGTTGATTCTTCTGAGGGGCCGGAGATGATTAGGGGCGTGCGCGCTTCATCAATCAGGATCGAATCGACTTCGTCGACGACCGCGTAGTAGTGCCCGCGCTGGACGCACGTCGCCAGATCGAACTTCATGTTGTCGCGGAGATAATCAAAGCCGAACTCGTTATTGGTTCCGTAGGTGATGTCGGCGGCGTAGGCAGTCTGTCGCTCGAAATCATCCATGTCGTTCTGGATGCAGCCAACCGTCAAACCCAGAAAACGATATATCTGCCCCATCCATTCTGCGTCGCGCGAAGCCAGATAGTCGTTCACGGTGATTACATTCACACCGCGTCCAGTCAATGCATTCAGATAAACAGGAAGCGTCGCAACCAGGGTCTTGCCTTCACCGGTGCGCATCTCCGCAATCTTGCCCTGATGCAGCACCAGGCCGCCAATCATTTGCACATCGAAATGGCGCATACCCGTCGTGCGCACGCTGGCTTCTCGCACCAGCGCGAAAGCTTCCGGCAAAATTTCATTCAACGCTTGCTGCTCGCGATATTTACGATCGTCCTTATCGCGCGCGTCTTTGACGGCGTCAGCGATCTGCGCTTTCAAGAAAGCCGTGCGTTCGCGCATTTGGTCATCGGAAAGCTTCTGAACTTGCGGCTCGAATTCGTTGATCTCGGCGATCAGGGGTCTAATCGTCTTCAGGAAACGTTCATTACTGCTGCCGAAAACCTTTGTTAGTACTTTGTCGAAACTCATAATTGATTGTTTGGGTCAGAGTTGGACTAATCAAATACTTTGCTAACTCAGGCAAAATGTGACTCTGAACGCAACTTGAGATTGTACGGGAGCGTTGAGTTACCAATCAAGCGACGCTCGCGCAAGACTTCGCTTGCGGGGCACAAGACGCGCCCGGCGCACGGCATTGACTGATTTTTTCCGGGCAATTTCCTTTTCAGCGGCTAATCTCCGAGGTAGACTGGCGAGCGTTTTGCGGCCCGTCGATTTATTCTTTACCACCCCCTGAGGGTGTAACCGACACCGCCGCCGGCGAGAATCACGAGGAGGTTCGTCAATGAGCGAAACTAAACCGGAATCACAAAAGCTGGTTCGCGGTTTGAGTATGACCGACGCGACGATGATCGTTATCGGCTCGATGATCGGGTCAGGTATCTTTATTACCTCGGCCAAGTCGGCGCTCCTGGTTGGTGCTCCCGGATGGTTGCTGGTGGCCTGGACGCTCGGCGGCGTCCTGACGATTACCGGCGCTTTGTCCTGCGCCGAATTGGCCGCCATGATGCCGCGCGCCGGTGGCCAATACGTTTTTCTGCGCGAGGCATACGGACGCCCGTTTGGCTTTCTGTTTGGCTGGTCGCTGTTGCTGGTAATTCAGACCGGGACGATTGCGGCGGTCGCCGTGGCTTTCGCCCGCTTCATGGGCGTCCTATTGCCGGCGATTTCCGAAACGCATTACTTGATCACACCGAAACACCTATTTGGCAGTTATGCAATCAGCCTCTCAACGGCGCAACTAATCGCGATTCTACTGATTCTATTTTTGACCGCGACAAATACGCGTGGTTTAAAAACCGGAAAGTTCATTCAGAATACGTTTACGTTCACCAAGACGGCCGCGCTTGCAGGCCTGATATTGATCGGGCTTTTGCTGGGCTGGAACCATGGAAGCGCAGCTTACACCTCGTCCTGGTGGCACCCTTCGGTGAACGGGTGGGATCCACAAATCGTCAGGCCCGGAATTGGCGCAACCGGCGCAACCGCGCTTCTGATGTTGCTGGGCCTTGCGATGGTCGGTCCACTGTTTGCGCAATCTGCCTGGAACAACGTGACATTCACGGGCAGTGAGGTCCGCGATCCGGGACGGAACCTGCCACGCGCCCTGCTAATCGGCTGTCTGACAGTCGTCGGTCTGTATCTGCTTGCAAATCTTGCTTATGTAGGAACGCTTCAACTCAACACCATACAGAAACCATCAAACAGCGTCGCCACCGCAGTCATGCAGGCGGTCTTCAATCGACCGGGTACGATTCTAATGGCGGTGGCGATTATGATCTCGACGTTTGGTTGCAACAACGGCCTGATTCTCGCCGGCTCGCGCGTGTATTACGCGATGGCCCGCGACAACCTGTTTTTCAAGCGCATCGGAACCGTGAATGCCCGAAGCGTCCCCGCGATCGCTCTCATCGTGCAAGGTCTCTGGGCCGCATTTCTGACTTTGCCTAGGACGATCATCACCGATTCAAAGACTGCGGCCGTGACTTATGGCAACGTTTACGATCAGCTGCTCGAATACATTGTCTCGGCCGATTTGATCTTTTATGCACTGATGGTGGCTGCCGTGATCGTCATGCGCCGGAAAGCTGCCAGGCTGGAACGTCCTTACCGCACATTCGGTTATCCGCTGGTGCCTCTTATTTACATTGTTATTGCGGGGCTCGTCGTTCTGGATCTGGCTTACTTAGCTCCCCTGACGGCAGGCATTGGCTATCTGCTCGTGCTCACAGGAATTCCGGCATATCTGATTTGGCGTCGCAGCGCTAAATCGCACGGCTCGCTGGAGACTTCGAAAGGCCTGGCCACAGATGAGGTTTAGGGCCTGTCCGAGTCTGCACTCAAGCCCGCCGAATTGTTTTACGTCGCAAAAACTTCTCAAAGAAGCGCGGCTAGTCGTATCCTTTGCGATTGATCTTTTTTGTTTAGAAGTTCGCCTTTTGGCGATATTCATGAGGAGACCTGCGAACAACCGAGCCCAAGCGCCGTCGCCAATTCGCTACGGCCGGCGCACGCCAAAATCACTATGAAGCCAACCGTGATGAAATTTGGCGGCACGTCCGTCGAAGATGCGAGTGCCTTTCGGAACGTCGCGGCGATCGTCAGGTCTGAAGCTGATTCGCATCGGGTGGTCGTGGTGTCGGCTATCGCCGGATTTACGAATGAGCTGTTGGCAAGTGTCATGAAGGCTATTGATGGTGATGCGCGCGGCGCATCGCGTTCGCTTGAGGGCGGTTTTGAACGCCATCTCGAAATCGCCAATCAATTGCTCGCGGATACCGAACGGGTAGATTTCGAATCTGTTGTGGCTGACACAAAACGAGAGATTCGGCAGCTACATGAGATCATCGCGGCCCATCCGGTCACGCATCGGCCTCTGCAGGATGAAGTTGCCGCATACGGTGAGCATATGTCGTCGCAGTTGCTGGCCGCAGTGCTCCGCAAAGAAAGCCTGCCGGCGCAAGCACTTGATGCGCGTCGCTGTGTGAAGACTGACGACAATTACGGCAACGCGACCCCGTTGGCAGAAACTACTGAGGCCACAAATGCCGAAGTGCTTCCAATACTGAACTCAGGGAAGCTTCCGGTGCTGGGCGGTTTCGTCGGAAGCACCGCCAAAGGAGTTACCACCACGCTTGGCCGGGGCGGATCCGATTACACGGCCGCGTTGGTAGGCGCCGCGCTCGATGCCCGCGAGATTCAAATCTGGACGGATGTCAGCGGCGTGTTGACGGCTGATCCACGGATTGTGCCCGAAGCGCAAACAATTCCGGTCCTCTCCTACCAGGAAGCCGCGGAACTGGCTTATTTCGGCGCCAAGGTACTGCACCCGAAAACGATTCAACCGGCCGTCGATCTGAACATTCCGGTGCGCGTCTGCAACTCGCGCGCGCCGAGGGAAACGGGCACGTTGATCGTCGCCGAATCGGAAGCCACGCCACAAACGATCAAGGCAATAGCCCACAAGACCGGCATCACTACGGTGCAAGTAACTTCAGCCCGTATGTTAGGCGCCTACGGTTTTCTTCGTGCGCTTTTCGAAGTTTTTGATCGGCATCGTACTGCGGTCGATGTGGTGACTACTTCCGAAGTCAGCGTTTCGCTGTCAATTGATGATGCCGGTGCCCTGCCCGATCTGCTTTCCGATCTTGAACAGCTTGGCACCGTTGAAGTTGAAGAGCGGCGAACAATTATTTCAGTGATCGGCGAAGGCCTGCGCAATACGCCGGGAATTGCCGCGCGAGTCTTTTCGGTAATCAGTGACATCAACGTATCGATGATTTCCGTGGGCGCGTCGAGCGTCAATCTGACTTTTATGATTGAAGAAGAGCGAGCGCGAGAGGCGATCACGCGCCTGCATCGAGCATGCTTTGAAAGTCAGCTCGATCACCCCGTTATGAGTGTTGCCGGCCAGGAGGTCATTGCGTGATTGACGTCCTGAAGCTCACGCGCGAGCTGATAGATGTTCCATCCGTTACCGGAAACGAATTTCAGATCGGGACCTCGCTCGCGGAGTTGCTTAATCGTCTCGGCTACCGAGTTGAATTGCAGGACGTCAGCAGCGAACGCGCGAACATTATCGCGACCACGGAAAGTCAGCCGCGGGTTGTGTTTTCAACGCACATGGACACGGTGCCGCCGTTTATCATGTCTAGCGAAGACGACGACTTTATTTACGGGCGTGGCGCGTGCGACGCGAAAGGAATCATCGCCTCGCAAATCGCCGCCGGAGAAAAACTCCGAACGGCCGGCGTCAGCCAATTTGGTTTGCTGTTTACCATCGATGAAGAAGTTACGAGCGCGGGAGCGAAGGTCGCGAATGAGCATCCGTTGGCGGCACTATGTGAGTACCTGATCAATGGCGAGCCCACTGACAATCGCCTGGCAAGCGGCACGAAAGGTTCCCTGCAGGCGTCGATCACAGCCGCCGGTCGCGCCGCGCACTCCGCTTATCCTGAGCAGGGCGAGTCCGCGATTGAGAAATTACTCGACGTTCTTAATGATATTCGGAAGGTAAAATGGCCGTCAGATAATGTTTTTGGCGATACTACTTGCAACATCGGCCTGGTGTCCGGCGGCACGCGCGCGAACATCATCCCGAGCGAGGCGGTTGCAACGCTGCAGCTTCGTTTGGCTGTCGATGCGGCGACGGTGAAGGATCGGTTGGAAGAAGCAATTGGCGGGCGCGCCGCGCTGGACTACAAATCTGTTCACGATCCCGTGCGACTATCGACGATTGACGGTTTCGATCAGATGCTGGCCCGGTTCACGACCGACATTCCTTACTTGCACAAATGGGGGAAGCCTTTATTGATCGGTCCGGGATCAATTCTGGATGCGCATACTGATCATGAGAAAGTTAAGAAAAGCGAGTTGCTCAGAGCGGTCGATCTGTATGTTGATCTCGTAAAAAAGTTATGAAGCTGGGACTTATCGGGTACGGGGCGATGGGTCAGCTCGTGGGGAAGCTCGCTGCCGAGCAGGGCCATGAAATTGCGCTCACGATCGACGTCGAAGGTGCGGCCAGAAGTATCGACGATCTGGCGACGGCTTTGGCCGGGTGCGATGTGGCGATCGACTTTTCGATTGCGGACGCAGTTCCTAAAAACGCCGAAAGTTGTGCGCGTGCCGACGTCCCTCTCGTTGTTGGCACCACCGGCTGGCAAACGAAAATGAATGAGGTTCGGCGCGTAGTGACCGATAATGACGGCGCTTTGATCTATGGAGCGAATTTCTCTGTCGGCGTCCAGGTCTTTTATCGCATCGCCGCACGCGCCGCGGAATTATTCCGCGAGCTGGATTCGTATGATCCCTTCGTCGAAGAAGCTCATCATAAGCGCAAACGCGACGCGCCCTCGGGCACGGCATTGCGGCTTCATAAAATCGTCAGCGAAAAGCTGGGCCGTGAAATTCCGGTAGCTTCGACTCGCTCGGGATATATCCCGGGCACCCACCGGCTGGGATTCGATTCCGCGGCCGATCAAATCAGGTTGACGCATGAGGCGCGTTCGCGCGAAGGTTTTGCGGCGGGAGCTTTGATGGCGGCGCGCTGGATCATCGGGCGCAAAGGCATCTATGAATTCTCGGAAGTGTTTGATGAAATCATCTCAGAGATTTGAACCGTTTAGCAGCGGGCTATCGCCCGCCGGATTCTTCGAAAGTAATGGCGGCCAATAGCCCGCCTCTAAACGAATCGTGAGGTAAAAGTTATGACCATGAAACTCGATTGGATGCGCGGTTGCGCAACCGCGCTGGTAACGCCTTTCAAGGGCGACGGCTCCGTCGATGAAGACCGCATGCGGACCCTTGTCGATCGACAGATCAATGGCGGCGTTCGTTTATTGGTGCCCTGCGGCACCACGGGCGAAAGCGCGACCATGACTGAAGATGAAGACGCGCGTGTGATCGGACTGACAATCGAGGTTGCGCGCGGACGCGCCAAAGTGATCGCCGGCGCCGGAAGCAATTCGACTTCTTCGGCGGTCGAATATTCGCGGAGCGCGCACGATCTCGGCGCCGACGCCGTCCTGCAGGTCGCGCCCTGGTATAACAAACCAACCCAGGAAGGTTTGTATGCGCACTTTCGCGCCATCGCCGAGGCGATTCCTGAGATGCCCATCATGGTCTACAACGTGCCCGGCCGGACTTCCTCAAATATCGCTGCGCAAACCACTCTGCGATTGGCCAAGGACTGCGAAAACATCGTCGCCATCAAAGAGGCGTCCGGTAATCTCTCGCAAATTATGGAGATTCTGCGCGAGCGGCCGGCTAACTTTTGCGTGTTTTCCGGCGACGATGCGGTGACCCTGCCCCTGATTTCATTGGGCGCCGAAGGAATTGTGTCGGTTGCTTCAAATGAAGTCCCTGATCTGATGTCGCGCATGACCGAGCTTGCCCTTGAAGGAAGATGGGACGACGCTCGCGAACTGCATTACCGGTTGCTGACGCTGATGGAAATTAATTTTGTCGAATCGAGCCCGGGGCCGGTGAAAGCGGCAATGGCCATGATGGGTTTGCTCGAAGAAAATTTCAGATTGCCGCTGGTACCAATCACTGACAAGAGCCGCGCGAAGATTCGTGAAGTGATTGCGGAGCTTGGTTTGCTAAAAGAGACGGCGCGGGCGAGTGCCTAGGTAGACAGTAGCAGCGGCTCCGCCGCCCGATGTGCGGAAAGGCTTGCCTTTCCGACACGAGAGGTCGTTACTTCTTAAGAGGCTATGCCTCCTAATGATTAGAACGAGGCGGAGCCTCATTCTCAGGAGAGCGCGCACGGAAAGCCGTAGGCTTTCCGCACATCAGGCGGCAAAGCCGCAGTCGCGTGTTCTTCGCTTACTGGTTCCTAATGTCATTGTGTGACCAAATCGAGCAGTTGGCATCACGCGCGGCCAGCGAATATTCGGATGAAGACTTCGCGCTCTTCAATGAATTCAAAGCGGCGCTAAACCGCGGTGAGATCCGCGCTGCTGAACGCGATGCCGGCGGTAACTGGCAAACAAACGCCTGGGTCAAGCGCGGGATTCTGCTCGGCTTTCGCATGGGCGTCATCGTCGACATGTCGCCCGGCGATGGCAGTCTTCAATTCCTCGACAAAAATACCTACCCAATTAGAACATTTTCGCCGGCCGATCGGATTCGCATTGTTCCGGGCGGATCGAGCATCCGTGACGGCGCTTACATTGCTCCCGGCGTCGTCTGCATGCCGCCCATGTTCGTCAATGCGGGCGCCTATGTCGATGAAGGCACAATGATTGACAGTCACGCCCTGGTCGGTTCATGTGCGCAAATTGGCAAGCGCGTGCATCTTTCAGCGGCGGCACAAATTGGCGGTGTGCTGGAACCTGCCGGGGCGATGCCGGTCATCATTGAAGATGACGTGATCGTCGGCGGCAATTGCGGCGTTTATGAAGGAGCAATCGTGCGCGAGCGAGCGGTTCTGGGAACCGGAACCGTTATCACCGGCTCGACTCCGGTGTTTGATCTTGTGCGGGAGAAAGTCTATCGACGCGGCGAAGATGGACCACTTGAAATCCCTCCTGGTGCTGTCGTCGTGCCCGGCGCCCGTGCCGTGAACACGGAGAAAGGTCGCGAATGGAACCTGTCGCTCTACGCGCCGGTGATTGTGAAGTATCGCGACGAGAAAACTGACGCGGCAACGCGTTTGGAGGACTTGCTCCGTTGAACGAATTCCAGCCACCACCATTCCTCCGCGGCATTGAAAAAAGCATGATCCGGAAAATTTCGGATCGAGCGAAGCCGGGCAGTATTAGTCTCGGCCTCGGCGAGCCGGATTTGCCAACACCGGAAGTAATCAATCGCGAAGCCGTGCTTGTCACCGCGGGCTCACAGGAATCGCTGTATTTGATTCTGCGAACGTTGGTTGAAGAGGGCGATGAGGTATTGATACCGAATCCGGGTTTCATCGCGTATCCGATGATCCTCCGGATGATCGGCGCGAAGACAGTAACTTATCGCCTGCCGGCGGCTAATGATTTCGGCTTCGATTTGGATGACTTCAAAAACAAACTGTCGTCACGGACCAGGGTGATCATCTGTATCAGTCCTTCCAATCCCACGGGCCGCGCGCTTTCAAAGCAAGAACTGCAAGGCCTGGCCGAAGCCGTATCGGCCGGCGGCTCGAATGCTTTCATTATCAGCGACGAAATCTATCGCGAGCTTTACTACACACCGGAACGTCCGTCTTCAATCTCCGAGTTCTATCCGCGCACGATTGTCGTCAGCGGCTTGTCCAAGTCCATGCGCATGACCGGCTGGCGCATTGGTTGGTTGGCGGGAGAGACGGACGTGATGCGCGCGGCGCTGGTTTTACATGGTTACGTTGTCACCTGCGCGTCCAGTATTTCGCAGAAGGCAGCACTGGCAGCGTGGACCGCAGAAGCGGCGGCGGCGCGTCACGAATACCGCGCGATTTTTTTGAAGCGCCGCGAACATCTGCTCGCGTTACTTCGCAATGATCTTGGCTTGCGCTGCGTGACGCCGGACGGCGCCTTCTACACGATGGTCGACGTGAGCAGGTACGGCGATGAATTGAGCGTTGCCGAAGCAGGGCTGGAACAGGGGGTAGTAACAATTCCGGCCGCCGCGTTTGGAAACGAGAGTAAGGGTTTCCTGCGTATCTCGTTTTGTGCCGACGAAGCGAAATTGAGCGAAGGTGTGCGACGTCTGGGTAAGGCACTGAAGTCGCTGATAACCTGATTTGTTTAGAGGCGGGCTACCGCCCGCCGCGATTCGCCGGCGAAAGGGCGGGCGGTAGCCCGCCTCTAAGCGAAATCTTGTAGACAATATGACCACAAAATTGCGCGCGGGTATTCTTGGAGCTACTGGCGTCGTCGGCCAGCGCTTCATTCAACTTCTGGAGCATCATCCGCAGTTTGAAGTCACGGCGCTGGCGGCGTCTGATCGTTCGCAGGGGAAGAACTTCCGGGAAGCATGCACCTGGCGTCTGCCCGGAGAAATGCCTGAACGGGTAA
>WNGE01012442.1_pt1 | contig 14268 bp, 10 predicted proteins | sample 5400651 | NCBI WGS metagenome assembly WNGE01 (sample SAMN13153370, study PRJNA577476) | soil metagenome | isolation source: 60 cm soil or saprolite under grassland replicate 2 | place: USA:California | collected 2016-06-15 | reverse complement strand
GGTGCCGGGACCACGCCGGTACGCGGGCCGGTCGGGTTCGCCCGGGCGCTGGTGTCCACGCTGGTCGAGGCGCACGACCGGCTCGACCTGGACGACCCGGCGGTCTGCGCGCGTACGGTGTTCGTCGGGACCGACGGCGTCAACGCCACCGACTTCGGCCTGAGCGAGGCCAGCCGGGACGAGCTGTACCAGGCCGGGCGGTACGCCGCCAAGGACTTCCTGGCCGGCTGGGACTTCGCCGAATACCTGCGCAGGTACCGGCCGTCATCGTGACGCGCCGGCCAGCTGACGGGTGTCCGCTCCGATGACCGGGGCGGCCGCCGGACCCGGACCCGCGCCGACACAGACGAAGCCGGCCGCGGCGGCCAGTGCCGCGCCGCCTTCGGCCGCCGCCGCGCGCTGGACCTGGGCCAGTGACTCGGCGGCGGTCCGGCCCTTGGCCAGCTGGCTGTGAAACTCGATCATCAGCGGAGCGGTCTCGATGTCGGGTACCGGGATCACCGAGCCGACCAGCTGGCGGGTGCCCCGGGCGAGCAGGGTGGCGGCCAGCCCGAGCAGCTCGTCGCCGGAGCACACCACGTGCCGCCCGCTGTCGCAGGCGGCGAGCACCACCATCGGCGGCGCCTGGTCCAGGTCCTCCAGGTCATAGACCATCAGCGGGCCGTCGGCCAGCGCGAGCGAGGAGAACAGCGGGTTCTCCGCCCACAGCCGCCCGTGGGCGGCCAGGTGTACCAGGTCGGCGCCGCGCAGGGCCTGCAAGGTCGCGTCGGCGGTGGCGGCGGTACCGAGCAGCGGTTGGGTGCCGTAGATCCCGGCGACCGCGACGGCCTCGTGTTCGGCGCCGCGCAGATGCGGGCCGGCGACCACGGCAGCGGTACCGGGGCGCACGGTGCCACCCGTGCCGACCTGGTACCAGGCGGTGGCCGACGGGGCCACCACGAGTGGACGTCCAGCACACGAAGGAAGGATCGACCATGGCACTGACTGCAACCGTCCGGTCGGCACCAGTACGAGCGGAGCATCGGCCAGCTCACCGGAGAGCGGGCGCAACAACGCGTCGTCCAGCCGGGTCGCCGCGTCGCTCAGCACGGCGGCGGCAGCGGCTCGACTGTCCACGCTGGCTCGGGCCCGGCCGATGCGGGGCAGCGCGAAGGTGATCCGGTCGAGCAGGTCGTGTACCGCGGTCCCGGCGGCGAGCCGGCGCAGCCGCAGTCCGCGACCGCTCAGGGTGACCGCGAAGAGCTGGCCGTCGCGCTGGACGAACTCGACCAGCACCGCGCCGTCCAGGCCGGTGGCCAGTTGCTCGGCGGGCAACGGTTCGGCCACCTCGACCGCGCCGGGACGGCGCCGGAACTGATCGCGCACCCGGTGCTCCAGCTGGACCTGCCGGGCCAGCGCCCGGGTGGTGCCGCGGCCCGTGCGGCAGAGCTGGTCCACCTCGGCGGCCGCGGCGCGCAGCTCAGCCAGGAGGGTACGCAGCACCGGGTCGTCCGGCGGGCGGATCGGCCCGACCCGCAGCAGGCTGGCCCGGCCCCGCTCGGCCCACTCCAGCACCCGGGCGGCCCGGCCGCTCTCGAAGGCCAGGCGCAGGCCGAGCTGGACCAGCTCGGTGCGGTGGCCGGCGGAGTACGCCCGGAGGTCGGTCGCACCCATGCCGGCCCGGTACTCATCGACGATGCGCAGCCCGGCGCGCGCGGCACTGGCCGCCCCGCGCCGGTCACCGGTGGCCTGGCGGAGCAGTGCGGTGGCGTACCAGGCCCGGGCGCGTACCGTCGCCGGTCCCTGGGTCCGGTGGCGGCCGACCCGCTTCCAGTGCTCGCACGCCACCGCGGTACGGCCGCGCTCCTTGGCGAGCGTGCCGGCCAGCACCCGGGCCTCGGTTGCCGAGACCCACCAGCGCGCCGCCTCCAGCGCCTCGGCCACCTGCTCCACCTCGCGCAGCGCGATCCGTGGCCGGGGCCGCTGCTGGCCTGAGCTGCGGGCCAGCAGCCCGGCCAGGTGCGCCACGGCGAGCCAGTCACCGCGGCCCTGGCGCCGAAACTCCCCGGCCGCCCGGCGGGCCTGGTCGAGGGCGAGTACCGGATCCCGGTCGAGCATCGCCGCCCGGGCCAGCAGCAGCCGCGCCTCGGGCAGCACGGTGAGCCGGTGCTCCCGCGCCAACGCCGCGACCGCGTCTCCGGCCGCGACCCGGGCCTCGGTCGCGAGGTGGACCGACAGCAGCAGCTGTGCCCGGTCGGCCAGCACCTCGCCCAGCTGGGCGGCCAAGCCGCGCAACCGCCGCTCGGCGTCGTCGAGATAGTCCAGCGCAGCGGGTACGTCCCCGGCCAGGGTGGCCACCCAGCCCAGGTTCTGCTGCACGTACGCGGCCGAGCTCTGCAGCTCCAGCCGCTCGCACAGGGCGGCGGCCTCCTTCAGGTCGGCCTCGGCGGCGGCCAGCTCCAGACGTTGGCCGTACACCAGTGCCCGGTTGGACAACGCGCGCCACACCCAGGTCCAGTCGCCCGCGTCCCGCAGTACCGGCAGGGCTCGGCCCGACTCGGCCAGCGCCTCGTCCAACCGGCCCAGCTGGAACAGGATCACCGCGCGCTGGGCCTGCCCGCGCGCCTGGTCCACGCCGTGCAGGTCGACCAGGGCCGTCTCGATCTCCCGTAGCCCCTGCCGGGACCTGCCACGCGAGCTCTGCGCGAAGGCGAGCGTCATCCGGGCCGACGCGGCCAGGTGTGCCGACCCGCAACGGCGGGCCTGCGCGATGGCCGCCCGCAGGTGGCGGATCGCCGCGTCGAGATCCTTGTTGTGCATGGCCGCCAGGCCCAGCGCCCGCTCCGCGATGGACCAGGCCGCGTGGTCCCGGTCCGCCCGGGCACGAGCCACCAACGCCGAGCTGAGTGCCGCCGCCCGGGCCGGATCCGATCCGGCCACCGCGAGCGCCCGGCCTGCTTGGTCAGCCAGTAACGTGGTCATCGCCGGGTCGCAGAAATGGGCATGCCGCTCGTCGTATCAACGACATCGCCACCCTCTCCGTCCGGGTGAAGCGTACAACGAGCCGAGACGAGCAGGAGGAGGACCCGCCTGATGCCCACCGACAAGCCGCCGGCTTCTCTCGACCGGTACGAGCACGAGGAGTTCGTCGTCACGCTGCCGTACGCGTCCGCGGTCTGCCACCGCACGCGCACCGAGTTCGGGGTGGCCTGCGAGGTCACCAACAGCCCGAAGCTCAACCTGAGCCTGGTCCGGCCGCAGCGGCTGGCCGAGTCCGCCGGGGCGATACGCCAGGCGGTGCTGACCCGGCTCGCCGACCGCGACCGCACCTGGGTGCTCGACATCGTGCCCGCCCCGACCGAGCCTGGCAGGTCACCGCTGAACGACCTGATGTTCTGCCTGCGCTTCGACTTCGCCGCGGAGTATGGCGGCTGGTCGCCGTCGATGGGCAAGAACCGGGTCGTGGAGAACGTGACTGGCCTGCCCCACGCCGACGGCGGGTCGGTCGGCGAACCCGAGCCCGCGCCCGCGCTGGCGCCGGCCAGCTCGGCCAACCTGCACCGCGGAACCGGCGTCCGGGTGGGGATCGTGGATACCCGGCTGTTCCCGCATCCCCGCCTCGCCGGTAGCTACCTGGCCGCCCACAGCGACCTGCTGCCGGCCCCCACCGACCTGCTGCCGGCCCGGCCCGCCTACTCCCGCTTCGCGGGGCACGCCACGTTCGTCGCCGGCCGGGTGCTGCGCCAGGCACCCGCGGCCGAGCTGGACATCCGGCGCACCCTCAACGACCAGCACGCCCGCACCACGCTGTGGGACCTGGTGCACCGGATGGTCAGCTTCCGCGACTCCGGCGTGCAGATCCTCAACCTGTCCCTGGGCTGCTACACCTCGGACGGGCAGCCACCGATGGTGCTCGCCCGCGCGGTGCAGCTGCTCGCCCCGGACATCGTGGTCGTCGCCGCGGCCGGCAACCACGGCGACGCGAACGACAACGTGCAGGCCGGCCACCCCGACCTGAAGCCGACCACCCCGTTCTGGCCCGCCGCCCTCGACGACGTGCTGGCCGTGGGCGCCGACCTCGGCCCGACCGACCCGACCCGGTCGGCTCCGTTCAGCCCCCGGCTGCCCTGGGTCACCTTCACCGCCGAGGGCTCCGGCGTGGTCAGCACCTACCTGGACGGCAAGGTGGAGATCCCGTCGAAGAACGGCCCGCAGCTGGTCCAGTTCGACGGATACGCCCGTTGGTCGGGTACCTCGTTCGCGGCGGCCACGGTCACCGGCGAGCTGGCCGCCCTGATCCGCCCCGGCACCTCGGCGTGGGAGGCGGTGGCCGAGCTGAAGGAGCGGACCGAGCAGGACCCGTCCGGACCGGTACGGCTGTTCGCCGGGTGACGCGGGCACCTCGCCCGGATCCTTCGACGACGAGAGGAGAAGTGGCTCGGATGTACGACGACCCCACGGTCGTTGCCCTCGTCCTGGCTGCCCGGGGCGGCGACCGTACGGCGTGGGACCAGATCGTCGAGCGGTACGCCCCCCTCGTCTGGGGCATCTGCCGGCGCCACCGGCTGAGCCGGTCGGACACCGACGACGTCGGGCAGAACGTCTGGCTGCGCCTGTTCGAGAGCCTCGGCACGCTCCGCGAAGCCGCGGCGCTCCCGGGCTGGCTGGCCCGCACCACCCGCAACGAATGCCTGCGGGTGCTGCGCTCCGCCGGGCAGCGCGAGCGCGCCGAACACACCATCGACCCGGAACCCGGCCTGGAAGGCGGTTACGACCTGGTCGAGGACGAGCTGGAACGGGCGCAGCGCCACCTCGCCCTGCGGGAATCGTTCGGCCAGCTGCGGCCGCAGTGCCAGGAACTGCTCTCCCTGCTGTTCCGCGATGCCCGGCCGCCCTACCGGCAGATCGGTGGCGAGCTCGGCATGAAGGTGGGCTCGATCGGGCCGACCCGGGAGCGCTGTCTGGCGGAGCTGCGTCGCTGTCCGGCTCTGGCGGCTCTGATCGAGACGCAACGGCGCGAGGGGACCGGGGGTGAGGTACGTGCCCAGTGACTGGTACGACGACGAGGCGCTGCTGTCCGAGCTGGACGAGGCCTGGCACCTGGCACAGCAGGTCCCACCCGAGTTCGTCGCGGTCGGCAAGGCGGTCTGGAGACCGCTCGACCTGGACGCCGAGCTGGCCGAACTGATCTACGACTCGCGGCGGGAGCCGGCTCTGGTACGCACCGACACGGCCGCGCTGCGCGCGCTGACGTTCGCCTCCCCGACGCAGACCATCGAGCTGGAGGTCGCCGACCACGGACTGCTCGGTCAGCTCGTACCACCCGGACGGGCGCAGATCGAGGTACAGGCCCGGGACGGTACGACCGCCCGCGCGACCTCGGACGAGCTGGGCTTCTTCACCATCCCTCAGGTACCTGACGGCCCGTTCCGGCTGCGTTACCGCACCGGTTCCGGGATCGACGTGGTGACCGGCTGGATCGCCATCTGACCGGCACCACCCCGCGAGCCTCGCCGCCGGTGGGGGGTGGCGAGGCTCGCGGCTCGGCGCCCTACCGGCCACCGGCCCGGGCAAGCGCGGGCGAGCGCCAATGGCTACGCTCTTCGGCGACGTGACGACTCCGAAGGTGCTGGTGGTCGACGACCAGCCGAACATCGTCGACATGGTGGCCACCGTGCTGCCGGCGGCGACCGCCGAGGAGGCGCTACGCAAGGCCGGGCAGGACCGGCCCGGCCTGGTGGTGCTCGACGTGATGCTGCCCGACGGGGACGGCTTCGAGGTGTGCCGCGCGCTGCGCGCGGACGGGCACCAGATCGGCGTGGTGTTCCTCACCGCCCGGGACGCACCGGCCGACAAGATCGCCGGGTTGACCTTCGGCGGTGACGACTATGTCACCAAACCGTTCGCGATCGACGAGCTGGTCGCCCGGGTACGGGCGGTGCTGCGGCGGATCCAGCCGGTACCGGGGGGCGAGCCCGACCCGGGCGTACTGCGCTTCGCCGACCTCGAACTGGACGAGCACGCCTGCCAGGTACGCCGGGACGGGCACCTGGTTCCGCTCTCCCCCACCGAGTTCAAACTGCTGCGGTACCTGATGCTCAACGCCGGCCGGGTGCTCTCCCGCGGCCAGATCCTGGACGCCGTGTGGAGCTACGACTTCGGCGGAGCCACCAACGTGGTCGACACCTACATCGGCTACCTGCGCCGCAAGCTCGACCCGTGGGGGCCACCGTTGATCGCCACCCAGCGCGGCTTCGGGTACGCGCTGCGCACGCCCGAACCGCCGTGAACCGGCTGCCCCTGCGGCGCAGCCTGATGGCGGGCATGGTCGCGCTGACCGCGGTGGCGCTCGCGCTGGTCGGGGTGACCAGTGCCCTCGCGGTCCGCTCGGACCTGCTCCGCCAGGTCGACGACCAGCTGCGCCTGGCCGGTGCGGTGGCCAGGGAGCAGGCCGCCGGGCTGCGCCGGCCCGACCCGGGGATGCGGGAGGTGATCGGCCCGTCGGAGTACGTGGTGGAGCTGCGCTCGGGCGGCAACGTGCTGCGCGTCTCGGGGCCGGACAGCCTGCCCACCGGTACGCTGCTCGGGCTCGCCCCGGTGCCGCCACGCGACGGGAGCGTCTCCGCGCCGGCGACCGTACTGGACGGCGGGTACCGGGTGGTGTCGGTCCAGGCCCCGGACACCACGGTCGTGGTCGGGCTGCGGCTGGCTCCGGTACGCCGTACCGTGGCGCGGCTGGCGGCCGTGGAGGCGGTCGGCGGGCTGGCGTACTCGTCCTGCTGGCCGGGTTCGGCTGGCTCCTGCTGGTGCGCGGGATGCGACCGCTGGAGGAGATCACCGCGACCGCGACCGCGATCGCCGAAGGCGACCTGGACCGCCGGATACCGTTCACCGCGGTGGCCGCCCGCGCCCCGCACACCGAGGTCGGCCGGCTCACCCTTGCGGTCAACGGGATGCTGGGGCGGATCCAGTCCGCCCTGGCCGCCCGGGCCCGCTCGGAGCAGCGGATGCGGGACTTCATCGCGGACGCCTCGCACGAACTGCGTACCCCGCTCACCGCCATCCGCGGCTATCTGCAATTGCTCCGCCAGGACATGGTCACCGAACGGGACCGGCCGGACGTGCTGCGCCGGGCCGACGAGGAGGCCACCCGGATGGGTACCCTCGTCGACGGCCTGCTCTACCTGGCCCGGCTGGACGCCGAACCGATGCTCCGGCACGAGCCGCTCGACCTGACCGCGGTGGTCCGCGACTGCATCGCCGACGCGCTGGCGGTACAGCCCGGGCGCCCCACCACCCTGCACGCTCCGCAGCGCTGCCCGGTACGCGGCGACCGGGACGCGCTGCACCAGGTGATGACCAACCTGCTGGCGAACGTGCGGGCGCACACTCCCCCGGACGCGCCGGTCACCGTCGAGGTGACCGCGGACGGTACGGCGGCCCGGGTGGTGGTCCGCGACACCGGCCCGGGAATGCCGCCGGAACTGGCCGGACGGGCGTTCGACCGGTTCACCCGGGTGGACTCCGGACGGGGCGACGGCGGCAGCGGACTCGGGCTGGCCATCGTCGCGGAGATCGTGACGGCGCACGGCGGCGAGGTCGGCATCGACAGCCGGCCCGGTGCCGGTACGGCGGTGCGGTTCAGCGTACCCATGGCCGACTCTTAACCAACTCACATCCTTGTCGCGCCCGGTTCACATGCCCGGCTGGTGAGCTAGCGGGCATGGTCAACTCCGCCCCGGGCCGGCGCACCGGCCGGGCCGTCCTCGCCGTGCTGGCGATGTCGCTCGTGACGCTGGGCGCCTGCAGGCCCACCGCGGCGGCGCCGCCGTTGCCCGTGTCCGGGCGTCCCAGCCTGCCCGCCCCGCCGGTCGGCTCCGGGGCCGGCGGCGCCGGCTCGATCACCGTCGCGGTCACCAAACCGGTGGCGGTGAGCGGCCACGTGGACACCGAGGTCACCTGTACCCGGGCCAACCACACGTACCAGGCCGGCGCGGACAGCGCCCTGGTGGCCGGGTACCACGTGGCCTTCGCGGTACGGGTCGCGCCCTTCCACGGCCCGGACACCTACCCGGCCGCCCTGGTCTCCCTCACGCTCACCGGCCCGACCGGCACGATCGGCTCCGGGACGGTACCCTCGCCGACCACGATCACCGGCTCGGGCGGCTCGTTCACCCTCGACACCACCACGTCCTCCGGGCAGACCTTCACCGCCAGCCTCACCTGGCCTGTTCCTGATCCCCCTCCGGAAGGATGACCGGGTTGCCTGCGCATCGACGAGTCTTGATTCTCCGTGCGGCCGTGGTGGTAGCCGCCGCACTGGCGGGGGCGGCGGTCTGCGCCGCCCCCGCGTCGGCCGCGCCCGGCGTGGCCGTCCAGCTCTCCCCCACCAGCTTCGACATGAAGGGCGGGGACAGCCGGACGCTGACCGTCAAGCTGACCAATTCGGGCCTGCTGGCCCGGATCGACCTGACCGTCACGGCACCCGCCGGGCTCTCCGGAGACGTGACCGTGGCCAGTTCGGACAGCTCCTGTTCGGGCTCGGGTTCGTCGGTCAGCTGTGCCGTCGAGATCCTCGGCGACGGGCAGAAGAGCGTGGTGTTCACGTTGAAGGCGAAGAACCCGGACAGCCTCGGGGCCGGGCAGAGCCGTACGGATACCAGCGGTATCGTGTCGGCCTCGACCGCTACCGGGTCGACGCAGCTGTCCTACCCGGTGACCCTGCACGGGCCGGCGCAGACGCAGACGAGGACGGCCACACCGGCCGGTACGGGCACGACCACCGCGGCGTCGGGCAGCCGGGCCCCGTCGAGCACGGCCACCGGCGCGACCGCGGCGGACGGGTCGGCCAGCGCGTCGACGGGTGTCTCCGCCGACCCGGGCGCGTCGGACCCCGGTGCGCTCGACGCCGCGCCGTACCGTTCCGACCCGGGTACCGCTGGCTGGTCCTGGCTGCTGATCGGCTTCGGCGTGCTGCTGGTCCTGGCCGGCGTCGTCACCCTGGTGGTGCTGATCATTCGCCGCCGGCGGGAGCGGGCCCGGGACCGGGATCGGGACCGGGAACAGTGGGCCACGCCGGCACCGCCGCCCGTTGACGCGGCGCCGCGCCCGTCCACCGCACCGGTCGACCCCTGGGACGCCTACTCCGAATACCGTTGAGCGTCAGCGCACGGTAACCTTCCGCCTCCCGGCAGCGATGTCCGTCCAGATTGGCTGCCGATACCCCCGAAGACTGCCGGTCCGGATCTACCTCCTGGCGTGCCCGCATCGCGATAATGGGCAGCCAGTGGCTCACGGCACGACCGCCGACGGAGGGGGACGGTATGGAACGGCCGGACTGGGCGCCGGAGGCGATCGACATCGATCGGCCGAGCGCGGCACGGATATACGACTACGCGCTCGGCGGTCTGCACAACTTCGCCATCGACCGGGAAGTGGCCCGGGAGACGTTCGTCCTGATGCCCGACCTGCCGTTGCTCATGCAGGCGAACCGGGCGTTCCTGCGCCGGGTGGTCCAGTTCCTGGTGGGCGCCGGCATCCGGCAGTTCCTCGACATCGGCTCGGGCATCCCGACCGTAGGCAACGTGCACGAGATCTCCCGCCAACTCGCCCCGGACGTCCGGGTGATGTATGTCGACATCGACCCGGTGGCCGTGGCACACAGCCGGGCGATTCTCGCGGACGACGACATGTCCGGCGTGATCCAGGAGGACCTCAACCAGCCTGAGCACATCCTGGCCCACCCGGAGGTACGCGGTCTGCTGGACTTCAGCCAGCCGATCGGCCTGCTGCTGCTCGCCGTCCTGCAGTTCGTCCCGGAGGAGAACGACCCGGCGGGGATCGTCGCCCGGCTCGGCGACGCGCTCGCCCCGGGCAGCTACATCGCGATCTCCCAGCCGACCAACGACAGCCGCCAGGAGGAGGCGGCACAGGTGGAGAAGGTGATCAGTACGCTGCCCAGCTCCTTCCGGTACACCGACCGGCCCTCCTTCGAGCGGCTCTTCGCCGGCTGGGAGCTGGTCGAGCCGGGTGTGGTGTGGGTACCGCAGTGGCACCCCGACTCCCCGGAAAACGTGGACGATCAGCCGGACCGCTCAATGCTGTACGTGGGAGTGGGGTACAAGGCGTGAACGGGGTACCCGGCGTGTCGGCCGGCCTGGTGCGGTTCGCCCGGGCCTGGGCCGGTGCGCTGGCCGGCACCAGCTACGTGCCGCTACGCCCGATCGAGATCGAGCGGCGGCTGATCCATTTCGCCGAACGGCTGGTCGCCGCGGTGTGCGCCGAGCCGTTCAGCCCGAACCCCGGCTACGACATCGCGGCCGAGCTGGTCGCCGGTGACTTCGCGGTACCCGAGGTGCTCGGCCGCACCATCGAGGTGATCGACGCCCGGCTGCTCACCGACGCGGGCCTGACCGACGCCGAGCACCGGCAACGGCTGTCCAGCGTGCTGGGCGCCCTGGCGATCGGGTTCGCCTGGGCGTTGCACGACCGGACGCTGGACCAGCAGGAGGCGATCCGCAAGGCGGTCCTGCTTGCCCGGGACCGCACCGAGCAGGCGCTGCGGGCCAGCGAGGCGCGCTTCCGGTACGCGGCCACCCACGACCCGTTGACCGGCCTGCCCAACCGGGCCCTGTTCGGCAACCGGCTCGCGCGCACCTTCGTCAACCCGCCGTCCAGCGACCGGCTCGGCGTCTGCTTCGTCGACCTCGACGGCTTCAAGGCGGTCAACGACACGGTCGGCCACCAGGTCGGGGACCAGCTGCTGGTGGCGGTCGCCGAGCGGCTGCGCGGCGCCCTCGGCGAGTCCGGGCACCTGCTGGCCCGGCTGGGCGGGGACGAGTTCGTGGTCCTCGTCGAGCACACCAGCTGCGTGGACGACGCGGTCAAGGTGGCCGACAAGATCCTCACTGCGATCGTGGCTGAGCCGTTCCGGGTGTGTGGCTACGTCCTGCCGGTCTCGGCGAGCATCGGCGTGGTGGAGCGGCCGCTGGTCGGCACCGACCCGACCGACGTGATGCGGGCCGCCGACATCACCGTGCACTGGGCCAAGGCCGACGGCAAGGCGCGCTGGGTGGTCTTCGACGCCTTCCGGGACACCCGGGAGGTGGCCCGGTACGCGCTGTCCGCGGCGCTGCCCGGCGCGCTGGACCGGGGCGAGTTCGTGCTGCACTACCAGCCGCTGATCAACCTGGCCGACGGCAGCCTGCGCGGGGCGGAGGCGCTGCTGCGCTGGCAGCATCCGACCCAGGGACTGCTCTACCCCGACCAGTTCATCGACCTCGCCGAGGAGACCGGCCTGATCCTGCCTCTGGGCAGCTGGCTGCTGGAGGAGGCGTGCCGGCGGGCGGCCGGCTGGCCGGCCAGGAGCGACCGCCCGCCGTTCGTCAGCGTCAACCTGGCGGTCCGGCAGATCCGCGAGCCCAGCCTGGTCCGGGAGGTGACCGGGGTACTCGACCGGACCGGATTGCCGCCGTACGGGCTGCAGCTGGAGATCCTGGAGAGCGCCGTGGTCTCCACCGACGACGCCACGCTCGACCCGTTGCGTACCCTGGCCGGACTGGGCGTACGGATCGCCATCGACGACTTCGGCACCGGGTACAGCAACCTGGCATACCTGCGCGCCCTGCCGGTACACGAGCTGAAGTTCGCCCGGGCGTTCGTCCAGGGGCTGCACTCGGCGGCCACCGCCGACCCGGCGGACGAGTCCATCCTCAGCGCGCTCGTCGGGCTGGGCCACACCCTCGGGCTCACCGTCACCGCCGAGGGCATCGAGACGGCCAGCCAGGCGGAGCGGGTCCGGGCCATCGGCTGCGACACCGGCCAGGGCTACTACTTCGCCCCGCCCGCGACGCACGACCGGATCAACGAGTTGCTCATGGCCTAATTACCGACAACCGCACTTAGCCGGCCGCAACCTGTCCGTTCGACGGGTTGCCCGGCCAGCCGTTCCGGCGACATGATCGCCTCGAACTCCTGATCCAACGACGACGATGAGTGGCCTACCCGCCACCCGTCGGCGATTACGGAAGGGGACAACGATGTCGTTGTCTTGGCTACCCCCTGGTCGGAAGCGGGTTCGGCGGGCGGCCCTGGCGGTCGGTACCGCGGCCCTGCTTGCTCCCTTGTTCGTGAGCCTGCCGCCCGCGAGCGCCAGCCCGCTGGTCGATGACACCCCGATCGTGCCGAAGCACGAGAAGAGCCTGGAACCGGACGAGGAGCTGCGCTCGGAACTGTTCGCGCGGGACGCGTACTACGAGACCCGCCGGGTCGCCGGAGACAAGCAGCTCTCCATCGAGCAGGCCGGCAAGCTACGGTCGGCCGCCGCGAAGCAGGCCAAGAACATGAGCGCGGCACCGTCGGCCTCGGCGTTCGGCGCCTGGTCCGGGGTCGGTCCCAACCCGATCGTGCAGATCGGCCGGACCAGTGGCGGCGCCCAGGCGGTCTCCGGCCGCATCGGCGCGCTGGCCATCCAGCCGGGCTCCGGCCGGCTGATCCTCGGCGCCGCGCAGGGCGGGATCTGGACCTACGACGCCGCCGCGGGGGTGTGGGTGTCCCGCACCGACGACCAGCCGTCGCTGGCGATCGGCGCGCTGGCCATCGCGCCGTCCAACCCGAACATCGTCTACGCGGGTACCGGTGAGGGTGCGCTGTCCGGTGACAGCTACTACGGCAACGGGGTGATGAAGTCCACCGACGGTGGCGTCACCTGGGCCAACGTCAGCGGCACCGCGTTCCTCGGGGTGGCCACGGCCGGACTGGCGGTGGACCCGACCAACGCCAACCACCTGTACATCGCGATCGGTCGGGGCCGCAGCGGCATCCGCCGGGTGACCCCACCCACCTCGACGGTGTACGGCGTGTACGAGTCCACCGATGGCGGAGCCACCTGGACCCTGCGCAAGGGCACCACCGACCAGTTCCGCGGTGCCACGGACATCAACATCGATCCGGGTACCCCGTCGGTGCTGTACGCCTCGTTCTGGGGCGACGCGATGTACAAGTCCACCGACGCCGGTGCGCACTGGACGCCGATCATGACCGGCCTGCCCGCCGACGCCAACTACGGGGCCGGGCTGACCCGCTTCTCCATCGGTCTGTCCCACCCGGCCGGCCAGTCCGCGGTGCTCTACGCCGGCTTCGACTACGTCGACACCAAGGGCGCCCACCACGCGTCGCGGGTGTGGAAGTCCACCAACGAGGGGGCCAGCTGGTCCCTGCTGCCCGCCGGCTCGGGCGATGACGCGGTCGAGGACTACTGCGGCGCGCAGTGCTTCTATGACAACGTGGTCGAGGTCGACCCGACCGACGCCAACACCGTCTACGTCGCCGGCCAGTACAACTACGACATCGGCTCGGGCGGCATCTACCGGTCGACCGACGGCGGAGCCACCTGGCTGAGCCTCGGCTTCGACCTGCACCCGGACTTCCACGCGCTGGCGGTCCAGTCGGACGCGCCGGGTCACGTGGTGATCGGCAACGACGGCGGGGTCTGGTACTCACCGGACAAGGGTGGCCGGCTCGCCCCGGGCGATGCACTGTCCACTGTGGACTGGCAGAACCTGAACGGCACCGTCGACCCGGCCACCGCCGCGGTGCTGCACCGTACCAACCTGCAGATCAGCCAGTTCACCAGCATGGCCACGGTGCCCCCGACGCCGGCCCGGATCTGGGGCGGTACCCAGGACAACGGCACCCCGCGTAAGTCGGTGGCCAGCAACACCTGGTTCGACGTGGCCGGCGGGGACGGCGGGCAGGTCCTGGTGGACCCGAACACCGGCGGCTTCGTCTTCGGTACCTTCTTCGGCATCTCGCCGTACCGGTTCAGCACGGCCAGCCCCGGGTTCTTCACCAACCAGTTCATCAACCACGGCATCAACCTGTCCGACCGGGCCGAGTTCTACATCCCCTGGGTGATGAACCAGGCCAACCCCAACCAGCTGTTCCTCGGCACCTACCGGCTCTACCGCACCAACAACGCCGAGGCGGCCAGCGCCGGCGACGTGACCTGGGCGCCGATCAGCCCCGACCTGACCAGCGGATGCACCGGTACCGCGCCGAACGGGGCGCGCGGCTGCTTCCTGTCCGCGATCGGGCTGGCCGACGGCGGCGACGCGGTCTACACCGGGTCGGACGACGGCTACGTGTACGTCAGCGAGAACGCGGTCAGCGCGGCCACGCCGAGCTGGAAGCGGGTGGACAAGGGCGCCCTGCCGGCCCGGCCGGTCAGCCAGTTCGCGGTGGACCGCTCCGACTGGCGGACCGCCTTCGTGTCGTACGCCGGCTTCAACT
>WNGE01013487.1_pt1 | contig 14269 bp, 13 predicted proteins | sample 5400651 | NCBI WGS metagenome assembly WNGE01 (sample SAMN13153370, study PRJNA577476) | soil metagenome | isolation source: 60 cm soil or saprolite under grassland replicate 2 | place: USA:California | collected 2016-06-15 | reverse complement strand
AGGGTCTTTACGAGCGGCGCGAGGACCGTTCACGCCCTCGAAAAAGTTTCATTTGAGATCCAGGCCGGCGACTTCGTCTCCCTCGTGGGTCCCAGCGGTTGCGGTAAGAGCACGCTGCTCAAGATCGTTTCAGGGCTGCTTCCCGCTTCCTCCGGAAACATTTCAGTGAATGACAAAGCGGTGGATGCGCCGCTGGAAAATGTCGGCATGGTTTTTCAATCGCCGGTCCTTTTAAAATGGCGTCCGGTATTGGGCAACATTCTCTTACCGGTGGAATTCGCGAAGCTGGACCTGGCTCGGCATCAGGAACGCGCTCAATCACTCCTCACGCTGGTGGGCTTAGCCGGCTTCGAAGAGATGTATCCGCACCAGCTTTCCGGCGGAATGCAGCAGCGGGTGTCTCTATGTCGTGCCTTGGTGACAGACCCGCAGCTGCTGCTCATGGACGAGCCCTTCGGAGCGCTCGACGCGATGACGCGCGATGAGTTGGACATCGAGTTGCTGCGCATTTGGCACGATAGAAAGAAGACCGTCCTTTTCGTTACGCACAGCATTCAGGAAGCGGTATTTCTCTCTGACCACGTGATCGTAATGTCTGCCCGACCGGGCAGGCTCTTGGAGCAGATCTCGATCCAATTGCCACGGCCGAGAACTATGGAGATGATGAGTACAAGCCAATTTGGCGAATACACGCTGAAGATACGCGCCCTGCTTCAGGGTGTTGACGGTATTCCCGCTGCTATCCCGGGGTCCACCGCATGAATTTGTTTCGTTCGTAGGCTATACTACTGGTAATTTCGATCTCCATTCAGCTAACACCCACAGGCATCGCACCTTTCGAATGGCACCACCCGGAAACATGACCTACGCCAAAGCAGGCGTAAGTATCGAAGCAGGGAATGAACTGGTGCGCCGCATCGGTCGCATCGCGTCAAGAACCAAAAGATCGGGAGTGCTCGCAGGTGTCGGAGGATTCAGCGCGCTCTTTGATCTAAAGAGTCGAGGCTATCGCCACCCGGTGCTGGTTTCTTCCACGGACGGGGTGGGGACCAAGCTCAAAGTGGCGTTCATGATGAAGAAACACGATACCGTCGGCATTGATCTTGTGGCCATGGGCGTGAATGATATCATCACTCAAGGCGCCGAGCCGCTTTTCTTCTTGGATTACTTTGTCTGCGGCAAGCTTGACGTCGATGTCGGCGAGAAGGTTGTGCGGGGTATTGCCGCGGGCTGTCGTCAGGCGGGCTGTGTATTGATCGGGGGCGAGACCGCTGAGCATCCCGGTGATTTTTCCAACGGTGAATATGATCTGGCTGGCTTCGTCGTCGGAGTCATCGAAAGGAAAAGAGTTCTCAATCCCGAGTCCATCGTCCCCGGAGATGTTCTGATCGGGCTTCCGTCCAGCGGTCTTCATAGTAACGGTTACTCGTTGGCGAGAAAGGTCTTGCTTGAGGTGGGTGGGCTGAAACTCCGTCAACAGGTGCCGGAGCTGGGGAGGAGTTTGGGCGAGGAGTTGTTAGAGCCGACGCGGATCTACGCGAAAATTGCTCGCGGTCTGTTGGCAAAATATCCGATCAAAGGCGCAGCCCATATCACGGGCGGAGGTATTCCGGGCAATCTACCGAGAATTTTGCCCGAAGGGCGGCGCGCCTGGATCGACCGGGGAAGTTGGCCGGTTCCGCCGGTGTTCGATTTGATCCAAAAAATCGGACGCGTTTCACGAGATGAGATGGACCGGACATTCAATAACGGCCTGGGCATGATCCTGGTTGTCGGCAAGCAGCATGTGGCCGGCGTTACCTCGCTGCTCAAGAAAATGCGCGAGCGGCACTTTGTGATTGGCGAGATTAAAAAAGGAAACCGACGACAGGTTACTTTTGTTTCCTAAGGGACAACCCATGCGACGACCAGTTCCCATCGGCGTATTGATTTCCGGCAGCGGTACTAATCTTCAATCCATCATCGATGCCATCGAGGCGAAGGAACTGGACGCGAAGATCCAGGTCGTGCTCAGCAATCGCGCCGATGCCCACGGTCTCGTGCGCGCGAAAAAACACGGGATTCCCACCGAGGTTCTAGATCACAAGACGTTTGCTAGCCGAGAGGCCTTTGATCAGGCGGTGGTCGATATTTTGCGAGCCCGTGAAGTCGAACTGGTTGTGCTCGCCGGTTTTATGCGGCTCCTGTCCCCCATACTCGTGGGAGCTTATTCCAACCGCATCATGAACATCCACCCGGCATTGCTACCCGCCTTTCCCGGACTCCATGTGCAGAAAAAAGCCGTGGAGCACGGTGTACGCTTCTCCGGCTGCACGGTTCACTTTGTCAACGAAGCTTGCGACGAGGGGCCCATCATCATTCAAGCCGTGGTTCCGGTGTTTCCGGAGGATACGGAGGAGTCCCTCGCCGCCCGTATCCTGGAGCAAGAGCATCGTATCTATCCCCGCGCAATCCAACTTTACAGCGAGGGCCGATTGCGTATCGAAGGACGCAAGGTCTTTGTCGATGACCTCGCCAAGGAAGAAACTCAGGTGCTTGTCCAGCCGCCCCTATCAAGATGAAAAAAATTAAGCCGGCGCTCATTCTGTTGATGAAGCTCCTGGTCAGCGCGGGGCTTCTGGTCTTTTTCTACACACGTATCCATCCTGAACGGTTTCTCGATACCCTCGCTGCGGCGGATTTTTCCTACGTTGCTTTGGCGCTAGTCGTTTATCTCCTCGCGCAGTTAGCCAGCGCCTTTCGATGGACGATTCTTGCTCGTCCCCTAGGTTTTGATAACCGATTCAAGGATTTCAGTTTCTATTATCTCATCGGGATGTTTTTCAATCTCTTCGCGCCGAGCACGGTAGGAGGGGACGTCACTCGGGTTTATTATCTTGCCAGGGATGGAGAGAGAGATCGGCAAAAGGGGTGGGCTGCCGCCACAGTCCCAGCCGCGGTGTCTGTGTTCGTGGATCGTGCTGTCGGGATGGCGGTTTTGGTGTGGCTCGGAGCCGCCGGTCTCGCATTATTCCCCAGGTACGCCGTGCCGCCGGCAATTCGTTCTCTGACCTTCGCCCTCTCCATCGGATTGGTGGCCGGTGGTTTGCTTGTTCCTTTGCTTCGCCACATTCTCCCCAATGACGGCCATCCGATTGTGGTCAAAGTGAGACTGGCTATGAGTGCCTATCGCGCCCACTGGGGAGTAATTCCCCAGGCCATACTCCTTTCCTTTATTTTGCACCTGGTTCAGGCGTGGCTGCACGTCATGATGGGTAAAGCTCTGCAAATTGATGTGCCTTTTTCTTTTTGCATTATCCTATACCCACTCGTTGGGACCTTCGCAGCACTGCCAATCAGTCTTAACGGTCTCGGATTACGCGAAGGGGGATATCTTTTCTTGCTCGGTCTTATCGGGGTCAATACCGAGAAAGGTGTCGCCTTCGGGTTACTGCTGTTCCTGATTGTGGCGCTGGATAGCTTGATCGGTGGACTGCTGTTTTTAATGAAGAAGAGTCCTAAGCCGGCCGTTGATACTTTGGCGAAATTACCTTAGCTCAGGTAGCCGCGGAATAGAGTGGCGAGACCTAAAAACGAAAGGAAACCGAAGGCATCCGTGAGACCGGTTACGATAATACCGGCGCCCATGGCCGGATCGAACTTCAAAGCCTTTAAAACCAGGGGAATGACTGCGCCAGAAAAACCTGCCATCAAGCCGAGATTGAGAATCATTGCGCTCGCAAGAACCAATCCGAGATAAGGATTGCCTTTCCAGAGAAAGGCGGCTACGGCGATCACGCTACCGGCGGCAAGGGCGATACAGATATTGACCAAGACTTGCTTAACGACGGCCTTCCAGGCAGAAGAAAATTCGAGTTCACCCAGTGCAATGGCGCGAATAATGACCGTGGCCGTCTGAGTGGCGCCGTTCCCGCCGACGCCTGCGATGACCGGCATGAAAGTGACCAGAGCGATGATCTCGTGCAGGGTCCCTTCGAATAAGCCGACCACGGAGGCCGCCAATGTTGCCGTCATCAAATTCAAAATAGTCCATGGCAGCCGCATTTTTACCGAGCGAGAGACCGGCGTGAAGACACGATCCTCCTCCGCCAACCCCGCCATCTTGTACATGTCTTCGGTGGCTTCTTTGTCGATAATGTCGATGACGTCGTCGACTGTAATAATTCCTTCCAGTCGTCCCGATTCATCGACAATGGGCAAGGCGAGCAACTCGTATTTTGACACCAAGCGCGCCGCTTCTTCCTGGTCCATCATGACGTTGGCTTTGATCGGATCGGCGATCATCATATCGCCCAGAGAGCGATTCGGCGGTGCCACCACTAAATTCCGCAAGGGGACGACGCCCACGAGCTTGCCTGCCTCGTCGACCACGTAGAGATAGAAGAACGTTTCCAATTCTCCGCGCTCGCGGATCTTATCAATGGCGCCCTGGGCGGTGGTGCTCGGGAGGAAGGTCATGAAATCCGTCGTCATGATGCGCCCGACGCTTCCTTCCGGATAACTAATCAACTCCCGCACTTCAGCGCGTCGCTCTGGGTCTAAGAGTGCGATAATTCGTTCGCGCCGCTCCTCGGGGAGGCTGTCGATGAAAGTCACGGCGTCGTCTGGGTCGGCCCGGGCGATCATCCGGCTTAGCTTGTCGTCGTCGATCAGCGCCAGGATGTCGGGCAGCAGTTCAGGAGGGAGCTCTTTAAGTGTTTTGTCGGCGCGTCGCGCGGAGAAAAGGATATCGAAAAGCTGCCTGATCTCCGGCGGCTCGAGATCTTTGAACAACAGGGCGATATCAGCGGGATGGCGCTGGCCAATAAATCTCAGGACACGGTCTGGCGTAGCGGTGCGGAGCATCTCCCGTACGGTGTCATGATCGATGGGGGCGGGCTTCATGTTGTTGCTCGCGAATCAAGCTCGTTCCTTCATAACCATTGGTATGCGGATTTGCAAATTTATAGTCACTATTTGCCCGCTTAAAAGCACAGTAGAAATTTGCTATCTTGCCCTAGCGCGGTAGCCCAGCGACGGAGAAGAAAGCGGATGGCGCAGAAGCGAAATTCATTGGCTCTCTGGCACGGTACGGCGATTGTATCGTTGCTGTCGGGGACCCTTTTGCACATCGGTTTCGGAATGCCATGGGCCGAGGCGGCCAGTCTCGCGGCCCTGGACAGTCGTCCCCCGTCATTTTCGGCCATTGCAAAGAAAACCATGCCGGTGGTCGTGAACATCTCGACCACAGCGCAACGCTCACCGCGCAGCGGCTCCAACGATCCTATAGACGAGTTTTTTTCGCGATTTTTTGGTGACGCGCAGCCACGGGAGAATAGCCAACGAAGTCTGGGCTCCGGCATTCTTATCAGTAAAGACGGTGAGATTCTTACCAGCTACCACGTGGTACGCAATGCCGACGCGATCAAAGTCAAACTTGCGGATCAAACGGAGTATGAAGCGCGACTGATTGGGAAGGACGACCGCACCGATCTCGCCCTTATTAAAATTAGAAGATCCGGCGGCAATCTGCCCTTCGCACGGCTCGGCAGCTCCAGCCAATTAGATGTTGGTGACTGGGTAATGGCCATCGGCAATCCCTTCGGTTTGGAGCACACGGTGACCGCTGGTATTGTCAGCGCCAAAGGCAGGGTGATCGGCGCCGGCCCCTATGATAACTTCATTCAAACCGACGCGTCGATCAATCCGGGCAACAGCGGCGGTCCACTTATCAATGCTTCCGGTGAAGTTGTCGGAGTGAACAGCGCTATCTTCAGCCAATCGGGGGGCAATGTCGGAATCGGGTTCGCGATTCCTATCGATCTGGCGAAGAAGGTTGTCGATCAGTTAAAAAAGAACGGCCGGGTCGTCCGCGGTTGGTTGGGCATCCGTGCCCAAGATGTTTCACCACAGCTTGCCCTATCTTTAGGGCTCACCCGCAATCCGGCCGAGATGGCCGTAGTCACGGAGGTGGGAGAGGGCAGTCCTGCGGCTGAAGCTGGTGTGAAACCAGGGGATGTCATCCTGGAGTTTAACAGCAAGCCAGTTCCCAAGAGCCAAGATTTTCCATCTTTGATCGCGGATACTTCGCCGGGCCAGAAAGTGACGTTGAAAATCATTCGTGACAAAAAAGAACAAATCGTGTCGGTGAAGATCGGCGAACTTCCCGAAGAGGGTGACGCCGTTCAAAAGGCAGAGGCCAGGGATCCGGAAATCGGGGTTCGGGTCCAACGGATTACCCCGGAGGCCGCACGCCGCTTGGGCTTGAGTTCGACCAAGGGAGTGTTGATCGTCGAAGTTCAGTCCGGGAGTCCCGCGGATCAGGTGGGACTGGAGCCCGCTGACGTTATCCGCGAAGTCAATCAACGCCCGGTCAATAATATAAGTGATTTCGAACGTGCGGTCCGCCAAGGAAGGCGAGGAGAGCGAATTCTGTTGCTTGTGCAACGAGGCGATAACGCTGTATTCTTTGCGCTCAAGCGTAAAAGTTAGGAGGATCTATGTTTGGACTCGGGCTTCAAGAACTGTTGGTGATTTTGGTTATTGCGTTGGTCATATTCGGACCGAGCAAGCTGCCGCAGATCGGCAGTGGCCTGGGCAAGGCGATTCGGGACTTCAAAAAAGGCGTAAGCAGCGACGACGGCGAAGACTCAGGTAGCGACGCTAAGAAAGATAGCTCCAAAGATTTGCCGCGTTAATGTCCGCCGGGCCGTTGGCAACGTCTTCGCAGCGACGTCCTGGAAGCAATCGCGCTTAAGCATACCTGTGCACTTCGTTAGGCTCTATCCCGGCGCTCTTGTCCGTGCTGGCAATCGGACTGCCGGCCGATGTTCCGGCTGTTTTAGTTATAGTTCGCGCGTGAAATGAAAGCCGTTATTTTGCTTTGTGCCGAGTAGAACAGTGTAGAGCGAGGTCTTGGATAGTTTGTAAATTTTCTCCACGGTGAGGTCGGTCATTTCAATGAACGGTTTTAGCTTGAGGTCGGTTCGCCAGCCTAACCAGCGGGTGATGGGATCTAACGCCTGGGTGAAAGATCCCAGGAGCGGAAAATCGCTGGTGAAGTGATTGACGATTACGATTCTTCCGCCGGGTTTACACACGCGCTTCGCTTCTTCGATCATCCGAACAGGATCAGGCACGACGGTGACGACATGGAAAGCCATGACGTAATCAAAGCTGTTTTCGGGAAAATCTAGATCGAGCGCATTCATCTCTAAGACTTTCAGATGCGACCAACCGTTCTCACGAATTTTTTGACGTGCCCGAGCCAACATGTCGGGAGCCAAATCAATGCCCGTGACCTCACAATGGGTTGGGTAGGCGGGAAAGGACGTGCCGGTTCCCGCACCGACTTCTAGAACTTGTGCGCCACAGGGGATCTCAAGACCCTCGATAACGCGTTCCAGTCGGGAGTAAAAGATCTTGCCGAATACTTTGTCGTAAAGCGGAGCGAAGTCCGAGTATAAGCGACTTTCGTGTGCCTCAATATCACCCATGATCCCAACCCCACCCCCGTGCCTTAGGCATCCCGAATGTCCCTACTCTGCTTCTTATAGAAAATCGAGATATCTCGCTTGCGAAATCTCCACTGCTTACCTTTTTTGAAGGCTGGCAGAATGTTTTTGCGGGCAAATTCATTCACGGTATCTGGGCTCAGATCCAGTATTACCGCAACTTGCCTGCTGTTCAATAGCTCCTCTTCTCTTTCGGTCATGGAACCCCCTCCCTGAGGATGGTCTTCAGTCGCTCTTTTGTCTAAAAAGGTTTTTTTTTCTAACAAGTTCACTAAGGGCTGTCAAGGCAAATACGCATCAACAGCCAATTATCAATCACTGCATGGTTGCCGCTGGTGATCGCACTCGGGGCAAAAATCCTGCCGCTGGGCTTTTGCCTGATAGAGCAGCCGTCAAGCTGCCGCTCCCCGTTACCTCATCTGGGGGTCGGCGAAGATCCGAATCGGAAGAATCATCATGTCGAGTCCGGCAAATTGAAGCTTTTGCTGTAACGTTGCGGGCGTATGATTATGTAGAAAACGGCTGACGGCATTTTCCTCCTGAAAAACCAGCTTGCCGGAAAAAAAGACTGATTTTCTTTCTGCCCTTTGAACTGGCCCGAGTCGATGACGCCGACCGAAATGAAAACGACATTTTTAAAATGATTGGGAAACAACCTTGGAATCGTGAGCAACGCGTGAACCGCGACTCCGTCAAAATCACGCACGATGATTGCGGCGGTAGGGGCGGTTGGGTTCTTCGGCGGAACGGGCTCTTTTAGGTTTGGCTGAAAAGGAATGGTCAGAAGCGTGTCGTCGAGGCGCTTGAGCGCGCGCCGCACCCGAGCGTAGTGCGAGTGAACGAAGTAACAGAGAGAGATAAAACAGAAAGTAACCAGCAAAGTAACCCATCCACCCTCTGCGAATTTGATCGTGACGGTGACGATCAGAATCGTTCCGGTCAGAAGCAACCCAAGTCCATTGACACAGAGCTTCCGCAGCCAAATGGCCTCGGTTCTCCTCACCTCCCACCAGTGCCTGCACATGCCGAGCTGAGAGAGCGTGAAAGTTAAGAAAACATTGATGCTGTACATGACCACCAAGAGACTCACCCTGCCCTCAGTATAAAGAAGGAAACTCAACGAGGTCAGTCCCATGAACCAAATACCGTCCCGCGTGACCAATTGGTCGCTTAAGAGAGCGAAGCGGTGCGGCACCCAAGAGTCCAATGCCATGTTGGAGAGCACGCGGGGACCATCGATAAAGCCGGCCTGGGCCGCCACCAGCAATATGGCCGCTTCGGTGATGAGCGTGGAGATGACCAGCGAGGCGGCCACCGAACTTTCACTCCCGAAAATTACGCCGTAGACTTTCTCAAGCAGGCTGGCGTTCAAGGTCTTGCCGGGCTCGTGGGCAACTTGGTGCAACAGGTAGCAAAGCAAAATCCCACTGGCGGTGAAAGCGAGAGAGATCGCCATATAGAGCATGGTTCTTTTTCCGGTCTCCGCGCGCGGTTCGCGCAATATCTGGAGGCCGTTACTCACCGCTTCGATCCCTGTGTAAGTGCCGCCCCCGAGGCTGTAAGCGTGGAGCAGTATCGCGAGGGTCGCCCAGATCCCGATACCGCGGACGTCGCCCAAGGATTCCCCGATGGAACTGGAGACAACGGTGGGAAGTTCGCCGATCCGTGTTCCGACGCCCAAGGTGATGGCGACCCCGTGTGCAAGCACAAACAAGAGAAAGATGGGTAAAAGAAATTGCACGGACTCCTTGGTGCCTCGGAGATTGAGAAAAATTAGCCCCAGGATGAGGAAGACTTCGGTAAATAGTTTTAGCCCTTGCACCGATGGCGGGAGAAAGCTAAACAGCGCGTCGGCGCCGCTGGCGACTGAGATAGTGATCGTCAGCATGTAATCGACGACGAGAGCTGAGCCAGAGACCAAGCCGGCCTTTTCCCCCAGAAGCTTCGTGGCGACTAAGTATCCACCGCCACCCGTTGGGAACAGTTCAATAATCTGCGAATAACTAGCCGAGATGACGAAGACGGTAATGGCCATCATAATGGCCAGCGGCAACGCCAGCAGGGAATGTTGTGCCAGCGCCAAATAGGCTTCTTCAGGACCGTAGGCCGAGGAGCTTAAACCATCGGCGCCCAGCCCGACCCAGGCCAGGAACGCAACCAGCGAGATCTGATGAAAAACCTTAGGATCGAGAGGATCTTTCGGTTTCCCGAGTAGAATGTCCTTAAACGAAGCGAAGCGGCTGCCGCCCACGGTGCTCTCCCCGCCCTGATAGATACCAGAGTTTCCTTGCCATGAGAACCATAACCGCAAGAAACGTCAGCGTCTGTGTGCTTCACAAGGAGATGGATGTGAATCGCCAGATAGTTTCAGTGAAAAGCTGGCTTGCGCCTTTACAGGAGTTCCTTTAGCATGAATTCCGCGATCCTACGGTGGCGGCAAAGCAGACAGAATCCGATCGCTTTCACCCCTTTCTATGCGAAAAGCCCTCAAGTTCTTCGGCGTCATTCTTTCCACGCTGGTTCTCTTTTTCATCGTCGCCGCGCTTGCGTTCTACCATTTGACCCGCAGCGGCGAATTTCGACGCTTCTTAGTCAATGAAATAGAGGCGAAGACGGAACTGAAGGTGCAGATCGGAGAAGCAGACCTGGAGCTAGGGCGGATTCTAGGAATCGCCTTTCGCGACCTTGCACTCTCCGAGCCTGATGCGCCGCGGCCGGCCATCACCGCGCAACGAATCAGCGCACGGGTGGCACTGCTGCCACTGTTCGAACGAAAGGTGGTCCTTTATAGGTTGCGTCTTTACAAACCGGTCGCGCGGATGGTGCGCGACAAGGAGGGTCGCATTCCGCTGCTCGACAAACTGCTGAATCTGCCTTTCTTGAAACAAGAAGCAACTCAATTTGGTCTCGATCTGCATGCGATCAGAATTCAAGATGGTGAGGTTGACTTTGAAGATCAGCAAGCTGAGGGAGATAACAGAACGACCCGGTTCCGCGACGTCGACCTCGAACTCGAGCGGATTCGCGGGCAGCAACTACGCGATTTTGTCGGAGAGCTAATCAAACGGAAGCGTCCGGAACCCAAAGGGGTCGCGGTGAGCTTCGAGGTGAAAAGCGGTGTAGAAAGCGACGGAAAGAAAACGACGCTACGGGCGAAGGGGAAAATGGTTTTGCCCGAAGAAGCTCTCATGGTTCCCAGAGCGTGGTTGAATGCGGACGTCCAACTTTCGAATCTGCCTGCCGAAATGTTGCAACGTTACGCCGGCAGTGTTGTGCCGCTGCAATCAGTGAAAGGGGTTCTAACGCCCCAAGTCCACATCGAGGGCAACCTCGCAGAGCAAATCCACCTCACGGGGAATCTTTTGTTCACGCAGCTTGTCGTTGAAGATCCAAATATGTTTTCCTCCCCCCTCTCTCCCGGAGAGGGCAGGGCCGATTTCGACATCGATTGGACAAAGCAGCGGCTGGGGATTTCCCGCTTCGATCTTCGCTCCAACGAGCTGAAACTCACTTTGCGGGGGGAGGTGCGATCGAAAGACAGCCAAGATCCTCATGTTCAACTCAATTTGTCGGCACCCTTTCTACCGTTTACGGTGTATCGCAAGTATTTGCCGTTGAAGATGATCGGCTCCCCCCAATGGGAGACTTGGATCGGGGCGTTGCAAGAGGGAGAGTTTCAGCTGAAAAAGGCGACGATTAACGGGAACCTCAGTGAAATTCGACGGCTGCCTGAGAGCATAGCGAAAGGGCGAATCTCGTTGGACGGCGAATTGCGCAATGCCGCGGGAAAACCGGCGGGAGAGGGTTATCTTCCACTTCGCGGGGTGCAAGGGCGCCTAAAACTCGAGAACGGGATTTTCGCTTTCAATGACTTCAAGGGCGCTTATGGTGAGTCGCGGCTTTCGGATGTCAACGGCAATTACCGGCTCTTGCCATCGGGGGAAGCGACTTTCGAGGTTCAGGCGCGCGGCGATCTGGACCTTACGGAGTTGCATCAGCAAATGAAGGTCGGAATCCTACCGGCTGAAGTCTCCAAGCTTGCTTCTTCGGTTCAAGACATGGGCGGTAGAGGGAAAATGGACCTAGCCGTGCGCCGCCCCGCCGATGCATCGCTGCAGACGGAAGGTAAAGTTGTTTTGGACGACGCCCGCCTCCGAATGGGCGAATACTCTCTCACCGAGGTTAAAGGCGATCTGACTTTCACACCAAAGGAGATTCGAGGTGAGAAGGTCAAAGCCTTGCTTTCGGGATCGCCGATTCAAATTCAACTGGCGCTGAAGGATTATGGCGCCGACAACGGGACTTTCGACTTGTCCGCGGACTCGACGGGGATCAAGGCCGGCGTGCTCGCGCGGCTGTTGCTGTCTACTGGTTCCTTGCAGGACCCTGGCATTGTCAGTGGTTTCGTTCATTATCACGGGCCTCTCGGAACCCAAGAAGGTCGCAAGTTTACGGGTAACTTGGATTTGGTCAATGTCCAACTCGCCGTGGAGCCATTGCTGCAACCTCTGCGGGAACTCTCCGGCAAGATCATAATCGATGAGGCTGGAATCGATTTTCAGAATCTGAACGTACTGCTGGTCGGTTCCCCCGCCAGCTTCAACGGCCGATGGCGATACGCGGAAAAGCCGCAGCTGCTGTTTGATTTTTCGGCGCCCAATCTCGACATCAGTTATCTGATTTCCCAAATCGATCCGGAGGCGCAGGAGTTTTATGCCAAGCTCCAGGGGGAGGGCAAAATCGCCCTCGAAAAAGGGCGCATCAAATCCTTCGACTTCGCCGATTTCAACAGCAATGTGACCATCGACCGGCGCGTCTGGCGCCTGATCAATCCGACGATGCGTGCCGGCAGCGGCACTCTACGGGGCGTTGCCAACATCGCTGACAAACCGGATACCCTGGGGGTATCGGCCCAATCCAAGGTCGAGGGCATTCCGGTTCAGACGTTTCTAAATTGGTTCGACATGACCACCACCGAAATGACGGGAAAGGTCAATCTGACAGGAAATGTAGAAACCATCGGGAAAGACGGTGCCGAGCGCAAGCGAAATCTCAACGGTGCTTTCGCCCTTAAAATCGAGGATGGCACTATCCACCGCATGCGTATCCTGGTTCAGATTCTGAACTTACTAGACCTGTCCCGGTGGTTTACCTTGCAAATGCCCGACTTGGCTAAAGAGGGTATTCGCTTTCGCAGCATTAGCGGCGACTTTAAGATTGCTAGGGGCGTTTACGAGACGCAAAACCTGGTCGTGGATAGCAGCGATCTCCGCATGACCGGCGCCGGCAAGATCGACGCAGCCAGGGACGAGATCGACTTTGTTATTGCCGTGCGTCCGTTCGCCGGAATCGACACGGCGATCAATTACATCCCTTTGATCGGTCGAGGCATCGCGGCCATTAAAAATTCTTTTTTGGTCGCAAGCTTCAATATCAGAGGTCCCATCGAAGAGCCCACCATCACTCCAGCGCCGCTGGGCACGATGTCGGAATGGGTTTTCGGCGTTCTTGGAATTCCGAAGCATATTATTGGGTGGGGAGGAGATGAAAAAAAGGAGAAACCTCAAAACAACCCGCAGCAGCAGGAGTTCCCAAAAGAGCAGGCTCCTCCAACGACGAAATGAAAACCGAACTGCTGTTTTACACGAGAAAAGATTGTTGCCTCTGCGAGGAGATGAAATCAACTCTTAGCCAGGTCGCGGGCCGTGTTCCGTTTGCGCTCGAAGAGATCGATGTTGATACGTCGCCGGCGCTGCAGGAAAAGTACGGCAACGACGTCCCGGTGTTGTTCATCAATGGTCGCAAGGCGTTCAAGTATCGGTTGACCGCCAAGGAGTTGGAGCAAAGGTTAAAGCGCGATGCAGTTTCCGGTTAAATGATCGAATGGACTTGTTTGCTTTATGAGATCAGGAGTTCGCTATGGCCAATCAAATTGTTTGGTGTGACATTCCGGTTTTGGATTTGGATCGGGCGCTTAAGTTCTATTCGGCGGTGCTTGACGCCGAGGTGAAGAAGCAGGAGTTTCCCGGAATGACGATGGCGATTTTGCCGCTCATGATTTATCTGAACGCGAAGGGGCGGCTGGATGAGGCAATCGCCGCTGTCCTTCCCAACGGCGGCAAAGTACTCAAGCCGAGGCACGCCATCGGACCCTACGGTTCGCGAGCCATCATTCTCGACAGCGAGGGCAACCGGATCGCCTTGCACTCCGACTAGCTTTGAAGGCTTTGTGGCTTACGCCAGAATCCGCAGATCGATGTTCATCGCTGCCCTGCCAGTCACCCTGTCGGTTTGGGCGGGGGAAACCAGCGAATGGTTGCTTGCGGGGCAAGAAGGCAAATGCATTCCGCTATCGACGCTTACAAAGAAGGGGCCTGAGTTTCAGGATATCAAGAGTCCCTACCAGCTGGTCGAAAAGATGCGTGCGGCGGGCCATAGAGCCGAAATTAAAGAGCACACCGCGGGCAGCCGTCCAGCAGTCGAAGTTCGAGTCCCGTCCCGGGATCTCTACGTTATGTTCGTCAAGAGCTCGGCGTGCGGTGCCAACGCACCCGCGAAGAAGTGAAGGCGATTTGGCCGGGGTTAATCTCTTTCTTCCTGCCGCCGTCTGGGACGATCGGATTGTTTGAGGATTTTTTTTCGCAGGCGAATCGACTCCGGCGTGACTTCCACCAACTCGTCGTCGGCGATCCATTCGATCCCCTCTTCCAGCCCCATCTCCCGGTGCGGTGAGATGATGATATTCTCATCGCGACCCGCGGCGCGAATATTGGTCA
>WNGE01018805.1_pt1 | contig 14270 bp, 11 predicted proteins | sample 5400651 | NCBI WGS metagenome assembly WNGE01 (sample SAMN13153370, study PRJNA577476) | soil metagenome | isolation source: 60 cm soil or saprolite under grassland replicate 2 | place: USA:California | collected 2016-06-15 | reverse complement strand
AAGCTTCTGTTGCCGCGGAAGAGCAAGCACCGTTGCGAGACCAAACTACGGAGCCGGATCCGAATCATGGATGGGCAAAAGCGGAACTTATGAAAGCGCAGGTCGAACTTACAGGTCTGGAAGCGCGGGCGCTGGAAACTGCGAAGCTTGTGACTAATTATCAGCAGTCGGCTAAGCGGCTCGGCGATCACGCCATTGAGCAAGCACGCTTGCTGCAGAATCTAAAAGGCGCGGAAGAGAGATATGTGCTTTACACGAATAAGCGGGAAGAGGCCAGGATCGGCGACGCTCTGGATCAGGGCGGCGTGCTCAATGTGACGATTGCCGAACGGCCCAGAGCGCCGGCACTCCCGGTCAGGTCGGCCTGGAATTTTGGGCTGTGGGGAATTGTGTTGGGCGGCACCTTCAGCACAGGGCTGGCCTTTACTGCCGACCGGCTGGATCCGGCGTTTCGAACCCCAGACGAAGTGGTGGCTTATCTGGGAACACGGGTTTTGGCCTCGCTTCCCGAGGGGAACGCGTAGGGGAGGGCCGCGCTGCCAAAGCTGGGGCGCGGCCCTCGCCGGCTGTCAACGTCCGTGCGGAACGCAAAAGTTTATTGGAGAACGCATGTCAACCAGTTTTGCGGAACTACTTCACCAGACGCTTGCACCAGGGGTATCTCAACCCGTCCCAGCGCAAGCCACGGCTCCAGCGTGGGATCATGATCGGTTTCGAGACGAACAGGTGCGCAATTTAGTTCGGCAGGTATTCCTTCCGGGATTGCCGCGTCCGGCGCGGCAGGTGGTCTTCTGCGGTCTGGGTGATGGGGACGTTACCGAAATTTGCTTGAGCGTTGCACACACTCTGGCAGTACAGGTTTGCGGAAATGTGTGCATCGTGGACGCGAACCTGCACACTTCGTTAACCGGCATGGATGAGAGCGAGGCAGAAAGAGTGACCAGCGGTAATCGCCGCTGCGGGCTGCTGCGAGAACTCTCGCAGCAGGTTTCGGGCAATCTGTGGCGGCTATCCACCGATGTCTTCATGCGCGGAAACGGACACCGTTTGTCTGGCGAATGGCTGCCCGGGCGGATGCGTGAACTCAGCCTGGAATTCGATTATTCAATAATCAGTGGTCCCACCGCCGGGATTAGCGGCGAGGCCGCGCTGCTGGGCCACTTCAGCGATGGAGTCATTTTGGTTCTGAAAGCTAATTCCACAAGAAGAATAGCGGCCCAAAAGATCCGGCAGATGTTACGCACCGCGAACGCAACATTACTCGGAGCGGTGTTGGATCAGAGAAGGTCTCCAATCCCAACTGGAATTTACAACAAGCTGTAAGGAAATCCGCGAGCTTCGAGGACGGTGGTCTCTCGAACTCCGCAACTGAGTGCAAAGCTGTGGGAAAATCGGCCAAAACGTGGTTGGGAGTCAATTAGCGGAGCTTTGCCCGGCAGCTTGTTGCTCGTAATGACAGCAATCCACAATTATCTGGCTCCGCAATCTGTGGGGGGCTTGCCATGGTACGCCATCCAGACTCGATACCGGTTCGAGAGGAAAGCGGCAGCGCAACTGCAGAATAAAGGTATCGAGACATTTCTTCCCCTGCTTGAAGAGAATCATCGGTGGAGCGATCGCCAGAAGGTTATTTCTGTGCCGCTCTTCTCCGGATACGTGTTCGTCAGATTGGAGCCATCTTCGGCAAGGGCAACGGTGCTGCGAACCGAAGGGGTGATCGGATTCGTCGAGTTCCATGGCGATGCTGCTCCCATTCCCAACAAGCAGATTGATGACCTTCAACGTCTGCTCTCTAAAAAAATGCCCTGTTCGCTGCATGCATTTCTGACAATCGGCCAAAAGGTGAGAATCCGCGGTGGCTGCCTCGACGGTCTCGAAGGGATCCTGGAGCAGAGCGGCCCAAAGCGACTGGTGATTTCGATCTCATGTATCCAGCGTTCCGTGGCAGTAAAGATTGAAGGTTACGAGCTAGACCTGGTCTGAAGTGGCCTCGCCCGCGATATTCGACAAAAGCATCCCCCGCCGTCCCGCTTCGTCAGTTCCAGCTGTAGTTGAGCTCCCTTTTCCCAAGAGCAGCTCCCGGAAGAACGTAGGGTCGCTTAATATCGGCCAGCAGTGGTGGAAGGCTGAAGATCGAGCTCAGCGTGTTCCGCAAAACGTCTCTCGGGGACTTTCGCAGAGCGTGTTACCACACGCGCTCTTTGATCACAAAAGTTTGAAATTCGCCGCAACTGTGGCTGCAGACTTCCTGGTTGTGTTTACAGACTTTTCCTTGATCGTGAACGCTGGCTCGATATCGCAGAACGCTGCACATCTCAGTGCCGCATTTCTCGGGCAACTCGTTCGAGGGGAAGTGAACACTTCGGGATGGCTGGCGCTGTATGCGGTCCTTATCACATTGTTCTTCCAGGCGGAACAGCATGAAGCCGGAAAGCCGAATCGCGCAAAAGTGAACCCAATCATTCTGGGCAAAGTGATCCTTTGGGCGACGGTCTTACTGAGCGCCGCGGTTTATCAATCTGGAACGCACGTATTGGGAATTCTCTGGCTTACTGCCCCCCTGAATCTGGTGGGAATGTTTGGCTGGCGAGCGTTCATTAGATGGCAACAGGTACGAGCACACGCGAGGGGCCGAGGCGTTAGGAGAGTTCTGATTATCGGAGCCGGTGCATTAGGGCAAGAAGCTGCGGCTGCTTTGGAAAGCGACGATGGTCGCAAGCTAGTAGGATTTCTTGATGACAACGAGCCACGCGGGGGAAGTATTCTCGCGAGGCTGAGTGACCTCTCCCGGATCGCGCGAAGCGAATTTGTCGATGAGATTATTGTCGCGTTTCCAGGAAAAAGCGAGTTGAAGCAGCGCTTAATTCGCGAGGCACGGCGCGGCCGTCTTGCCGTAAGCATTGTTCCTGATTATCTCGACTGCGAATCGCGAAACCCGGAATTTGAATGCCTGAGCGGGCTGCCACTATTGACGCTGCACGAGGATAGGCGACTGCTGGCGCTTTATTCGAAGCGCGTGGTCGATGTGGTTCTTTCCTCGCTTGGCTTGTTAATAACCGCGCCTCTGATCGCGCTCATCGCGCTGGCCATCAAGCTGGATTCTCGCGGGCCCGCATTCTACCGGGCGCCCCGTGCAGGCCGAAAAGGCCGGAGCTTCGCGTGCTGCAAGTTTCGCACTATGGTGGTAAATGCGGATGGATGGAAAGAGCGGCTGCGGAAGAACAACGAACGCGAAGGGCCGACCTTCAAGATTGCAGCCGATCCACGCGTCACGCGCGTAGGGCGATTCCTTCGCCGCTATAGCCTGGATGAACTGCCACAGCTCTGCAACGTATTAAGGGGAGAAATGAGCCTGGTCGGGCCGCGTCCCCATACGCTGGATGATTTTAGGCGTTACCAGCTCGATCATCTTCGCCGGTTGGATGTAACCCCTGGGATCACAGGATTGTGGCAGGTTACTGCGCGCCGGGATCCATCCTTCCAGCGCAACATGGCCTTGGATGTGGAGTACATCGAAGATTGGATCTCTGGATGGACCTGTGCATTTTATGCAGAACTGTTCCTGCCGTCCTGAGCGGGAGCGGCACATAGGATCCCTACAACAGATGCCCCAGTCTGCAACTCAGGCAGCGCAGTGGACCTTTGTCACTGCCCTCAGGCCTTTGCACGCGCTAATCGCCGCGCCGTCGTTCATCTATTTAACCGCATTGACTGTAATGCTGTTTCGGCCGCCCGATTTGCAGTTCTATCATCTCGATCGAATTGCCTTTCTGGCGCTCATCTTGACGGTTGGGTTGCATCTGCTGGTCTCGCAGCAACGGCTGGACCTTATCGGGCCGGTGACCTGGCCGATGGCGGGTGTGGTTCTGCTGGCATTCCTCTCACTGCTGAAGGAACCCTATGAACCGCAAGATTGGAGCACGTTTGCGGCAAAGTGGCTGGTGCCATTTACGCTGTAACAGATTTCAGCACGCATCTTCGATCATCCAGCGGCGCTGCGAAGGTTCGAGATTTTCTCTCTGGTTGTTCTGGCGTATTTATGCGTGATCGCAATCCTGTTTTTGTTGGATGCGCGCGCGCTTATTTTCCCAGGCTACATCGTAGATGAGAACCTCGGCATTCATGCTGACCGGGCGCGCGGGCCTTTTCTCCAGGCGGTTGCCAACGGAATGACGATTAACATGCTGGCTCTGGTCGCGCTCGATTCGTTCCGGCGACGAAGATTGCGCGGTCCGCTCGCGATGTTTTTCTTCGTTGCCGTTCCTATTGCGGTGCTCGCCACGAGGACGCGAGCGGTGTGGCTGGGATTTGCGGGATCGGTCGTCCTGCTGATGTTCTCCTCAAATAAACGGGTGCGCTATGCGTGCCTGCGCTTAATCGTAGCGGCAGCGCTCGGCGTTTGTACCACGATTACATTCGGGAGCCCAGGCAACTCGATAGCGGATCGTTTCGAAGAGCGGAGCCCTGTGGAATTCCGCATAGCAATGTACCGGGCTGGATGGGAAATGTTTCTGGAGAAACCAGTCTTTGGTTGGGGCATACGCGACATGCAAGCAGAGCTGGCGAGCCGAGTCGACGACTTTCATCAGGAAGAATTCTTTCTGCATAACACTTATCTGGAAATCCTGGTGCAGCATGGGCTGTTGGGAATCGGTCTGTACGCATGGATCGTGATCGATCTCCTTCGCCTGGCCCGGCATGCAGGAAGCACGTCACTCCACGGTCAGTTTCTCGATCGTGGCTTCCAGTCGATTTGGGTAGTGCTCGTGCTCGTCTATCTCGTGAATGCGAGTTTCGTGGTGATGAACTATCAATTCGTGAACGGACTACTGTTCACGTTCGCAGGGATGTTGGCGGCACAGAACCGCCGGCTGCAGGTTCAAGTCATTCCTGTTCAATCGGCCTATTAATGGCTTCCGGCCTACTCACAGAACAAGAGCCCAGAGAGGGAGAAAACTCGGCCACCAGCTTCGAACCTCATGCCCTTTTCACCCCGAGCGCAATCCGCGGTGGCGCATATCTGGCGCTGCGTTACGGTCTGGGTGTTTTTGTCAGCCTAGGAAACATGCTGGTCATGACGCGCTGGATCGGCCCGCATCCTTATGGATTATTCGTAACCGCGATTGGCATTGTCGCTTTCTTGTCAAACTTGGCGCGAGCTGGAATAGATACCTATCTAGTGCGGTTGGAGTCTGTACCGGACCAGCGAATTTACGACATTGCTATCACGCTGGTGCTTTTCATATCAGCCACCCTCTCATTGTTGGGCGCGATATCCGTGCCGCTGCTGATTCGCTGGTTTCACGGGAGCGAATTCGTAACACCTTATTTAGTGCTGCTGCTGAGCATTCCTGTAACGAGCATAACCGGCGTTGTCATGGCGAAGCTCGAACGAGAGTTGAACTTCCGCTCGGTTGCACGAATCGAGCTCGGAGGGCAAACCGCCGGATTAGTTATCTCCGCGATTCTCGCCGGTGCGGGATGTGGAGTGTGGGCGCCAGTCGCTGGCCAATCTGCCTGGCAAGTCTATGTTTTCATCGCCACATCTGCTGCAACCCGAATGGTCCCACGGATCGCATTCGACCTGAAGGAAACGAGGAAAATGCTCTCGTTCGGGATCGGCTTCACTTCATCGATGCGCGTGTGGCAGTTGCGCACCTTGGTGAATCCGTTGCTGGTGGGAAGATTTGCTGGAGCCGATGGCGTCGCCTTTGTGGCGCTTGCGGTGCGAATTGCCGAGGCGCTCGGAACTTTACGTCTTGCGGCGGGAAGAATGGCGATCGCCGCGCTAGCTCGGCTTCAAGACAGACGCAATCAATTTCGCATCGCAGTGGAACGAGCGTCATTGCTGCAACTTATGACACAAGGCCCGCTGCTCTTCGCATTTTCTTCGGCAGGGCCGTTGGTAGTCCGGCACGTGATTGGAGTGCGGTGGATGCCGATTCTTCTACTCTATCCGTTCGTGGCGGCCGGGGTATTGGTGAATTCGGTTTACAACCTGCAAGCGTCGGCGTTGTTCGTCATGGGACAGCAGTGGACTGTGATGCGCTCTTATACGCTGCACGTTGCGCTGCTGGGAGCAGGTACGCTGCTGTTGCTGCCACGCCTCGGAATTTCAGCTTACGGCTGGGCTGAGCTGCTGGCATGCGGCGGCTACTTCATCCTGCATTCAGCATTGAAGAAAGCGATCGGCTTTTCGTACAAGAGTGTGCTTCCCTGTGCTTCAGTGTTTTTGCTGCTGCTGTTTGTAACCGCCTGACTTTTTCTGCGTGCTCACTATCGCATATCTCAGCAATGAATTTCCCGTGTCGGTCGAGCCCTATGTCGGGCAGGAAATTCAGGAGCTCCGCAAGCGAGGGGTCAACGTAGTTGCGTGCAGTATTCGCCGCAGTAGTGGCACGGTCGGAACCGCGCCAGCCTCCGCTGGCGAGACTCTATATCTGGAGCCGATGCGGATGGGGCAGCTTTTGCGGGCAGCCTGGTTGTGCCTGCGAAATGGATATTTTGCATCCTGGGTGGCGATGGTGGCGGCCCGCCTGCTGGGAATCAATTTCAGCATGACGCTGCACGGCTCCGATTTGCTGCTGCATGCCGCCTATCTAGACACGAAGCTTAAGCACTGCAATTTCTGCACAACCATTTCGGAGTTTAACCGGCGATACATGCTCGACCATCATCCCGACGTCGACCCTGCGAAAATCGCCGTCTGCAGGATGGGGGTCGAGGCAGTTAATCGCACCATTCCGACGCCTCGCGTAGCGCCGGAGCGGTTCGTCATGCTCGCAGCCGGTCGGCTGCATGCCGTCAAAGACCATGCGTTCCTGATCCGCGCATGCAAGATTTTGAAAGAGCGCGGGCTGGAATTCCTCTGCATCATCGCAGGCGAGGGACCGCAGCGTGCGGCGTTGCAGCGCCTCATTTGCGAACTGAAGCTCAGCGCGGACGTGCGCCTGCTCGGACATTGCTCTGGCACGGAGCTAGATGATCTTTACTCGATCAGCGACCTCGTCGCGCTCACCAGCCGCAGTGAAGGCATTCCGCTCGTGCTGATGGAGGCGATGGCGCGTGGCAAGGTCGTGTTAGCGCCAGGGATCACCGGCATTCCAGAGCTTGTACTCGATGGCAAGACTGGTTTTCTCTACGAGCCCAGCTCGCTCGACGATTTCGTGGCGAAGGTCGAAATGATCCGCCAGTCGCAATCAAACCTCTTGACGATCCGCTGCGCTGCCCGCCAGCACGTCGAACAGCACTTCAATCAGAAAAAGAATGTTGCCGCGTTTGTTGATTGTTTTCTTAATCGGCTCAATCGCAGAGCGGAATGCGAACTCAATGAGAATCCTGTACTGCAACAAATATAACTTTCCATTTAGCGGTACCGAGGTTTACCTGTTTGAACTGATGGGCCTAATGCGGTCCGGAGGCCACGAGGTGGCATTGTTTTCGATGTCCGATCCGCGTGGACCGAGCACGGTGTATGACCGGCACTTCGTTCCGTATATCGACTTCAAACAGAGCAAGCAGGGCCTAATTTCAAATGCGCGGCTGGCCGCTCACGCCATCTATTCGCGCGAGGCGCGGCGGCGGTTGCGAGGCATGATCGCCGAGTTCCGGCCCGATGTGGCTCACGTTCGCAACATCTACCACCATCTGTCGCCCTCGATTTTGTGGGAACTGAAAAAGCATGGCGTGCCAGTCATCTATCACCTAAATGACTTCAAGCTGCTTTGCCCCAGCTACAACATGGTGGCGCATGGTCGCGCTTGCGAAAAATGCAGCGGAGGGAAATTTTGGCACGTGGCAGCCGAAGACTGCTACACGGGAGGACGCACTTCGGCACTCGTCCTGGCGGCAGAGGCATATATTCACAAACAGTTCCGAACATACGAGCGTTGCGTGACGCGCTTTCTCGCTCCGAGCCAATTCGTAAAGCAAAAATTGATCGCGAACGGGTGGGACGCAAAGAAGATAGACGTCCTTGCACATTTCCAGAAATTACCGGGGGAAGTATCGCCACCGAATGCTGACGCTCCCATTCTTTATTTTGGTCGACTGTCGGCGGAGAAGGGCGTAGCCGATCTTGTTCAGGCGATGGAGTGCGCGCAGCACGTTTCACTTGTCATCGCAGGCGACGGCCCCGAACGGCCAGCCTTGCAGTCGCTCGCCCAGGAACTGAAGCTCACTAATGTGGAGTTCGTGGGGCATCAGAACGGCAATGATCTCGATAAGCTGATCTCCGCTTCTCGTTTTACGGTATTGCCTTCGCGTGCTTACGAGACTTTGGGCAAAACGATTCTTGAATCCTACGCATGGGGGCGTGCCGTAGTTGCCACCGACCTGGGTTCAAGGCGCGAATTGGTTCAAGAGGGTGAAACGGGACTGCTATTCCGGCCCGGAGATGTCGGACAACTTGCCAGCGCAATCCGCTTTCTTGCCGATCGACCTGCGTTGGCCGCTCGTATGGGCCTCAACGGGCGTGAGTTGTTGCGTGAACGGCATTCGCCTGAATCACATTACATCGCGCTGAGTCGGTTATATGAGGACCTTGCGGGCCTATCGCAGAAATCAGTTAAGCCACACCCCAAGGAGAAGCCACCAGTGCGGGTGGCGTTCATAGGAGGGCGCGGTGTCATTTCAAAATACAGTGGAATTGAAACTTACTACGAAGAAGTTGGCAGACGGTTGGCCGCGAACGGCGATGATGTAACGGTTTATTGCCGCAACTACTTTACACCGGCAATTGCAAGATATAACAACATGCGGCTGGTCAGATTGCCAACCATAAGCTCGAAGCACCTGGAAACCGTGACCCACACGTTCCTGAGCACTCTGCATGTCTGCTTCAGCCGCTGCGATGTAGTTCACTATCACTGTTTGGGGCCAGCGCTGTTTTCATTTCTCCCGAGGCTCTTTGGAAAAAAACCGTGGTCACAGTGCAGGGGCTGGATTGGAAACGCAAAAAATGGGGGCGCATCGCGTCGGCAGTCTTGCGCTGGGGCGAGAAAGCCTCGGCCAGATTTCCAGATGCGAGTGTCGTCGTGTCACAGGAGCTTCGGCAGCATTACCGGCTTACACATGGAGTTGAGACCGCCTACATACCAAACGGCGCAATGCTGCGCACGCGAACCGCAGGCGTATGCCTCCAAAAGTGGGGCCTGGAACCGGATAAATACATTCTGTTTATGGGCCGATTTTCCCCGGAGAAGAATTGCCACTTGCTCATTGAAGCCTTCAAAAGGATTGAGACTGATGTGAAACTCGTCCTTGCTGGAGGATCGAGCCACTCGGATGATTACATGGCCGCATTACATCGTCACGAGAGCGATAAGATTCGATTTGCCGACTGGGTGGCAGGCGATGCATTGGACGATCTTCTTACTAACGCGATGCTCTTTGTGCTGCCTTCCGATCTGGAGGGACTCTCCTTGGCGCTGCTGGAGGCGATGGGCGCAGGACTCTGCACCCTGGCCAGCGACATTCCCGAAAACCGCGAAGTGATCGGAGATGCCGGATTTACTTTCGTTCCCGGAGATGTCACCGACCTCGAACGCATGCTGCGGCTGTTGATCGAGGCTCCGCAAATTCGCGAGATTACCGGCCTTCGTGCACGCGAAAGAGTCCGAGAGTTTTATCAATGGGATAGCGTCGCCACCGAAGTCCAAGAAATTTACCTTCGATTGATGCGTTCGAGTCCAAGCACTGCAAACGCCTTCACTCAGCCCCGCTCGGTCGAGCCTCGCTCCGATACCGATGTTGCAGCCTAGCTCGTAGTAACAAGTGGCCCGACGGCGGCAGGCCATGCTGTAACGGGGGCGTCCACTTGCTTGCTTTGATTAGGCGTGCAATCGAATTCCCGCTTTTTTTATTACAATCGAAGAGCCTGCCCGAGTGGCAGGCTCTTCGAACATGGATAACGCAATTGTGGTCACCGGTGGCGCCGGGTTTATCGGATCTAATTTCATCCTGCAATGGATTGCGCAGGAAGGAACGCCCGTACTTAATCTCGATAAATTGACATACGCCGGCAACCCGCGGAACTTGGAGCACGTTTCGTCGGATGAACGCTACTCGTTTCATCATGGCGACATCTGCGATCGTGATCTGGTGCGGGGCTTATTGGAGCGGAGTCGGCCGCGAGCTATTGTTCATTTTGCGGCGGAGAGCCACGTCGATCGTTCGATACGCGGTCCTGACGACTTCATCCGCACAAACTTGAATGGGACGTTTTGCTTGTTGGAGGAAGCGCGAGCGTATTGGACACAATTGCCGGAGCAAGATCGCGCGCAGTTCCGGTTTCTTCATGTCTCAACCGATGAAGTGTATGGATCGCTCGGGCCAGACGACCCTCCATTTTCCGAAAGCACGCCGTATGCTCCCAATAGCCCGTACTCGGCATCAAAGGCGGGATCGGATCATCTGGTTCGCGCTTATCATCACACTTACGGATTACCGACCCTCACAACCAACTGTTCGAACAATTACGGGCCATATCAATTTCCTGAAAAGTTGATCCCTCTCGTCATTTTGAATGCGCGCTCGGGAAAACCTCTGCCGGTCTACGGTGATGGGCTGAATGTGCGCGATTGGCTATATGTGGAAGACCATTGCGAGGCAGTTCGCACCATTCTTCATCGAGGCAAGACCGGTCAAACTTATAACATTGGCGGTTGGAACGAAAAGCGGAACATCGAGATCGTGGAAACGATCTGCTCAATTCTCGATGAAATTTGCAAAGACGATCCAGTTGTGCCGCATCGCAATTTGATCACGTTCGTGAAGGATCGCCCCGGCCACGATCGCCGCTATGCGATGGATGCCCGAAAGATTGAACGCGACTTGGGCTGGAAGCCGCATGAGACGTTCGAGAGTGGAATTCGTAAGACCCTCCGCTGGTATTTAGAAAATGACGAGTGGGTAAAGGAAGTCACCGCCGGCAGTTATCGCCACTGGATTGCGACGCATTATTCTTGAATTTCTGTTCCACTCTCAGGAAGCTCAGGATGAAAGTCACCATCTTCGGCGCAACCGGTCTGCTGGGCAAGGCGCTCATGCGCGAGTGGAGGGAAGATCGAGTAACCGGACTCAGCTCGAAAGATGCAGATGTTCGTGATCCGCGGCAGGTCAAGGACGCGGTTGAGGGAACGCATCCAGATTGGATTGTGCTCGCCGCCGCCTACACCGATGTAGATGGATGCGAAACGAATCGCGAGCGGAAAATCACCCCTTATGAAGTTGGTGATCCTCGCGCACCGCAGAGCGTTTACGGGCGCTCGAAAGCTGAGGCCGAGATGCGGCTTGAAAATATTCTGCCGAACTGCTGTATCGTGCGGACTTCCTGGTTATTTGGAGTGGGAGGCAAATGCTTTCCGGACACGATTCTGAAGCTAGCTTCGACGCGAGCACAAATTGATGTTGTGAACGATCAGCTCGGATCGCCGACTTATGCGATCGATTTGGCGCGCGCGATCATCCAACTCTGTCGCAAAGGGGCCAAAGGGGTTGTGCATGTTACTAACCGCGGCGAATGCACATGGTTCGATTTTGCGCAGGCAATTGTGAGCGCCGCAGGATTGAAAACTATTATCCGTCCGACCACAACCGAAAAATTCCCACGGCCGGCGCAACGGCCAAAATATTCGGTGCTCTCAGCGAGCGGTCTGGACCACTACGGCGTCGGCATGCCTGACTGGCAGGATGCACTCCGGCGCTATCTTATCGAAAGATCCAGTGCCGGCAATCCGGATTTTTGAAGCTGTTTGTTGAGTGCTGGGACATCCTTCGTCTTGATCTCGCTCCAGAGCGTCAATTGCTCTTTGACCGCGTTTTGCGCATCATGGAACGCGTCGCTCTCGGCCTTAGTGGGCGCGGTGTCGGCACTGTCAACTGCCGCCAGCAATGTTTTCAGACCAACGTTCAGCCGTGTCAGGCTTCTTCCCTCAGGCGTACTCAAGAAGAGAGCGCCCCAGCCTCCCTCGGTCCCTTCCAGGTCTGACGCTCTTTGCTCCAGTGTATCCACCTCCCGCTGCATTTGACCCCGCTTCACACGAGCTTTCACACTTTTCAACTGCTCGCGCAAATTTCGGACTTGTTGCAGCGCGTCGTAACTCTGATTCATCGCTTCTACGATTCCAATCTCCAACTCAAACTGGCGGCGCAAATCGTCTTCGGACGCTTTCACCCGGGGATCCATTTTGACTGTAAGCGGCTGGGTGTAGCTCTTTCCGTTTACGGTTATCTTTACCGTATAGCTGCCCGGCAGCACCGCCGGACCAAGCGGCGAACGCGGTGTATCGCGATAAATCGCCGAAATCGGGTATTCGTGTTTCACAGACTCCGGCGCAGAATAATGCAAATCCCACACAAAGCGATGCATGCCCGCAGAATTGGAAACAATCTGCTGCGGGCGAATCCAATATGTAGGAATGTTGAGTTTTTTCTCATCGACCGCTTCAGGCTTGTCAGCGCTCGAGAACTTGCGGATGAGCTTGCCTGCGGTGTCCATAATTTCGATCCCAACTTCACCGGCACTGGACCTAAGAAAGTAATCGAGTATCGCGCCATCCGGAGGATTCTCGCCCGCAGGCTCTTCGGGCGGGAGTGGCGTATCGGTGTTGTTGTCCCGACGCACGCGGTAAGTGGTTTGGGGAGCAAAGAAATGGGCATCCGAGCCCACTACTTCGGAATTGATCTGCCGAAGAGGCGTGATGTTATCGAGTATCCAGAACGATCGCCCATGCGTGCCGACGACGATGTCATCCCCGTGAATAACCAAGTCTCGAATGGAAGTTGCAGGAAGATTCAGCCGTAGCGACTGCCAGTAATCGCCATCATCAAATGAGCCATACACAGTGCGCTCAGTTCCCGCAAAAAGAAGACCCTTGCGTTGCGGATCTTCGCGAACCGTATTGACCGGCTCGTCATCAGGAATCCCGCTGACGATTTTCGTCCAACTCTTGCCTCCATCGTGAGTGCGGTAGATATAAGGATGTAGGTCATCGAGGCGGAAGCGATTCACGGCGGCATACACAGTGGCGGCATCGGAGTGTGACGCATCCATCTGGGCCAGCTTGCTCCAGGGGGTCAGGTCGGGCGGAGTGACATTCTGCCAGCTTTTTCCTCCATCATGCGTAACATGGATAAGGCCATCATCAGTGCCGGCCCAGATGAGGTTCACGTCTTTTGGTGAAGGAGCAAGCGAGTAAATCACGCCTCGATGCTTGCCTTTGTCTTTATCTGATTCCGCGAACACGCCGAAGCTAGGCGGCACACCGGGATCTTCACGGGTCAGGTCTGGGCTGATGATTTGCCAGTTAATGCCTTCATCCATGGTCTTGAACACCACATTCGATCCCAAATACAAGGTGTGAGGGTCAACCGGCGAGAAAATGAGCGGAGCTGTTCTGTTGAAGCGATATTTCCCGGTGCGCAAGACGACGGGCGAAACATCCTGCGTCTGCCCTGTCAGACGGTTGAACCGGGTCGCCTTGCCGCCATAAATAATGTTGGGGTCGAGCGGGTCTGGCGCAACGTACCCATACTCTTCGACTCCGACGGGATACCAATCTCGAAATGTGATCTCGCCAAAATCGCTGCGGCTGGCGATTCCAATACTTCCACTCTCCTGCTGTCCACCATAGACCCAGTAAGGAAATTGATTGTCGGTAATTACGTGATACAACTGCGCGGTTGGCTGATTATACCAGGAGCTCCAAGTCTCGCCGCCGTTGACGCTAATGACGACGCCCTGATCGACCGCTAACGCGAAGATCTGCGGATTCTGCGGATTGATCCAAATCGTGTGGTAGTCATCGCCGCCGGGAGCGCCTTTGATTGCGGTGAAGTTTCGACCGCCGTCGGTCGAGCGATAGGTCGAGATGTTTGCTATATAAAGCTTATCTTTGTCCTTCGGATCAACACGGACGCAAGCGAAATCATCACCGCGCCCCCAAAGGCGATCGTCCGAGTTGATTCGTTCCCAGCTTTCTCCGGCGTCATCCGAGCGGTAGAGGCCACCGAGTTTTAGAGAGTCCACCAAGGCGTAGATGCGATTGGAATCGCTGGGCGCGATCCCGAATCCGATGCGGCCCAGATGATCGTTCCAGGTTGGCAGGCCTTTGGTCAGTTGTCGCCACGTGCTGCCGCCATCGGTGGATTTGTACAGGCCGCTTCCAGGGCCGCTGTAAGAATTCCCCGCCGTCCACGGTGGGCGGCGCGAAGCCCACATGTCCGCATAAACAGTTTGCGGGTTAGCCGGATCAAACTCGAGATCGATA
>WNGE01014373.1_pt1 | contig 14270 bp, 13 predicted proteins | sample 5400651 | NCBI WGS metagenome assembly WNGE01 (sample SAMN13153370, study PRJNA577476) | soil metagenome | isolation source: 60 cm soil or saprolite under grassland replicate 2 | place: USA:California | collected 2016-06-15 | reverse complement strand
CAATGCAGCTTTGGAGTATGGATTCGCGGCGTTGCCCAGGATGCCGACGCGGGCAAGTTGAGGAAGCAGCTCTTTGAGGAGCTCCAGTCGCTTGGCCTCGAGAGGGGCGGCCAGGTTGGCAAATCCAGTAATATTACCCCCGGGGCGCGCGAGGTTCGAAACGACTCCGACGTCGACGGGGTCGCCGATGGCGCCCATGACGATCGGGATTGTGCTGGTCGCCTGCTTGGCGGCAATCGCCGCAAGTGTTCCCCAGGTCACGATGATGTCGACCGGAACTGCGATGAGCTCCGCCGCAAGCGCCGGGTAGTGGTCGTCCCGTCCCTCGGCGAAACGCGGTTCAAATCGGAGATTCTGCCCCTCGATATATCCGTGCTCCCGCAGCTTATGGGCAAATCTCTGTAGTGGCGGGAATGCCGAGGATGCTAGCACGCCGATGCGCACGACTTTCGTCGGCTGCTGCGCGCGCGCTATGAGCGGCCATGCAGCCGCCGCGCCGCCGAGAAAGATGATGAACTCGCGCCGCTGCATGTGTCCTCCGTGAGGACCGCGCCTTGTGCAATCGCTAAAGCCTAGCACTTTGCGACCGGGCTGTAAGTGAGAAATGGCAGCCGACCGGCCTCCCACGTGGGTTAGCCAATGTCGCAGATGGGTCAAACTCGGCGGTAAGGGCACGTTCTCGACAGGTCCGGTCATGCCAATTATCGGACTTTGCCGGTGCCGGCCGCCTCTTCTGGGATGTGCCAAAAGCTGCCATCGGCCACGCTCATTCGATCACCTCGTCGGCGCGGGCGAGCAGCGAAGGCGGCACGGTGAGGCCGAGGGCCGTAGCGGTCTTGAGGTTGATCACGAACTCGAACTTGATCGGTGCTTGCACCGGCAATTCGCTGGGGTTTTCACCTTTGAGAATACGATCAACATACGATGCAGCGCGACGAAAAATATCCCGCGAATCGACTCCATATGAAACTAAGCCACCGCTCGCGGCAAAATAGCGGAACGGGTAGATCGCCGGCACATGATGTCGTGCGGTCAGTTCTGTGATCGTATCACGGTGTACGGAGGTGAAGCCATCCGGCATTACGATCAGACCGCCGTTGGCCTTTGCTGCGACCGCTACGATGGAATGTTCGAGCTCGGCTGCCTGCCGAATCGAAGCCTCCATTACTTCGACCATCAGCAACGAGGCCGCGGCTTTGATGTGTCGGAAGAATTGCTCGCCATAAGGAGCAGTTTCTGGGTTAAAGAGGAGTGCGATCTGGGAAGTGGAGGGTGCGATCTCGCGGAGAATTTCGAGCCATTTGCTTCCCATGGGGAATTCGAAATTCGTGAAACCGGTGATATTTCCGCCCGGTCGTGCCAGGCTAGCAACGAAGCCTCTACTCACGGGATCGATCACCTGCACAAACACGAGCGGTATGGTCCGTGTCTCCTGACGCAAAGCTGCCAGGACTGGCGTGGAATTGGCGATAATCAATTCGGGCGCTGAGCGCACGAGTTCCGCCGCATAAGCCGGCGTCTTCGCGGTATCGGCGCCGATCCAGCGATAATCGATGCGTAAGTTTTGTCCGCTCGTCCATCCCCACTCACGTAGTCCTTGCTCAAAAGCCTTAACGCGGGGTTGTGCTTCGGCGTCGTTTTCTGCAATCGCCATGAGTACGCCAATCCGCCGCACGCGTTCCGACTGCTGCGCGCCCGCCGCAAGCGGCCATGCCGCCGCCGCGCTCCCAAGCAGCGATGGGTGTGCGCCGTGACAAGGCGGCGCTTTCCAGTGGGTGAAAGCCCCACCCGGCAAACGCTCCAGCCGGAAGCAACCGGAGCAGTCATGGAGGCAACGAAATGGCTGAAGCCTTCGGTTAGCGTGTCACGAATTGGTGACGGCGCGAGTGTGCAGGCCGTAACGCGAGTGAACGCCGAGCAAGCCTCGAAACCGAGCAGCGGTCGGCGTAGGCATGATGGCCGGGCGGGCGGCACAGCGAGAAGGCCGCGGGTGCACCCGAGAGGATTTCTTGTGCGCCACCATGGAGGGCACTTTCCCTGCCGCCCAATGGTCTGGAAAGCCGGCGGACTTAGCCGAAAACCGGCCCCGCGAGCAAGCCACTGCGACACATTGCAAGAACGGTCTCGGTCATGTGCTCCTGCCGACCAGGACCGCCTCAGACTGGAGGGAGGGCCGCGCCGGGTCCGTTCCTCCGCAACACGCAATACATATCGAGCGAAGCTCTGTTGTCCTTCCGGGGTGCACTGCACAAGACCCTTTTTACGGCGTCCACAGCTTTCCCAAGCCCAGGAGGCAAGCAGCGGAACCAGCCAGCGTTGATGAGGATTTAACGGGTAATTCCGACCTCCGGTGCCTACTCGCCGGGCCCCGCGCAGGATAGCCAAGCGTCGGATCGACAAGGCCGCTCGGGTACTCGGGCGGCCTTTTCCCTTTTGGGAACTCAGGCCCGTTGGGTTCCCTTTGCGTGGCCCGGCAATAGCCCCAGCTTGGTCACAGGGTAGCCAATCGCAACCAAGCTGACCTCCTGCAGAGCCAGTCGCTCGCACTAAAAAACTAGAATCGCGGATGCCCCTACACACTTATCCGGCACCGGATGCTATCGAGTAGTTGCATGCCGCTCGATGACTTTACTGTTCGGCAAGAATTTTGAACGAGGTGCCCTCCAGGCCTACGACATAAAAGAAACTGGCAGATCCGGAACTCTCGCTCCGCCGCTCCTGGCTCTTAACCCTCCAGTCAACTATTCCCTCAATTCGACATTGTGACCATGGCAGCCGATCACATCGGACTGACAGACTGCCAGAACGTAACTGATAACTCCGCTCAGGCCATCGGTTCAAAAAGCCCAGCTTATCAGCCACCACTTCATCTCTGGACTTCACCATGTTATAGTAAGTGACTCGTTCGGAATAAAGGTCCCCAAAACGCCGTGATACAAAATCATTTGGTTGAGACCACTCACGGAATACTTCCACGATGAAACTCGTCGCTCGCTGGGATAGATCACTCATATCGTCTGAATCGGTCGAAGGACGAGAACTCGATCCGGTCGTCCATGCAGCCGCCTGTGTGCCCTTGCCAAGCAACTCTCGGACACAAAATTCGCCAGCAGCCTCAATAGTGCTGCGAAGTCAGCCGGAAGGTTTTCCGGGGCCATGTTGACGGCGGCGGCTAGATTGAGCTTCCCGAACTCTTCGCCAGTGATGACGTCCGACAACCTTCTGACAAAACATGTGCAATATCGCTCAATCGTAGCGGCGGAATTGGCTGCGGAGTTTTGTTTGCTTATGCAGCCATTCACTTGAGTCTGAGTATTGAGCGAAGCTCGGATTTCCGCCCTTTTGAGGTTACTGGACTGATCAACAGGTCCATTGCTACTCGACGGCCCCGAGGTCACACCAATGTCAGCATCTGACACCGCTCGTCTGGGCTGGTTCACCCATCCAATTATTCCAACGAGGAGTATTAAAACAATACAGACAATTGCGATCAGTACGACAGCCGCCCCTGTGGGATGCTTAGTTTGTACTGTCCTTTGATATGGCTGTTCTGAGCAGTTTTCGGCCGGGACAGTCGCTGTCCAACCTTGTTCCTCCGCCCTGGGCTCATCGAAAATACTGGGACCCGCATATCTGACGCTAGATTCGGCAGCCGCTGGGGGCGTGACGACGGGCATGGCTGCGGAGACAGGCGGCACAACGGTGACCGGGTTCACCAGAGGCAAGGAAATCGCATCCCTAGCTGCGACGATTATGCTTCGAGAATAGAGGAAGGCTATAAGGCTAACCACGATTGCGATGACAGCGTATGCCATTTCGAGGTTGACCGCCGTAGCAAAATAACTCTGGTCGACGGTTTGCTTTGTGAGGGCCTCCATCTGAATGCTGATGAGTCTTAGAGAAATAATGTTGAAGCAAAATGCCAAGCCGAAGAATAGCGTGTAGCCATCAAACTTGCGTTCAATTCCAAATCTCAGTGCTCCAACCTTCTTCCGAATCTCCGCCAGTCCTAACCACGGCCTAATTAGGCACATAACCGGGATAAAAATCGATCCTACGGTCCAGCCGAAACTGTACCGCATCGTCTTTTTGAAATGCGTCTTGAGTATCCGGAAAATCTGGCGAAAGCAGTACATCGTACACCAGATTATGGCCATGTACCATGCGATGGAGACAATCCAAAAAATGCTGTCAGAGGCCTCAAGGCCTGACGGCATCAGTCCTGCCGGGACGTGTCCGTATCCGTATTGATTGAGGAGAACCCGAACCTGCTCTAGCATATAGACATGCCAACCGATTGCGCTCAACAGGACCAGTAGACCTATCGGAAGCAACCTAGTGGCTATCTGCGCCTTGTGTATCAAATATCGTGGATTTGGGTGCGTACCCTCTGAGACAGGTTGTTGTCCCTCAACCGGCAGCCGTGATTGTTGTTTCTCAACCGGTTGCTGGCTCTCCCGTTGTGGCTCACTGCTCACAATCGGGGTGGAGGTACGGAGAATTATGCCATGCCCACGAACTTTCGCATCCTCAATGATCTGCTGTATACGGCGATATTCCTCGATTTCAGACGCCGGTACCCAGCGTTTACGCATCTCATCCCAAAATAGAGTGGACGGCGAGATCGTCCCCTCCTCAATCATCTCTGATAATTCGGAGATCGTTTCGATCGTTCGTTCCTCGCCTCGGTCGTTGATAAGCCTAAAGGTCAGCATTAAAAACCCCCTGCTCTGCCAGGTTGAAGGACGTGCGCGTCCAGTTGGGGTCGGACCTGGCCGAGGCCGAGGCGCTGGAGAAGCTGAAGCGCCGTCGCGGGCTGGCCGAGGAGGCGTCGGCGATCAGCAAGGATTTGCGCCGGTCTCAGCTGCCGGTGCACCTTGCGACGGTGATCACCGAGATTGAAGAGCTGATCGACGACCTGGCGAGGGCGGGGTCTTTACCTTCAGGGTGGTTCGACCTGCGTCGGGTGCGGCCGTCGATCCGCAGCAACGGGAAGGCGGGTTGCAACTGAAGCGGCGGCGCTCGGGCCACGGGAGCGCCGTCACCATTTCAGGTTCGCCCGCGGCGCCGTGGCACGGGAGCGCCGTCACCATTTCAGGTTCGCCCGCGGCGCCGTGGTGACGTTGCACGCGTGGATGACGCGGCGGGGCCTTGCGGCGATGCGCCGTCGCGCCGTTCAAATGTGAAAACGTTTTCACTTTTTGAGGCGCGCGCATGGGCGAGCTGGTCGATCTAACAGCCGAGCGCCGCTTCCGCGCCACGGTCCGCGCGCTGTGTGATAGCTACGCGCGGCTGATCTTCGATGAGTGCGTCGAGAGCGACGAGCCGGAATGCGACTGGCGCCGCGGACTCGTGCAGCAGCAGATCAAGCAATTCATTTGCGAGAAGGTGTGCGAGATCACCGTGGCGGCTTAGGCAGCGGGCCGAACCGCTCGTCGAACGCGGCCTTCCCGATGACGCCGGCGTTGTAGACCGTGTCGGCGACGTGCATTTCTTTCCATCTGCCGTCGTCGAACCAGTAGGCCCTTCGGTCGTCGATCACGAGGCAAGGATATTCGTGGTCGAGGACGCAGTAAATCATGGTCAACAGGGTTCCTCCGATGGGTGTTCGTCCATTTTGAATATAGGCGGCCCGAGCGGAAGGAGAAGGGGTTCGCGGCGACCCTGCTCGCGCTGCATTAAGTGTCGTCTTGCGACGAACCTATGGTTTGCTGGCAAGCTGACCGGGCCGGATGTTAGCTATATCCTGTCCGGCTGTGGACCGCGCGGCCGTTCGTTGCTTGATCCATCGACCCGCGCCGGGTGTGGCTGCGTCGGCGCGATGGCTGGGATGCGAGCCGCCTGATGGGTTGGTGCGGAAGATGGGGCCGCGACTTCAAGGCTGCGTTGATTGGCCAAGCGCGGCACCTATGGCATCACGCGCCGAAGCAGCCTGATCCAATCCGGTAGCCTGATCCAATCCGATAAAGTACTGTCGGACCATGTCCTCCACTAATTGCTGGCCTGTCTTGACAACTTCCTCAAGAACTTGAGTGGACCACCAGCCACGGCAAGACGGCTCATATTCTCCTTGAGTCGATCTAAGTCTTCTTGGGTCGCGCTTTCATCGTCGCCGGGAGTCTTCTCGTCATGGAGTTGTCGAAGCAAACACCCAATCGAAAAGTTAACCGCGTCCATCAGGCGCAAATGCTGACGGCGAACCACGAGAGCAGTTTGCAGCCCCGCGGCTACACCCAGAGCCATCAAAGGAGCAGTGTGAATACCAGGGTCGTCACGACGCCAATCTGACAGCGCCCACTCTTCAGCACTTTTCGTTAGCCGCAATGCGAGATCATTTATCTTTTCATTGACTGGTTTCGACTTGCCAAACCACATTGTCCCCCCCCGTTAGTTAGACGACCCCTAGCGCTCTTGCAAAATCGTCGTTATGTTTCGCAAAATCTTCGTCTGGAATGGTGTCGTTAATTTCGGTATCAAATCGTCTAAAGGCTATCTCGCCGAATTTGACGTATTTTTCGAGTTCCGGTTTTGCACCCATATGAGCCATATAGTCCGCCAGTTCCTCCCGGTTGCCACCTAGCCATTGATTAAGGAAGTGCACTAGAACCAAGCGAGGACCACTCTCCCCCATCGCCTCTTGCGAAAAATCTATGCCACGCAAATTCAGAGCAGTTAGGAGAAGCCCACAACCGAACGCCATGGCCGGCTCGGTAATTTCGTCGCTCTTTAATTGCTCTTTGCTCAAGACCTTGGTAGCTGTCATCTGTACCTTCATCATCTTGGCTGTAATATCTGCCAGATGGATAGCTGCTTGTGTGCGCCTGAGACGAAGCTCATTGGCTTCGGCGGTGTTCGGCGGCAGCTGTGGCTGTGGTTTAGTCTGTGCTGCGGCTAGTGCCTCCTTCGCTTTGAGGCCCTTCTTGAACCAATTATCAGCGCCCAATAGCACCAGCCCTAAGACCAATAGCGCGAGGCCAGCACCCGGCTGGATAAGCAAGACCAGCAGGCCGATTACGATTATGATAATCGCCACAACTTTCATATTTCCGCCCCCCGCACGCAGTGCCCGTAACTGATGGCGATGACACCTTAACTGTTGGGCCTGTCAGAAGCTGTGGCCCGCGGGCAACACCTTCGCGGAAAAAGAGTAGGGGCGGGGCCGCCGGGCATGAAGGGTTGCCAGCAGCTTAGTCTGGGAGGAGTACTCCTGGTTGGGCTTGCAACCCTCCCCGGGCCACGGCGCCAGCAATGGCCACGCCGGCCGGCAATTTGTCTAACCGCCAGCCAGCCGGTCGTCAGAGTCTTATTTTTTGTTGACGAACAGCTTGGGAACAAGCCATCTGGGCTTCGGAAACTGCCGCCGGTTGAACTTAGCCTTAAGGAACGGCTGGCAGCGCTCTTCTATTCCGGCTCGAAATTCTTCAACCATGTTTCCCACCCGATTACGACCGGTGGGGGGCTCGTTTCTACTGGCGGCAGTGTCCGCCCTCAATTGGGCACGAAATTCTCGGCCCTCTTGATCCTCAGGGTCCAATTCGGCGAAGTCGGACATCAGCTCTTCGCAGGCGATCTCTACAGTCTGTCTGGCCGTGTGGAGCTTATCAAAGATCGATTCCGTTTCTGATCCGAACGCCACCATGAACTTTGGTTGTAACGACCGCACTCGATCGAAGAAATCGCGATGATGCTCGATTCGCTTTAGAACAGCATAGTATCCGCCCATGTGCTCGCGTCTTCTTGGCGTTTCGCCAAGATCGGGCATGTCCTGCCATTCATAGGATTTTCGCAATCGAGCCCTGATGTCCTGAAATACAAACCGAGACTCGTAGGCGATAGCCAGTGCCTCGAACGCGATCTCAATCCTATTTTCCTCAATCTTTTCTCGCCGCCATCGGTCGAACGTTCTGAACTCAAAAGAGGCGATTGCAATCGTGATCACGAACCCGACAATTGTCAGGAGGTGGTTCAGCCCAAAAGTCCAGGGGGCGGCGGAGTTCATTTCTCGCTCGTCCTAATATACGCTGGCGGCAGCCGGCGTGCGGCCTCGATTGAGTATGCAGGTCGGGTCGACGTAAGCCCGAAGGCGCTCGTCCGGGCAATGGTATCGAATAGGCCACGGCTTGGGCCCGAGCCGGCCTCGATGGCTTTGGGGTGCCGACCATTCGGCCGCCAGGATGCCCGCGTCGCCGGGGAAGCCGAGGCGAGGCTCCAGGACGGCGCTCGAGGTTGCTGATACAGTGACGTGGTATTAGGGCAGAACGACATTGCCCCGGGGCCCGGGCCGGATTCAGCCGCTAGGACAGTGCCGGATCTTTAGCTTCACGACGCCAGGACGGGCAGCCGGCTGCCGTGCTCGATGCCGGGCTCGCTGGCATGCAGACTGCGCTGCTCAGTGATCTCGATCGCGAGTAGGAAGGCAGCACTGGACAGGAGGCGGACATGGCGACGGTGCCCTGACCAGACTTAGAGTTTCCGGCGTGATTAGCGGATTTCCAGCGTGGACACGGACTAGGCCGGCTGACGGTCTATCAGGGCACCCAGGCCCCGCATATGATGCAGAACATCTTCGCCAAGCATCTCGGGCTCGAGGAGCACCAGGTGCGGGTCCTCACCAAGGACGTCGGCGGATCGTTCGGCATCAAGGTGCACGTCTATGCGGACGAGATGGCGACGGCGGCGCTCTCAAAGCTGCTCAAACGCCCGGTGAAATTCGTGGCCGACCGCATCGAGAGCTTCGTGACCGACATTCACGCGCGCGATCACCGCGTCAAAGGCCGCATCGCGGTCAAGAACGACGGCCGCATCACGGCGTTCGAGATCGACGATCTCACCGGCATCGGCCCCTATTCGGTCTATCCGCGCACCAGCGGCATCGAGGCGAACCAGATCGTCAACCTGGTGGGCGGCCCCTACGCTTGCCCGAACTACCGGGCGCGGGCGCGCGTGGTGTTCCAGAACAAGAACGTGATGTGCCAGTACCGCGCCGTGGGCCATCCGATCGCGACCGCCGTCACCGAAGGGCTGGTCGAGCTCGCCGCGCGCAAGATCGGCATGGACGCGGTGGAGCTGCGGCGGCGCAACCTCGTCGGCGATGATGCCTATCCGTGCGCCTCGGCCTCGGGCCTGAAATTCGAGAAGCTGTCGCACCATGCTTCGCTCGATAAATTGCTCGCGCTGATGGATTACGAGACGCTGCGCCGCGAGCAGGAAAACTTGCGGTCACGCGGCATTTTTCGCGGCGTCGGTTTTGCCTCCTTCATCGAGGTGACCAATCCGAGCGCGGCGTTCTACGGGGTCGGCGGCGCGCGCATCTCCTCGCAGGACGGCGCAGCGGTGCGGCTCGACGCGACCGGCGCGGTGATCTGCCACAGCGGCGTGACCGAGCAGGGCCAGGGCGCGGAAGCCGTGATCGCGCAGGTCGTGGCCACCGCGTTCGGCGTGCCGATCGAGCGCGTGCGCGTCGTCACCGGCGACACCGATCACACGCCCTACGGTGGCGGCACCTGGGCGTCGCGTGCGGCCGGGATCGGCGGCGAGGCCGCCTGGCAGGCCGGCAAGGCGCTGCGGCAGAACGTGCTCGCGGTCGCCGCCAGCATCCTGCAGACCGAGCCCAAACGACTCGATCTCCGCAACGGCATCGTAGTTGACGCCGACACCGGCCGCGAGCGCATCGAGCTCGCCGAAGTGGCGCGCATCGCGTATTTCCGCCCCGATACGCTGCCGCCCGATTTCCAGGCCGAGCTGATGGCAGTGAGGCATTACGTGCCGCGCGCCTATCCGTTCGCCTTCACCAACGGCGTGCAGGCGTGCTGGCTCGAGGTCGATCCGGCGAGCGGCTTCGTCAAGCTCATCCGGCATTTCGTGGTCGAGGATTGCGGCACGATCATCAACCCGCAGCTGGTCGACGAGCAGATCCGCGGCGGCGTGGTGCAGGGCATCGGCGCGGCGCTGTTCGAGCATTGCGTCTACGATGCGCAGGGCCAGCTGTTGAACGGCAACATGGCCGATTATCTGGTGCCGATGGCTGCGGAAATGCCCGACATCGATATCGCCCACGTGGAGACGCCGACAGCGGATTCCGAGCTCGGTGCCAAGGGCGCCGGCGAAGCCGGCACCGCCGGCGCGCCCGGCGCGGTCCTCAACGCGGTCAACGACGCGCTCGCCCCGCTCGGGGCGGCGCCGATCACGGAAATGCCGATCACGCCCGGCGTGGTGCTGCGCGCGCTGGGCAAGGTATAGAGGCTTGCTCCGATACCCTCTCGGCTTGCTGCGGGAGAGGGTGGCGAGTTGCGAGCTTCCGCGAACAGCGAGCCGGGTGAGGGGCCTTATCCGAATGACCCCTCACCCGCGGCTCACTGCGATCGGCGCCGACCTCTCCCGCAAGGGGAGAGGGCACTAAATTAGAGCGAGCGACGAGGCTGAGAAACGGAGGAAACCTCATGGCCAAGGGCCAGAAAGTCATCATCACCTGCGCGGTCACCGGCTCGATCCATACGCCGACGATGTCGCCGCACCTGCCGATCACCGCGAACGACATTACGGACGCGGCGATCGGCGCCGCGGAGGCCGGCGCCGCGATCGTGCATCTGCACGCGCGCGATCCCAAGGACGGTAGGCCCGACCAGTCGCCGCAGGCGTTCGCGCCGTTCCTGAAAGTCATCAAGCAGCGCTCCAACGTGGTGGTGAACATCACTACCGGCGGCGCGCCGACGATGTCGATCGAGGAGCGCGTGCGGCCGGCCGCGACCTTCAAGCCGGAGGTCGCCTCGCTCAACATGGGCTCGATGAATTTCGGGCTGTTTCCCATGCTCGCCCGCTACAAGAATTTCAAGCACGAGTGGGAGCGGCCGTATCTCGAAGGCTCGCGCGAGCGCATCTTCAGGAACACGTTCGCGGACATCGAATACATCCTCACCACCTGCGCCGAGAACGGCACGAAATTCGAGATCGAGTGCTACGACATCGGCCATCTCTACACGCTGACGCATTTTGCCGAGCGCGGCGTGGTCAAGCCGCCGTTCTTCGTGCAGTCGGTGTTCGGCATCCTGGGCGGCATCGGCCCGCATCCGGAGGACGTGATGCACATGCGGCGCACCGCCGACCGCCTGCTCGGCCGCGAGAATTATCACTGGTCGGTGCTCGGCGCCGGTCGCAACCAGATGCCGATCGCCGCCATGGCCGCCGCCATGGGCGGCAACGTGCGGGTCGGGCTCGAAGATTCGCTGTGGATCGGACCCGGCAGGCTCGCCGAGTCGAACGCCATGCAGGTCAAGCAGGCGCGCCAGATCGTCGAGGGCCTCGGGCTCGAGCTCGCCAGCCCGGACGAAGCGCGCGAGATCCTCTCGCTCAAGGGCGGCGACAAGGTCGGGTTCTGAGTGTCTTCGCCCGAAGGGGGGCGATCCGGTACACTCTCGAGGTTCGGTGGCCACCGGATGCGCCGCATTTGCGGAGCGTGACGGGCGGAGACGAGGAGAAACGCCGATGGGCATCAGCGTCAACAAACAGGCGGTGTACGAAGCCGCCGAAAAGCTCAGGAACTGGGGCCGGTGGGGGCGCGATGACCAGGTCGGGACGCTCAATCACGTCACCGCGGAAGACGTCGTCGCGGCGGCCGCTCTCATCAAGCGTGGCCAGAGCTTCGCGCTCGGCATTCCGCTCGACCGCAACGGCCCGCAGACCGGCCTGTTCGGCGGCCGCTGGAATCCGATCCACACCATGCTGGCGACCGGAACCGACGCGGCCGCCGGCCGGCAGGGCAAGCTGCTCTACGCCGACGACGCCATCAACATGCCGGTGCAGGCCGCGACCCACTGGGATTCGCTCGGCCACATCTTTCTCGATGACAAGATGTACAACGGGTTCGACGCGCGGCTCGTCGACTGCAACGGGCTTGCCAAGCTCGGCATCGAGCATGCGCGCGCCAGGATGGTGGGTCGCGGGGTACTGCTCGACGTCGCGCGGCAGAAGGGCGTCGATTATCTCGAGGACGGCTACGGCATCTCCAACGACGAGCTCGACAAGGCCGCCAAGGCGCAGAACGTCGAGATCCGTCGCGGCGATTTCGTGATCCTCCGCACCGGGCAGCTGGAGCAGCGGCTGCAATCGGGCAAATGGGGCGGCTATGCGGGCGGCGACGCGCCCGGGGTGAAATTCGAGAATTGCTATTGGTGCCAGGACAAGCAGATCGCGGCGATCTGCTCCGACACCTGGGGGGTCGAAGTGCGGCCCAACGAGACGACCGAGGTCAACCAGCCCTGGCACTGGGTGGTGATTCCGGCGATTGGGCTGACCATGGGCGAGATGTTCTATCTCAAAGAGCTCGCGGAAGACTGTGCGCGCGACAAGGTCTACGAGTTCTTCTTCTGCGGCCCACCCCTCGTCATCACCGGAGGCACCGGCTCGCCGATCAACCCGCAGGCGATCAAGTGACGGCGAAACCGTCATCCCGGCGGGGCGAGCGCAGCGAGCACCAGCCGGGATCCATGGACACGATTCAATCAATCCATCGAGAACAGCGTTCATGGATTTCGGCACTCGCGCTTTGCGCTCGGCCGGAACGACGCCCCAAATAAAGGAACCGCCCATGTCCCGCATTCCCGATCTCGTCCTCGAAACGCTCAGTCCCGAGCAGCGGCGCGCCTACGACGCCATCGTGTCGGGACCGCGCGGCAGGGTGGTGGGCCCGTTGCGGGTGTGGCTCGAAAGTCCGCAGCTCGCGGATCACGCCCAGGCGCTCGGCGCGTTCTGCCGATTCGGCACCAGCCTGCCGCCGCGGCTCTCCGAGCTCGCCATCATCACGACCGGCGCATTCTGGCGCGCCGATTTCGAATGGCACGCCCATGCCCCGATGGCGATCAAGGCCGGGATCGACCCCGCCGCCGTCGAGGCGATCCGCACCGGGAAGACGCTGCAATTCGCGCGCGCCGACGAAGCGGCGGTTCACGGCTTCGCCCGGGAATTGATCGAAACGCGGCGCGTCTCCGAGCCAACGTTTCGTCGCGTTGTCGACGAGCTCGGGCTGACGGCCGTGGTCGAGCTCGTGGGGATTCTCGGCTATTACAGCCTGGTTTCGCTGACACTCAACGCATTCGAAGTGCCGGTGCCGGCGGGCGCGCCGGAACCATTCGCGGACACCAAATAAGCGAAAGAAGCACCGCGAACATTCCGGAGGAACCGGCCATGCAAGTGAACCGCAGGAGGTTCCTGATCGGCGCTGCAATCGGAGCGGGTGCCGCGCTCGGGCCGAAATTCGCCTATGCGCAGCAGCCCGGCCTCGGCCGCGATCGGCTGGTGCTGCTCGGCACCAAGGGCGGCCCGCGAGTCACGGCCTATGCGCCGACGCCGAGCTCGAACCTCGTCGTCTATCGCAACGTGCCCTATGTGATCGATGCGGGCTACGGGGTCACCTTCAAGCTGGTCGAGGCCGGCATGGCACTCCCGGCGCTGCGCTACATCTTCATCACGCACCATCATTCCGATCACAATCTCGAGCTCGGCCCGCTCATCTACAATGCGTGGGCGACCGGACTGCGCCAGCGGGTCGACGCCTATGGGCCCGCCGGCATCCAGGAGCTGCTCGACGGCTATTGGCAATCGGAGCGCTTCGACATCGAGACGCGGATCGCCGACGAAGGCCGCCCGGACCTGCGCCAGCTGGTGAGCGCGCACACCTATGCGCATCGTCGAGAGCTATGCGCTGAAGTTCGAGCTCGGCCGCAAGGCCATCGTGTTTTCCGGCGACACGACGTACTTTCCGCCGCTTGCCGACTTCGCCAAGGGCGCCGACATGCTGGTTCACGAAGTCATGTACGGGCCGGCGCTCGAAGCGCTGGTGCAAAAGAACCCGAACGCCGCGACGCTCATGGCGCACCTCAAGGCGAGCCACACTCTCGCCGAGGACGTCGGGCGTATCGCGGCTGCCGCCGAGGTGAAGATGCTGGTGCTCAATCATTTCGTCCCGGGCGACGACAGGTCGGTGACGCCCGAGGTGTGGACCGAGGCGGTGCGCAAGACGTTCGCCGGCAACATCGTGGTCGGCAGAGATCTGCTGGAGTTGCCGCTGTAGAGCGCTGGTTTGTCATGGCCCGCGCATGCGGACCATCCAGGATCCTCCATTCCGTGAAGAGCACCGGAGCCAAACGGTTACTGGGTCGCCCGCATGCGCGGGCGATGACACCCAGAAGCGTTCCCTACGCCCCGGTTGCCGCCTTCAGGCCCGCAGCCTGGATCCCGGCGACCGCACAGGCCTCGTCCTTGTCCGAGGTGTCGCC
>WNGE01006467.1_pt1 | contig 14273 bp, 15 predicted proteins | sample 5400651 | NCBI WGS metagenome assembly WNGE01 (sample SAMN13153370, study PRJNA577476) | soil metagenome | isolation source: 60 cm soil or saprolite under grassland replicate 2 | place: USA:California | collected 2016-06-15 | reverse complement strand
TCCGGCAAGAAAGTCACCCTCCACGACGCCGCCTGACACAACCTCCGCGTAACCGCCCGCACCTCGCAAGAACCCGGCTCCGCTGACGCTCCGCCGGGTGCTGCCGCCTGCCCAGTGACCGACCGATTTTCGATTCAGCTTCGGCGGTTCGCGCAGTCATCCTCGCCAGGGTGCCGGTCACTTTCGGTGACAGCTCGACAGTCGACGCTGTCAGTGCTGGACGGGAAGGTGCTGCCCGGTACGCCGATAACGTCCGTGAGCTCAGAGCACGCAGAACTCGTTTCCTCCGGATCGGCCATGACCACACGGTCCTGCGTACCATCCTGCACGTCCAGGTGGACACGGTTCTTGGCTACCTTGGGCTCGGGCACCTTAAGGAATGAGATGCTGGGACGCACGCCCTCGGGATCCTCGATGTAGGCCCCGACGTCCCACTCATCCGGTGGCACCCCAACATCCGCGAGCCACTCGGGCCAGCTCGCGAAACCCTCTGGCGGCGAGGCGTCAACATAGCCCAGCGCTAAGCGCCAGAATGCAGCCAGCGCCGCCGGGTGTGCGCAGTCGAACGTCACCGTCTACTTGGTGCTCACCAGGCTTCTCCCTCGGCATGCGATCGGCGCCGAGTCAGGCAGTCGTGTCAGAGATTCTTCCGGTCATCGGCCGGGAGGCACCGGTCATAGGTATCGGCCGCAGGCGTGACCGCGCGCAGATGGTCCGGTTCGGGGCGGCGTCACCAGCTGCGACGCCCAACGGCGGTTAGCGATCGGTGCCGGGTATCACAGTCGGTTATAGCGTTCGATGTGCCGCTGCGGGATCATTACCAGCCTGGCGTTCCTGCTGATCATCGTTGGGCGTTCTCCACGTCCGGGATCGTCTTCATCAAGCTGCTCGGGGTGGGGATGATGATCGCCCTGGTGGTGGATGCCAGGATCGTGTGCGTGCTGCTCGTTCCCGCCACCGTGCGGCTGCTCGGCCGTGCCAACCGGTGGGCGCCACGGCCCCTGCGCCGACTGTACGCGCGGTACGGCATCGGCGAAGCCGAACGCGGCGGGGCCCCGGTTCCCGAGCCCGCCGGCACCTGAACCGCTGAGGAAGACCCATTTATCGATGCCGAACGGCTGCCGCTGCGTGGCACGAGCAGGCGTGCGGAGTGTTGCGGGGACCTTCCGCTGACGGCAGCGGCCCCGCACCCGTCGCAGGTGCGGGGCCGCTGCACGCCCCGTATGCCGCCCCTGTGCGGGCAGCTCGCTCAGCCGTTCTCTGGCGCGTGGCGCGGCACGTTGCTGTTCCACGTTGCGGTCTTGACGGCGATCCACGACATGGTGCCCGGGGGGAACGCGTGCCTGCCTGCGGCTCCCGCCCCTCCGCTGGGCCCGGCGACGTCCTCGCGGGCGAGGAACTGCCCGGTCGCGGGATCGAAGATGAACCGCGGGGTCCAGCCGGGTCGCTGCAGGCCCGCAGGCAGCGCGACCGCGAACCCACGGCGGCCGAGCGGGTCGGTGACCCAGCCGACCGCGTGCAGCCAGTGGATCCCGGCGACCACCCGGTAGGCGGCCGCGCGGACCTGCGGTGACACTGGGTCCTGCAGCAGGTATACCGCGTTGAACAGCAGCCGCTCGGCCGTGGGCCCCGGGCACTCGATGAAGCAGCGCAGCAGGAATGCCCGCAGCCCGGCGGTACCGGCCGGAAGGTGCTGCAACTGCCGCAGCGTGCCGAACTTGAATGGTGGGTCCCCGGCCCAGCGGCTGTTCTTGCTCGGCCAGGTCTGCCCGCCGGCTTTGGTCAGCGCCCTGGTGCCGGGCAGACCGGGCTTTTCCGTGCTGAGCTTGACCGTCCAGTGGGTGGGGGACCCGTCCCGCCGCCAGGCCGCCACGTCCGCCGGTGTGGCCGGCCGGGCGCCAAGGTCGCGCCAGACCTGGTAGTCCCAGTAGCTTGGGCCAAGGGCGTGGTGGGTTCTGCGCGCCTTGCCGATCATCTTCGCGCGCTGCGCCGGCGTGTAGGTCGGGCCGCGCGCGTGGATCCATTCCTGATCCCCCTCGATCCAACCCACCACATATGGCCCTCCCTTCCCATGGATCACATACGGGCTCGCGTACACCGTGTCGGTGTACCAGTAGGCGCCGGAGGACACCGGTGCCCCCATGGCGGATTTCGCCGCCGTAAGCAGCATCTGCTGGGCGCGTCCCGGTGCGCTGCGGCCGGGGCCGGCCGACGGCGTAACGGTGACGGCGACGGCAACCGCAGTCGCGGCCGCCACGGTGGGGAGCGCGAGCCGCACGGCCCACCGCGCCCTGGCCCGCGTGCGCGGCGTGGCCGGGCCACCGGGCCGCACCCGGCCCTGCTCTGTGACCTTCGGCGCGGCGAATGCCGCTGTCAGCTCGCGCTCGCGAATCGCTGGGTCCGCGGGTGTGTGCGGATCGAACTGTGGCGGCCGGGCCGCCGTTAGCCGGCTCATGACGTCACGGCTCATGACGCTTCCTCTCTGATCTTTGCATGTATGGGTGCTCGCCGCTCTGTTGCTTGCTGGCGGGAAGCGGCGCCCAGCTCGGCCGCCAGCCGCTTGCGCGCCCGGTGCAGCCGGACCCGCATGGCCGTGGGCGTGGAGCCCACCACCAGGGCGGCCTCGCGGGGGCTGAGTCCCTGCCAGGCCGTCAGGATGAGCGCCTCGCGGTCGTTTTCTGGCAGCTCGGCAAGCGCGCTGAGCACCTCCAGCCGGTCGGTGACCGCCTCACTGACGTCCGCGGCGGGATCCGCCGGTGAACTGGCCAAGCTGCGTAGCTCTGCCGCAACGGACTCTCGGCGCGCCTCGGCACGCAGCCGCTCGCGTGCCACGTTTCTCGCGACGCCGACTAACCACGGCAGCGCTGGTTCGGGGATCTCCGCGAACCGCCGCCACGCCACCACAAACGTGTCGCTCACGACCTCGTCAGCGTGCTGGCGGCCCACCCGGCAGGTCGCGTACGCCCACACGTGGGTGCGGTTTGCGTCATACAGCGCGGTGAACCGCTCCCTCGCCTCGTCATCGTCCAATCGGGCTCCCTCGGGTTGGGGATGTTCACCACGAAATGGCCGGCCGCCCCGCAGGCGTTACGCGCGGGAGTTCTCAATATTCCGGCTGTTGTGGAGATCACACTGGTTCTGGGCGACATCACCGAGCAGCGGGTGAACGCGATCGTCAACGCCGCCAATTCCTCGCTACTTGCCGGCCGCGGCATACGGGCGCTGTTGCGTTGTGGCATTCCTGGACAGCGTCGGAGAATGATCCGCGTGCTCTGCTGTCAGATTGCGGCTGCGAGGCGGTGAAAGGCGATGCGGAGCCTGTCGCTGCTGGGGGGCATCGGTCGCGATCTCGTAGTGCCCGCGACGTAGGTTCTGCACGAAGGCATGACCGGCGGCAAGGATCCGCGCGGAGCGATGCCGCTTCAGCCCGCGCATCGGCCCAAGCCACGCCTTCAGGCGGCCGTGATCGGTCTCCACCGGGTTGTTCGCATACTGCTCCACCACGTGCAGCGCCGAGGGCACCAGCTCATCCAGGACCCGCGGGTACACGGGCCCGGTCGGTGGTGACCTCCACCGGGATCGTGCCCGCCCGCAGCGCCCGGAGGACGAACCGCCGCGCGGCGGCCAGGTCACGGCGCGCCGCCAGCAAGACATCGATGACCTGGCCATATTGCCGAGATCCGCGACAACCTCACCGCCCGTATCGCCGAAGCCGAACGCGAAGGCTGGCTCGGCGAAATCGAAGGACTCAAGATCAGTCTCGCCGACGCCAGCGACAAGCTCGCCCAGATCGACCGGCGCTCCCAGCTCCCGGCACCGGTCGACATCGGCTTGCCCGCCTTCGCCCGCACGGCGGAGACCTCACGTCCGGCACACGGCCGCCCGCACCGCGAATTCCATGATCATTCCTAGTTCAGAGAAGCCGGGGTCTCCCACGCATTCCTCTGCAACCACCCCGAGCTCCGCGACCGCATCGAGCGCCTACGCGCCCAAGCCCGCCCCGCCCCAGCCGTGCCCGAAACGGCGGATTCATCCCCGGCGCGCAAGACGTCGAGGACCGCTTGCAGCTCGTCGAGCGCATCCTTGCTCGCTTGTTTGATCGCGCTCAGGGCGCTTTCTGCGTTCTCGGGGCGTTCGTGGATGAGGTGGAGCGCGGCGCCGGCTTGGACGTTGATGAGCGAGAGGTTGTGGGCCACGACGTCGTGAAGCTCACGTGCGATACGGAGGCGTTCCTCGCTGGCTCGGAGCCGTTGCGCCTCGTGGCGGGCACGCGCGGCGTCAGCCGATCGTTCGCGCCGGATCCGCACGATCTCTGTCGTGGTCGCCAAGACCAGCATCCAGGCTGCGAGACCCAGCGAGCTGGCGAGGCTGGGCCCGCTCTGGGTGCCGACGAGCGCGCCGAGCCACTGGAAGGCGACGTACCCCAGTGCGATCATGGCCCACGCGACCCGGCGGTGGCCGCGGAACAGCGCGGTGCCGAACGCGATGATGAGCGCGAAGAATACTGGGCCTTGTGGGTAGCCGCTCACCCAGTACGCGAGCGTGGCCGTGAACACCAGCCCGTAGACGCTCCGCGGGAACCGCCGGCGCCACGCCAGGGCGACCGGTCCTGCGGCGAGCAGGGTCAGCCCGAGGGCGTCGAAGTCACGTCGAGGAGTCTGATGCGCGCCCGCCAGGAGCGTTAAGCCGACTTGCGCGACGGTGACGATGGCGGCGAGCGCGACGTCGGGCCCCGCCGAGCCGTGGTGTCACGTTCGTGACGCCGGGATGTCAGCCCGACCAGGAGGCTGGCGAGGGGGAGCAGGGCGAGGTAGTCGCCTACGTTCCCATGCCATGCCATCCAGGAGTGATGCCCGCCGAGGAAGCCGCCGGCGAACGCGCCTTGGGCCAACACGCCCAAGGCGACGGCCGCGGCGAGGGCGGCAGTCGCACGGGGTGCCGCGACGCCCTTCTCGGGAGGTGGTGGCCCCTCGGGTGCGTCCTCGTGGCGCGGCATCCGGACGGCGAGGACCACGCCCCAGGCCAGCACGGCCAGGATGACGATGTGGTACACGACGTCGGGCGCGGTTTGGGGACCGACGCCGACGATGATGGTAAACACGCCGACGGCGGTTCCGACCAATGCGAATCGCTGCGCCCCCACGCCCGCATCCCGGGTCCGCTCGGGGCGAATCCAGCTCACGACCAGCCCGGTGAGCAAGACGAGACTGATCACGCTCTCCGCGATGCGCGCTTCGTCGTGCTGGTAGCCGTGGACCAGCATGCCCGCGTGCACCAGCGCGGCAACACCGAACGCGACCGTCTCGACCACCAGGAAGCCTCGAATGCGCTGCGTCGCCGATTCTCCTGACGTCGAAGGGCCGCCACTTCGCCGCCCATGGTGTGCTTGAGGTCACTTGCTCTGCTCGCATCGCCCGCGGGCCGTCATTGGGCGGCGATGGCGTCGAGGATCGGGACCCGAGCGGCACGCCGGGCGGGCCGCCACCCGGCGAGCACGCCGGCGAAGGCGCCGATGAGGACGATCACTACGAGCTGAGTGACCGGCACGCTGAAGGCGGCGTTTCGCTCGGCGATGGCTTCGAACAGCGACCAGCCGATGAACGTGCCGACGACCACACCCATCAGAGTCCCGAAGGTGGCGATGATCGCCGATTCGAGGCGCAAGACGGAACGCACCTGGCGACGAGTTTGACCCACGGCGCGCATCAGGCCGATCTCCCGTCGCCGTTCATACACCGCCAGCGACAACGTGTTGGTGATACCGAGCAGGGCGATCACGATGGCCAGGAGCAACAGCACGTAGACGAGGCCGAGCAGGAAGTTGAGGCCACCGGCGGCGGCGTCAGCGTATTCCGCCGAGTCTTGTACATCGCCGCCGAACCGCTTGGCGATCGGGTCGATGACCCGCCGGGCCTCCGCGCTCGTCACGCCGGCACGGGTGGTGATGAACACCGACCGCTCGGTGGGCTGCGCGGTGTGCTGGTTCCACAGGACCGATGGGATGACCACGTCGCCCAAGAGGGAGTTGTCGTCGTAGATCGCGCCGATCGTCACGCGTTCGGTGTTGCCGTCGGAAAATGTGAGCGGCACTATCGTGCCCAGCGTCCAGCCCCGGTCGCTGGCCTTCGTGCTCGATACCGCCATTCCGTCAGCACCAACGTCGCTGAGCGACCCACGAAGGGTCCGGACGCCGACGACCAGAGCGATGCTTCGGACGTCGGTGTTCGTGACGGTCGTTGTGGTCGAGCCGATGAGCGCGGGTCCCTGCCCGAGTCCCACCGCGTAGTCAACTTGTGGCAGCGCCTGGAGGTCGGTGACGGCGCGTGGGCTGAGCTGACTGCCGCCGAACGACGACGTGTTGACGGCGAGGTCCGCGGTGAAGGGGTCCCGCACGTTGGTGGCGAGCGTGGTCTTCAGGGACGCGACGAGCACAGTGATCAACGCGACCACGGCTACGCCGACAACGAGGGCGGTCGCGGCGCTGCGATGGGGGTTGCGCTGTGCGTTCTCCTGGGCGAACCGTCCCGACACCCCGCGGATACGGCGCAGCGCGCCACCGACGACGGTGGCGGCCGGCGGCAGTGCAGCCGGGGCCAGTAGCAACGCACCGACGACCACCAGCAGCCCGCTCAGCGCGGCCAACGCCACGACACCGCCGCCAACGGCCAGGGCGGTCGCCGTAACGACGCCGACCGCAAGCAGGCACGAGCCGATGAGGAGACGTCGCCGGCTGAGGAGCGCACCGGCTTCCACGTCCATGGCACGGAGGGCAGCGGCGGGGATCGCCGCCGCCCTCCAGCCCGGGACCTGCGCCGCGATCAACGTGACCACGACACCCACGACGATGCCCACGATGAGCGACAACGGCCGGACCTCGAGGCCCCCGGCGGGCAGCGGTATCGCCCAACACCAGCGTCCCGGTCAAGAACGCCACGCCCAGCGCCACCGCCACGCAGATGCTCACCACCCGACGGCGACGAGCCCACAACGACCCGAGCATCAGCCCAGTCATGTCCGACTCCCGAACGCCGACATGCGGTCCAGGACCCGTTGCGCTGTCGGTTCTCGCATCTCGTCGACCACACGGCCGTCGGACAAGAACACCACCGAGTCCGCATGCGACGCCGCCACCGGATCGTGGGTGACCATCACGATCGTCTGCCCGAACTCGTCCACCGCGCGCCGCAAGAACCCGAGCACCTCCGCCCCGGCACGGGAATCCAGGTTCCCCGTCGGCTCATCGGCAAAGATGACATCGGGGCGGGTGACCATGGCGCGGGCGACCGCGACACGCTGCTGCTCACCGCCCGACAGCTCCGACGGACGATGCCCCAGGCGGTGCACAAGGCCGACCGTCTTGACGATCTCGTCCAACCAGGCTGGGTCCGGCGTGCGGCCGCCGAGGGTGAACGGCAGGCGAATGTTGTCCAGCGCGCTCGATGTCGGCACGAGATTGAAGGCCTGGAACACAAAACCCACTCGCTCCCGCCGCAGGACCGTGAGGTCCTGATCGCTCAAGCCAGCGAGATCACGATCGCCCAACAGCACCCGGCCGCTAGTGAGCGAATCCAGCCCAGCCATGCAGTGCAGCAGCGTCGACTTGCCCGAACCCGACGGCCCCATAATCGCGGTGAACGCGGCGCTGGCGATGTCGAGGGTCACGCCATCGAGGGCCCGCACCGCCGCGTCGCCGGTCCCGAAGACCTTCGTGGCGTCCTCGGCACGGGCAGCCGGGGACACGAGCGTTGCGGTCGCGGTCGATGTTGGAGTCATACGTCCATCGTGACCACCGACGACCGTGTCGTCGTCGGCTGCCCGTTGACTCTTCGACTACCACGATCGCCGTAGAGCCGAGCGCGCTCACGCTGCGGAACGTGTCTACGAGGCGGTCGGCTGAGTTCTGTTCCCGCTGGACGAGCTGTACATCGCGGGCCGCGTCCGCCCGTCCGTGCCCGTGGCGGTTCGCGGCGACGGAGGCGGTCATCACTGCGCCCGACGCCCCGGTACAGGGCCTGGTCGGCTCGCCGGACTGGATCGCTTTCGGCCGCAACGGCGGCGGCGACCGGTTCGCGGTCGACCTGACACCGGGCCCGCGCGGGCGCACCGGGCAGATAATCATGCTCAACCACGAGGACAACATTGGCGCGGAACTGCTCTACGATTCCCTCACCGACCTGGTGGTGCACAAGCGCAGGAAACGGCGGCGCGTCCGTCGCGAGCCCGAGCCGCCCGTCGTGGCCAGGGTCAACAGAGTCGCCCTGAAGAGCATCCAGGCCGCCGCCCACCGTGGCCTGGAGATCCTGTCCATCGGGGTGTGGGACGGTGAGCCGCTCACCCTCGCCCCCGTCACCGGGCTGCCCCATCTGCGGACCCTCACCGCCTTCCCCGGTACGCTCGCCGACCCGCTGGAGATCGCCGGGACTGGACTGGAATTCCTGGAACTCGGGCCGGAGGAGTGGCGCGTCCTCCTCGACGCCGGAGCCGTCCCGCACAGTTTGTCGGCTGCCGCCATCGAGGTGCACGGCAACCGGCACCCCCTCCCGATCGTGGCAATCGCTAACGAACTCCTTGCCCTCTGGGACCGCCCCCCGATCACTCAGAACACCCTCGAAGGTCACCTCCGCCAGTGACGCGGTCGGCGTCGCAGTGCCCGGGACCCGAACTCACGACAGCAAAACCCGGGGCGTGCCGCGATCTCGGATGCCGCCAGCAGCAGGAACTCCCCCGTCCCCGACTCGGCTCAAGTTAGTGCGCACACTCGCCCGGGCGGTGGATGCGTTCGAGGGCCTGATGCAGGTCGTTGGGGAGGGGGTCGGCGGCGGTGATAGTGTGCGGCCCGGCCTGTATCTCGATGGTGCGGTAGCGGCGGCCGGTGCGGACGAATTTCCTGCACGCCGCGTCCGCGTCGGGCATTCTTCCCACGTGGATCAGTTGGAGGAGTCCGCTGTGGCCTACGATGGGCTGCCGATCTCTAGCGGCGGAGCGCACGCGCTTGGGCGAATCTCAGCCAGGGACTCTCTGAACGCATGGCTTCGCTTCCTCGATATGCGCACGGAAGCCTCGCCGATCAGCTGCTGGTTCGACTTCCCCATGACGCCTCGCCTTACAGTCGACCCCGAGGTAGTTCGACTGATTGCGCGGGAGTTTCCGGGCGGCCGGGGCAGGCACCCTGTGCCCTGGGACCGGGTGGGCGACGCGCTATACATCTTTGAGTCGCTCCAACCGCTTCCTACTAACCAATGGGGAATGGCGCCGGTCTGGCTCTGGTTCACGGCCGACTTCCGGATTCGTTCTCCCAGCAGCCAGGAACTATGGCCGGGGCAGGACCCCGAACGCTTCGACCGCTTCGTGACTCCAGCCGGCGTCAAGCTGGGAGCATCATCGACCCGGTTGATCTTGCAGGCGAAGCGTTCGATGGGGCTGAGCCTGAGTATCCCGCGAGCGTCGGATACCGATCTGGCCGAGGTCGTGCCTTGGCTTCAGGCCGCCCTCCAAATGCGGCTCTCCTCCAAGCACTGGACCCGATGGACTCTGACGAAGAACAAGCGCTCTTACCGAGGCAGAAAGATCGTGCCTGTTTGGAGCGCCCGGCGAGAACCGGGCCTTCTGTGACTGGCGCAAAGGCCCATCAAGCGCAGCTGCCACACCGCGCCTAATCGGCAGGGAGTTATACGGGTGATCGAAGATCACTAAACCCTTCGGGCCGTATAACGCCTGATACACGGGTGATCATTACTCAGTCACTGGAACGAAAAGCGGCAATGATCACCCCGTGTATCACCTCGATCTGCCGCCGCCCCAAGGCTCAGGGCGCGACCACCAGCTTGCTTACTGAGGGGACAGGGATCGGGTGATGATCGTCGGCAGGCAGGTCGTGGTGGCGGACGCTGATCCCGGCACCCTGGACTCGCCCGTGTTACGGGCGCTTCGCGACCGGCCTTCGGCCCGCGACTGACATCGACGGCTTTGGCAACTGGCGGGCGGCTGGATCGACGAAACCGGCGACGAGCTGTGGTTCCCCAAGACCGGGGCGCACGCCGCCGTCGGCAGCCGGTACACGGTCAACGCCCGCCGGTCCGGCGGCACCACCTCGATCGCCGACACACCCCGAATACGCCGACCGGTGCCCCGACGACGAGCTGCGGCGGCTGTGGGCGCAGCACTCCACCGCCACCACCCGCCTGCAGATGTGATCCGCGGCGAACGCAGCGACGCCCGGCACAAACGCCCTCAATGAGGCCATCGCACCGCTGCTGGAACTGGCCCGCCAGCTGCGCACGGCCGCCCAACGCGACGCCCTGGCCGCCTACGTGATCTGCCGGATCACCGAGTGCCACACCCGCCCATAAGCGGGCCGGGCTGTGTCGTCACGGGGTCAGGCCGGCGTCACGGCCACGGCCGGGCTGGAATCGAGCCCAGCCCGGTCGCGGGGTGGGGCCATGTCGTTTCCGCGCCGGGCGGGCCGCCCGTGGGCCGACCGTGTGCAAGCCCGCCCTCAGCGCAGCATTTCAGCCCAACCCCGAACACGGCTGGCGCAGTGCTTCACTGGAAGATACGGCGCGGCGGGTAAAGTAATTTCGTAGATGGGTTATAAGTGCTGCAGGTGTAGGTTCTCGTTGTTCTTGTCGCCTGACGCTTCGCTGACCTCCGAGAAGGCATCGTTTCTCAGCGATTTGTCGTCGGGTTTTCTCATCGAACTGTCATTTTCCTAGCGAGGTCCACCGACGGTAACAAGCTCATTATGCATGTTGAGTCCAACTCAGGGTTGCAGGCGCTCCGCGGGCGGCGGAACGCGAGCCGTTTGTTCTGATGAACGATTCAACCTCAGGGGCGGCGTCCTATCTGCCCGCAACTCACAACCGCTGCGGGAAAGGGGCTATACGTCGGGCGTCAGCCGCTGGAATCCGGCAGATTCGAAGCCCTGGACAAGGTCAGCTGGAGTGTTCAATGGCAGGCGAGGGCGCAGTAGCGCCTGGCTCCCGTCAGCGCCACAAAGGCGATTGCTGTACCAGCCGCAGACCGGGAGGCCGCTTCCATGGGCGCCGCCGATCTTGTCGGCGATGAGCTCGTGGCGACGGACGGTCTTACTACTTGCTTGCCTGGGCGTCGCGGCCGTCACCTGCACTGACGGCCCTAGAGGACGCTGTCGCCGCCGGTGATCTCACTGGGCCGGTCCGCGAGCACGAGGTTCCCCGGCTAACCGCGGCGGAAATCGATCAGGTCACTGCAGCTGTCGCCTCTGTGACCCCGCTGGGTGAGGAGCCCCGGGCCGACATCGGGCTGCAAGGGGCTCAAGCAGGCCCACCTGTGCGACCACGTCATGGATCACTTCGAGCGCGCCTTGGCCGGAACCCCTGGCGGCGATCGGGTAGCTCAGCGGTCGGCGAGCCAGTCGGTGACTGCGCAGAGCCGCCGGCGGAACCGAACGACGGGTCGTGCCTGGCGGGCGCGCCGCTCCTCCCGAGTCTTCTGGGCGGCGGCGTGGGGCCCGGTCAACGGGATGCGCCCGTCGCCGGTCGCTGTCGCGGCCTCGAACGAGCAGCGCGGGGTTGAGCGCGATGTCCAGGTGCTCGAGCGTGTGAGTGGACAGCGCGTAGCGCAGCGGGCCCGGAGCGCCGATCCCGCCGGGTGCGACCGTAAAGCTGACGAACTGGGTCAGGATGCTCGCACTGACGCTGGCCGCCAGGGCGGCGACGTTCTGCCGCCCGGGATGCATGTCGGTGCCGGCGCCGCGGATGTACTCGGGGTCGTGAAACAGCCCGAGCTTGTCAGTCTGGATGTCGGCGGCGTCGAGCTGGCCGTTGCACACCAAGCATGGCCGGCCGGGTACAAGGGAGTGGCTGCGCCAGACCGCGTTGCGCATCTCGCCGTCATCGAAGGTGTCGATGGCGATGCCGCCGTCCAGCATGGGCACCAAGTCGGCGAAGGCCAGCGTGTTGAGCACGCCCCGCGCCCAGGGCCGATCGACGCAGCTGATGACGATGTCGTAGTCCAGCGCCGCTGCCAGTCCGGCCGGCTCGCAGATGCTCAGGTCGTGCACCGCGATCTCGGCGTGCTCCGCCGTCGCGGCCCTCGCCATCAGGCGGGCGGCGACCTCCACCTTGCTCCGGGCCAGCCGGACGTCGGCCGTCGTGGCGCCGATCATCCGGTCCAGGTTGACGATCTCCACGCCGTCGAAGTCCATGACCCCGACCTGCACGATGCCGGTGGCGGCCAGCCGGAGTGCGACATCGAGGCCGACGCTGCTCACCCCGACCACCAGCACCCGGATGCGCGCCATACGCGCCTGCGCTGCCTCGCCCCAAGCCGAGACCGTCCTGATCTGGGTATCGCCGATCGTCGGGACCGGGCGCAGCCGGTCATTCCAGGTGATGCAGAACCGGTCGCTGACGACGCGGACCGACTCGCCGTGCTCGGGGTGCCTGACGGATCCCAGCGCCGGCACGACCAGCTGCCATCGCCGGCCAGCGTCATCCCGACGACCGGCAGCCCGGTGATTTCGTGGACGAGCGCTATTCGAGGTCACCCACCACCTCGGCGCCCCCAAGACAGCGGAAACCTGGCTCTTTGAGCGGGCCCGGTTTGGTCTTGCAATGGGAACGCGGCGCCGACCTGACCATCCTCAACCGCGGGCGCACCACCGCATCGGGCCCGGTGCCCGAGCAGTTCATGATCTGCACGAGCTGCGGCATGTGGTTCGAGCCGCGAGCCGGTACCGGCCAAACGCAGGCGCGGAAGAAGCGCAACGACTGGCACGACAGGCGGTGCACCAACCACGACCTGCAATACAGCGTGCTGAAGCCAGCGCCGCGCCGGCATCGAATTCCGGAAACTCGGCCAGGATCCGATCCGCGGACCATTGGGTCCCGGCGGACGTGGAGCGCTGCGCGTAACACGCCTCGTGCAGGACCGCGTACAACGGCGTGGTGGCAAAGGTCAGTTCGGCCTGCACGTGGTGCACGAATGCGTCGGACAGCCGTCGCAACCAGTCGCAACACCAGGACGCGAACCGAGCGTCCGGTGCGCGGTCGGCCCGGGTGCCGGGGCCGGGACCGCTGGGCGTGCCGCCATGCGACCACATCGCGGTGCCAGCGGAGCACGGTATCCGGGCGCACCACCAAGTGCAGTCTCTTGAGCACGTCCCTGGGGAGCCGGTGCAGCAGCGCCGCCAGCAACACCCGATCAGCCGGGGTAAACCGCACCCTGCCCCGACCGAGCTGCCGCTGCAGGACCGAGAGCTGGTAGCGCAGCGCGAGGATCTCCGCGTCTTCGTCTCGGCCGCTCATCGGCAGCAGCCGCAGCAGCGCGAACACGTTTGCCATACCGAGATAGGCCAGTCGCAGCAGCATGGTCGATCACCATGCCACAGCGTTCCCCTCTCGCACGAGCAGCCCACCGGCCGCAATCGCGCACAACGTCGGCCTCACCCATGCATCGGCTCCCACCAGCATGGATGAGGTTTTCGGCAGGAGCTAGGGGGCCCCGCACCCCGCGGCAACCGCGGCGACGGAAGGCGCCGCACGATCGGCGAGGCGGGTGACCGCCGCCGCATACGCGGCCAGGATCATTCGCGTGGTGGCGTGGTCTTCGTCGGACTTATCGAGGCTGGAGGCCGTGCCACCTTCGCGAACTACGGCTTCTAACGCCAGAAAGCCCGCAAGGCCTGCGTAACCGGCGACGAACCATCTGACACCGGCCCGGCGCTCAGATTCTGCACGTCGTAGGACCATGCCAAGAGTCTTCCATTCACGGACGGTGTCCGAGAGCCGATCGGCTTGTGGGCCTTCGTGGTCGGGCTTGTCAGGCGGTCGGGTGCGATGGCGTTATGTGCTGGAGCCAGGCGCGCAGCGTTGGTGTCGTCGTCGATCGGCGGTTGCGGATCAGGCCGATGGGTGGGTGGGGCGGTGCGGGCTTGAGGCGGTGGGCGTCGATGGCGGCCCCGTCGCCGTACGCGGCCGACTCGGCGAGCAGCGCCACGCCGAGGCCGGCGGCGACGAAGCGTCGGATGCTGACGGGGTCGGGGGCCTCGAACCGGATGCGCGGCGTGAATCCCGGCCCAGACGGGCACGGTGGGCGGCCCGCCGTCACGCTCGCCGTCCACGGTGACGCCCAGGGCGAGGTAGATGGGCCGGTTGGCGACCTGGCCCTCGCGGATCTTCACGTTAACCGCGTCGATGAAGACCACCGCGTAAACAGGATCGAGCGGCCGGCTCTGCCATTCCGCCATTCCTTCCATCACCCGGTCAGTGATCGTGCTGATCGTCTGCTTCGAA
>WNGE01006382.1_pt1 | contig 14275 bp, 12 predicted proteins | sample 5400651 | NCBI WGS metagenome assembly WNGE01 (sample SAMN13153370, study PRJNA577476) | soil metagenome | isolation source: 60 cm soil or saprolite under grassland replicate 2 | place: USA:California | collected 2016-06-15 | reverse complement strand
AAGACCGAGCAGAACAAAGAGCTGCGCAAGAAGGCGGTGTTCTGGCTGGGGCAGTCCCACGACCCGCGGGCCGCGCAGGTCCTGCTCGAGATCATCAACCAGTGATCCGTCGCCTGGTGTTCAGCCTGGTCCTCGCCGCGGGGTCGGCGACGGCGCAGGGGCTCGCCGCACACATCGCCGCCGCGCCCGATGGCAGGGTTCGACTGAGCTTCGCCGCACGCCCTGGCGTGTGCGGCAACGGACGCAACGTCATCTCTCTCGAATGCTCGCGCGGGCAATGCGGACGGCAGACGTTCACGTTCGACCGCGCCTGGGAGGGCGAGGGCGACGAGGTCGAGTACGACTGCGAGCCGGGACCGGTGCGCGTCTCGCTCACGGTGCGGGGCGGTGAGGTCCGCGCACTCCGCACCTACGTGGGGGGCCGTTGGGTGACCAGCACCGCTGCTGGGGTCACCGACCTCGGGACCGTTCCCGCACGCGAGGCGACCGAGTTCCTGCTCGAGCTCGCGAAGAGCGCGGACGGCCGGGTGGGCGAGGAGGCGATCCTGCCCGCCACCTTCGCCGACTCCGTAACCGTGTGGCCGTCGCTCTTGAAGCTCGCCCGCGAGGAGCGCGTGCCCGAGCGCACCCGCCGCCAGGCCGTGTTCTGGCTCGGCCAGACGGCGGGGGAGGCCGCGACCCGCGGACTCACGGGGCTCGTGGAGGACAGCGACGTGAACCGCGAGGTGAAGGAGCAGGCGGTCTTCGCCCTGTCGCAACAGCCCCGCGACGCGGGTGTTCCCGCCCTGATTCGCATCGCCCGCACCAACCGCGAACCCGACGTGCGCCGCAAGGCGATCTTCTGGCTGGGGCAATCGGGCGACCCGCGTGCCCTCGCACTGTTCGAAGAGCTACTGACCAAACCCTGACAGCTCGATGTCGGAGCCGGCCATATTCACGGGGTATACGAACCGCCCGACCCTCAGGGAGGTCGTAGCCCGTGCTCATGGTCGCCGCGGTGCTCCTGGCCCAGTCGCCCTCCGACTCATCCTCGCTGCGTCACGGTGGGCGCCCGGTGCCGACGATGACCGCGGTGCGGGTCGAGCACCCACCCACGCTCGACGGCCAGCTCGACGACCCCGCCTGGCGCCTGGCGCAGCCGGCGCGCGGCTTCCTCGAAACCGACCCCGACGAGGAAAAGTCTCCCAGCGAATCGACGACGGTGACGATCGTGTACGACGATGCGGCGATCTACGTCGGCGCACGACTGTACGACGCCGAGCCGGCGAAGATCTCCCGGCGCCTCGGTCGGCGCGACGACGAGACCCAGAGCGACATGCTCTACGTCGATTTCGACAGCTACCACGATCACCGTACCGCGTTCGAGTTCGCCGTCAACCCTGCCGGTGTGAAACAGGACGACATTTGCAGCAACGACTTCTTCATCGGGGATCGCTCGTGGGACCCCGTGTGGGACGTGGCGACCGCGGTCGATTCGCTCGGCTGGGTGGTGGAGATGCGGATCCCGTTCTCGCAGCTGCGCTTCTCGCCGGCGCGCGACCAGGTGTGGGGCGTGAACTTCTTTCGCGGGGTGTTCGGCAAGCACGAACGCAGCCAATGGGCGTTCCAGCGAAAGACCGAGACGGGATACGCGTCGCGCTTCGGCCACCTCCTGGGCTTGCGCGACATCCCCGCCCCGAGGCGTGTCGAGCTGCTGCCCTACACGCTCGGCCGGGGCACGTACGATCGCCCCGGCGCCGGAAATCCGTTCGACAACGGTCACAACTACTTCGGTGGCGCCGGGCTCGACCTCAAGTACGGCCTGACGTCGAACTTGACGCTCGACGCCGCCGTGAATCCCGACTTCGGCCAGGTGGAATCGGATCCCGCGTTCGTCAACCTCACCACCGTGGAGCAGTTCCTGCAGGAGCGACGGCCGTTCTTCGTGGAAGGCGCGAGCATCTTCTCCTTCGGCGGCACCGGGCCCTACATCGAATTCGGGAACACCCCTCAGTACTTCTACTCACGGCGCATCGGCCGCACCCCGTCGCGCGAGCCGGACGCGCCGGCGGACGGGTTCGTCGAACTCCCGCCGCACGCCACTATCCTCGGGGCCGCGAAGCTGACCGGTAAGACGCCGAGCGGCTGGTCGGTGGGCCTGCTCGACGCCGCGACGGCACGGGAGCAAGCCCAGTTCTATGCGAGCGGTTCCCTGTGGCGGCAGGATGTGGAGCCGTTCACGAACTACATCGTTGGCCGGGTGCGGCGCGAGGTCGGAGGCCACACCGGGTTCGGATTCCTCGCCACCGCCGTCCACCGCCGCAACAGCAGTGCGCCGCTGGACTCGCTCCGTAGCGGCGGCTACGTCGGCGCCGCGGACTTCTACCACCGCTGGGCCAACAACGCGTACTCCGTGTACGCCTCCGCCGGGGCGTCCTACGTGACCGGGGACACCCTCGCGCTCCGCCTCACCCAAGAGGAGCCGACCCGCTACTACCAGCGGCCCGATGCGCCCTACTTGCGCCGGCGCTACGACCCCAGGCGTACGTCGCTGGCAGGACTGGGCGCCGACTTCTCGATCAACAAGGAGGGTGGCAGCACCAACTGGGCCTTCGCCCTCAGCACCACCACGCCCGGGTTCGAAGTGAACGACCTCGGCTTTCAGCGCCGCACCGATCGCACCGCGGGCGACCTCTTCGTCGGCCACCGCTGGACGAAGCCGGGCCGGATCTTCCGGCAAGCGTCGGTAGGTGTGGATCCCCTCGCCTTCGCCTGGACCTACGGGGGCGACCGGATCCAGTTCGGCCGTGACATCAACATCTTCGGACAACTGCTCAACTATTGGAGCGGCAATCTGTTCGTATACCAGCAGCAGCAGGGGGTGGATGACCGACTGACGCGCGGCGGGCCGGCTGCCGTCGCACCGGCGCAATGGGTCACCGGAGGGACCATCTCGTCGGACACGCGGCGGCCGGTGAACGGCAGACTGAATGCCCAGTACTTCCACGATGCCGCCGGCACCTGGTCGCTCACGCTCAGTCCGGTGATCAACCTGCGCCCCAGCGCAGCGGTGTCGCTCCAGTTCGGGCCGAGCTATACGACGGGCTTTGGCGTCGCGCAGTTCGTCACCACACAGCCCGACAGCAACCCAGCGACTTTTGACGCCCGCTATGTCTTCGGCGAGCTCACCCAGCGCCAGCTCGATCTCACGACGCGGTTGAACGTCACGTTCACGCCTTCGCTCAGTTTTCAACTCTATCTGCAGCCGTTCACCTTTGCGGGCCGCTATTCCCGCTTCAAGGAGCTGCGTGCGGCCCGCACCTTCGCGTTCGATGTGTACGGCCGGGACAACGGGTCCACCATCACCTACGACTCGGCCGCGGCCGTCTATTCCGTCCGCCCGTCGGCGCAAGATACGATCCCGTTTCAGTTCGCTAATCCCGACGCTCGAGTCCGCTCGCTGCGCTCGAACGCGGTGCTGCGCTGGGAATACCGGCCGGGATCGACGCTGTTCGTGGTGTGGTCGCAATCGCGCTACGTCAATCTGCTCGACCCAACCCTGGACCTCGGGCACTATGTCGCCCACGAGATGTTTTTCGACCCTCCCACCAACGTGCTGCTGGTGAAGCTGAACTACTGGCTGAGCCTGTAACCCCCTTCCGTCTTCCCCCCTCCCCTGTTGTCTTTCCCCCATGCCTTTCTGGACTCTCCGGCGTCGGGTGGTGGCGGCGGGCGTGGGGGCGATCGCGCTGACCCTCGGCTGGGCCGCCGTGGTCGTCGCGGTGGCGCTGGCGAGCACCCACGATCAGGCCACCACCGCCGACGCCATTGCCGTGTTGGGCGCGGCGCAGTACAACGGCCGCCCGTCCCCCGTGTTCCGCGCGCGCCTCGACCACGCGGCGGCGCTGTACCAGCGCGGCCTTGCGCCCGTGGTCCTGGTGACGGGAGGCGTGGGCTCGGGGGATACGGTCAGCGAGTCCGAGGTCGGCCGCCGCTATCTGCTCAAGGCGGGGCTCCCCGAGGGCTCGGTCGTCGCGCTCCCCGCGGGGGAGAGCACCGCGGCCTCATTGCACGGGGTCGCCCGGTGGTTCGCGGGCAAGGACAGCCGGCGCGTGCTGCTCGTGTCGGATGGGTTTCACATGCTGCGGCTGCAGATCATCGCGGCCCGGCTCGGACTCGTCGGCTTCACGTCCCCCGCGCCCAACTCCCCGATCCGTTCCAATCCGCGCCGCAACGTCGCCTACTTCCTCGCCGAGGGCATCAAGGTCCCGATCACCTGGGTCTTCAACCGCTGAGGGGCTCCATGCAGCTCGAGAGCCGCCGGGTCTATACCGGCCGGGTCGTCCGACTCGACGTGGACAAGGTGCGATTCCCGGATGGCTCCACCGGTGAGTTGGAAATGATCCGCCACCCCGGAGCCGCTGCCATCGTGCCGTGCGCCTCGGATCCGAGGGGTGACGATCCGACGATCCTCCTGATCCGGCAGTTCCGCTACGCCGCGGGCGGTCCCCTGTGGGAGGTTCCGGCTGGGACTCTCGACCCGGGTGAGGACCCGGAGGCGTGCGCCCGGCGCGAGCTGCTCGAGGAGGCCGGGGTCGCCGCCGGCCGGATCGAGCGGCTCACGTCGATCTTCACCACACCGGGCTTCACCGACGAGGTCATCCACCTCTACCTGGCGAGCGACCTCGAGGCCCGGAAGCCGGCGCGCGAGCGCGACGAGTTCATCGAGGTGGTGCCGCAGCCGCTCTCGCGCATCCTCGCGCGCATCCGCGACGGGGAAGTCCGTGACGCGAAGACGATTGTGGCTATCCTTTATATGGCCGGGTTCGTCCTCGGGATGTAGCGCGGCGCTGTCCCCCGGGGAGGACGGGAGTGTCGAGGCGACTCGACGGTGGACTTTGCGAAGCTGTGACGCCTTCGAGGTTTACGGTGACGGTGCGACGGGTACGGTTCGTGCCGTATCTGATAAGAGTTGGCACGCTCTCGCGGCACCATCTCCAAAGCTGCAGTTTTGCAACCGGGAGCAGTTCATGCGAGCTACGCTCAAGCGGAAGGCACAGGTCGTCGTTACGCCGCGCGCGCTGGAGCGCCAGGCGCTGCACGAGCTGGAAGACGGACGGCTGGTGCTCGAGCATCTGGCGAGCGACCCGCAGGCGTTCGGCACCCTGGTCGACCGGTACCAGACGCGCCTGCTCAACTTCATCAACCGCACGATCGGCGACCGGGAGCGGGCGGAGGACCTCGTCCAAGAGGTGTTCATCCGCGTCTTCCGCCACCTTCACCGGTTCGATCAGACCAAGAAATTCTCCACCTGGATCTACACGATCGCCTCGAACCTCGCGAAGAACGAGCTGCGCAATCGCAGTCGGAACCCGCTCGTGCTGTTCCAGACCATCAAGAGGCACTGGGAGGCGGACCACCGGCCGCTCCAGTTCGAAGACTCCACGGCGCGCCCGGACGATCTCTACCGCAAGCGCTTCCTCAAAGAGGCCGTGGACCAGTGCGTCGGCCAGCTCCCCACGCATCATCGGGCGGTGTTCGTGCTCCGCGAGCTCGAAGGCAAGAGCTACGCCGAGATCGCGGACATCACCGGGTGCAATCTGGGCACCGTCAAGAGCCGCCTGAACCGCGCCCGCAACAGCTTCGCCCAGTTGATCGGCCCGCTCCTGGAATAGGGTCCGCCCCCCGCTCCCCGCCCCTCGCCCCCCGCCCCGCTGGGGGGGCAGCGAACCGCCGGGGAACCCGTCCCCGCTCCGACGGTAGTAGACTCTCGCACCATGACTTGCGCCGAGTTCTTCGAGCGGTACACGGACGTTCGGGACGGGCTGATCACCGCCCCCCGGGAGCTCCGCCGCTTCGAGCGCCACCTGGCGATCTGCGCTACCTGCCGTCGGTACGACACGGCGGTGCGGCGCGGGGTCCTGGCGCTGCAGGCGGCCGGTACGATCGAACCCTCTCCCGAATTCCGGCGCCGGCTGGAGGCGCGGCTCGCGCGCGAGCGGCGCGCCGCTGGCGATGTACCGGCCCGAGCGGGCGTCGCCGCGGCCCTGCTCGTCGCCGCGGCCCTCGCGCTGGTCGCGTGGGAAGGGGTGCATCGCCCGGAGACGGCTCGGGCGCCCACGCTCCCACCCGTTCCCTTCCCGAAGCCGGTGATGCACGGCGGCGTGCCGTTCGTGTCCTTTCAGGATCCGCGGGCCGGCGTGTTCGCGGCGGACCCGGACCCCGATGGCGCCACCCTCGTCGAGCCCGCATCTGCAGGACGCTAGGCTTTCTCTCGCCTCGAGGCCGCGGTAACTTCCGCCCCGTATGGGGGCTCTCACCTTCGACGCACTGCTCCGGAGCCTGAAGCAGGGCGCGCCTGATCCCGTCTACTATCTCCATGGCGAGGAGGACGTTCTGAAGGACGAGGCGGTGCGCGCGCTCCTCGAGCGCGCCGTAGACCCGGCCGCCCGCGACTTCAATGTGGACCACCGCACGGCGGCCGATCTCGACCCCGAGGCGTTCCACGCCCTCGTGAATACCCCCCCCATGCTCGCCGCCACGCGGGTGGTCGTCATCCGCGGGGTCGAGCTGCTCCGCAAGACCGCGAAGGTCCGCCACGAGCTGCTGCGGTACCTCGAGTCCCCCAGCCCCACCACGGTGCTCGTGCTGGTGCACGGTTCCGTCGAGGCGCCCGATGCGGAGCTGGCGCGGCGGGCGACCACGGTAGGCGTGGAGCCGCTGCCCCCAGAGCGGGTGCAACGCTGGATGGCGCACCGGGGGCGGCAGCTCGGGCTCGCGCTCGCGCCCGATGCCGCGGAGCTGCTGCTCGCCACGGTGGGAGGCGACCTGAGCGCCCTGGCGCGCGAGTTGGAGAAGCTGGCGCCGCTCGCTCCCGGGCGGGCGGTGACGCGCGACGAGGTGGCCGCGCTGGTGGGCGTGCGCCGCGGCGAGACCCTGCAGGATTTGGTGGATGCCGTCTTGGAACGGCGCTCCGCCGCGGCCGCGCGCCTGGTGGAGCCGGTGCTCGAGCAGGCGGGCATGACCGGTGTGCGCGTGGTCGGGGCGCTCGGAACGGCCCTGATCGGCACGGCGCTCGCGCGGGCGGAGCTCGACCGCGGCACGGCGCGCGGTCGCCTCGAGGCGGCGCTGCTCGCTCACCTGCGGGCGGCCCGGCCGTACGGGCTCGGCAACTGGGAGCAGACCGCGGCACGGTGGGCCCGGTGGGCGGAGGGGTGGACAGGCGCCGACCTCGCGGCCGGGTTGCGGCTAGCGCTCGGAGCGGACTACGCACTCAAGTCGAGCACGTTGACCCGCGAGGAGGGGATTCTCGAGCAGCTCGTGCTGTCGTTCGGCGCGCCGGCGCTGGAGGCTGCATGAAGCGGGTCAGGCGGTGGGGCGCTCTGGTCGGTCTCGCCGCAGTGCTGATCACGGCCGCGGCGCCTGACCCCCTGCCCGCACAAGGCGACAGCGTCCGAGCCGCCGCGCTGCGGGTGGCCCAAACCCGTCCCGACTCGGCGCGCGCCATGATGCGCCGCCTGCTCGCGAGGCTCTCGCCGCAGGACTCACTTTACCCGGGCGCGTTGTTCACGGCCGGCCGGGTCGCCGCGGACGGCGTGAGTGCGGCGACCGATCTCCAGCGAGTCGTGGTGGAGTACGGGCGCTCCGTGTGGGCCGACTCGGCGCTGGTACTCTTGACGCAGCTGTACTTCGCCCAAGGCGATCCGGCCGCCACCGTACAGTCGGCGGAGCGCCTGCGACTCGACTACCCCGATTCCCCGCTCAAGACCCGTGCCGACTTCTGGGGGGCGCGCGCCTATTTCGACCTGAAGGACGACGCGCACGGGTGCGTGTTGATCCGCGAGGCGCTGGACGGCGCGGCCAGCGACGTGGAATTCCGGAACCAGGTCGATTTCTACGCGTCGCGCTGCGCCACCACCCCCGCGCCGACGGCGACCGCTCCAGCGACGGGCGACAGCCAGGCGAGACCCGCCGGCGCCGCCGCGGTGTACGCGGTGCAGGTGCTCGCCGTCAAGAGTGCCGCGCAGGTCGATGAGATGCTCACGCGGCTGAAGGTGATGGGTTTCGACGCCCGCGTCGTGCGGGACACGAGCGGTCTCTTCAAGGTCCGCGTGGGGCGGTACGCGAGCCGGGACGAGGCGGTGCAGGCGCAACGGCGCCTGAAATCGCGGCTCGGCGGCCAGCCGTTCGTGGTGGAAGAGTCGTGACGCGGGTCGAGACCGACACGCCGCTGATGCAGCAGTACCGCGAAATCAAGGCGCGGCACCCCGACACGATTCTGTTTTTCCGGATGGGCGACTTCTACGAGATGTTCGAAGACGACGCGCGGCTCGCGGCGCGGGAGCTCGGACTCACGCTCACGTCGCGGAACAACGGCGGGGCGTCCGAGGTGCCGCTGGCGGGCGTCCCCGTGAAGGCCGGCATCGAGTATCTGCGGCGGCTCGTCGGTCTGGGACACCGCGTCGCGATCTGCGAGCAGGTCGAGGACCCCAAGCTCGCGAAGGGCATCGTGCGGCGGGAGGTCGTCGAGACGGTCACGCCCGGGAGCGTGCTGGCGGACGACTGGCTCGAGCGCGGCCGCAACAATTTCCTGCTCGCCATCGACTCGCGGACGTCGCCGGTCGGCGTAGCCGCGCTCGATCTCACGACCGGAGAGCTGCTGCTCGAAACCGTCGCGGCCGAGGATCTCGCCGGTGCGCTGGCGCGGTACGAGGCGCCCGAGGTCGTCGTGCCGGCCGGGGCGCCCGCCGGGCTCACGAACGCCGTGCGCACCGAGCGCGAGGCTTGGGAGTTCGACGCCGATCTCGCGCGCGAGGACCTGACCCGGAGCTTCCGGCTGGCCTCGCTCGACGGCCTCGGGGTCGAGGCCGGCGATCGCGCGGCGCTGGGTGCGGCGGGCGCGCTGCTGCGCTACGCCCGCGAGCTCAAGCCGGGCGGCCTCCCGCACCTCGCGCGGCCCCGCGTCCTGCGGCGCGGTGACCTGTTGCCGCTCGACGAGATGACGCGGCGCAACCTCGAGCTGGTGGCACCGCTGCGGGCCGGCCCCGGCGGCACGACGATGCTCGACGTCCTCGACCGCACCATGACGCCCATGGGCGCCCGCCTGCTGCGCCGCTGGCTGCTCGCGCCGCTGGTGGACCCCGTGGCCATCAACGCGCGCCTGGACGCGGTGGATGTGCTGGCGACGGATCCGCGCGGCCGGGACCGGTTGCGCGAGGCGCTCGACGGCGTGCGCGATGTGGAGCGCCTCGCGGGCCGGGCGGCGCTGGGGCGCGCCACGCCGCGGGATCTCGGCGCGCTGCGGGACTCGATCCTCCGCCTGCCGGACGTGCGCGGCGCGTTGGACGGTCTGGAAGCACGCAGCCGGGCGGCCCTGCTCGAGGAATCGGCCGACCGGTTCGACCTGCTCCAGGAGCTGGGCGACGAGCTCGCGCGGGCGCTGGTGGACGAGCCCCCCGCCCAGGCATCGGACGGGGACGCGATCCGCCCGGGGTACGATCGCGAGCTCGACGAGCTCAAGGACGCGCGGGACGGCGGGAAACAGTACATCGCCGGCCTGCAAACGCGCGAGCGCGAGCGCACCGGGATCACCTCGCTCAAGGTCGGCTTCAACCGCGTGTTCGGCTATTACCTCGAGGTGACCAACCCACACCGCGACCGCGTGCCGGCGGACTACGAGCGGCGCCAGACACTGACCGGCGCGGAGCGGTTCGTGACTCCCGAGCTCAAGGCGTACGAGGCGAAGGTGCTCGGAGCCGAGGAGCGGATCGCGACGCGCGAGGCGGAGCTCGTGCAGACGCTGCGCGCGCGCGTGGCAGCGGCGATCGGTCGGGTGCAGACGACGGCCGGCGTCCTCGCCCGGCTCGACGTGTGGGGGGCGCTAGCGGACGTGGCCCACCATGACGGCTACGTACGGCCCGAGGTCAACGACGGATTTACCATCGCCCTGGAGGGCAGCCGCCACCCCGTGGTCGAGCGCACGATGGCGCGCGAGGCGTTCATCCCGAACGACGTGCACCTCGACGCGTCGGGTCGCGTGATCCTGCTGACGGGCCCGAACATGGCCGGCAAATCGACACTGCTGCGGCAGGTCGGCCTCTCGGTGCTGCTCGCCCAGATGGGCGCGTTCGTGCCGGCGCGGCGGGCGGTCGTGGGCGTGGCCGACCGGCTGTTCACGCGGGTGGGGGCCTCCGACAATCTGGTACGCGGCCAGTCGACGTTCATGGTCGAGATGAGCGAGACGAGCGCGATCCTGCACGGCGCCACCGCCCGGAGCCTCGTGCTACTCGACGAGATCGGGCGGGGCACGTCCACCTACGACGGGGTCGCGATCGCCTGGGCCGTGACGGAATTCCTGCACACGACGATCGGCTGCAAGACGGTCTTCGCGACGCACTATCACGAGCTCACCCAGCTCAGCGAGACGCTCGCCCACGCGCGCAACTTCAACGTGGCGGTCCGGGAGGTCGGGGACGAGATCGTGTTCCTGCACCGGCTCGAGCCCGGCGGAGCCGATCGCTCGTACGGCGTGCACGTGGCCCAGCTGGCCGGACTCCCGGAGCCGGTGGTGGAACGGGCATGGCAGGTGCTCGCCCTGCTCGAAGCGGGCCACGACGTGGCGCACCGCACACCACCCCCCGCCCCGGACGCCGCGCAGCTCGGGCTGTTCGGCGCGCCCGGCGCGCCGCACCCCCTGCTCGCGGAGCTCGACCGCCTGGACGTGAACGCCCTATCGCCGCTCGAAGCGTTGAACCGCCTGGCCGAATGGAAGAAGCGACTGGCGGAGGGATCGTGAAGGCGCGGCGTGCGGCGCTCGCGGCCGCCTTGGCGCTCGGCGTGGCGGGCTGCGGCAAGGCGCCCCCGGCCGACCAGACGGCGAGCGGAGGGTCGGGGGGAGCGCCAGCCGATCAGGAGCCCCCCGTGGCCATCAACGGCGACTCGCCTATCCAGTACCCGCCACGTCTGTACGATCAGCGGGTCGAAGGCGACGTCGTACTCCGGCTGTTCGTCGACTCGACGGGGCGGCTGGCGCCGGACTCGAGCGGCGTCGCGGAAGGGAGCGGCTATCCCGCGCTCGACTCGGCGGCGCTCGCCGGCGCGCGCAGGCTGCGGTTCGCGCCGGCACGGCGGCACGGTTTGCCGATCGCCACCGCGTTCCTCCAGCCGATCGAGTTTCGCCACCCGCAGGCGGGCGGGGCCGTCTCGAAGGGCGAGCCGGACACCGCGCGGGCCCGGCCACCCGTGCGCGCGCCCATGCCCGTGCCAGCGGCCGTGCCCCCGCCCGTGCGTGCGCCCGCCCCCGCGATCCGAGCCCCGCAGCGCGACACCACGGCGCTCAAGCGGGACACCTTCCCGCGAGCCCCGGACACCACGCGGACCCGCCCGGATACCGCTCCGGCGAAGCCGGACACGAATGCCACCCCACGCTAAGCCGTACGCCAACATCCTCGAGACGATCGGCTGGACGCCGCTGGTCCGGCTGAACAGGGTGGCGCAGGGGATTCGGACGCCGGTCTACGCGAAAGCGGAGTTCTTCAACCCCGGCGGCTCGGTGAAAGATCGGATCGGCCTGGCGATGATCGAGGCCGCGGAGCGGGAAGGACGGCTCAAGCCCGGCGGGCTGATCGTGGAGGCGACGTCGGGGAACACGGGGGTGGGGCTCGCCCTCGCCGCCGCCGTGAAGGGGTACCGCTGCATCTTCACCATGCCCGACAAGATGTCGCAGGAGAAGGCGCGCCTGCTGCGGGCGCTGGGCGCCGAGGTGATCATCACCCCCACGGCGGTGCCGCCCGACCACCCCGACAACTACCTCATGAAGGGGCGCGCGATCGCCGCAGCCCACCCCAACGCGATCTTCGCCGATCAGCATTACAACCCGGTGAATCCCGAGGTGCATTACCGCACGACGGGCCCGGAGCTGTGGGAGCAGACGGAAGGGCGCATCACGCATTTCGTGTGTGCGCCGGGCACGGGCGGGACGGTGAGCGGCGCCGGCCGATTCCTCAAGGAGAAGAACCCGCGCATTCGCGTGGTGGCCGGCGATCCGGTCGGCTCGATCTACACGGAGTACGCCCGCACCCGTCACCAGGGCGAAGGCCAGCCCTACAAGGTCGAAGGAATCGGGGGCGACAAGCTGCCGACGTCGCTCCACTGGGACGTGATCGACGAGTGGGTGGTCGTGTCCGACAAGGACGCGATGCTGATGGCGCGGCGTCTGGCCAAGGAAGAAGCGCTGTTCACCGGCGGCTCGACCGGCGTCAACGTCGTGGCGGCCCTGGACGTCGCCCGGCGGGTGAACGATGCGGACGCGCTGGTCGTGACGGTGCTGGCCGACACCGGCGAGCGATACCTGTCGAAGGTCTACAACGACGAGTGGCTGCGGGAGAATCAGATTCTCGACGTCGAGCGCGTGGCGGTCGCCGCCCTGCTCGACGCGCGGAACTCGGGCGCCCCGCCACTCATCTCGGTCGCCCCGACGGCCACCGTGCGCCAGGCACTGAACCTGATGAACACCTACAACGTGTCCCAGCTCCCCGTGCTGGACGGGGGGGACGGCGTGGGCGCCGTCGCCGAGCAGGTGTTGATGGCGCGCGCGCTCGAGGAGCCGGCGACGCTCGACCGGCCCGTCCAGGACGTGATGGACGCGCCATTTCCGGTGGTGGACGTGGATCTGCCGGTCGAACGGCTCACCACGCTGCTCTCCCGCACGACGCCGGCGGCGCTGGTGCGGCGCGACGGCGCGATCGTGGGGATCGTCACGCGGTACGACCTGCTGCACCAGCTCGCCGGGATCCGCTGATGCGAGTCGCAGTGATTACGGGCGGTGCGACCGCCGAGCGGGCGGTGGCGTTCGCGGGGGCGGCCCAGATCGTGGAGGCCCTCCGCGGCCGCGGTCATGGCGTGGCCGTCGTCGACACCGTGACCGGCCTCCTGTCTTCCGCCGACGAGGCGCGGCTGCTCACCAGCGCGGTCGGACGCGAGCCGCCCTCGGTCGCGGAGCTGGACGAGCGGGAGCGCGCGATGCTGTCGAACGGAGTGTTAGACGTGATCGGGGTCCCCTATACCGGGAGCGGGGCGCTCGCGAGCGCGCTCGCGATGGACAAGGATCTCGCCAAGCGGCTGTTCCGGGCGGCGGGCGTGCCGGTGCCCGCATGGTTCATGGCTCCGGTCGCGCCCGAAGACGTCACGACGGCGCTCGGGTGGCCGGTGATCGTGAAGCCTTCGAAGATGGGCTCGTCGGTGGGGATGACGCTCGTGCGCAACGCCGAGGGCCTGGACGCGGCCGTCGCGCAGGCCAGGACGTTCGACAGCGAGGTCATGGCGGAGCAATTCATCCCGGGGCGGGAGCTCACGGTGGGAATCGTGGGGGACGTGCCCCTGCCGGTGGGGGAGATCATTCCGAAACACGAGCTGTTCGATTACGAATGCAAGTACACGCCGGGGATGTCGGAGGAGATCTTCCCGGCGCGGCTGGACACGGCGCTCGCTCGGCAGCTGCAGGAGCTGGCGCTCACGGCGCACCGGGCGCTCAAGCTCGGCGGGTACTCACGCGTCGACTTCCGGTTGAGCCGCGAGGGCGACATCTTTTGCCTGGAGGCGAACACGCTCCCCGGCATGACCCGGACCAGCCTCCTCCCGCAGGCCGCCCGGGCTGCGGGGATCGAGTTCCCGGAGCTGTGCGAGCGGATCTGCCGACTCGCAGGGAACCCGGGGAGCGCGCGCGGGGGATAACTAGGCGATGGGCCCGCAGCGGATGTTCGGCATGACCCCGTGGGTGCGGCGACTGATCGTCGCCAATTTGGTCGTGTTCCTGCTCCAACTGACGATCTTCGTGAACCCGTGGTTCACGGCGACGTTCGGGTTCGCGCCGCTCGCGGCCATGGCGCGGCCATGGACGTTCCTGACGTACATGTTCCTGCACACCGGCCCGCTCCATCTTGCGTTCAATCTGCTGGCCTTGTTCGTGTTCGGGCCGGAAGTCGAGGAACGGATGGGGGGCGGGGCGTTCCTGCGCTACTACCTGCTGTGCGGGCTGGGCGGCGCGGTGTTCTCGCTCGTGCTGGGATGGAGCTTCGGCCAGCTCAACCCCGTGGTCGGCGCATCGGCGGCGGTGTACGGCGTGCTGCTCGCGTTCGCGTGGGCGGCACCGGACCGGCCGATCTACGTGTTGTTCATCCCGGAGCCGATCGCCGCCAAGTGGGTGGTGACATTCATCGTGGCCCTTTCGCTGGTGCTCGCACTGATGCCCGCGAGCGACGGGGTGTCGCACCTCGCACACCTCGGCGGGTTCGCGACC
>WNGE01005511.1_pt1 | contig 14278 bp, 14 predicted proteins | sample 5400651 | NCBI WGS metagenome assembly WNGE01 (sample SAMN13153370, study PRJNA577476) | soil metagenome | isolation source: 60 cm soil or saprolite under grassland replicate 2 | place: USA:California | collected 2016-06-15 | reverse complement strand
TGAGACTCCGGTCTTTCCAGGGAACGTGCGTGAGGGCAGGGGAAAGCACGACGAAAACCGGCGGTTTTTCACCGATCCGGTTGCGGCTGAATTTTGTGATCGCTTGTTCGATCACCGAGCCCAAGTTTACCTGTTCCATAGTGGCCTCCTTTTCTTTGGTTTGACGCAATAATGCCGCTGTCGAAGTTAAACCGCGATGACAAGTAATTTAACTTTGTGTAAGCGAAGTGACCGCGGGAGAAAATCCAATAACCACTAGACAGTGGAATCAGAGAGTCATTCACGCGGGTCTGCCGGTGAAAGTCGGCAGCCTTTGGAGTGTTCGGCTGCGCTAGGGGCTCGACGAATGGCACGGTGATAGGTCGGTATTTGTCGGCGTCTGCTGTTGGCGCAATGAATGGCATCGGCTTCAACGCGCGGCTGCTATTGGGTTCGTGGCGGTAAGGCGCATTCGGATAGCTGTCGAAAGTCTTGCCGATCCAGGTCGTGCTGGAGCAGGGTATCCGAAGAGGAAGATAAGCGAACACTTCATGCTCGCGATAATGACGCTATCGTGTTAATCGACGGTTACCGAGAGATTAAGATTCAATAACTCAAACACGCCAACCGAGGACAAATGGGCGCTTCACGGCGAGACACAACAATTAGGAAGATAGCGGAGCCCCGCAAAGCGAGGCCCCGCTCCGGATGATGCATCACTCGCTACTCGTCATCCTCGTCGTCACCGCCGGCGCCGATGCTGGGATCGACAAACATTGCAAGAAGCTGTCCTCCTTCGACCAACTCTGGATCAGCGGTATTCACTTTGTGAGCTTGGACATCAAGCAAAAACCAACCCTCTCCGAGGATGTGGTTCGCGTGGATGATCCCCGACGATTCTTCATCTTGGGTTATGAAAGCGCTGTTATTGGGTATCGTGGGGTCAAAGAACTTCGGGTTGTGCTGGGCAACCTGAATAAGTTCTCCGGTAGCAATTTGGTAAAGCCATATCTTGGAATTTCGCAGCTGATTGCCCGGGTCCTCATCCATCAGGATACGGCCGCGGTGGTCGATGGTCACGTTGTCGAGCATCCGATGACCTTCGTCGCCGCGCAGCAGGATCTCGATAGTTCCTCCGTTTTCGGGATGTTCGATGTCATCGAACCGCAAGCGCCAGAGGCGGCAGTTGGTGTTTATATCGGCCGTGGTCACGAAGTAGAAGTCGTTCGAGTGATTGTTACGAGGATCCCATGCACCATCTTCGGGCCGTCGCAGACGTGAGATGCCTGCGGCAATGGATGCATCTTCAAACTGGCGGGGAGTGAGATTGGACACGTCGCCTAAACTGTGTAAGCTGAATCTGCCGCTTCCGATGAAGGCTGTGGCGGTGACTCCAAGCCCAAAGAGATCGCTCTCTTCGGTTACCGCGCTGCCGTTGGCCGAGATCTTTACGCCATAGATGTTACCGTTGGTCAGTCCCGCCTGTTCGATCGGGTGGCCTTTCTTCTGCTTGGTACCGATGTAGACGTAAACCTCGCTTGGAAAGCCCGTGGTACTAGCCGCCGTGCTCAAATCTCCATCATCGAGGAGGACCACGACAGTTTTCTCCTGTGAGTGCGGACAGGCAACCACGTTTTCATAGGCCATGCGCCCGAGGCGAGGTAACTGCCAAGCCTCCCCCGCGTGAGAACCCGTGACAATGCGCGCCCAGGCGCGCCCCTCGTTGACCTCTTCTCCATCGAAAAAAATTCGCTCACGAGTTCCTAGACCTTTCGCGAACAAAGCGCTTACCTCGGGCAAGTCCGCGGAACAGAGCCGCTGCCATTGAGTGGTCCCTTGGGTATATTCGTTATGGAGGGGATCCCACGTAAACACGTGCTGGGCGGATAGTGTGAGGTCCTGACCTTTCAATACCTCTAGCGTCTCCTTGTTAATCGTCCAGCTGGAGACGAATGCTCCATTCGAGCCGTGGGCGCGAACAATCCCTGGCCTGGCGGCTGTGATCTCATGATTCATCAGCAGGGTAAATTCTGCCCTTCGGCCTTGGAACGCGCCTAGGCCGTCGGGAATTCCCACCATTCGGTAGCCACCTATGCTGTCACCGACGGTCAAGATCGATTTGATCTCTACGCCGGGTATGCTTGGGACAAGATAGGGCGCCGTTGTCGTGCTAGGGCCGATGTTGGTAGCCGCTGCGGATTTGCGCGGGAGCAATAACGTCGGCCCGGCTAGTAATAGCGGGGCGGTGACCAAAGCTCCTTTGAGTAATGTGCGCCGGGTGACGGGCCGCGCCAGAGTCTCCGCAATCGATTCACCGGCTGTTCTCTCGCGCTCGTTGGGTTCGTCCTTTGTTTTCATTCGATCCTCCTCAAACAAATTTTGAGGGGCATGTTTGCGCGCCAAGGGTTAACGAGCAGTTACAAGCTCACGAAGTTCTGGTTAACCCGCTCTCGCCGCGTTGTCTTTATGTGTGGGACAACATCTGCTACGCCTGGTGCTCACCATGAAGATTTTCCTCCTGCGTTGCCTTGGCGTGCCGCGCGGTTCTCCGGAGACGCAACGAAAGCTCGGCGTCGTCGCGTTGCTTTATTTTATCCAAGGCGCGCCGGCGGCAATCTTGTGGGAAGTGCTGCCGGTCTACTTTCGTCTTCACGGCATCTCGCTGCGCGCCATCGGCGGCTTGCGCCTTCTCGAGTTGCCATACTCGCTGAAGATTTTTTGGTCGCCGCTGGTACACCGGTACGGCGACCGGCGGGTGTGGGTATTGGTGTGCATGATCGGAATTGCCGGAGTTCTCTTCACGCTGCCGTTTGTCGAGGTGGCGGCGGTCGGCTGGATCGTGCTGCTGCTGATACTCGCGTTGACGTCGTTGTCGGCAACGCAGGATGTCGCAATCGATTCCTATTCCGTCGGTTTGGTCGATCGTCAGGAAGAAGGGGCTGCGAACGGCGTGCGCGCATCGGCATATCGCATCGCCTTGGTGCTTGCCGGCGGCGGCACCGTGTTCTTGGCCGGCGTTCTGAGCTGGAACGCGTTGTTTGTTCTGACCGCTTTGTTGTTCGCAGCCCTGGGATTCTCGGCGCTCACGATCCCGCGTTTGAACCTGCCAGAAGAATCCCGTGAGCATTGGATGAAAGGTTTTGTCGGCTGGGCCGGCACTTGGAAAGTGATTCCGCTAATCCTGTTTGTTTTGACCTACAAGCTTGGGGAATTCGCTATTGGGCCGATGGTCAAACCGTTTTGGGTTGACTACGGTAAAGCGATTTGGCCTGCGACCGACGATTTGATGTTTCAGATCGGTTTATTCCCGACGACATTCGGCATCGTTCTCAGTGTCGTCGGCGCATTGTTGGGCGGCGCGTTCATCTCGCGCTATGGCGTTTTTCACGGCGTGTGGTTTTTGGGTTTGCTTCAAGCCGTATCGAATCTCGGCTATTCGTTTGTCGAATGGCTAGACCTCGGTCGCTTTGGTCTCTACGGCGCGTCGATGTTCGAATCATTGAGCGGTGGCCTGGGCACGGCGGCATTTCTGGCGTTCCTTATGAACGTCTGTCAAAAGGAACACGCCACAGTTCAGTATGCATTTTTATCCTCGGTATTCTCTCTGACCGGAAGATTGGTCGGCGGCGTTAGCGGCTTAGGCGCGGAGCGTTACGGTTACGGCAACTATTTTGCGCTCACCTTTGTGCTGTCGATGCCGGCGTATCTGTTCTTACCTTGGGTGCGGCATTGGATACGCGAGGACGGTAAGGAATAAACTGCCACACTCATTTTTTCCTGGGCGCGATTCTAAGCACCAATTGAACGCCAAAAACCAAATCACAGTAATTGACATGTCCATTATTTCGATGATACTAGAAATATGGAAATAAAGGCGGCGGTAACGGCTTTGGCCGCACTGGCACAGGAAACGCGCCTGTCTATTTACCGGCTGTTAATTGAGGCAGGTCCCGAGGGCGTATCGGTGGGTCGCATTGGCCAGACGCTGGACGTTCCCGGTGCGACGCTGTCCTTCCATTTGAAGGAGCTTGCTCGTGCGGGTTTGGTGTCCCTGAGGCAAGAAAAACAGTTTATCTATTACGCGGTCGACTTCGAACGCATGGCCGAGCTCATGACTTTTCTCACGCAGAATTGCTGTAAAGGCATGCCCCAGGCGTGTCTTACCGTCGTCGAGACGGAGCTTGGACGTTGCTGTCCACCTCAATCGAAGCCCCAACGCACAAGGAGGTAGTTATGAAACGTTTTCACGTGCACGTCTCCGTGGATGATCTCGATGCCAGTATTCGGTTTTACTCAAACGTGTTCGGAGCGCCGCCGACAGTGCTCAAGCCAGACTATGCGAAATGGATGGTAGACGACCCACGAGTCAATTTCGCGATTTCGCAGCGCGGGCTCAAGCCCGGTGTCGATCATCTCGGGGTGCAGGTGGAGTCGGAGAGCGAATTGACCGCACTGCGCGAGCAAGTGGCAATGGCCGAGATTGCCACACTCGAGCAGACGGATACAGAGTGCTGCTACGCCCGTTCCGACAAGTACTGGATAACCGATCCGCAGGGTCTAGCGTGGGAGACTTTCCACACGCTCGACTCGATTCCAGTTTATGGTGACACGCTGCGCGGAGAGCCGACGGCTTGCTGTGGCTCCGCGCCGACTGTCACTGCTCCGTCTGCCAAATCCGGCGCCTGCTGCTAGTGAAGGAGATTGCCATGGCTCACGAAGGCACGTTCAACGTTCTATTCCTGTGTACCGGTAACTCGGCGCGCAGCATCATGGCCGAGGCTATGCTCAACGCTCTCGGAAAGAACAATTTTAAAGCTTTCAGCGCGGGGAGCCATCCAACTGGGAGCGTAAACCCTCTTGCGTTGGAGCTGATTGAAAGAAACCGCTTATCCACCCAAGGGCTGCGCAGCAAGGACTGGAACGAATTTTCCCGGCCCGGCGCGCCGTTCATGCACTTCGTGTTCACGGTATGCGATCAGACGGCGGCAGAACGTTGCCCGGTCTGGCCCGGACAACCGATGACAGCACATTGGGGCGTTCATGATCCGGCAGCGGTCGAGGGTACTACGGAGGCGAAACGAAAGGCGTTTCTAAAGGCATATACTGAGCTGCATCGGCGCATAACGCTGTTTATCAACCTCCCGTTCGACAAACTCAGCAATCTCGCTCTCAAGGAGAAACTTGACGAGATCGGTCGCACACAATGACCCTTGGTAGGGCAGCTGCCGCCGAAGCGATCGGAACAGCACTGCTGCTGGCAATCGTGGTCGGGTCAGGGATCATGGGCGAGCGGCTCGCTCAAGGAAACGCCGCTGTTGCCTTGCTGGCAAATTCTCTTGCAACTGGAACCGGCCTCTATGCACTGATTCTTATCCTGGGACCGGTTTCAGGCGCGCACTTTAACCCAGTCGTCTCGGCGGTGAGCACGTGGGATGGACGACTATCGCGACGCCGCGGCGTTGTCTACGTGCTGGCCCAGGTTGGCGGAGCGTTTGCGGGTGTCGCGTCGGCGCACGCGATGTTTGGATTGCCCATCGTTCAAGTTTCCACGCATGTTCGCCCGACTCTGGGCGAGGGGTTTGGGGAGGTCATCGCCACATTCGGTCTCGTGTTGATTATCTCGCTGGCATTGAAGTATCGGGTCGAAGCAATCCCGATGGCGGTGGCAGCGTTCATTACGAGTGCCTATTGGTTCACCTCCTCCACATCGTTTGCCAATCCCGCGGTGACGTTTGCGCGCGCGATGACCGATACCTTCGCTGGGATCTCTCCGCAGAGCGTGCCGCTCTTTGTCGGCGGACAACTGCTCGGTGGTGCAGTGGCCACGCTGCTCGCGCGCTGGTTGAACGGCGCGAAGCTTGCGACCTCACCTGATCCAAACCGGGATTGAGACATCACAATAAAGATCCATACTACTACTCGAGTAATTACCGGGTAGAATTCTCCGGGACCTGATGAACTCGACGGGCGCATTTCGCTTGCCGTGCTCGGCGACATTTCTATCCGAAAAGTAACCCGCTGTTCAGCCCATCGTCAGTTAAATCAGTGTATGGCAGCCGAGAAGGTGAGAGTCCGGCGGCAGGATAGCGAGCTATGCCAATTCTTGAAGTAGCCTCTTCCAGTGGCCGAATTCGCGCTTTGGCTGAACTAAATTGGCGACGCGGGCGCACTGACGTTTTAACGCGCGGTAAAAATCGGCGTTCGTTTCGGCCTTCAAGAGAAGTTTTGTTAGTTGATGGGTGTCGCCGACCGGAAAATATCCAAGAAAGTTTTTTCCCAAGGTTCCAACCAAACCGGGAATCTTAGTGGCGATCACCGGGACGTCGCAGGCAAGCGCTTCCGACAAAACGTTTGAACTGCCTTCCATCTTGGACGTGATGCAGGCCAAATCGCTCCGAGCCAGGATTTCCAGGGTCTTGCGGTGCGATAGCTGGCCAATCCAGCGGTAACGGGGATTTCTCCTCGCTTCGGCCTGAGCCTTTTCGCCAAGGTGATCGTTTAACGCCACGCCGATGTGCGTCACTTCGATGCGTGACTCAGCCGGTAAACCGCGCGCGGCAAGCGCCGTACGCAACGGATCTTTTTCCTCGCGCAGGTGGCCGATGACACAGACTTTAAAGTTTGTGCTAATGTTCGCGAATCTAACTCTCAAGGGTTCAGCGGATTGATAAATGACTCGAGTTTTGGCGTGCAATCGCTTGGGTAATTCAGACAAAGCCATTTGTTGCAGCACCACCAGGCGCGTTGCGAGCTCAAGCGATTGTTTAGCTTTTCGATCACGGCGAATATCACGGTACAGATCCGTGCCGGTGAGCACGACGATCAGCGCCAGCTCAGGGTGACGTTTGTGAAACCGTTGAATGGAGTCGGAGCTACGCCGGGCGTGCAGAGCAATGAGAACGTCGCACGATTCGGCATCGTAATTCTGAGTGACTTTCACCCGATGACCGAGCTTCTTCAGCATGCCCGCCCAGCGCTGGGCGGTAATTTTGTTGCCGTTGTTGAGGGTTAACGGCGCCGGCGTGACGAGTTGGATTTTCATGCTGGCGATTATTTAGCGCAGGTGCGAAATCCGGCCCAAACGTCGCGCCGGTCAGGCGTGTAAAAATTTCTCCACGTATTGCGTATGAGCAGCGACGAAGTCGCCCAGCAACCGCCGCGCAAAACCTTGTGTGTGCCAAACCAAGGCTTTGAGTATTCCTTGTAGGGATCCACGGTAAATCCTGGATAGGCTTGAAATTCATCGGCCGTCCATTCCCAGACATTGCCGATCATCTGCCGGCACCCAAAGGCGCTATCGCCGCCCGGGTAAGCGCCGACTCCAACCGGGCCCGCGTTGCGCCAATCGAGATTGGCATGCTGCGGTGTCGGCGGCTCATCGCCCCAAGGAAAATAGCGACGCCGCTCGCTTAACTCGCCGCTCGCCGCCAGTTCTGCCGACGCGGCGACTTCCCACTCAACTTCGGTCGGAAGTCGACGGTTTGCCCAGTTGCAATAGGCTTCGGCTTCATACCAGCTGACGTGGACCACTGGCATGTTTTCGTTGAGCGACACATATTGATCGAAGACGCGCTGTGCCCAACGGCCGTTGGCTTCACGGCGCCAATAGATCGGATGATCGAGCCTTGCGCTAAGACCTGCGAGTTCCGACTTCTCATCAATGTTCTTGTTGAAAAACTTGGAAAACGATTTTTCCAATTCAGGCGCGCCGCCGGTTTCGAGCCAATGCCAACCCTCGGTGCTCCAGTATTGGGAATTACGATAGCCGCCGGCCTCGACGAAGGCGAGAAATTCGCCGTTGGTGACCGGCGTACGCGCAATCCGGAAGGGCTTGATTTGAACGGCGTGAACCCACTTTTCGTTGTCGAAAACGAAGGGAAAGTGTTCGCTGGCGCCGATCATAAACTTGCCACCGGGAATTTCGACGTCGCCAGGCCGGGCCGCGCCAGCGATTGGGCCCTCTGGTGCCTCTCTGGTGAAGTGTGGCGGCGGATATCCCAGTGTTTGGCGCGTGTAGGCGAGCGCTTCGGCGTGCATTCCTTCGTGGAAAGTTGTCAGCCAGTAGAAATAGAATTCGTCTGCCGAGAGTTCGGACGAACTTTCGATGCTCGCGACGCAACGATCCAACACTTCATTCATGTAGCGCAGGGTAGATTCTCGGCTAGGCAGTAAAAGCTCCCATCGGGTGTCGTGGGCGACGTCGGTGGAGTTGTAGAGCCGATCACCGTTCTCGATCAGCGATATTTCGTTGCGCAGATGACGCAATACCCAAAACTCCTGTGTCCACGCCACATGGCCGATTTCCCAGAGCGGCGGGTTCACTATCGCCAGCCGTGGCCCGATCATTTGCTGATCGTCGAGATCCGCGACGAGCCCGAGCAAACGCGCGCGAAACTCGCGCATGGTTGCGATCAATTGGCGCACGCCCATGGTGGGGAGGGGACCGGCGCTTGCGCTGGAGATCATCGTCGGCAACCTGACCATGTTCTGTTCTCTGATCCTGACCCTTTTCTCCCAGGCGGCTCGCTAGCTCTTCAAAAACGGCACGCCCAGGCGCATCAGGTCGTCGAAGGCATCCCAATGCACCATGTGCTTGCAGCCATTCACAATGTGGAGGTTGATCTGTGGTTGCATTTTTTTAAGCAACTCGGCGCGTTCGCCGGCGTGTGCACGGTCTTCGCGGCCGAATATCATCAATAGCGGCAGCTTCAGGTCGGTGAGCTTCTCCCATAACGGCTTGGCCGGCGCGGCGCCCGCGGGGGCGTCGTGACTCTGGCGTTCCTGGTGCGCAATGAAATTGCGGCCGACCATGCGACTGTGGCGCATGGCCACGTCTTCCTCCGAGATCAAGGCATGGTTGAAGGTGTCCGCCTGCAGGAGTTTGCGGGCATCCTCCAGCGTCGGTTCCTTTTGCGCCATCTCCTCGTCGACGCGCGCCTGTACCGCTTCGTACTTGCCGACCTGTGCTTCGGTCTGCAGCGGCAGCAGCGAGCCGGTACCAAGAATGATGACGTGCGAATACCGGCTGGGGTCTTCCAATGCCAGCTGAATCGCAAAGCCGCCCGAGCGTGAATGCGCGATCAGCGCGGTCTTGCCCAGGCCCGCGGCATCGATGAATTTCGGGATGGAATTGCGTTGCTGCACCACGCTTTGCTTGGCGGGTATGTCGGAGAGGCCAAAACCGGGAAGGTCAAACGAAACCGCGCGAAATCCCGCCTTGGCAAAAGGGCCGAGATTGCGCACAAACACGTCCGCCGAGCTCCCGAGCGACGCGCCGTGTAGAAACAGCACCGATGGCCCTGAACCTTCTTCGATATAACGAAGCTTCAGTCCATCGACTTCGACGAATTTATCTTGATAGGTCATGGCAATACTCCTCCTCTGATTTGTGTTTGTATCTAGCTCAAAAGTTCGACCATGACAATCAATCACCGTGCGCTGCGTGATGCAAAGTCTGTCGGATTGCGGTACTCCATGGTGCGAGCTCCTTGGCCCACTTCTCCCGTCGATGGGTGTCGATGTAGCCAAGTGCGGCGGCGAGACGAGGACTCTCGCGCCGGGTCAATTGTAGTGCTCTTATAGAAGCTTTGGCCGGTCGGCTGGCTTCGGCGAAGCGCCGAATGGCGCGCCAATACGGCAATGCATTGGCGCCGAATCGCTCCTTCACGGCCCGATTCCAGCTGCGTTCCGATGCGTACGCTCGCGGCGCGGCGGCGTAATCGAAACAAGTCGCCAGCGGCAAGAAGCTCAGCTCCTCTTGCAACAGCGGATTGTTGAGATAGCCGTAAACGATCTCCGGTAGCCTTAGATCGCGGCCTTGGAGCGGCCCGATATGGAGTTCGTCGCTCATCGTAAGATCGTTGACCGGATAGTTATCCCAAAGAAGCAGCGGGCGCTGAATCTTTTGACCGATCTGCCGCGCATGGGTCAGCGTGATTTTTTTGGAGACCACCGAGGGGCCGGTCCAAAAGCAGGCGACACCTAGCGGCAGATGCGCGGCGAGAGTTTCCAAAAAGTTTTCCTCAAAGGCGCCGAAAACTCGCTCCAGCAGCGGATCTTCACTATAATAGGAGGGACAAATCCACCATTCCACTTCGGTCCATGACGTGGGTTGACGGGCATTGATCTCCGCCAGCCAGCTGCCTTGGGCGCGCGCCAGACTGTTTTTGAAAATTCGCTGATCACGCTCGTGTGTAAGCCGCGAAGGAATGTCGTCGAACAGCACCGCGAATGTTCTTACGCCTGATTGGTAAAATCGGCGTGCTTTACGTAGCAAAATCTCGACCGGTTCACGGTCAGAAAAACACAGTCCTTCGCCGGGATGAAAGCCGTAGACAAAGTCAATATTGTTTCTCTGCGCGTGATGAATCAAAGGCAAAAGCTCGCGCCACTGGCGCCGAGGATAGGCAACACGCCAGCGCTTGCGGTGGTAAGGATCATCCTTAGGGGCGTAAAGATAAGTATTCATCCCGCGAGCCGCGCCAAATTCAAAAAGTCGCCGGCGATGCGCCATGCTCCAAAGCGGCCCGAAGAACCCTTCGACGATACCGCGCCGTTGAAAAATTCCGTGCTCCGTCATGGATTGGCAATTTGTCACAGCGCGCCGGCACTCACAAGTTTCCTTGCCAATGCCTTCGGCATTGCGTAGGATCTTCTACAGCAAGCACACTTTCCAGATGATCGCTCCGATTTCCGCTGCAATCTGCCGTCGCATGATGCTGTTCGCTTTATCGTCGCTGTTCGCCGGCATTTCCGGCGCCGCCGAACCGCAAGTGGTCGACGGCATGATTCGGATCCCGGCCGGTATTTTCATCATGGGCCGTAGCGATGGGCCGGAAGATGAGCGTCCACAGCATAAAGTCAATTTGGGCGAGTTCTTGATCGATCGAAACCAAGTGACTAACAGCCAATTCGCGCGGTTTCTCAACGCGGTGGGGCCGCAAGGAACTCGTGGAGCGAAGTATTACGACATCGACGACAACGACGCCCGCATCCATCGCCGCGAGAGCCAGTGGGTGGCCGATGCCGGCCATGAAAATCGCCCAGTTGTGGAAGCGTCATGGTTCGGTGCCGCAGCTTACTGCGCGTGGACAGGCAAGCGCTTACCGACGGAAGCGGAGTGGGAAAAGGCGGCGCGTGGAACGGATGGACGCAAATATCCCTGGGGAAACGAGCCGCCGGATGCCTCACGCGCCCATTTCAAGTCGGGGTGGAACGATTTCCGCGACGTGGGAAGTTTTCTCAAAGGCGCGAGCCCGTACGGCACGCTCGATATGGCGGGCAATGGTTGGGAGTGGGTGACCAGCGCGTATCAGCCGTACCCGTATGATCCATCCGACGGGCGCGAAGACTTGACACAAGATCGGGTGCGAGGCACAAGAGGAGGCGGCCAGGATTCAAGTGCCGAGGAATTGACGGTAACGCAGCGCGGACGTCACGTGTCGCGCAATCCGCGCGGAGGTCACCACAACATCGGCTTTCGTTGCGCGCGCTAGTTTGCTTTCGTTTATCGATACCGCGAATGCCGATTTATCATTTGATCGAAGGCATGCTGATGGGTTTGGTGGTCGCCGTTCCGGTGGGTCCGCTCGGACTGCTGTGCATCAACCGAGCTTTGATGATGGGGCCGGTCTGCGGACTTTTTTCCGGGTTGGGGGTGGCGACAGCCGATGCCCTAGCCGCCGGCATTGCCGCCCTTGGCATCTCGTTGGTTTCAGGATTCTTTCTCGAGCATCAAATCCTGCTGCGCCTGGTCGGCGGTATCTTCCTTTGTATTTTGGGTTACCGAATTTATCAGACCAAGCCGGCCGAAAAGCTTCCCGTCAGCACGATCAACGGATTGTTGGGTGCTTACGTGACGACTTTCTTTCTGACTTTTTCCAACCCGGTGACGATTCTTTCTTTTGTGGCGATCTATGCAGGTTGGCATGTGCCGAGCTTGCACGGCCACTATTTCGCCGCGGGGGTGCTCACGCTTGGAGTCTTTATCGGGTCGGCGCTGTGGTGGCTCGCGATATTTATCGGTTTGACAACCTTTCGGGAAAAGTTCGATCTTAGGTTCCTCGGGTGGGTGCATCGGGTGTCGGGAGTCGTCATCGCCGGCTTCGGACTCGTGGTGCTGTTGAGTTTGTCACCGTTAAATCAAAGTCTGAGGATTCAGTTTTGACCGCGCGACAGGAATCGATCACTTCGGTGCATCGCGGTGGGGGCATTCCCACCGCGGTTAATTTCACCCTGGCGTGTTTGTATATCGCGCTTAACCTATATCAATTTTTTATCCTGCCCGTGTGGCTCTTACCGGCGGCGCCGGGCTGGGCCTGGACGCTGCTGCCGTTGGCGCTCCTGACCAACCCGTTTTGGAGCCTGATCCACGAAGCGATTCACGATCTATTTCATCCCAACCGCCGGGTCAACGCTGGCTTCGGTCGCTTTCTTGGAATTCTGTTCGGCTCGCCGTTTCGCATCTTGCGGTTAAGCCATCTCCTCCATCATAAATTGAATCGGCTGCCGGTCGAGGGAACCGAATATTATGATCGCAACCGAAACTCGAAAGCATCCGCCGCTCCGGGATACTACTTTCAAATCTTGTACGGATTGTACCTGGTGGAAGTGATTAGCCCGCTGTTGTTCTTTTTGCCGAAGGGTTGGATCAGACGATTCAAAGACAAGCTGCTGCGGCCGGAAAGCGTCAGCGCGATCTTGATGCAGAACTGGTTAGGCGATGAGGCGCTACGCGAGATTCGCTTCGATGGCGTGCTAACCGTTTCGTGGCTCACGCTTTCGTTCGCGTGTTACGGCGAGAACTGGCCGCTGCTTCTGGCGACGTTGCTGGCGCGCGGATTTCTCATTTCTTTTCTCGATAACGTCTATCACTACGAAACGCCTGTGAGCGATATCTTCTATGCAAAAAATCTTCGGCTCACACGGCCAATCGCGAAACTGTTGCTCAATTTCAATTTGCACGGGATACATCACGTGAACCCGGCCATTCCGTGGATCCATTTGCCCAACGCATTTGACGCAGAATCCGGTCGCTTTCACGGCGACTACTTTACTGCTTCACTGCACCAATTACGTGGCCCGGTTGCGCTTCAGGATTTACCTCACGCCGCGCCGGCGGGAAGCATCCGAAGGACTTAGACCGCTTTTTTAAAAAGCAGGACGGAAAACCACTGGTTCGGATCGGTGAAGTGTTTGACTGGTAATAGGTTGAAAAATCGCAACTGCTCTTGCAGGCGGATGGGATCGAATTTACGGCTGATCTCCACCAGGATTTTTTCATTTCTTTGCCACTGAAAAGAGGCGTCTACGGTCGGGAAACGAATCTCTTGCCGCTCGGTGGCGATGGCGTACATCTCGATTTGCTGCCATTCAGGATTGAACCACGAGTGATAGCGCATTTTGCCGCGGTCAAAGTTGCTCTGGAGCAGCCGGTTGATGTTGCCGAACACGTTCAGGATAAATTCCGCGGTCACGCCGCGGCTGTCGTTGTAAGCGTCTTCCAGGATCTTTACTGACTTGACTCGGTCGGCGCCGAGCAAAAGAAAATCATGAGGGCCCATGGCCGCTGATAAGGCGCGAAAGAAACGCGGAAAGTCGGTGTGATTGAAGTTGCCGATGGTGCTGCCGAGAAAGACGAATAAGGTCGGCAGATCTTTGTCAATCGCCGTAAAACCATTCTCGTAGCGCGCGTGCAAACCGTGAAATTCTATTTCCGGGAATCCAACCCGAACAGCGTCACGGGAAGCCATCAGACCGGCGAGGCTCACGTCGATAGGCGCAAAGATGCCGCCTCCGCGTTGGCGCATCTGTTCCGTCAATAGATGAACCGTTTTCTTACTGTATCCGGCGCCGAGCTCGGCAACGCAGCGAACCGGCGCATTGGCAATGATTTCGCTGGCGTAGGTTTCCAGGATCGCGTTCTCCGTCCGGGTAAGATAGTACTCGGGTAAGTCACAAATCTGCTCGAAGAGCTCGGACCCCCGCTGATCATACAAATGATAGGCTTCCAGCCATCGCGGCTGGTCCCATAGCGTCGTCAGGATGGACAACGTCGGAAGCGAATCGAGATCCGCGCCGTTCAACGACCAGATTCCCGGTTGATTGTTCCGCCATCGCGGCTGCTGGTCGGCGGTAAAGAATGGCGCAGCTTTTTCTTGTGTCATGACTTAAGAGACTATAAAAGAAAAGCCTTGAGGATGCGACCAGGATAGAGAATTTTCGCTATGACCAACGGCCAGACAACCATCGAGTTTCGCGATGTCAGTTTTGCACTAGCGGACGGCAGGAAGCTCCTGGC
>WNGE01020156.1_pt1 | contig 14281 bp, 17 predicted proteins | sample 5400651 | NCBI WGS metagenome assembly WNGE01 (sample SAMN13153370, study PRJNA577476) | soil metagenome | isolation source: 60 cm soil or saprolite under grassland replicate 2 | place: USA:California | collected 2016-06-15 | reverse complement strand
GGACGCGGCCACCAGCGGGCAGGTCGAAAGCCTCATGACCCGCCTGCAGCGCATCGTCGAGGGCAAGTACAAGCTCGAGCGTCTCGTGGGCAAGGGTGGCATGGGCGCGGTGTTCCTCGCCCAGGACCTGACCCTGGACCGCGAAGTGGCGATCAAGGTGCTGCCGCCCGACATCTCGCAGGACCCGCACGTCATCAAGCGGTTCCAGCAGGAAGCCAAGACCGCCGCCAAGCTCGACCACACCAACATCATCCCCATCTACCGCGTCGAGAGCGAGGGCGGGCTCAACTACTTCGTCATGAAGTACATCGCCGGCGTGTCGCTCGAGGACGTGCTGGAGCAGAAGAAGGAGCCGCTCGCCGCCGATTACATCCAACGGGTGGTGTGGGAGGCTGCGTGCGCCCTGGGCCACGCGCACTCGCGCGGCATCGTGCACCGCGACGTCAAGCCGGCGAACATCATGTTCGACCACGACGGCAAAGTGATGCTGACCGACTTCGGCATCTCCAAGGCCCTGCAGGCGGCGAGCGGCTTCACCGGCACCGGGATGATCATCGGCACGCCGCACTACATGGCGCCCGAGCAGGCGAAGGGCCAGGCCGTGGACGGCCGCGCCGACCAGTACTCCCTCGGCGTCGTCGCCTACCGTATGATCACCGGCCAGCTGCCGTTCAGCGGCGATTCGGTCCACACCATCCTCTACAAGCACATCTTCGAGGAGGTGCAGGCGCCGAAGACCCTGCGCGCCGACATTCCCGAAGCGCTCTCGGCAGCCGTCAAGCACGCGATGGCGAAGGAGCCGGACCAGCGCTTCCCGACGATGGAAGACCTCGCCACCGCCGTATGGCCGGAGCAGCCGGTCAGCGCCGCCAAGGGCGGCCGGCCCGCCACGCCCCCGCGGCCGCGCGCCAGACCGGTCGTGACGTCGGAGACGCCGACCGAGCACGTGGCCACCGCCGCGCCCACGACGCCGCTGCCGATGCCCAAGGGTGGCCGGGCGCCGGCGCGGCCGGAGAAGAAGTCGCGCACGGGGCTCCTTGTCGGCGTGGCGGTCGCCCTGGTGCTCGGCGTCGGCGGCTTCCTCGTGCTGGGACGGGGCAAGACGCCGCAGAACACCGAGCCGCCTCAGCAAGTCGCGACACCGACGCCGCCGCCGCTCACGACGGGGGGCACCGATTCGGCCAAGGCTCCGCCGGTACAGACCCGGACGCCGCCGCGTCGCCAGACCCAGACGCGCAGAGTGGAGACCCCTCCCCCGCCCGTGCAACCGGCCGAGGAATACGGATCGATATCCGTGACCGCCAACCCCTTCGGCACCGTGTTCATCGACGGCGCCGAGGTGGGGACGACGCCCGTGATCGGCTATCGCGTGAAGGTTGGCCGCCATACCATCCGCGTGGAGCGGGCGGGCTACAAAACGAAAACTGAGACCGTGCAGGTGGATGCCAACAACCCGGTCCGACGCGGGTACACACTGGAACCCGAAGGATGATTCCTCAAGGATGACTGCCATGTCCCGGATTCGTTGGGTGGTGGTACTGAGCCTCGTTGCCGCGTCGGCTCCTCCCTTGGGCGCGCAGAACGTCCAGAACGCCGCGCTGCGCAGCGCCCTGCAGGCCTACGACAACCTCGACATCTCGCGGGCGATCTCGCTCGCGCGCCAGGCGCTGTCGCAGCGGCTGGGCGGCGACGATCAGGCGCGCGCCTGGGAGCTGCTGGGGTTCGCCTACAGCGCGTCCGACTCGTTGCTCAAGGCGGTCGACGCCTTCAAGCAGGCGATTCTGATCGACCCGGACCGCCAGCTCGATCCCGCCAAGATCTCGCCCAAGATCACCAGCTCCTTCATGCTGGCGCTCGCTCAGGTGCTGGTGGTGCGCCAGCTCCAGGTGGACAGCGCGGGATTCGTGGCGGGGCAAGGCCCGGGCGGGGGAGGCGTGCCGATCCGCTTCACCGTGACGAGCCCCGCGCGGGTGCGCACCCGCGCCGTGAGCGGCGCGACGTCGGTGGTCATCGACTCGAGCATCGCAACCGGACAGGTGAACCTGCGCTGGCCGGCCCAACTCGCCAACGGCGACCCCGTGCCCGCCGGCAGTTACCTCATCATCGTCGACGCGGCGGCGGGACAGAACACGTTCTCCGCCTCACAACCGGTGCGCATCAGCCACGGCCAGGTCGACACGCTGCCGTGGCTCGACAAGCTGCCGGGCTACGATTACCTGCCCGAGACGGAGTTCCCGCCGCAGAGCGGCCGGCCGCTGGCGCAGGCGCTGATGTACGGCGGTGCCGCGATCGGCGGCACGGTGGTGCTGCGCAATAGCGACCTCGGGAGCGGGGGCACGGGGCCGGCGCTGGTCGTCGGAGCGGGAGCGCTGATCAGCGGCTTCGTCATGAGCCTCAAGAAGCCGGCGGCACAGCCCGCGCGCGCGAACCTCCTCTATAACCGGCTGCTGCGCGACCAGCTGGCCCGTCGCAACGCCGACATCGCGCGGGAGAACCAGACTCGGCGCCAGCAGGTGCGTCTCACGGTGGCGCCGCTTCCCAAGACCGGGGGAGCCCGATGAGCCGCCTCGTCCGCAGCGTCGCGTGCCTGCTCGTGGCCTATGCTGGCGCGGCCGCGGCACAGCAGCGTTTCACCGTGGGCGTCCAGGGCCTATACGCGGATTACCGCGAGACGGCGGCGTCGTTGAAGTTCACGGGTGGGGGGTTGGGGGCGAGCTTTGCGTTCGCCCTCCACAAACTCGGCGCGGACGTGTCGTTCGCGTCGATCAAGCTCACGCCGGTGGACAGCACGTCGACCTCGGGCCAGGAGTTCACCGCGAAGGTCTTCGACGCCAACGTGCGGTGGCGGGTGCTGGGCCAGGTGAGCGCCGAGGTCGGCGTCACCAGCCGCAAGATGGATCCCGAGTTCGCCGCGCAGGGGTTCGGCGCGGTGCGCATCGGCGGGCGTGGGGCCGTGAACCTCGGCCCCGGCGCCGACCTCACCGTGCGCGCGCACTACCTCGCCGGCGCCAAGTTCTCGGGTGGCGGCACCGCGTCCTTCCCGATCGATCTGGGGCTCGCCTTCTCGCTCGGTCGCGCCGACGGGCGATTGCGCGTGACGGGGGATTACGAGTTCCAGAGCATCAACCGCAAGACCACGGCGAAGGCGCCGGTGCAGCAGGCCCTGCTCCGCGTAGGCGCGTCGCTGGGGTTCTGACAAGCAAACGACCGTCGTGAGAATTCAGCTTCGTTCGCTCGTCGTCGCGGTGGTCGCCACGGCGGCGTGCAAGGGCACGGAGCCGTTGCTCCCGGCCCCGACCACGATCACGATCAGCCCCGCCGCCCTGCTGTTCGGGTCGGTGAACACCACGCGGCAGCTCACCGCCCAGATCTTCGATCAGCACGGCGACCCTTTCCTCGGCGCGCAGCTCACGTGGTCCACCGGCAACACGGCCGTCGCCAACGTGAGCGCCGCGGGGCTGGTGACGTCGGCGGGCGGCGGCAGCACGCAGATCACCGCGATGGCCGGCCATGCCTCCTCGTCGATCACGGTCAACGTCACGCAGGTGCCGGCGTCCATCGCGAAATCGGCCGGTGACGGCCAGACGGGTCTGCAGACGTTCGCCGTGAACGTCCCGCCGGCCGTGATCGTGCGGGACTCGGGCGGCGCGCCGATCCCTGGCGTGGGCTGATCTACGGGGATGTCCCGGACGTCCCCGTGAACATCCCTGGAGACACGATTAAGAAGTATTGTATCGGTGACGGCCCGACCCCGCCCACGGTGAACGAGACGATCGACGACATCGTGATCTTCGCGTTCCTCGACTCGATCGACGGACCCGGGGGAACCGTCGGCCAGGCGGCGCCCTGCACCCTTAGAGCCAGCTACCTCCCTCTCATCGGCGTCATGCGGTTCGATACCGCGGACGTGGCGCGTCTCGAGAGCGGCGGCTTGCTCGACGAAGTCATTCTCCATGAAATGGGTCACGTGCTCGGGTTCGGGACGATCTGGAGCGCCGCCTTTCTCAGGCTGCTGGTGGGTCCGGCGTCGCAGGGCGGGACGGATCCGCATTTTGTCGGGCCTCAGGCCATCGCCGCGTTCAACCGGATCGGCGGAACCGGCTACACGGCGGGAGCGAAGGTGCCGGTCGAGAATTGCCTTCCCCCGACGATGTGCCCGGATGGCGGTGCGGGGATCCGGGACAGCCACTGGCGCGAGTCGGTGTTCAGGAACGAGCTGATGACCGAGTTCATCAGCGCCAAGGCCGACCCCTTGAGCGTCGTAACGATCGCGTCGATGGGGGACGAGGGCTACCGGGTGAACTACGCCGGGGGGGACTCGTTCTCGCTGAGCTTCGCGGCGGCGGCGTTACGCGCGTCGGAAGCCGCTCCCGCGATCCAGCTGGGCGACGACGTCCTGAAGCTGCCGATGCACATCGTGGACCGGCAGGGGCGGGTGATGGGGGTGGTGATGCCGAAGTAGAAGTGCGCCAGGCGGGATTCGAACCCACGACCTTCGGCTCCGGAGGCCGACGCTCTATCCAACTGAGCTACTGGCGCGTATCAGCGTGCCTCGAAGATACCCGCCAGCGGCCACTAACGGCAGCTGTGGCTCCCCGTACAGCTCGGGCACGGGCATAGCCCGCGCAGATAATCGTACGGGTACACGCCGGTCGCGTGTCCGTCGCTCCACTCGAACTGAATCCCGTACCCGCCGATCGCCTCGATGGCCACGGGATGTACGTCCGCGTCCAGGTGGCCGGCGTCGGTCCCCTGGCAAACGACGCAGCAGCAGTGCTGCCGCAGGTAGCCGGCGGCGTACACGGCCTCGTGCCCGTCGCTCCACCGGATCCGCACGTCCCATTGGTTGGCGCGCGTAATCGCGACGGGCACCGGGTTCCCCCGCGTCATCAGCCCCCCGGACGCCGCCCCAGCTGAGCGCTGGCCCACAGCCCCGCCTGCACCGACGTCTCCGCGGTCGGCCCTTCGAAGCGATTGACGAGGATCACGGGCCGACCGGCGCGGCTCGCCGCAACCAGGTGCAGAATCGAGATCGTTCCTTCGGCCGGCGCGTACTTGAGGCGGAGTTGCGCGCCCCCCGCCTCTCCACCGGAATCGAGCGGGATCGCAGCCCGGGCGCGCTCGTTGTAGCGGTCGAGCCACGCCTCCAGCACGTCCATTCCGTCTTTCTGGGGCCCAGCGTCCGACATGGCTATCCTCCTGGCTGCCACTGTTCGAGGATCAACGCCGCTTTTCCTGCCTCCAGCAGCCGGGACCGGACCTGGCCGGCGCCGCCCAAGTCGACCACCTGCGCCAGATACGCCGGCAGCCAGGCGGGGTAGTGGCCGGATGGACCCCAGCCGCTCGCATCGAACACGCTGTGACCGTCGACGACCCGCAACAACCCGACGCCGGCCTCCCGTCCGGCCGCCAGCGCGTCCGGCGTGAACTCGACCGTGCTGAACACCAGGGCCGCTTCGGCGGCGGCATCCTTCAACCGCGCCTTCAGCGAATCCACGACCTCGCGCGCGATCGGGGCTTCCTGCCGGCGGCACGCAATGAGGACCTGCCTGGTCCACGGCGGCCGGCTGAGCAGGGCGAGCAGCTCCAGGACGAAGCCGCGCTCCGGCTCGGGGAGCTCGGCGCGCCGGTGAATGCGGACCGCGCCTACCTCGAAGCCGACTTTGCGGAGCTCGCGTACGACGAGGATCTCGAAATAGTCCGGCGTCACCGTCGGCAGGTCGGCCATACGCCGTAATCCTAACCCCTCCGGGGTAGCCTTGCGGCGTGCACGGGGGGTCCTTATATCATCGGCATGACTCGTCAGGGGACGGGTCGCACTCTGTTGCTGCAGTGCTCGCCTCCGTCGGATCGATGGGCGCGACGAGCGCGTGTCGCGCCCGGGTCGTGCGGGTTCCCTTCGCAACATTCCGAAGTGTAGGTCTTCACCCCAGACTCGAGGGGGCAAAGTCCTATGCAGGTCAGTCGACGCGATTTCCTCAGGGTGACCGCCGGAGCGGGGGCGGGGACGGCGATCGGCGGGCTGGTTGGGCTTGGCGCGACGCTCGCGCCGGCGCGAGCACAGGCGCAGGAGCTGCGGATCAAGGATGCCAAATCGGTGCCGAGCATCTGTCCCTTCTGCTCGGTCGGATGCGCCACCCTGATCCAGGTGAAAGACGGCCGCATCGTCAACATCGAGGGCGATCCGCGCAGCCCGCACAACGAGGGCACCCTCTGCCCGAAGGGCGCGGCGATCTACCAGCTGCACGTGAACCCGAATCGGGCGACGAAGGTCCTGCACCGCAAACCCGGCGCCAAGGACTGGGAGGTCGTCGAGCTCGAGTGGGCGATGGACCGGGTCGCCGAGCTGGTCAAGAAGACGCGCGACGACACGTTCATCGAGACCCTCCCCAACGGCAAGGTCGTCAACATGACGCCGGCGATCTTCGCGCTGGGGGGCGCCACCCTCGACAACGAGTTCAATCACGTGTGCCAGAAGTTCTGGCGCGGGCTCGGGGTAGTCGCCATCGAGAACCAGGCCCGAATATGACACAGCTCTAGCGTCCCCGGTCTGGGGACACGGTTCGGTCGGGGCGCGGCGACCTTGTATCCGCGCAACCTCGAGCACACCGACTGCTTCGTGATCATGGGCTCGAACATGGCGGAGTGCCACCCCGTGGCCTTCCGCTGGCCCCTGAAGGCGAAGCTGAACGGTGCGAAGCTGATCCACGTCGATCCCCGCTTCACGCGCACCAGCGCCGTCGCGGACCTGCACGTGCCGATCCGCGCCGGCTCGGACATCGCGTTCCTCGGCGGGCTCATCAATTACGTCATCCACAGCCAGCGGTGGAACTCGGACCCCTTCTTCAAGGAGTTCGTGGTCAACTACACCAACGCCGCCACGATCATCAACAAGGACTTCAAGGACACCGAGGAGCTGGAGGGCGTCTTCTCCGGCCTGGCCGGCTTCACCGAGCCCGCGTTCTGGCCGTACAACGGGAACCAGGGACGCTACGACCCCGCGTCCTGGCAATACGAGCGGGAGCCCAAGCCGCCCGGCCCCGCCACCCAGGACCTGATTACCCGGCGGGCGGGCCCCCCGTTCGACGATCTGGTGCGATCGCTCAAGCCGGGGAAGGCCCACAAGGACCCGACGCTCCAGAATCCCCACTGCGTCTTCCAGATCCTGAAGCGGCACTTCAGCCGTTACACCCCCGAGATGGTGGAGCAGGTGTGTGGCTCGCCGAAGGAAAAGTTCATCCAGGTGGCGGAAGCGCTGCTCGCCAACTCCGGGCGTGACCGCACCAGCGCGTTCGCCTACGCGGTCGCCTGGACCCAGCACACCTACGGCGTGCAGATGATCAGCTGCTGCGCGCTGCTGCAGCTCCTGCTCGGCAACATCGGCCGGCCCGGCGCCGGGGTCATGGCGCTGCGCGGCCACGCCGCTATTCAAGGTTCGACCGACGTGCCGACGCTGTACCACAGCATCCACGGGTACCTGAACGCGCCCTCGGCGCTGCGCCCGCACGAGTCGCTGCGGGCCTATATGGCGGCCGAGACGACGCCGACCAGCTACTACGGCAACCTGCCCAAGTTTCTCGTGTCGTACCTCAAGTCGATGTACGGCGACGCCGCGACGGCGGCGAACGACTTCGGCTACGACTGGCACCCGAAGATCCTGGGCGACCACTCCCACATCGCCTGCTTCGCGGCGATGGCCGAAGGCAAGATCAAGGGCACGGTGGTCGTGGGGCAGAATCCCGCGACCTCGCTCAACGGCACCGCGACCCGCCGGGCGCTGCGCCAGCTGGACTGGCTGGTCGTGAAGGACAACTGGCTCACCGAGACGGCCACCCATTGGTACCTCGCGCCGGAAGTGAAGCATGGCGAGGTGAACATCGCGGACATCAAGACCGAAATCTTCTTCTTCCCTTCCACCCAGATCGCGGAGTACGACGGCAGCTTCACCAACACGCAGCGCATGCTGCAGTGGCACAGCTACGCGGCCAAGGCGCCGGGTGACTGCCGCACCGACAGCTGGTTCTACCACAACCTGGCGAAGCGGTTGAAGAAGGCGTACGCCGCGTCCACCCTGGCGCGCGACCAGGGGTGGAACCACCTCACCTGGGACTTCGATCCGGATGCGGGGGAGGCGCCGCTTTACCCCGGCGAGATCAGCGCGCGCAAAGTGCTGCGGGAGATCAACGGGTACATGACGGCGAACCCCGCGCAGCACTTGAAGGGGTTCGGCGAGCTCAAGGACGACGGCTCGACGACGTGCGCGTCGTGGATCTATTGCGGCTGCTACCCGGCCTGGGACCAGAACCTCACGGCGCGCCGCGAGCCCGACCCGCCCGGCGTGCCGGGGGCGCATCTCAAGTGGGGCTGGGCCTGGCCGGCCAACCGCCGCGTCATGTACAACCGCGCCTCCGCCGACCTGCGCGGCAATCCGTGGAGCGAGCGCAAGCGGTGGGTCTGGTGGGATGCGACGTTCGTCAATCCGCCGGACCCCAAGACCGGCATCGTCCCGCCGCGCGGCAAATGGATCGGCTACGACGTGCCCGACTTCGGAGCGACGAAGGCGCCGAACGCGGTGCCGAAGCCGGACGGCATCGGTCTCGATGCCCTCTCCGGCACCGACGCGTTCATCATGCGGGGCGACGGCCGGGGGTGGCTGTTCGTGCCGGCCGGCCTGGTCGACGGGCCGCTGCCGACGCACTACGAGCCGCACGAGTCGCCGGTGCAGAACGCGCTGTACAAGCAGCAGACCAGTCCGGTGCACAAGGTGTGGTCGCCCGGGAAGGCCTGGAATCCACTCGCCGCCCCCGGCGACCCGAAGTACCCGTACGTCATCACGACCTACCGTCTCACCGAGCATTACCTGGCGGGGGCGATGAGCCGCTGGCTCCCGTGGCTCGCCGAGCTGCAGCCGGAGCTGTTCATCGAGATCGGCAAGGCGCTTGCGGAGGAGAAGGGCATTCGCAACCTCGACTGGGTGCACATCAGCACGCCGCGCAGCCGCATCCGCGCGAAAGCGCTGGTGACCGACCGGATCGGCGTGATGACGGTGGGCGGGAAACGCATCCACCACGTCGGCATGCCGTGGCACTGGGGCTGGGCCGGGCTCGCCGTCGGGGAGGTCGTCAACGACCTCACGGCGTGGGTCGGGGACCCCAACGTGTCGATCCACGAGGGGAAGGCGTTCGTCTGCAACGTGGAGAGGGCCTGACCATGCCCGAACCCATGGGATTCTTCACCGACACCACGATCTGCATCGGGTGCAAAGCGTGCGAAGTCGCGTGCAAGAACTGGAACCAGCTCCCCGCCGAGAACGGCGGGGTGACCGAGATGAGCGGGGACAGCTACGACAACACGCGGCGGCTCGACGGCACCCACTGGCGCCACGTGAAGTTCATCGAGCAGTTCAAGGGGCCCTACGACGGCCGCTGGCTGATGATGAGCGACGTCTGCAAGCATTGCGTCCAGGCCGGATGCCTCGAGGTGTGCCCGACCGGTGCCATCATCCGCACCGAGTTCGACACGGTCGTCATCCAGTCGGACGTCTGCAACGGCTGCCGGGCCTGCATCGCCGCCTGCCCGTTCGGCGTCATCGACATGAACCCCGTGGCGGGCACGGCGCAGAAATCTGGTGGACAAGCCCGAGGTCTACGGCCTGCCCGCGCACCCGGAGCTGCCGAGCCGCAACCTGAAGCGGAGCGGCACGTTCTCGACGGCCAGCGCCGCGGTCCTCGGTCTCCTGGCGCTCGTGGGCCTGCGCAAGCGGCGGATGGACACGATCGGAGGCGGTTCCCCACCCGCCGCCCCCGGTCAGAACTGAACCAGGGAGCCACGGCTCATGTCCGATACGTTCTTTACGGCCGCGCCCCATTGGAGATGGCTCATCATCTTCTATTTCTTCGTGGGCGGCGTGGCGGGCGGCGCCTACTTCCTGGGCGCCGTGCTGGAGTGGTTCGGCCGCCCCGACGACCGGCCGGTGATTCGCACCGCGTATCGCGTTGGCCTGTGGGGCGCGGTCGTGAGCGGCCTACTGCTCACCCTGGATCTCGGCCGGCCGCTGCGCTTCTGGCACATGTTGTTCCAATCGGCGAACCTGCCGCACCTCATGTTCAAATCGTGGTCCCCCATCTCCTTCGGCGCGTGGGCGCTGCTGCTCTTCGGAGCGTGCGCCGTCCTCTCGGCGCGGCTGCTCCGCGAGGGCACCGTCGTTGCCAAGCTCGTCGCAGCCGTCGGCGCGCTGCTTGGGTTCTTCCTGGCTGGGTACACGGGTGTACTGCTCTCGGTGACGAACCGGCCTATCTGGGCCGATAGCCCGTGGCTCGGCGCGCTGTTTCTGGCCTCCGGTGCCTCGACCGCCGCCGCGTACCTCCTTCTCCTCGGGCCGAAGCGCGGAGCCGCCGAGAGCTCGCTGCGCTGGCTGTCGACGTTCGATGCGCGCGCGCTCGTGGTCGAGCTGCTGCTGCTGATCGTGTTCGTGGCCTCCCTGGGCGCCGTCGCCCGCGTCTGGGTGAGCGTGTGGGGAGCGCTGCTGCTCGTCGGGGTCGTCGGGTTCGGCATCGTGTGGCCCCTGGTGCGGCATGCCAGACCTGCGACAGGGCGCGCCCGGCTGAACCCTGCGGTGGCGGTGCTCATCGGCGGCTTCCTGCTGCGGGTCGTGTTGCTGCTGGCGTCTGAGGGCATCGAGCTGCACCGCGGCGTCGCCGGGATGGTTCGATGACGGCGCGCGCGTGGGTGGCGCTGGTGCTGCTGGCGGCGGCCGCGGCGTGCGCGAGCCCGGAGGCGGGACGCGGCCGGGGCGGCGGGCCCGGCGCCGATCCAGGGAATCACGGCCGTGTGGTCGAGGTGCACGGCGGGGCGCAGATCTACTACCGGACGCCCTGTAGAACCGTAAAGGTGAAATGTTCTGGCGTCGCGACGTCCGGCACCTAGCGAACGCAGAACTCCAGAAACGGCTGGTCGAGGTCCGACGCCAGAGCGCCGAGTCCGAGGCGTGGCTCGATCTTCTCGAGCTGGCCTTGGGCGAAAGCCGGGACGGGGCGGGGTGGCAGAACGCGGCGCCGACGCCGCCGCCCGAGCGGCCCGTCAAGACGCCATTGTTGTTTCGCGCTCACCTCACCGTCGATCGTCGCACCACTAGGCGCTACGTGCACCGGCTGCTGGAGCGGGCCGAGTTGCGCCGGCCGCGACTCGACGTCGCCGCGTTCCTCGAGGCGGCGGTCTGCCAGGACGATGCCCGCATCGACGCCCTCGCCGCCGGCGGGGACCCGCACCCCCTGCGGGTCGTGGCGCAGATGGCCGTGCTGCCGCTGCTCCAGGCGTGCGCGCGCGCGACGGGATGGGAAGCGCCGCCGTCGTGGTGGGAAGGGTACTGCCCGGTCTGCGGGGCGTGGCCGGCGCTGGCGGAGTTCCGGGGGTTGGAGCGCAAGCGCTGGCTGCGGTGCGGGCGGTGCGGCTCGGGCTGGGAGCGGGAATGGCTGCGGTGCCCGTTCTGCGACGAGAAGTCTCATGAGCAGCTCGGGTATCTGGCGCCGGAGGAGGGTGAGGCGACGCGGAAGGTGGAGGTCTGCGACAGCTGCAAGGGCTATCTCAAGGCCCACGCCACGGTGACCGCCCTGCCGCCGTGGGCGGTGCTGCTCGAGGATCTCACCACCGTGCCGCTGGACGTCGCCGCGCTGGAACGCGGCTACCGGCGGCCCGAGCGTCCCGGTTACGCGCTCGAGGCCCGGGTCACCGAGCGGCGGCGCAGCCTCTGGAGCACTGCCTTCGGCCTCAAGGTGAGTGAAGCGTGAGCAACGACGCGCCGCTGTCGCGTCCCCGCGATGTGTGCGGCGAGCTGCTGGCGGCGCTCGATGCCTCGGAAGGGCGGCGCAAGCGGCGCAAGCGCGATACGACGCCGGATGCCATCGGTCTCGAGGTGAAGCGCGACCTGCTCGAGCGCGCCGTCGCAGCGGACCCGGAGCCGGACGCGTTCGAGGCGTGGCTCCTGGAACAGTGCGCTGCGGCCGGCGCCGCCGAAGGTGGCGTGCGGGCGATGGCCCTGTCGATCTTCGAGGAGTGGCGCCTGGCGCACGACGCTGCAGCGTTTCGAGAATGGCTCGCCCGGGGCGCACCATCCGACGACCGGGCGGGGGCCACGGGGGCCACGGGGGCCACGGGGGCCACGCCGAGTCGCGACGACTGAGTGGAGGAACGTATGCGGATCCGGGGGCGAGTTGTGGTGGGGTTGACGCTGGCCGGCGTGCTGCCGTCGATAGTGGGCTGCGGCGGCAGTGGAGGGCGCGCGACAACGTGGGCCTCCGACACCGCGGAGGCGGTGCGCGTGCTGAAAACGCCTGCGAACCCGTACGGCATCATTTACCACCCGGCGGTGGATTTGACCAAGCGGCCGGACACGACGAAAGTGACGCGGCCGCGGGGATAGCATGGCGACCCTCACCGAGCACGAAGTCCTCGACGCGCTGCGCGGCGTCCGTGATCCGGATCTCGGGCGCGATATCGTGTCGCTGGGATTCGTCAAGGACGTCCAGGTGGCCGAGGGCGGGGGAACGGTGGGCTTCACCATCGAGCTCACGACGCCGGCGTGCCCGGTGCGCGAGCTGATGCAACGGCAGGCGCGTCAAGCCGTCGCGGCGCTGCCGGGGGTGCGGGCGGTCGACGTGGCCATGACGTCGCGGGTCCGTGCCTCCGGGGGAGAGCGGAAGCAGGCGCTCACCCCCACGATCAAGAACATCGTGCCGGTGGCGAGCGGCAAGGGCGGGGTGGGAAAGTCCACGGTGACCGCCAACCTCGCGCTCGCGCTGGCCGGCACCGGGGCGCGGGTGGGGATCATGGATGCGGACGTGTACGGCCCCAGCATCCCGACCCTCCTCGGGCTGCGCACGCTCCCCAAGCCGACCCCCGAAGGCAAGATCGTCCCGGCGATGCAATACGGCGTCAAGGTCATCTCGATGGGGTTCTTCATCCGCGAGGACGACGCCATCATCTGGCGCGGACCGATGCTCCACAAGACGGTGCAGCACTTCCTCGGCAATGTGGACTGGGGGGAGCTCGACTACCTGATCGTCGACCTGCCGCCCGGCACGGGCGACGTGCAGCTGACGCTGTGCCAGTCGATCCCGCTCACGGGCGCGGCGGTGGTCTCGACGCCCCAGGACGTCGCGCTCAAAGTGGCGCAGAAGGCGATCTCCATGTTCAACACGCTGAACACGCCCGTCCTGGGAATCATCGAGAACATGGCGTCGTACCGCTGCCCGCATTGCGGCGCGCAGGACGACGTGTTCGGGGCGGGCGGGGCGCGTCAGGCGGCCGAGCGTCTCGACCTGCCGTTTCTCGGCGCGATCCCGCTCGCGACCGCGATCCGGACCAGCTCCGATGCGGGCCGGCCCATCGTTCTCGATCCGGCGTCCGAGTTCGCGCCGGCCTACCTGGCGGTGGCCGAGCAGCTCGCGGCCCAGGTCAGCATTCGCGCCATGCAGCGCGAGCTGACCCCGCTGGTGCAGATCCAGTTCTAGTCCCTGTGGCGTCGATGGGGAGGGGAGGCGGGGACCCGATCGTGGTCGGCGTCGAAGTGCGCAACCTCAGCAGACGATTCGGGGACTCCATCGCGGTGGACGGTGTCGATCTGTCCATCCGCGAGGGCGAGCTGCTGGTGTTGCTCGGCCCGTCGGGGTGCGGCAAGACGACGCTGCTCCGCATGATCGCGGGGCTGGAGCGCCCCACCTCGGGGGAGATCTTCATTGGCGGCGAGCGCGTCGATGCCGACGTGCCCCCGAGGGCGCGCGGCATCGCGATGGTCTTCCAGAGCTACGCCCTCTACCCCCACCGCACCGTTGCACAGAACATCGCTTTTCCCCTCGAGGCGAGCCGCATGCCGCGGTCGCAGATCGTGGACAAGGTGCGGTGGGCGGCGGAGATGTTCGGCATCGCCCGCTACCTGGAGCGCTATCCGCGCCAGCTCTCCGGCGGCGAGCGCCAGCGCGTGGCCCTGTGTCGCGCGCTGGTCCGGGACCCGAAGGTGTTCCTCCTCGACGAGCCGCTCGCGAACCTCGACGCCAAGCTGCGGAACACGGCCCGCGACGAGCTGAAGCGGTTTCAGCGCCAGATCCAGCGTACCACTGTGTACGTGACGCACGACCAGGTGGAGGCGATGGGGTTGGGCGACCGCATCGCGGTCATGGACCACGGCAAGGTGCGTCAGATCGGGACGCCGCAGGAAGTCTATGAGGAGCCGGTCGACACGTTCGTCGCGACGTTCGTCGGGCAGCCGCCCATGAACCTGCTGGAG
>WNGE01005510.1_pt1 | contig 14281 bp, 12 predicted proteins | sample 5400651 | NCBI WGS metagenome assembly WNGE01 (sample SAMN13153370, study PRJNA577476) | soil metagenome | isolation source: 60 cm soil or saprolite under grassland replicate 2 | place: USA:California | collected 2016-06-15 | reverse complement strand
GAAGTGGTGCGTGAAGCAATCAAACGGTACGAACGTATCCTACGTGAGAAAGGACTCGCGCTCTCGGTTGAAATGGCCGATACCGGAATGTCAATCGTCAGCGACCGCTCTAAAGTCGAAAGGATCTTTCAAAATGTTTTTAACAACGCGATCAAGTTCACGTCTCAGGGAGAAATTAAGGTTAAGGCTCATCCCACGGCCGATCATTCGAGTATTGAGTTCGAAGTTACAGACACAGGGATCGGTATAGAAAAGAATAAGATGGACTCGATCTTTGAGCCATTTCAGCAGGTCGACACATCGTCTCACCGTTCCTTCTCGGGGTTGGGTTTAGGGCTGACTGTCGCGCGCCGGATGGCTGAACTCATCGGTGGAATGTTAGAAATCAGCAGTGAAGCTGGTAAGGGCACCCGCGTTTTGATGAAATTCCCTTCCCAGGCGAGCGCCGCTGCTTCGCTACTGACGGAGCAGCGCAAATATGGGTAGCGAAAAGTTTATCCATTGCTGTGTCTGTGATGCTATCTATCACGTTTCTCCGTTCGATAAAGCTCCAGCTTACGTTCATGTGGGGGATCAAGTGGAGGCGCAAGCAACCGATGATTGGCGGTTGTTCATGGCACAACACGCTGGACATCGGCTAGAACCTCTACAGGCTAGCGGCGAGAAGCTCTTCCCCGACGGCTCGTCTATAGATCCAATGAGCGTGGGCTATATTGAGGTAACCAACGGTCAGGACCGCTATGTTGTGCGCGGTGCAAGAAAGAGCATTCAGGAACCGATGAGCTATGAATTAATTCGCGGTCGCCTGGCAAATGTTGGCCTAACGGTTGAGGTTCAAGACAGCGAAATCAAGAAAGAAATCAAGAATCACTTTTCCTGGGCACCGGCAACTCGCCCCGATGATGACAAGATCGACCTGTTCGTTGAATTGGTCAAGGAAGTTGTCAAAAACATCGATCCACAGCGCATTCAAATAAGCGAATACTCATATACGAACGATTCGATTTCTTACGGAACCTTTGATAGCGCTGCTCTAGATGCCCTCACGGAGAGATGTGCTATTTCCTTCTTGCCTGACCAGCTCGCTTCGCTTCGTCGGTTTGTGGAGACCCATCGTAACGGCTGCGACGTCATGACCTTAGTGCTGCGACGTCGATTAACGGTCGATCGGATTGCCCGGTAGTTAAGCTTTATTCGCTCTGGAACCCTATCCAGCTGGTTTCGAAATTATTTTAACGCCACAGTGTTTTCATTCTCCAGAAAGAAAATCGGTTTGCTAGTTCCGCCTCGGTAGATCGCGCATTGAATCTTCACAATCGCTCCTCCAAATGTGGTTTCCCGCATATTAGTTTCTACTTACCGTTTCTTCAAACAGCTCCATGGCAGGATAGAATTTGGCGTCATTTGATGACTACGACTTCGTCTTTGCCATCTACTTCCCTCAGTTTCAATCTAACCTCGCCCTCCCTGGGTAAGTTGATCTTCTTCGCGACGAAATTGGCTGCAATGGGAAATTCGCGCCCGCCGCGGTCGATGAGTACGGCGAGATGGATCGCTTTTGGGCGTCCTAGATCGATGAGATGATCCACTGCCGCTCGCACGGTTCGGCCCGTATGCAGTACGTCGTCAAATAGGATGATCGTCTTGTTATTGATATCGAAGGGAATCCGCGTGTGATCAACCTTGCCGTGAGGTAACAGAGCGTTGAGATCATCGCGGTAGAGAGTGATGTCCATCTCCCCGAGCGGCACCTCTTTGTCATTGGATTTCTTGATTATTTCACACAGCCGTCTCGCAAGGAAAAGGCCGCGGGTACGGATGCCAATAAATCCGAGCGAATCGAACGATTTGTTTTGACGAAGAATTGCGCGGGCCATGCGCTCGAGATTTGTTTTAATGTCCAAGGCGCTCAGGATCCGTACGCTTTTAGGTCGTTTCATTGGCTACCCGAATCACGGAATCCAACAACAGTTGCGCGCCCAAGCAGATGTCCTCTGGCTCAGACCACTCGAGCGGACTATGACTGATGCCGCGCCGGCTGGGAATGAACAACATCCCGGCGGGTGTAACCTTGGCCATCTGCATGGCATCATGACCGGCCCCCGAGGGCATAATTTCATAGGCGATATTTTTCATATCACAGCACTCTTTTAGCAGATGAATAAGCCACTTATCCAGCGGAACCGGGTCTTCTTCGCGAAGGGGCAAGATCTTAACTTGAATCTTTCTGCGTCGCGCGATTTCGCGAATCTGAGCTTGAACCAGCCGCACGACGCGTCTCTTAGCTTCTGCGGTAATGCTGCGGATGTCTACTGAAAGTTCGGCTTTCCCTGGGATAGCGTTAATGACTCCGGGCTCGATCTTAATCGCGCCGACGGTGCCGACCACCCGGCCTTTCTCCATGCGGGAATATCTGTGACAAATCTTTTCCAGAGCCACGATGAACTCGGAAGCGGCCACAAGAGCGTCTTTGCGCATCTCCATTGGGGTCGTTCCGGAGTGGTCGGCTTGGCCCGTCAAAACAACTCTAAATCGTGTTGGGGCGGCGATGGAGGTTACAATCCCAATGGACTTTTTCTTAGTTTCCAAGATAGGTCCTTGTTCAATGTGAAGTTCCAGGTAGGCTTTTATTGTAGACGGGTCGCGGCGCATGGACCGCAAGTTCTTCCGGTAGATGCCCATGCTTGCCAAAATGTCTTCTAGTTTGGTTCCTTGGGCGTCCGCCGCATGGGCAAGATCCTTGGCGTGAATTTCTCCTGCCACCAAGCTGCTTCCGAGGGTCGAATAACCAAAGCGGCTCGACTCCTCACCGACAAAGCAAACAACTTCTACGGGAGATTGCAGGACAAGTTTTTGTTCTTTGAGGATTCGCACCGCCTCCAGCGCTGCAATAACACCCATGGTACCGTCGAACTTTCCCCCATGGAGAACTGTGTCCAGATGCGAACCGACGAGGAGTGCAGGCGCTTTCGCATTAGCTCCATCCAGTCTGCCAAAAATATTGCCGATCCGGTCGATGTGGATTTGCAGACCGATTTGACGCATTTGGTGAATAAGAAATTGGCGGCTGCGCAGCTCTTTAATTGAAAAGACCAGCCTTGTGACCGAGCCGTGATCGCCGATGCCGATACGTGACACAGCGTTGAGATCACGCAGCAGGCGGCGCTTGTTGATCTGGATATTGTATGAAAGTGGCGATGTCAGGACGCTTTGGCGCGATTTCACAGATCGTATTCTAGCAGCTTAGATTATGTCAGAAAACTGCGCTCCTCAGTTGAATCTTTTGTTGGAAATAAGGGAAGGCTATGTTATAGCCTGCCTATTCGAGAAATTGAAGGGTAGCTTTCCATGAGCGACGTTGCCCAAAGAATCGCAGAGATGCTGCTTCGGACGGAAGCCATCCAAGTCTACAAGGAGAAGCCTTTTGTCTTCGTCTCCGGTCGCATTTCTCCGGTCTACATCGATTGCCGTAAAATTCTCTCGTTCCCCGAAGAGCGCGAATATATCGTAACTCAGCTTGCCAAAAAGGTAGAAACGGCCATTGGCCTGGCTAACATCGACGTCGTTGCGGGAGGGGAGACCGCGGGTATCCCTTATGCCTCGTTTGTTTCTCATCTGATCAAGAAACCGATGATCTATATCCGTAAACAGCCGAAAGGGTACGGTGGCTCAAAACAGATCGAAGGGATTCTGGAAGCCGGGAAGAGGGTCTTGTTGGTTGAAGACCTCATTACCGACGGACTGAGCAAACTGCGCTTTAACATCGGCATTCGCGCTGCGGGAGCGAAAATGACCCACTGTCTGTGCGTCTTTGACTATGCTTCAGACCGGTTGAATCAGCACGAGGGGAGAGACAATCTGGCAAAAAATGACATTGCCCTGCACGTGCTCGCTAATTGGGACGATGTGCTCGACACGGGCCTCAGCAAAAGCTACTTCTCTGAAAGCGCCAGCAAGCAGATTGTTGATTTTCTCAAAGACGCCGAGAATTGGGGCAGGAAAATGGGCTTTGTGTGAGCGCAATCTTGCGCCCATAGTTTCGGGGTTCGAGCTTTCGGTTTTGAGTTCGCCGTGAACGGACTCCAAAACTATTTTCCCTACCTATAGAAACTCCTCGCAGCAGCTTTTCTCCCGGCGGGTTCAACTTGAATTCGTAACCGATGAGGTGTGCCATGAAGACTTTGATTCGTAACGCTCTCCTGGTAACGATGAACCGGCAAAACGACGTAATCGAAAATGGGTCGATCGTTATCGATGGCAACACGCTAGTTTATGTTGGACCGACTCAATGGATGCCAACCGGTCCGTTCGACAAAACCATTGAAGGCGATCGCCGTATCGCCATGCCTGGAATGGTGAACGCTCACTGTCACTCGCCGGCAAATCTCGTGCGCGGCATGTTGCCGAGCAAACCGCTGGAGATTTGGCGTGCCTACTACCGCGCCTCCCTCAGAGATATGCGCGATGAGGATTTCTACGCGAGCGCCCTCCTTGGGGGAATGGAAATGCTCAAGAACGGCGCGACTACAGTCCTCGATCACTTTTTCGGCAATCAAGCATGCCGCTTCATGGGCGCGGGTGCGGCGATTCAAGCCATGCGGGATCTTGGGTTGCGCCATGTTATTTCGCTCACGCTTTCCGACAAAAACTATGAACAGACAATCCCATTAGGCGAAACGGCGTCGAATGTGACCGAAGAGATCAAACGCATGAGTGCAAGTGAAGCGAAGGCGACTAAAGCGTGGCTCGACGACTGCGAGGAGTTCATCGATACGTTTCATGATCCGGATAGGTTGACGACTTGTTGTCCGGGACCGTCTGCGGTTCAGCGTTGCTCGGATGAGCTTCTACAGGGGGCCGCGGACATCGCCCACGAAAGAAAGCGGCCGATGCACATCCATCTCGCCGAAACGAAAGCCCAGGCAGTGATGGGCAGACAATTGTACGGGACTTCGTTGCTTCAACATTTGGCTTCGTTGGGCATCCTAGGTCCGAATCTTTCTCTGGCCCACTCGATTTGGATCGAGCCTGCCGACATCGAACTTTTTGCCAAGAGCGGCGCGACACCGGTTCACAATCCCGCGAGCAACTTACGCATCGGCAGCGGCCTGGCTCCGGTTCGCGATTTTTTATCCGCCGGCGTGCATGTAGCTCTCGGCACGGACGGCGCGGCCTCCAACGATGGGCAGAATATGTTCGACGCGCTGCGGCTGGTTGCGTTGATTCACAACCAGTCCGGCACTGACTTCAACCATTGGGTGAAACCATCACAGGCGCTGGCAATGGTCACACGCAACGGCGCGCGTGCTTTCGGCCTCGATGCCGGAGAACTTGCGCCTGGCAAAGTGGCGGATCTCCTTCTCCTTCGCCGCGATACGGCCGCGTTTACGCCGATGAACGATGTGATGAGTCAGCTGGCTTTCTGTGAAAACGGCAGTTCCGTAAACACCGTCATTGTTAACGGAGAAGTAGTCGTAGAAGACGGACGCTTAAAGAAACTCGACGAGATGGAGGTTCTCAGACTGGCTACCAAAGCCCGCGAGCGGCTCAATCCTGCCATTGAGCGAGAAATCGCGGCCGCAAAAAGCATGGAGCCAGCGTTGGCGGAGATGTATTTCCAGATTTTCAGGGGTGCTTGACTAGAGAGCGGCAATTCGATTTCTGCGGATTCTTCTAAAGCTTCGGTTTGCGCTTATGCCACTCCGTTGCCTGTTCGTATGCGTAGGCGACCCGGAACGCGGTACTTTCTTCAAAAGGCTGTGCAACGATCTGCAGTCCGACTGGCAGATTGTTTTTTGTAAAACCGCAAGGGAGGGAAATGGCCGGTAGCCCGGTGAGATTAAACGGATTGGTAAAGCTCGGGCGCAGGTTCTGTTCATTTGGGTCTATGGTTTCAAAAGCCTCCGGTGGACGAGGCGCAGTCGGCGTGACGAAGGTATCGACGCCAGAGAAGTTTGCGCGGATTTGTTCGTTCAGCACGGTCCGAGCTCGCAGAGCGGTTATGTAATCCGCTGCGCTCAAAAACGCGCCTTCGAGCATTCGTCCACGAACAGAACTGCCGAATTTCTCCGGCGCTTCTTGAAATCGTTTTTCGTGGTAAGCGTAGGCCTCAGCCGTGAGAATTGTTTGGTTGGCTTTACGAGCCAATGAAAAGGGTTGTCCGTCAATCTCAAAGACGACAGCACCGAGGCCTTCCAGTATTTTAAGCGCATCGTTGAAGATAGCTTCTGTTTCCGAATCTGTCCCCTTATTTTCATTAAACCAATTGGCACGTGGCACTCCGACTCGTAGGCCTTTGATTCCATTTTTTAGTTCGGCTCGAAGGTCAGGCACCGGGACATTTGCGGATGCCGGGTCTTTCAGGTCATAGCCGGCAATTGCTTGCAGTAAGATGGCGCAGTCCTCCACACTCCGGGACATCGGTCCGGCATGATCCAGCGACCAGCTGAGCGGAACAACTCCGTAACGGCTGACCCGGCCATAGGTCGGCTTCATCCCGACTACCTCACAATGCGATGATGGGGTCCGTATGGAGCCGCCAGTGTCGGAGCCTAGAGAACCTACACACAGTCCAGCGGCAAGCGCTGCACCTGAGCCGCTGCTCGAACCTCCCGGGATGTGTGCTGTGTTCCACGGATTACGAACCGCAGGAAACGGCGCATCGACGGATGGGCCACCAAACGCAAATTCGTGCATGCCTAACTTGTCCAGCAATATCGTGCCTGCCTCACGGAGTTTCGTTACGGTTGCGGCGTCGTGATCAGGCACCCAATCCTGCAACACGGCTGAATGGCAGGTGGTGCGGATGTTCTTCGTCGCATAGAGATCCTTGAGCGCGATGGGAATGCCATGAAGCGGACCTTTATCTGTACCGACACGTAGCTCTTGTTCAGCGTTTCGAGCTTGTTCAAGTGCCAAGTCTGCGGTGACCGTGATGAAACTGTGCAGCTTGCCATCGATGGACTCAATTCTCTAGGCAAGCCTGGGCGAGTTCCACGGGGGAAAACTCCTTGCGACGCAGTCCGTTCGCAGCTGCTGTTATACTGAGATAAGACAGCTCGGTTGGTGCCATGGGTCGACTACCTATTTTCAGTTCGAGAAGCGACAAAAGCGGCTGCCGGCTCGGTGCGATCTGTGATGAGCCCGCGAAGTTCCAGTATCTGATTGTAGGAACGATTAACCCCTGGAAACAGCTTTTCTAGCTCCTCGTCGGTCAATTGCAATCTCGACCGCGCAGCCATCGTTTGCAATTCCACCAGCATAATTTCTTTTGCCATATTTTCTCCCACCGCCCAGGTTCGCACTAGAAACAAATCACCTTTTAGTCAGGCATCGCTCTGATTGTCAATGTAATAACGCAGCAGCAAGATTGGCTGATAAACGATCTTAGGCCTCGGGATTCATGACAGCAGATGGAGCACGGAAATGGACATAGTCGGCAAGCCGGAAGTACATTTTTTACATCCGGTCCGAACAAGTCTTACCAGAGGTGCTCGATCCCTTCTTCTCATATCCCATCGCGCCAGACAATCTCAGCCAACTTTTCTCAGTACCTACTAGTCTTTCCTGATTGCTTTCGAGTTTAAAAACCCTCCGCTCCATGAAGGCTAATGGTGGCACGTTCATTGCTCTAAGCGCAATCCTGACATCACTATTCTTCAAAATGCACTGACGATACGGCATAGCAGCAAGCGCCGGCCGCTTTAGGTGGTTCACACGGAGACAACTTGTTTCTCGTTTACTCCATAACGATATTCGTTAACGCGGCTCTCCTGTTCTTGATTCAGCCGATGATCGCCAAGATGATCTTACCTTTCTTGGGAGGATCACCGGCGGTGTGGAACATGAGCCTGTTTTTCTTTCAGGCATTGTTGCTGGCGGGTTATCTCTACGCCCATTTGGGAAGTTCGTGGCTTGGAACCAAGGGACATGCCATTGTGCATGTCGCGATGGTGGTCTTTGCCGTTTCTTTCTTGCCCGTATTCGTTCCCCACCAGTGGTTTTCTGTTTCCGTCGATCAACCAGCGAAGTTGATTCTATCCGTGCTGCTCGCGTCGGTGGGTTTCCCGTTTTTTGTGCTTTCCGCTGGCTCGCCACTACTGCAAAAGTGGTTTGCGAGCACCGCCCATCCCGTGGCACGCGATCCTTATTTTCTCTATGCCGCGAGTAATCTCGGGAGCATGGTTGTTTACTTGCGTATCCGGCCATCCTGGAACCCTATTTCAGCCTCGCCGAACAAAGCCGCAGTTGGTTCTACGGCTACCTTGCTCTCGTAGCGTTCATATCGGCATGCGTTTTTGTCTTGTGGCGATCTTTATTTGCCCCCGCGCATGAGGATTCGCCAAATCCTACTGAGGAGACGAAAGATGACGCCTCGCTGCGGATGAACTCCAAGGATTTGAGCTTTGGGCGGCGAATGCGCTGGGTCGTGCTTTCTTTGGTAACCTCCAGTTTGCTCTTGGGGGTAACGACGTATGTGACCACAGACGTTGCATCGGCTCCGCTTTTTTGGATCATTCCCCTCGCCCTGTATCTGTTGTCTTTTGTTCTGACTTTTTCTCGGAGGAACTGGATCTCTCATTCCTTTATTGTTCGCAGGCAAGGCTTTTTGCTGTTGGCTGCCGCGCTCACGGTTTTCGTCCAAGCCACGACTCCCGTTTGGATTCTCGTGCCACTGCACCTGATCGCCTTCTTCGCGACGGCGCTGGTCTGTCACGGCGAATTGGCAAAGGATCGACCTCCGGCGCACCATTTGACAGAGTTCTATCTGTGGATTTCCATCGGCGGAGTTTGCGGTGGCTTTTTCAATGCTCTGCTGGCGCCTCTGATCTTTAAAGGAGTCGAAGAGTATCCGCTGGCCATGATTGCCGCCGGGATCGCTCGACCTTACATTGGCGAGAACCGAAAAATTGAGCGCGACCGATGGCTGGATATCGCGCTCCCCGTGGGACTCGGGCTGGTCGTTGCGGCCATTATTCTATGGTCGAGAGACCATACAGTGCTGGCGCCGCGAACCGCCCATCTTCTGGCATTCGGAGTTTCTGGTGTATTGTGCTTGAGTTTCGCCTATCGACCTTTGCGATTCGGACTCGGCATGGTCGCGCTGTTTTTGGTTTCGAGCATTTACACCCGCCCATACGGAGAGCTTTTGTATGCCGATCGCAGCTTCTTCGGGGTTTATCGGGCAATGGTTGATAAGGAGGAAAGGTTCCATTTGCTGTTTCAAGGCACAACGATTCATGGAAGCCAAAGAATAGATCCGAAAAGGCGACTTGAACCCAGCGGCTACTATTACCCAACCGGACCGGTGGGGCAGGTGTTCTCCGTGTTTTCTAAGACTCACCAAAGCGGCAATGTCGCGATCGTGGGGCTTGGAACCGGCGCTCTTGCGTGTAAGGGATCGCCCGGCCAGAGATTCACGTTCTACGAAATTGATCCCCTGGTGGAGCAAATCGCCCGCGATGCGAATCTGTTTACCTACTTGCGCGACTGTCCGCCGCAGATCCAAGTGGTTCTTGGCGACGCGAGAATTTCGTTGGCCCAAGCACCCGACCGTCAATATCGACTGTTCGTGTTGGACGCGTTCAGCTCGGATGTGATACCGGTTCACCTCCTAACGCGAGAGGCTCTCCAGCTTTATCTGTCCAAACTCGATGAAGATGGGATTCTCTTCTTTCATATCTCAAACCGTTATATGAATTTGGTGCCGGTTTTGGATCAATTGGCTTCGAGCCTCGGTTTGTTTGCCCTGGTGCGGCAAGACGGTCAGGCCACGCAGGCGGAGCGCGAAGACGGAAAATTTCCATCCCGTTGGGTCATCATGGCCCGCCGGCAAGCGGTCCTCGCGGAGTTTTTCTCCGATCCTCGCTGGAAGCCGCTCACCGGCCGCTCCACAGGCGACTTGTGGACCGATGACTACTCCAATATCCTTCGAGTCATCCACTGGAGGTGATTGGCAGGTTGGGTGACGACCAATAACTCGCTACGGAGGTCCTTCGTTATTTTTTCGGGACCAAGATTTCCCTAAGTTTCCCCGTCAAATTAGCGTCTGCCTGATAAAGCTTACGGGCGACGTTTTCCACCTCGGCTCCGGACAAGGGATTGAGTTCCAAACTGGCTTTGGTGATTTCCGCCGCGAAGTCTTTGTCTTTCATCGTCGCCATGAAAGCGTCACGTAACATAGTCAAACGTTCTTTGGGTATACCGGGAGGCAAGGCATAAGCACGCAAAATTGCTGAGGGGGCATGAATCCCGGCGTCGATCAACTGCTTTCCCTCCGGCGTTTTGGCATAGTCGACGGCGTTCGGCACATTGGGGATGTCGGAAGCTTTCTTCGCGTTAACTTGTAAGACAACGTTTACGAGCCCCGAATCGAGTCCTTTCTTCCAAGTTGATCGGATGGAAGCCCAAGTCCAACAGCCGCCGTCGACTTCGCACGCTTCCGCGGCAAGACGAATATTGGAAGTGCCTTTGTAGCCTTCGATCAACTGAATGGGAAGACCCAGAGTAGCTTTGAGCATTCTCGGGACATCCGAGTCGTTGGCGCCGGGCGCTTCACCACCGAGTTTAATTGGTGTCTTGGAAGCAAATCACTGGTCGATATTTGTTATGCCGCTGGCCTTGGTTAAAGCGCATGCGGTATCGTCCATTACCGGTGCGCCGAGCCACTCGAATTTCCTGCCGTCAAACTCGATCCCCTGATCGCCCAAAATCTGTTGGAGCAGAAGCGAACCGATGAAATTGCCGATGGTGAGGCCGTCTGGAGCGCTAGCTTTGTAAAGATAGTTCGCGGCCAATCGGCTTCCCGCTCCGGTCATGTTATCGACGATCATCGAAGGACTACCGGGCAGATGCTTCGGCATGTGGCGAGCAATGGTCCGAGCATAGACGTCAAATCCGCCGCCAGCGGCGAAGCCAACAATGATACGGATGGTCTTGCCCTTGTAGAAATCTTGATCTCCGGAGGCGGCTTGCAATCCGCGGGGAGCGGAGACAAAAAGCAGCGCGCTTAAGAGACTGACCACTTTGACCATGAAGTTCTCCTTTTTCCGTAGGAGGAGGTTAACCGTTTATTACTCGAATCGGTTGGGTCAGCGCAAGTTGCCGGTATGACCGAGCGAGTACCGACCGGGTTGCGGCCACACCGTGAGGCCGTGGGGCTCTTTCTTCACCGGGATGCTTTTCACTGTTCCCGTGGTCGTATCGATGACGTAGACTGCGTCGTCGTAGCAACCCGATAGCCAAAGCGTTTTTCCATCGACACTGATATTACCCATATCCGGACTGCCCCCGCCGGGGATGGGCCAGTTGGTTACGACTTTGCGCGTCGCGAAGTCGATGACGGAGACGCTGCCTTTGCCCTTGGGCGGCCCATATACGCGAGCAACCCCCCGGTTGGCCACGTAGAGCTGCGTGCCGTCCCGGCTCGGGTAGAGTCCGTGGGCGCCGAGACCGGTCTTGATGTGGCCGATCTCCACGAATTTGTCGCCGTCGACAACAAATACTCCCTCGGCCTTCATGTCCGCGACATAGAAGACTTTGCCGTCGGGGGAAATACGAACGTCCTGCGGCATTCCTCCTTTTGACAGTTTCAAATAGCCGATTACCTTCTTCTCGACCAAGTCGATCTTTGCGACACTACCTCCGTACTCGCAGGTGAAGACTGCATAACGCCCATCGATGGCAAAATCGGCGTGATTGATGCCGGAGCAATTTGGAGTAGCGATGGAATACTTCATCGCCATCGTTTGGGGATCGCGGAAATCGAGTCGCTTCCGGGCCTCGGCTACGATGATCGCCGCATTGCCGTCTGGGGTAAAGTACATGTTGTAGGGATCGTCGACGGGAATGGATTTGCCCGGCTTGCCGGTTAATGGATCAATCGGCGTCACGCTCCCATCATCGCGGCCTTCGGCGTTGTTATTGACCCAGAGCGTTTTTAGATCCCACGAAGGCACCACATGTTGAGGGTGAACGCCCACACGAAATTTGTCGACCACTTTGAACGTCGCTGGATCGATCACCCAGACGTCGTTGGAGCTACGGTTGGGTACGTAGACGCGCGGGAGGTGTTTTGCGACAATAGGGCTGAGCTTATCAGACCTTGTTTCGCTGTAGAGATTGTTGGGATCGACGACCGGAGGCATGCCAGGGACAGTTTGGACGGTTCGAGACGCGGAGCTACCCGCTTGTTCCGCCGCCCACGCAAGAGGAATCGACTCGACAAAAGCGGCTATGGCTAGAGCCGCAACCAGGTTGCGATAGAGCCTTTGATAAAGCTTAGTCACCGTGACCTCCGCCACAAATAGGTTTACTGACTGACGCCCTCCGTCTCTATCAGTGTCTTGAATTTTAAACGAAAACGGCGAGATTTTCGAATACGGCGCTTAGGCCGCGTCTTTTTTCTTCTTGTTTTGGACGACCCAGTAGACATTTTCCGGCTTGAGCGGCAAATCGTAAACTCTGACCCCCAACGCGTCGGCGACGGCATTGCCGATCGCCGCCGGGGTGGGCGCCAAGCCGGGCTCGCCCAAACCCTTAGCACCGTACGGACCTTCGGGCTCCGGACATTCGACGATGATCGGAATCATCTTGGGTACGTCCAAGGATGTGACCAGATGATAGTCAAGAAAGGAGGGATTGCGGACCTTGCCGGTTTTGTCGATGACCATTTCTTCGTGCAGCGCTGAGCCGATTCCCATAGCCACACCGCCTTCGATCTGCGCGACGCAATTGAGCGGGTTAATCGCCTTGCCGACGTCGTGGGCGGCCGACATTCGCAATAAACGGACTCTGCCGCTTTCCTCATCGACGGCCACTTCCGCGCCCTGTGTCGCATACATGTAAAAGGCCGACGCGTGATCGCTATGGCCCGTCTCTAAATCCAGGTCCTTGCCGATTTCGTACGTATAGGAACCGTCGCCGCGCACTATGCCATTGATGCCAAGCTTGCGCTTGATGACCTCGCCAATCGGCAACGCCATCTGTGGTTGGTCTTTGAGAAAAACTTTACCGTCGCCGAAGTCGAGATCCTGGACGTTGGCTTCGAGCATGGGGCCGGCTGCTTCGGTGATCTGCTGGCGCGCGTGAATCGCGGCTCGCCGCACCGCGTTGCCCATGTGATAGGTACTGCGGCTCGAAGTCGTGGAGGCGTCGTACGGTATGACATCGGTGTCCAGCGGGTGCATGAACACTTTCTCGATGGGCACCTTCAGTTCTTCGGCGGCTACTTGCGAAAGGATCGTGTTGCAGCCCTGGCCGATCTCCACTGTGCCGGCAAGGACCGTCACTTCGCCTTTGCTATTAACCATCACTCCCGCGTTCGAGGTGGTGGGTGAGCGGGTCGGTTTCTGAATACAAGCGAAGCCCTTGCCGATCTTCATGCCGGGCTTCGGCGCCGCCGTTGCCTTCCCCCAGTCAATGGCCTCGGTGGCTTTGATAAGCGTTTCTTTGAGGCCCACCGCATGAAGTCGCTCGCCCCAGTACGAGACGTCGCCTTCGACGAAGATGTTCTTCACGCGGATCTCGACGGGATCCATGCCTAAGCGCTTGGCGATTTCGTCCATCTGCTGCTCGCAAGCCCAGGCGCCTTGAGGAATGCCATAACCGCGATACGAGCCAGCGACCGGTTTGTTGGTGTAAACCGCGTAACCGTCAACTTTAACGTGAGGGATACGATAGGGGCCAGGCGCGGGCAGACTGCCGCGTATGCACACCGTCGGGCTCTTCTCAGCATAGGCGCCGGCGCCCCAGTAGATGGTCATCTCGCGCGCCATGAGCGTGCCGTCTTGTTTTACGCCACTCTTGCAATAAACCACCGCCTCGTGGCGCGTCAAGGTCGAGATGAAGGTCTCTTCCCGGTTGAACTTCACGCGCACGGGACGCCCGTTGGTGTGAAAAGCAAGGGCCACCGCGATGGGTTCGACTTTGAGGCCGCCTTTAGACCCGAAGCCCCCGCCCTGAAGCGGGTTGATGAAGCGGATCTTCTCTTTGGGCATGTTCAGCGCTTCCGTGATCTCATGAAGCGCACGGAACGGCGCGTCATTGGCGACCCAGATCGTCAGCCGGCCGCTTTCCTTATCGAATTGCGCGTGCGCCGAATGGGGTTCCATCGCGGCATGCTGAATAATGGGAACGAAATACCTCTCTTCGACGACAAGGTCAGATTGCTTGAAACCAACCTCAACATCGCCGGTGCGCAGTTTGAAATGTTCGGCGACGTTCGGCAGGTGAGAGCCGACGATGAAATCCACTTTGCGATATTTGGCGAAATCTTCGTGAA
>WNGE01005508.1_pt1 | contig 14282 bp, 13 predicted proteins | sample 5400651 | NCBI WGS metagenome assembly WNGE01 (sample SAMN13153370, study PRJNA577476) | soil metagenome | isolation source: 60 cm soil or saprolite under grassland replicate 2 | place: USA:California | collected 2016-06-15 | reverse complement strand
TGACGACGATATATCTTGCAACCCTGGCGATGGTATAGCGTAGACCGGGATCGATATGCGTCCGCTTCGCCATGCGCCGGTCGAGCAACGAAGTCACGGTTCGCGAGAAGACGACTGTCAAGACAATGACAATGATGCCCAACAGCAAGCTCGTCAGCGATACCTGTATATTTCCGAGAGTGAATTTATGGTTGGCGTATGACCAGAAGCGGCCGATTATGCTGAAGCCATCCTGCCAAAGGATCGCAGCGGCAAAGAATCGTAGAAGATTTGGGAACAACAAACTCACTTTATTCAGCTCCAAAACACTTAGGCTAATTTAAGCGCTGCAAGCCGCGCAACCTGCTTCCAGCGAGGGTCAACTATATGCACCCGCGCGTGCAACCGTCAAAGTCATAGGCAGACGCCATCTGGGTTTTGAGGGGTATGGACAGTGATGAGATCAGTACCATGTCAACTGTTGTTTAGGGTGTTCAGAACAGAGTGATCCGCGGCAAACATACAATCAGCGACGAGTGCAGTAAGCTTTCGGCGAGCACCGCGAAATGCGTTTCAGCCCAGCGCTTCCAGTAAACGTCCACCTCGTTTGAGCAAATGATCCGCAAGTTCAACCATTCTGCGGTTCGGCATCGCAATGGGACGCTGCGCTAAAACGCGTCTCATTGCCTCTCGCTCACGCCCGGCGCCAAGCCAGCAAGAGTAAAGGATTAGCGCTGCAGCCGTAGATCGGCTAACACCAGCTTCGCAATGGATTAGCACTTTTCCCTGAGATGATCTTAGGTTCTGCGCAAGTTCCATGAGGGTTCGCACGTCGAATTCTGTGGCGCCCGACTCCGCATCGAGTGTATCCCCGAAGAGCAGGCGCACCTTATTGGAGATGTTGTGATAACCGATCGGCAGTTCATCGTTAAGTGCGCCAATCGAGATGAGGCAGGTGAGATCGGCACAACGCTCCGGAGAGCTAAGGATGTCACCGGCTTCAGAGCGACTGGCGACCTCGATAACCAGATCGGGCATGAGATCACTGACGAGTTTGTGTTCGCTCTCCATTTCGGGAATCAACTCGACGCCCAAGCTTAATATCGGGCTGATGGCGTCCCGCTCCTCACGTCAGCTTACACGAGCGATCAACCGCGCAGCTGAAAAAACGTACCGAAATCATCACTCGCTGGAACCGGAATATTTGAAGGGCTATATTTGAAATTGTAGCTCACCTTCAGCAATAAGCGCGGCAGCGCGGGCAAAAACTGGAGGTCGCTGGTTTTGCGTACGTAATATTGACGCGTGTGAAAGGCGGTTGATTATGTTTTCCGTAATGCCATCGGAAAGATATTCGAGTTCGGGATTTCCGGCGTTTGAAAATGGCAAAACAGCTATGGATTTAACTTTTTCAACTGAACGATCACACCAACCGCTTCAGGTGGCAGTTGTTTCACAGGCGCGATGAAACGATATCCATGTTTGGGGACCGTTGCGATAAAAACGATGATCACTTTTCTCATCGCCGAGCGCTTTGCGTAGCGTCCAAATGTTACGCGCGAGGTTTGCCTCCTCAACAAAAGCATCACCCCATATCTCCTTTAGCAATTTGTCCTTCTCACGAGCGGGTATTGCTGACATGAAACCAGCAATTCGCCTAGGCCTTCGGTTGGCCATTGGCTGCGCTCGAAAGCCGCGGTTGCTTCCAGTCGGAGTACAATGCCAACGCAGCCACGATCACGTTGGCCGCGATTATCGGAAGGGCATTCATCCAGATGCCGTAGCCGACCCACAAAATGGCAGCCGACGCCTGGAGACGACGCATGGCTCTAGACGTCTTGCAGAAGTACGAAGTGGCGAAGAGCGCCGTCGCCACCCACCCGAGACCGTCATGCATTAGCGGCCTCCAGTAACCTTAATTCTGAGTCAGCTCGATCGGGTATCTCGCGGATGGTCAGCCAATCCGTTCGAACCTTGTCCCACTCCTGAATCAGAAAGCCCTCTGCCTCGAAGAGCAACCGAATGCGCACCGAGTCCCAGCCCACGATGTCTTCGAGAACAGGAACCAACACGCTCAGCGCGTCGTCGCTAAGAACGCTGCGCTTAGCGATCTGAGCGATATGCTTGGCCTCAGAAACGGCGACTGTGAAGCCGTCCTGGCGGTTGACGTGCAACATCACGTGAACGTCTGAGCTGCCGTCGCCGACATAGACGATGCGGTCGTAACTCACCTGCAGTTTTGAATGCAGCTCATCAATCACCTTGACCTTTCCGTAACCGGCAGGGACTCGGATGATCGAATCAATCTCGCCAGTGGACTGGTCGTAGCGAAACTTCGTGCCGAAAATGTGATCCGGCGGAATAATGTCTTTGAGCGCCGATTGGATCACTTCTTCTGGCGCGGCCGAAACGACATAGAAGGAGAAGCGGTAGTCGTCAAAGCCCTTCTCGAGGAACCGCGACAACTCCTGAATGTTTTCCTTGAGACGGATTCGTTTGCCCACCTCTATCAGGTTCTCTTTACGGACACAACGGTACTCAGGGTCGTGCAACAGCAGGTAAGCTAGTTCGCCTCCCTGCTGCACCAGGTTCATGTTCGACAGGCCGGCGACCTTTTCACCAAACCTGGCGGTTCCTAGAAGTTCACTGAGAACAATTCCCGAGTCGTTGAAGCTCAAAGTCTGATCAAAATCACTGGCTAGTAAATAATGTTTGGTACTTTCTGATCTGTTCTTCATATCCCTATCTGCCTGGTCGTTTGATTTATTCATTGTAGGGGTGACTTCGAAGTGCGAGCGTGGTGCATGCGCCGTAAAGGGGTTGGCTGTGTTTGTCCACTTGTTGTATGCGGAGTCTACGAAGGACGTTGTCATACATCCAACTCATTGTTTTAATAGAGGCCATTAAAAGGACTCATGTCTGGACACTATCGTTGTGAGGTGAGCGGGTTATGGAGTTATGGCAATTGCGAACTTTTCGCGTGGTAGCCGAAACCTTGAACTTTACGAGGGCGGGAAAGCAGCTAAATCTGACTCAATCCGCCGTCAGCCACCAGATCAAAGCATTGGAAACGGAGTTGGGCGAGCCTTTGTTCATTCGCGCTAAAAGTGGTGTTAGGTTGTCGGAATCGGGCAGAGTGGTCCTTGAACACGCGCAACGGATCCTTGATGAGGCCGAAACGTTACGGGAGCGAGTGTTCGGGCGCGAGCACTCGGCGTCGGGTTCGGTACGCGTGGCAGCGGCAACCCAGGCATTGGTCTATCTGTTCGCGCCCTTCTTTGAATCTTTCATGCGCGCGCATCCAGGAATTGAACTGTCGTTTCGCACGACCGTAAGCACCGAGCAGACGATTGCCGGAATCCTGGAGGGCGCGGCAGACATCGGTTTTGCATCCTGGCCCGTTTACTCTCCGGCGCTAAAGGTAGAGCAACTGGTCGAAGACGAACTGGTGGTGATTGTAGGTCGGCAGCACCGGCTGGCAAAAAAACGTTCGGCGACGGTTAAAGAGATCGAGCGCGAGCGATTGGTGCTCTTCGAACGAGGCTCTTCCATACGGCGCGCAACTGATCAGTTCTTCGACAGCGTCAGCATCCGTCCGGCCATGGCCCTCGAGTCCAATGACACCTATTTCATTAAGCTGATGACCGAACACGGTTGGGGCATCACACTGTTGCCTCCCTGGGCAGTGCGCGAAGAGGTGAAGGCCGCCAAGCTGGCTCAGTTGCGCATCTCCGGGCACACGCTACGTCGCTCAGTGAAGATGGTTTCGTTGGGAGGTTTTCAGCCCTCAGCAACGCGCACGTTTCATAGTTTCATGCTGAGCCAGAAAGATGGGCTACGCGAGTTAGCCAAGGGCGAGCCGCTGTGAGAGCAGTTCAAAGTGAGGTGGCCAAAAACAGTCCCACGTATTTTTGGCGCGTCTGTAAGTCTTTTAGATTGGAAGTTCGCGTACGAGTGCTCGATTGCTGAGCCAAGCGGGCGTCAGTCCTTTAGAATCAACTGGTTACGGTAACGCTTGGACCAGCTAAGCAGCTGTAATTTCAGTTGATTTGTAGCGCATGTTAAACCATGTCTGCTCGCTTGCGCTAGCTATCGAGCGCTCCGGTACTGATCCGGAGCGCGACCAGCGGTCCAAGTCCAACCCCGATATCTTAACTTGCGGCGAGACGGCATGACCACGGCGGCGATTTTCATTCCGCGGTGGTCCTTTAAGAATTAAGATGTGATCTTTCAACGACTAACCGGAGGTCATAGGAGAACGGTGCGGCTACGCATGGCAGCGTACTTCCCGGAACTGTCCGCGCGTCACTTCATACTCCCCCCGAATAGAAGCCGCGCGTGATTTCCACACCGTGCTAATCCTCGTCGCTGAGCGCTGGAAATGAAAACTGTTTGCGAACGTTACGGCAATCAGCTCGCCGCTGAGGGTAAGGCCTTTGTGTGCAGCTATGAATGTACGTTCTGTGCAGAATGTACGCCGCAGATGAATTCGGGTTGCCCAAACTGCGACGGTGAGTTTATACGCCGACCTCGACGAAAGTTGCAAAACATTGAACCAGGCATCGGACAGGGTTTCCGGCGTAAAATGAGGCAGCCGTGATACCAATTCTGTAAGGCTGGAGGAAAAGGGATGACGAGACGGACGTGGATCTTGATCGTAGGCGCGACTCTCATGCACGGCATTCTGGCCGGCGTGACTGTCGACCGAGGGCTGGTGGGCGTACCTTCTTGGAATCAAGTTGGAGCGGTGGCATGGGCCAATTATAGCCGGTCGGCCGATCTCGGAAACGGGTTAGTGCAATAACCCACGTTGGCGATTGGCGGGGCGCTACTTTCTCTTGCCGCTGCTGTTAGTCTGATCCTGGAGCCAAAGCGTTCGCGGCTTCTAACTACTGCCGTCAGCATGGCCGCAGCTCTGGCCATCGGTGGACTACTGCTCACGCTCAAGGCCGCTCCTTTCATGCTGAGTCTGCGAACTATCGGAAACGACAATGTGGCAGGCTTGCTGCAAGCGTTCAACGGCTTTTGGTTCTGGTCAGCGATTAGGGGCGTCCTACAAGTGCTCGCTTTCGCTGGGAATCTGTGGTCACTAATTGAGATTCTGCGATCTCCGAAGCTTAGGAATGTGTAGGGACTATCCTCGTTATTTCGAGGCTCCAGCTAACTTGTTCAGAAAGACTCTTAAGCCGTTCAAGGACGTTTCTGTAGAGATAGATCCAATGTAGTTGTCCGGTCTTAACATCATGCTAAAAGGCCTTTCAGTGCCGAAGGCTTCTGCTACTTGCCGATGGAGCGAGATGACGTTGAAGTCAACCAGCTCGGCGTAATGGTCTTCGAGTTCCGTTTGCAGGGTTTGAGAACTGTTCGCTGCGTCCGAAAAGACAAGCCAATGAAAATTCGGTTGGCGCAGCTTGTCATAAACGCTTTCGCCGTCAATCAGAAAATACGGCATTCGATCTCCGGCTTTGACCTTGAAATCTTCGTCTCCGGTGTGTTGGCTAAGTGAGCTGTGTCGATAATTGATGCCGATTTGCGAAATTAGCGGGAAGAGGAATTTCTTGACCGGATCGAAACTGAAGATGTATTTCGCCAAAGGCGGCAAGACATCGGTGCGAAGGAATGAGAGAAACCATTCCGAACCGGCGGCGAACTGGAACATCCGGTCAGTCGTTTGCAAAAGATGCTTGGCGTTTTCAAGTCGTTCTCCGTTGTAAGTTTCCAGCAGTTTTTCATCGGCGTTACCTTGAACAACCAAAGCCATTTTCCAAGCCAGATTGTAACCATCCTGGATTCCGGTGTTCATTCCTTGCGCTCCCGCTGGTGAGTGAATGTGGGCGGCGTCTCCGGCAAGAAAACATCTGCCTTCGGAGAACCTATTGACGTGGCGCGTATGAACCTTATAAGTCGAAAACCATTCCACATCGTGGATATCGAGTTCGAGTTCCGCCAGTTCCTTGATTCGCGACTCTATCTCTTCATACAAGACTTCGCCTTCGTCCTTTGAGAATTCTTCCGGGAAAACCCCGACGATGCGGTAACGCTTTTCGCCTTTGAGCGGAAAGAAAACAACGAATGAATCTTTCGACAGACAAATGTGCAGCGCGTCGTGGCTAAAGTTCCAGTCAATCTGCGCGTCGGCGACATAAAACATGCGCTCGAATGTGCTGCCTTCAAACTTGAGTCCGAGCGTGTGTCTGACGAGACTCTTCGGACCGTCGCAGCCGACCAGATACTTAGCTTCAATAATCTGAGAGGCGCCGTCGGTAGTTTTCACTTGCGCCGTTACGCCCGAATCATTTTGCGAAAAGCTTTCCAGCTCTGCTTGCCACAGGACTTCCTTTCGGTGGCTTTGCAAATATTCGTAAAGCAGTTTCTCGTTTTTGCTTTGCTCCAACATGAGCACATATGGATAAGGGCTTAAACCCTCTCCAATATTGGAGAAATCAAGTTCGCCGCGAACCTCCCCGCCCACGAGCAGACGCCCCTTTCCGGCAACCGTGCCATGTTCAACTGCTTTTTGCGCCAAGCCAATTTGGTCGTAGATCTCCAGCGTTCGAGCCTGAACGCCGATAGCTTTCGAATGTGGTGTGACGCCTTCGTTCTTCTCAAGAATGACGAAATCGATGCCATACCTGACTAGCTGACAAGCGAGCGAAAGCCCCGTAGGACCGGCGCCGATGATTAGTACATCTGTGTTTTGACTCATACTCTGAGACTCGACCGCTCGCTATTGCCGCGACTGCAAAGTTTTAACCAATCCCCAAACTAGCACAGCAACAATGACGATGTGGTAAGTGATATCGGGGAGTGTTCGGGGGCCGATGCCAATGACGATTGTGAGGATGCCGACCAGCGTTCCGACCAGCGCAAATCCCTGAACTGCCAGGCCGATTCTGGGCGGCGAGTGAGGGCGAATCAAAGTCAGAATTAGCCCGATAAGGAGCACGAAGGCGATCACGCTCTCGGCAGTGCCGGCTTTCTGGTGTTCGTAGCCGTTCACCAGGATACCGAAGTGTGTTAGCGCAGCAAGAATGAACGCGACGCACTCAAAGAGTACGAAGCCTCGAATCGTTTTCGTCATGATCGAGCGACCGTTTTCGGCATGGCAAATCCGGCGGTGATTAGCCAGATGAATCCCGGAAAGCGCGTCAGCGGCACGAGAAAGAGCGCCTTGGGAACGATCAGGTTAATCCAACTCAATTCGCCACAGATCGCGATTAAGAGTCCCGGAATGACAATCCATTTCGGTAGTAACTTCGCGAGCCCAGCAGAAATTGATATGCCCGCGACTAGCAGACCAAACGGCACCGAATATCCAGTTCCGCCTAAAGCCTGATCCAGCCAATATAGTGCCTGGACCAGCGTGCGATCCTGCGCGATTCCGGGCTGCGTTAGTGCCCACAACATTGAAGAAGAAACAATCATGGTGAATGCGGTTGCGAATCCGCCAAAGAGCGCGATGAAAGCTCCTGCCGCGCGCACTCCAAGGAATTGCAAGCGACTCACGACGGTTGCGGTGAAGATCCCGAGCGGAATCGCTGCGCCAAAGTGAAGGAAGGCAGTCGCGAGAACGGCGGCAGACCGGGTTTGGAAAAATGTGACGATAGTATCGGACGACTCCCACGGCCCAGGGAAGTATGGCTGTCCGCCGAACATAGTCACCGGATAAAGACCAGCGATGAACAGCAAAACGAAAACTGTCGCCACAATCCCCAACGGAGGGCCAGCGTGTCCGATGTCATTCGAAACTGACGAAGCTGATGATGCCATAGCTACCTCCTATTCACTTCATTACTAACGCGGATATTTCACACAGATCTGCCCAATTTCAAACGAGTGGAATCGCTGAAAATGGGGAACGGAACCGTTGGAGGGAATGAAATACAAGTATACACCAAACGCGAGCCTGCCCTTGAACCGCATCACGCTGGCCCAATCAGTGTCGATGCTACGCCTAAGGTGCAATCGACGACCTCCACAAAGTTTCGTTCCTCACGAATTATGAAACGCTTTGTCTGCGCCGTGGTGAAGTTCTCAATTGCTTCCCGATCTGATCTCAAGCGCGTCAGGTAAGCCTCATACGAGGCAAGACTATCGACGCGATCAGGTGCCGAAGATTTGCGTATGAATGTTTGGACTGGAGGGAGCGACAGCCTCATCTGGCGGGAGCGTTGGGCACGGCGTTCTAAGAAAAATTGCGCTAAAAAGAAAAATAGGTGGTTGAGGACCTCGACAGCAGGGCCTTGAGCGTCACACGCGTTGGACAGCGTAAGATGGTTAGTCGGTTTGGAATTCAGCCGTGAGGATCAACATACGCGTACTGGCAGCACCATCGGGCGGAAGGCTAGTCGCTTTTCGAAAAAACGGCGTCAAAAAGGCGTCAACGCGGAAATAACGAACTGTAAATAGCTGAAGAGGAAGAACTTGTCTAAGTACTTCCTCTTACTGAGCAAAGCGTGCGAGAAATCTTTACGGGGTTGGCTTTGAGACGTGTGTAGATGGGCAGGGATGTCTTTACTGATTGCCCTATCGCTATGGGGAGGCCGAGGCCGGCGATGCCTGTATACGGCTTACCGGTTTGTCCTTTTGCCTCATCCAGAAGCGAAGTGCGCTTAAGTTTCACTGCATCGCGCGCCGTAATGAAGACCCAGTGCGCGCGATGATTGCGAGCAGGCAACCTTGCTGCGATCAATATTATCCTAATCGTTAGGTCCTCAAGCAGTATCCTCGAGCGGTATTGGCGGGGAGTTGGACATGTCGATCAAGGGCTGGAGAAAACTTGCGCCTTTTTATTTCTACGCAGCAGTAGTTCTTTTGCTGGCCGCTGCCACAAGAGGCAACGGGCCCTCCAAGAGCGCCATCTTGATTCTGCTCCTGTTTGGCTTTCTAAGTTGGGGGTTAGTTGAGTACGTTCTGCATCGCTTCGTTTTTCACTTGGACGCGGGCTCAATTTTCGGCCGCAATTTCGTCTATGCGTCACACCTAACACACCACGAAAATCCGAAGGCGACGGATCAACTCTTCGCAAGCTTGCAAATTAGCATGCCCATCGCGACGGCCTACTGGCTATTGGCATGGGCCACGCTTGGCACGTGGCGCGCCGCGTCTTATCTTCTCATTGGTCTCGTAGCAGGTTACTTCTGCTACGAATGGTTACATTTCCTGGCACATCACGGCAGGTCTCGTCTGCCGCTCTTAAGGTATCTCAAGAAGTACCACCTCCTACACCACTATCGGAGTCCTGATCTGCGATTTGGAGTAACGTCTCCAATATTTGACTTCTTGTTTGGAACTTTCCGACCGGTGCGTGACACTGTCAGCAGGAGCCAGAAGCGGTGGTAATTCGTGGTCGTTCAAGAGTGAAGCGCCGAAGCAATTCGCGATAGCCAGCCCAAGTGTAACTCGGGCGCTGACTGCGTCGGTTCAGACACTTCAGATGTAGCCGTTGCACCTGCTGAAAGAACTCGTTCAAGTTGTCCTGGCTAGATGCGAGGAAGTTCAGCAATTTGAAAGGATATAGGCGAAAACGCGATCCTCTCACTCAAGCCCTTGAAGAAAGGAATACCACTTCACGCTGCCTTGGGGCATTCGCCTTGCCATTTCCATCAACTGCGGCGATGGTTCTCCATAGACCGACACTGCGTGATCGTCGGCGAATTCATTGAATAGTTTATCCAGAGCTTCGCCAATGTGCATACGATGTTCAACTAAACCCTCCGAGCTCTCATAGGCTTCACGGATCTCACACTCGGTCTCATCAGTGCTGAGAAACCAATCATAGCGGAGCGTTTTCGTGTCTTTCTCTTTCGTCTGTCTGATGCATTCGGCCGCTTGTTGCTTGAACCCATCCAGCTTCCCCTTACGAACTGTCATTCGGGCACTTACTTCTATTTTGCTCATAACAATTCTCCATTTATTCGATTCACCACTTCTAATTAAGCGCAACTAACGGCTGCGCTTCAGCGGCCGTCGACAACTGCACTAGTGGCCTCCATGAGAAGCACGCTGATGCCCGAAGTCAAGAATCTTGGCATGACTGTCGCGCGTGATCATGATGTTGTCTCGCTTGAGATCGCGATGCACTATGCCCAACTCGCGCGCTTTCGCCAGTCTTCGGCGACCTGGAGTAAGTGTTTGAGCAGAATCGTGAGTTCGCTTTTTTCGCGGTGAATCTTCTCCCGCAAGGTCTCGCCGTCGACAAACTCCATCGCGATAAAGTTCGCGCCTTCGCTCTCACCAATCTCGTAAATGGTGCGATGTTCGGATGGTTGAGCGCTGCCGCGGCTTTAGCTTCCTGAACAAAGCGGCGCATGCGGTCCTGATTGGCAGCCAGATCCGCCGGCAAGACCTTCAGAGCGACTTTGCGATCGAGCTTCGTGTCTTCCAGCCAGATACACCTCACCCATCCCGCCCGCGCCGAGTTGAGTTTTGATTTCGTAGCGGCCTAAACGAGCGCCGGGGGAAAGCATTGGGCTCATGCGTAACGGAGGCTGGGTTCGCCAGCACCGAAGGAATTTGCTAAGGGACTTTTAACAAAGCGCTAAGAAATGCCCTACAGTATGAGATTCATTCTAGGACAGTATGGGCCGTGACAGCCAGCACCGGGCAGTGGGCCCTTTACGAGTCACGCTGTATATGAGCCACTAAGAACTATCTTCAGTCAGCGGAAATCGATCCGGCACGTTTGAAAACAAGTGGTTACGGCGCGACCAAGCCAGCGGCGAGCAATGATAGGGAGCTTGGTCGTGCACGGAACTGCGCGCGTGGAGTTGGCAAAGCAGTAAGGGCTTCAGCGAACGAGCTGCGAATTATTGAAAATAATGGCGGAGGGGACAGGACTCGAACCTGCAAGCCCTTTCGGGCAGCGATTTTTAAGACCTCAAAGCCGCCTTGGACCTGACCTCACCACTACGTATTTACCAATATAAACTAGGGTGTGCAGCCGTCAAAGTGTACTAGGTAAGGCTAGGTTCATGGACATCATCGCGCCATCTAAGCGCCAACTTTTCTCTGAGTCTTAGGCGGTGAGTTACTGTCTAATTTATTATCTGAGAGATACGAACGACGCGGAACAGTGGTGACCACTAACCTGGCGTTTAGTGAATCGGTCAAAGTGTTTGAGATGAGACGCTGACGACAGCAATGCTGCCCAGCTTAGGGCATCACTCCTATTATCCTCACGACCTGAGGAGCATGTTATCGAACTTACAAACAGGGACGAAAGAAGTGGTTTCGGGGCACCTTTACGAGATATTGAAAAGGCTGTGCACCATGAAGAAGTTACTTGCATTGATTCTAATATCGTTATTGCCTGCCGTGGCATTTGCTCGGCGACCACAGGGCGGCCAACCCAAGCCGCTCGTCTTCACCCACGTCACGGTGATTGACGCTACCGGCGCGCCAGCCAAGCCGGATATGACGTTGGTGGTCATCGGTGATCGGATCACCGAGCTTGGTCCAACTAAGAAAGTCCGTGTGCCGAAAGATGCGCAGCTGGTGGATGCGACCGGGAAATTTTTGATTCCGGGATTGTGGGACATGCACGTCCACCTGTTCTCGCGTTCCTCATCGCCTTCTTACAACGGCATCAAGTATATCTTCCCGCTGTCATTGGCAAATGGCGTCACCGGACTCAGGGTCATGTCGACCAAGCTGGAAGATCTCAAAGAGAACGCGCAATGGCGCGTTGAAATGGCGCAAAGTAACCTGCTCGGTCCGCGCATCCAGACCGCGAGCATGGTACTCGAGGGCGCCCATCCAGCTTGGCCTGACACCGTTGGGATCGCTGACGAGGCTCAGGGCCGCGCGTTGGTGCGGGCGTACAAGAACGCCGGCGCGGATAGCATCAAGGTCTACTCAACCCTGTCGCGAAGCGTGTATTTTGCGATCATTGACGAGGCGGGCAGACTGCGCATTCCCGTCGTCGGACACGTGCCTGCTTCCGTAAGCGCCGCGGAAGCCTCTGACGCGGGACAGAGCAGTATCGAACACTTGACGCGCATCTGGCATGATGCCTCGACGCCTCATGTGAGCCCCGTTAAGGCGTCTATCGCGGATCCGGATCCGCAAACGTCCGCAATGCTCAAGTCTGTGCTCTTCAATATCGCCAACGGCGATCCCGGGCTCCCGTGGGCGCCCGACGAACCATTAGTGCTGACGCGTCAGGCGCGTGTCCTGGTCATGTGGATCCGCACCAGCAGCGAGTTGGGAGAGCTCGCATCCGGTGGTGAGGTGAAGTCCTTTGATCTTCTGGAGTTCAATCAAAGCGGAGGAGAGCGAGTCTACCGCTATCGAGCCGTCGTCGGCAGCGAGCCGCTGGAAGTTACCTTCCGACTGCAGGCTAATGGCAAGATCGGGTTCTCCGCAGACGATCATCGAACCTACGATGAGCGCAAGGCGATCCAGCTGTTCAAACGGTTCCGAAAAAACGGCACCTGGCAATGCCCGACGCTGCAGATGCATCTGTTTTGGAACGGCAATAACCCTAGCGACAGTCGCGCGAAATACGTTTCCTCCTCTGCAAAGAGATTCTGGGACTTCTTCCTTCGAGAGACTGCGCCCGCAGACATTCGCTACTTTCAACAGTACGGCCGTAACCTGCTGAAGCTCGTAGGCGTGATGCACAAGCAAGGGGTGGGTATTCTGGCGGGAACCGACAATTACCGCTATGCCGGATTCAACCTCCACGACGAGCTTGCCCTGCTGGTCGAAGCAGGATTGACGCCGATGGAAGCGCTTCAGACGGCCACACTGAATCCTGCCCGGTTTCTTGGCATGGAGAAAGACCTGGGTACGGTGCAGAAAGGCAAGCTCGGTGATCTGGTTTTACTCGATGCGAATCCGCTGGAAGACATCAGCAACACGCAGAAGATTAACGCCGTAGTGGTAAACGGTCGCTTGCTGGATAGAAGAGCACTTGATGGACTACTGGCTCAAGCAGAGGCCGCAGTCAGGACGAAGTGAGAGACGATTTTAAGACTGGAAGATTCTCAACGGACGCAGTACTCGACTCGTCAATTCTCGGTGATCCACCTTAGGAGCGTTGTGCCTTGTTCCCTCGTGCCTGGAAGGATGGCAAGATGGTTTATGAAAGTGTAAGCCGTTGAACGAAATGGCGGAGGGGACAGGACTCGAACCTGCATATCCTTGCGGACGGCGGTTTTCAAGACCTCAAAAGGGCCTTGAACCTGATCCTACCTCCGCGGATTTACCAATATAAGTCAGGGTGTGCAGCCGTCAAAGTGTACTAGGTAAGGGCAAGTTCAGCGACATCAGCGCGCCATCTAAGCGCCAACTTTTCCTATGAGCTTTGAGATATCATCTAGCGCAAACGGGCAAACGTGTGCTTGTCAACGGCATCTTGTTTATTTTTTTTGGGCGAGTCCCTACAGGTCCCGAGGTGGTCCCTACAGTTTCCGAAGGTACGCCAGCAACGCTGGCCTCTCGTCCGCCGTCATGAACCCGCGATCGACGATGAGGCCGTTCGACGAAATAATCGGCGGCAAGTTGGGCGGCGAATTCAGCCGAGCCGCACGCGCGAAGAAGGCGTTGTAGTGGTCGAGCACCTCCTCGAGCGTCGCCGCGGAGTTGTTGTGAAAATACGGAGCGGTCTTGCTGATTCCACGGAGTTGGGTGACGTCCATCACTCCGAGGTCCGCTGGTTGGCCCGTGAGAAGCAGCCGTCCTGGGTCTGAAGTCGTAACGAACTGGAAGGTGCCGTCGGCGAGGGTAATGCGATACCTGCGCGCGTTACGCGCCAGCCGCTCCGGACATGGTGCGAAGCCATCTGTGGCCGGGCGCGGGCAAGCGGTCTGGATGTTGTGATAGCGCGCGATGATGCGAATGCCGGCGAGCGTCGCGTCGGGCGTGGACGTGCTCGGATGCAACGTGCCGCCGTGGCATTGGGCGCAGGCGCGGTTGAAGACTACCTTGCCCTGCTGCTCAAGCTCGTTCAGCTCGGGGTCGGGGTCGGGGAACGGCGTCGAGCCGGAAAGGATTGCGTTGGACAGCAGTTCGACCCCGGGCGAAGAAAACAGCGTTTGCTGGAAAGCAGCGAGGTCGTCGAGCATACGCTGCGGCGGTTCCACCGACACCTGCGCATGCGCGAAGAGTGCACCGCGAGCTTGTTCCTGAAGTGTTCCGAAGCGCGCATCGTGCTGGTAGCCGCCCTGCCGGTTGGGGCCATTAGGATCCTGGCCCATGATTGGGGGACGTGGAGCACCCGGCGGCCAGATCGGCAAGACGCCGTCCGGTCCGGTGATCGCGACGTTGGGCACGGGCATGACCGCGCGCCAGAGATCGAC
>WNGE01005504.1_pt1 | contig 14285 bp, 13 predicted proteins | sample 5400651 | NCBI WGS metagenome assembly WNGE01 (sample SAMN13153370, study PRJNA577476) | soil metagenome | isolation source: 60 cm soil or saprolite under grassland replicate 2 | place: USA:California | collected 2016-06-15 | reverse complement strand
CGGCTGCGTCCGCACCACCGAAGTCCGCGTCGCCCGCCGGCGCGTAAGGCCACACGCACACAGAGACACGAAGGGCGGCCGCAGGGCCGCCCTTCGTATTCGTTCTCGTGTGTGCGTGTAAGTCAGCCCTCGGCGACCGGCTCGTCCTCGCCCTGCGCGACGGGCTCGTCGGGCGGGACCGTCACCTTCTCCGGGGTCACCTCACCCGGGATGAACGTGATGTCGACCTCGTCCTCCGGCGAACCCTCCTCGCCCGCCTTGCGGCCGACGAGGATCGTCGAGCCCGGCTCGACCTGGCGGCCGAGCACGTAGTCGGCGAGCGGGTCCTCGATGAAGCGCTGGATCGCCCGCCGCAGCGGCCGGGCACCCATCGCCGGGTCGTAGCCCTTGTCGACGAGCAGGTCCTTCGCCTCGTCGGTGAGCTCGATCGTGACCTCGTGCGTCGCCATCTGCTCGCGCAGCCGGCGCAGGATCAGGTCGATGATCCGCTTGATCTCTTCCTTGTCGAGCTTGTGGAAGACGATGATCTCGTCGATCCGGTTGAGCAGCTCGGGGCGGAAGACCCTCTTCAGCTCGCCCATGACCCGCGACTTCATCTCGTCGTAGGAGAGGCCGCCCTCGTCGCCGATCGAGAAGCCGAATCCCTGGTTCTTCGAGATCTGCCCCGCGCCGATGTTCGACGTCATGATCACGATCGTGTTGCGGAAGTCGACGCGGCGCCCCTGGGCGTCGGTCAGCTTCCCCTCCTCCAGGATCTGGAGCAGGATGTTGAACACGTCGGGATGGGCCTTCTCGATCTCGTCGAGGAGGAGCACCGAGTACGGCTTGCGACGAACGGCCTCGGTGAGCTGGCCGCCCTCGTCGTAGCCGATGTAGCCCGGAGGCGAGCCGACCAGCCGGGACACGGAGTGCTTCTCCATGTACTCCGACATGTCGACCTGGATCATCGCGTCCTCGTCGCCGAACAGGAACTCGGCCAAGGTCCGCGCGAGCTCGGTCTTGCCGACGCCGGAGGGGCCCAAGAAAATGAAGCTCCCCGTCGGCCGCTTCGGGTCCTTGATCCCGGCGCGGGCCCGGCGGATCGCCTTCGAGACGGCGACGATCGCCTCCTCCTGGCCGACGACGCGCTTGTGCAGCTCCTCCTCCATCCGGACGAGCCGCTGCGACTCGGCCTCGGTGAGCTTGAACACCGGGATGCCAGTCCACATGGAGACGATGTCCGCGATCTCCTCCTCGCCGACCTCGGGCTGCTCCTCGCCGTTCTCGGAGCTCCGCCACTGCTCCTCGAGCTCCCGCTTCTTCTGCGTGAGCTTGCGCTCCTTGTCGCGCAGAGAGGCGGCCTTCTCGAACTCCTGCGCCTCGATCGACGCCTCCTTCTCCTTGCGGACGCGCTCGATCTCCTCCTCCAGCTCGCGGTAGCGCGGGGGGGCGCTCATCGAGCGGATGCGCATGCGCGAGGCGGCCTCGTCGATCAGGTCGATTGCCTTGTCCGGCAGGTGCCGGTCCTGGATGTAGCGGGCGGAGAGCTCCGCGGCCGCGTGCAGGGCTTCGTCCGTGATCTTGACGCGGTGGTGAGCCTCGTAGCGATCGCGCAGGCCGCGCAGGATCTGCACGGTGTCGTCCACCGAAGGCTCCTCGACGCGCACCTGCTGGAAGCGCCGCTCGAGGGCGGCGTCGCGCTCGAGGTACTTGCGGTACTCGTCGAGCGTCGTCGCGCCGATCGTCTGCAGCTCGCCACGTGCGAGGGCCGGCTTCAGGATCGAGGCCGCGTCGATCGCGCCCTCGGCCGCACCGGCGCCGACGAGGTTGTGGAGCTCGTCGATGAACAGGATGATGTCGCCCCGCTGCATGATCTCCTTCATGACCTTCTTGAGGCGCTCTTCGAACTCGCCGCGGTACTTCGAGCCCGCGACGAGCGCAGCGAGGTCGAGCGTGTAGATCTGCTTGCCCTTCAGCAGCTCGGGCACCTGGTTCGTGGCGATGCGTGCGGCGAGGCCCTCGACGACGGCGGTCTTGCCGACGCCCGGCTCGCCGATCAGTACCGGGTTGTTCTTCGTCCGACGCGAGAGGATCTGCATCAGCCGCTCGATCTCGGTCTGGCGGCCGACGACCGGGTCGAGTTTCCCTTCCGAGGACTGCTTCGTCAGGTTGCGGCCGAACTGGTCGAGCAGCTTCGAGCTCTTCGACTTCTCGCCGCCGGGCGCGCCTCCGCCGGCGCCCTGGCGCCGGCCGGGGCCGGAGAGCATGCGGATGATCTCGTTGCGGATCTTCTCGGCGTCGGCGTCGAAGTCGAGCAGGATCCGGGCTGCGACGCCCTCGTTCTCGCGCACCAGTCCCAGGAGGATGTGCTCGGTGCCGATGTAGTTGTGTCCCAGAGACAGTGCTTCCCGCAGCGCGAGCTCCAGCACCTTCTTCGCGCGCGGAGTGAACGGGATCTGTCCGGTCGTGACTTCGTCACCCTGGCCGACGATGCGAGCCACCTGCGCCCGCACCTCCTCGACCGTGATGTCGAGGGACTCGAGCACCCGCGCCGCGAGACCCTCTTCCTCGCGGAGCAGTCCGAGCAGGATGTGCTCGGTGCCGATGTAGTTGTGCTTGAGCGCCCGCGCCTCGTCCTGAGCCAGGACGACGACCTGACGAGCTCGTTCGGTGAAGCGTTCGAACAAGTTCCCTCGACCCCCCTTTCTGTGCCAGAACCGCGAGCCGATCGGGGTGACCGCTCACCGGCCGAAGGTTCGCCCATCGTAGCCGACACCCCTTCCGCTGCGAAGGCTGCCATACACGATCCTTACGAGGCCGTGGGTCCACATCACTAGCATCCGCCGAGCATGAGCGCCGACGTACAAGGCCGCAGCGCGCTGGTCACGGGCGGCGCCGGCTTCATCGGCTCGCACCTCAGCGAGCTGCTCGTCGAGCGGGGCTGGGAGGTCTTCGTCCTCGACGACCTCTCCACCGGGTCGGAGCGAAACGTGGCGCACCTGCGCGGGCGGCGGGATTTCCACCTGATCGTCGACTCCGTGCTCAAGGCGTCCGTCGTCAACGAGCTCGTGCACCGCTGCGACGTCGTCTACCACCTGGCCGCGGCGGTCGGCGTCCGCCTGATCGTGGAGCAGCCGGTGCACACGCTCGTGACGAACATCCAGGGCACCGAGAACGTCCTCGACCACTGCAACCGCTTCGGCAAGCGAGTGCTGATCGCGTCGACCTCGGAGGTCTACGGCGACCGGCGGGAGCCCGAGGCGCTGACAGAGGACAGCAAGCGCAACTACGGCCCGACGACCGCACGCCGCTGGGCCTACGCCGAGTCGAAGGCGCTCGACGAGTTCCTGGCGCTCGCCTACCACCAGGAACGCGGGCTCGACTGCGTGATCGCGCGGCTCTTCAACACGGTCGGGCCGCGCCAGAGCGGGCAGTACGGGATGGTGATCCCACGCTTCGTCACGTCGGCCCTCACCGGCCGCGAGCTGGAAATCCACGGCGACGGCACGCAGACACGCTGCTTCTGCCACGTGCAGGACACGATCCGGGCGCTCGCGGCGCTGATGGACGCCCGTGGCATCTCCGGCGAGATCTTCAACGTCGGCTCCACCGAGCGGGTGACGATCGACGAGCTCTCGCGGCGCGTGCTGGCCCTCACGGAGTCGGCCTCGCAGATCGTCCACGTCCCCTACGACGAGGTCTACGGCCAGGGCATCGAGGACATGCTCCACCGCCAGCCGGCGATCGAGAAGCTCCAGGCGGCGGTCGGCTGGCAGCCGACGCTGACCCTCGACGAGATCCTGCGGGACGTCGTCGAACACACGCGCACGGCGTCGGCGCTCGCGGCCGCCGAGGGCTAGCAGACGTGCCGCGCGACCCATCCTGTGGCCGACTCACCCGACTGGCATACGATGCGGGCGTCCCGACGAAAAGGAGCGGAAAGTGCCGATCGCATACGTTCAGGAGTTCGAGATCAAGGACGGCGACACCAGCACCACCAACTACGACGCAGTCGTCGCCGCGCTCGACTTGCAAGACGCCCCCGACGGTCTCCTGATCCACACAGCAGGCTTCGACAACGACGCCGGCGTTTTTCGCATCTTCGACGTCTGGGAGACGCGCGAACAGGGGGAGAAGTTCATCAACGACCGACTCAACCCGATCATCGAGCCGATGGCTGCCGCGGCCGCACAAGACCCGGATAGTGACTTCGCACCGCCCAGCCGCGAAACCTGGTACGAGTTGCACGACTCGATGACTGGTTGACGTAGCGTCCGGAGGCTCATGCCTGCTGCCGCAGAAGCGGGAACAGGATCACGTCGCGGATCGCGTCCTTGCCGAGGACGACCATGGCGAGCCGGTCGATGCCGATGCCGATACCGCCCGTCGGCGGCATGCCGTACGAGAGCGCCTCGACGTATTCCGGGTCGCCCGGCTCCGCCTCGACGTCGCCGGCCTCGCGCTCCGACTCCTGCATTGCGAAGCGCTCCTGCTGCTCGACGCTGTCGTTCAGCTCGCTGAAGGCGTTCGCGAATTCCATGCCCCCGACGACGCACTCGAACCGCTCGACGAGCGTCTCGTCCTCGTCCGTCGTGCGCGCGAAGGGGGAGAGCTCGATCGGCCAGTCGTAGACGATCGTCGGCTGGATCAGCTCCGGCTCGACGAAGTGCGAGTAGGCGTGATCGACGAGCTGCGCCCATGTCCTGTCGTGCTCGGTGTCGACGCCTGCCTCGCGGAGCTTCGCGTGCAGCTCGTCGGCGTCGCGCGTCCAGACCCCCTTTGCCTCCAGCGCCTCGGCGAACCGCACCCGCTGCCACGGCCTCGCGAGCTCGACGTCGTGGCCGCGGAACGTGACCCGCGTGCCGTCGATCGTGCCCAGCGCGACTCGCTCGACGAGCGCCTCGCAGCGCTCCATCGTGTCGCGGTAGTCCGCGTACGCCTCGTACCACTCGACCTGCGTGAACTCGGGTGAGTGCTTGTAGGAATAGCTCTCGTTGCGGAAGTCCTTCGCGAGCTCGTAGACCTTCTCGAGACCGCCCACGATGAGCCGCTTGAGGTAGAGCTCGTCCGCGATGCGCAGGAAGAGCTCCTGGTCGAGCAGGCTCGAGCGCGTGACGAACGGCTCGGCGAAGCCGCCGCCGTAACGGGGCTGCAGGATCGGCGTCTCGACCTCGACGAAGCCCGCGCCGTCGAGGTAAGCGCGGATCTCGGCGACCAAGCGCGCGCGCAGAACGGTCTCGCGGCGCGATTCCTCGTTCATCAGCAGGTCGAGGTAGCGGCGCCGGTAGCGCTGCTCGACGTCGGTCAGGCCGTGGAAGGTGTCCGGTAGCGGCGAGCGGATGCGCGCCAGCAGCTCGAGCGACTCGACCAGCAGGGACGGCTCGCCGCGGCGCGACTTCGCCGGAGAGCCGGCGACCCCCACGATGTCGCCGAGATGGACGTCGAGCTCCCCCGTGCGCTCAGCCGGGCAAAGGAGCTGGATCCGGCCGCTGCGGTCGACGAGGTCGAGGAAAACGAGCTTGCCCATGTCCCGCCGGGCCATCACGCGACCGGCGAGCCGGCGGCTCGTATCGGCCGTCGCCCCGTCCGCGAGCGGCTCCGCCTCGGCCCGAACGGCCGCAATCTCGTCCCGATCCGGAAACCGCTTCGGCGCCGCCATGACGCGCGAGTCTACGCGGGCGGCGCTAACCCCAGATCGCCCAGCCGACGAGGATTCCGGTCCCGAGAGCGAGCGCGAACAGCAGCCAGCCGGCGACGAGGAGCGCGACCGGCGGCAGGCTCCTGGACCGCGGCAGGAACGTCCGGCTCGGCCTGAACCGCGCCGCGGCCGGTCCACCGAGCATCCGTACGACCTCGTTGCGGATCTTCTCCGCGTCGGCGCCGAGGTCGAGCAGGATCCGGGCCGCGACGCCCTCGTTCTCGCGCGCCAGTCCGAGCAGGATGTGCTCGGTGCCGATGTAGTGGTGGCCGAGCGCTCTGGACTCGCGCAGCGAGAGCTCGAGCACCTTCTTCGCCCGAGGCGTGAACGGGATCTGGCCGGCCGTCACCTCGTCGCCCTGGCCGACGATCCCCGCCACCTGGCCGCGCACCTCCTCGAGCGTCACGTGGAGTTGGTCGAGCGCGCGCGCCGCCAGCCCCTCCTCCTCGCGCAGCAGGCCGAGCAGCACGTGCTCGGTGCCGATGTAGTTGTGGCGCAGGGCGCGCGCTTCCTCCTGGGCGAGGACCACGGTCTCCCGAGCCCGTTCGGTGAAGCGCTCGAACACCTACGGCAGCCTACGCCGCCTTGATGTCCATGATCTTGAACTTGAGCTTGCCGCGCGGCGCGGCGACCTCGACGACCTCGCCCTTCTTGCGGCCCATGATCGCCTTGCCGACGGGCGACTCGTTCGAGAGCTTGTTCTCCGCGGGATTCGCCTCGGCCGAGCCGACGATGTGGTACTCGACGGTCTTGTTCGCCTTGACGTCCCGCAGGCGCACCTTCGTCCCGATCGAGACCTCGCCGGACTTGATCTCCTTCTTCGTGACCACGCGGGCGTTCTTGAGCCGCTCCTCGAGCATCGCGATGCGCGCCTCGAGGTGGGCCTGGTCGTTCTTCGCCGTGTCGTACTCGGCGTTCTCTGCGATGTCCCCGAACTCACGCGCGACGCGGATCCGCTCGGCGATCTCGCGGCGGCGCGTGGTCGACAGGTGCTCGATCTCCTCCTTGAGCTTCTTGAAGCCCTCGGGGGTCAGAATGACTTCCTTCAAAGCTGATCCTCCTGAAGACCCTCAGAAAAACGGCCGGCGGCTGAGCCGTCCGGCGGGGGCGGATGGTACTCCGACGGCGGACGCTCGTCAACACCACCCGGGTACCATGCCCGGCCGTGCAGGTCAACCTGAGGGAATCCTGGTGGATTCGGGAGGTCGAGGTGCCGACCCGGGTCGTGCTGGCGCCGATGGCGGGCGTCAGCGTCCAGGCGTTCCGGCGCCAGGGCCGCCGCTTCGGAGCGGGCCTCGTCTGCTCGGAGATGGTCTCCTGCGCCGGGATCGAGCACCGCAACGAGCGGACGCTCGGCTACCTGCGGGTCGCCGCCGACGAGCACCCCCTCGCGATCCAGATCTTCGGCTCCGAGCCCGCGGCGATGGCGGAGGCGGCGCGGATGGTGGAAGCAGCCGGTGCGGACGTCGTCGACATGAACTTCGGTTGCCCCGTGCGGAAGGTGACGAAGACCGGCGCGGGCGCCCACCTGCTGGAGCAGCCCGCCCTCGCGTGCCGGATCACCGAGGCCGTCGCCTCGGCGGTCTCGGTGCCCGTGACGGTGAAGATGCGCCGCGGCGTCGAGGACGGCTCGCGTGCCTGCCTCGAGCTCGGCCCTGCGCTCGTCGCCGCGGGCGCCTCGGGGCTCGCGCTGCACCCGCGCTCGGCCCGGCAGATGTACACCGGGTACGCCGACCACACGCTCACCGCCGAGCTCGTGGCGCTCGTGGACGTGCCCGTGATCGCCTCCGGCGACGTCACCTCGCGTGCGAAGGCGGAGAGCGTGCTCGCCGCGACCGGGGCGGCGGCGGTGATGGTGGGCCGCGGCGCGCAGGGCAATCCCTGGGCGGTGCGCGAGATCGTGTTCGGCGACGGGGAGCGTCCGAGCCGTGAGGAGGTCGCGGCGGAGCTGATCGTGTTCGTGCGTGAGACGGCGCGCGAGCTCGGCGAGCGCCGCGCCGCGAGCTTCCTGAAGAAGTTCTACGGCTGGTATCTCGGGCACGGCCGCTTCCCGAAGCCGTTCAAGCAGGAGCTCGTGCGGCTCGACTCGACCGAGGAGGTCGTGACGCGGCTACTCGCCGCCGCACCCGGTGCCGCGGAGCTCGTCGAGCGCCTCGAGGCCGAGCTGCCCGATCCCGCCGACGACGTGCTGCTCGACCGCCTGCCGATCTCGATCTACGGCGGCGGCTAGCTTCGCGGAGCTCGACCCGGCCCCGAGCGGCCTCGCGGTCGCATCGGAACCCGAACCGGGGGCCAGGCCCGGGCCAGGCCCCGGGTTGAAAGTGTCACGACTTCGCAGCGAGCGGGGCGAGCCTACCGGTTCCGGTCCCAGACGATGCGGAGCCCGTCCAGCGTGAGGAACGGATCCACCTTCGAGATCGTGCGCGCGTGCGGCGCGATCAGGTCGGCGAGCCCGCCCGTCGCGACGGCCTGCGCGTCCGCGCCGAGCTCGCGGCGGATCGCGTCCACGATGCCGTCGACCTGCCCGGCGAAGCCGTAGACCAGCCCCGACTGGAGCGCGGTGGCCGTCGTCTTGCCGATCACCTGCGGCGGCTCGACGTAGTCGACCTTCACGAGGCGCGCCGCGCGCGCGAACAACGCGTCCATCGAGCTCTCGACGCCGGGCGCGAGCACGCCGCCCACGTAGTCCCCCTCCGGTGAGACCACGTCGAAGTTCGTCGACGTGCCGAAGTCGACGACGATCACCGGCGCGCCGTAGCGCTCCTTCGCCGCGACCGCGTTCATGATCCGGTCGGGTCCCACCTCGCGCGGGTCGTCGTAGTGGATCGGGATCCCCGTCTTGACGCCGGGCCCCACGACGAGCAGCGGCACCCTCGCCCACCGCTCGGCAAGGTGCTCGTACTCGCGAATCAGCCGCGGCACGGTCGAGGAGAGGCAGATCCCATCGAGCGCGGTCAGATGCAGGAAGTCCGCGAGCAGGGCTCCGAGCTCGTCGCCGGTCCGCTGCGCCTCGGTCGCGATCCGCCACCGCTCCCCGAGCACCACGCCGTCGTAAAGCCCGAAGACGGTCTGCGTGTTACCGACGTCGATGGCGAGCAGCACGCGGAAAACTTATGCCAACGCGCCGAACGCAGCTGTCGCCGCGACGACTACACGTCGTCGTCGCGAGACGGCATATCGCCGCCGATACGCTCGGCGAGCGCCTCCGCCGTGAGCGGAGCCTCGTCGCCCTCACCGCGCAGCTCTTCGATCGTCACGTCGCCGGAGATGACGAAGATCTCCGTGCGCGGGATCATCCGCGTCGGGCGGTTCTTGTCCCAGACCCAGACGTCCTCGAGCTTCAGGTTGAAGAACGGGTACGCCGCCTGCGGCACGATCGTGCGCTCGAGCTTGTTGCAGAGATACGTCGCGTCGGGCGTGAGCACGCAGTAGCGGAAGAGGCCGAAGACCGCCTGGTATTCCTTCCGCAGCCTGAGCTCGAGCTCGGCCTCGTACTCGTCGAGATCGTCGAGGTGGGACATCTGGGATCAGTGTAGCCCCGCCAGGAGGGCCTTGACAGGGCCCCTCCCCGGCACCTCGAGCCCGGGCGCCAGCTCGGCCAGGGGACCCAGGACGAAGGGCCGCTCCTGCAGCCTGGGATGCGGGATCCGGAGCCCCGGCTCGTCGATCTCAGCCCCGTCGTAGAGGAGCAGATCGAGGTCCAGGGTCCGGGGCCCCCCTCGCGGCACCCCCTGCCGGAGGCGGCCGAACCGGCGTTCGACGTCGAGGAGCAGGTCGAGGAGAGCGCGGGGCGCCAGCTCGGTCTCCAGGGCCGCAACCCCGTTCAGGAACCGCGGCTGGTCGAGGTAGCCGACGGGGTCGGTCTCGACCAGGGTCGAGACGGCCGCCACCTCGACCGCGGGGTCGGCCGCGAGCGTGTCGAGCGCTGCACGGAGCGTCCCTTCGCGGTCGCCCAGGTTCGAGCCGAGACCGACGTAGGCTCGCGGCACGAGGCGAGCGTACAGCTAGGCTCCGGGGCTGGTGCGGCGTGCCCTGGTCATCGTCCTCCTCGCTGCGCTCTGGGCCTGCGGCTCAGCTCTGGCAGCGGGTGGCCGTCTGGCCGCGGACCCGATGCAGGCGCAGGAGTGGTGGCTCTCACGCGTTGGGGCCGACGGCGCCGACAGCGCCGCGCCGCCGGGGCCGGGCGTGCCGATCACGATCGTCGACAGCGGCGTCGACCCGACGCATCCGGAGTTCACGGGCAGGCCGAGCACGAGCTTCCTCGACGACCAGACCGTGCTCGGACAGGAGGAGTGGCACGGCACCGCGGTGGCCTCGGTGGCGGCCGCGCCCGCGAACGGCGTCGGGCTCGTCGGCGTCTACCCGGAGGCCGCGCTACAGCTCTGGGATGCGAGCCCCGCCGGCAGGATCTCGACCGTCCGCGCCGCGGAGGGCGTCGAGGTCGCCGCCCAGCACTGTCCGGGCGTGATCAACCTGAGCTTCGGCAGCGTCGAGCAGGACCCTCAGCTCGACGCGGCCGTTCTCGACGCCGTCCACAAGGGCTGCCTCATCGTCGCGGCAGCCGGCAACAACGCCGACAACGGGAACCCGACGATCTACCCGGCGGCGCTGCCGCACGTGCTGGCCGTCGCCGCGACCGACGAGAACGACCACGTCGCGAGCTTCTCCTCGGGCGGGCCGTGGCTCGACCTCGCGGCGCCCGGCACGGACGTGCCGGTGGCCGTTCCGTTCGCATTCGATCCGACCGGCTACAAGATCACTGCCGGGACGAGCTTCTCCGCGCCGATCGTGGCCGCCGCGGCCGCATGGGTGTGGACGGTGCGCCCGACGCTGACGGCGGAGCAGCTGATCGCAATTCTCCGCTCCACCGCTCGCGACGTGGCCCCGACCGGCTTCGACAATGCAACCGGCTACGGCATCGTCGACATCCCGGGGGCGCTCGCCGCGCCCGTGCCTACGGCCGATCCCGACGAGCCGAACGACGACGTCGAGCAGGTGCGGCCAGGCGCGCTGTTCCGCGACGGCGAGCCGGCGCTGACCACCCGGGCGAGGCCCGCGCGCCGGATCGCGGGGACGCTCGACGCCAAGGATCCGCGCGACCTGTACCGGATCTGGGTGCCGGCGAACCGCGTCGTGCACGCGACGGTGGCGGCCGGAGGCGACGCCGCCCCTCGCATCTGGGGCCCGGGAACGGTGAGCGTGCACGAGACGGCGCGGGCCCGTCGCCGCGACCTGAAGGGCCCGCTCGTCCGCGGCAGAAAGAAGGGCTTCGCGGCCTACGTCGAGGTGTTGCTCACGGGGCGCAGCAGCAGCGCCTCGTACACGCTCAAGGTCACGGTCTCGACACGGTGACCCCGGGGGTGCCCTCGAAGCCCCCGGGACGGACATCGGGCTTCGTCACGCGCACGACCGCACGTTCGGCGCCGAAGCGGCCGACGAGCTCGTCCGCCACGGCGCCCGCGAGCGCCTCGAGGAGGGCGTACGTGTGCGCGTCGGATACCTCCTGGACGGTCCGGGCGACCGCGCTGTAGTCGACCGCGTCCTCGAGCCGGTCGGAGGCCCCGCGGTCGCCGACGGCGAGATCGACGTCGTAGAGGAAGTCCTGGCCGCGCTCGCGCTCCTCGGCGTGGACGCCGTGGCGGCCGAAGACGCGCAGGCCGCGCAGCTCGACCGTGATCATGCGCCGGCGAGCGCCCGGGCAACCGTCAGCGCCTCGACGTGCTCGCGCACGTCGTGGACGCGCAGGATCGTCGCGCCGCGCTCGTACGCCGCGACCGCCGCTGCGATGCTCGCACTGAGCGGACCCGTCGTCGCCCGCGGGTCGCCCAGGAGCCGGCCCAGCGAGCTCTTGCGCGAGAACCCGACCACGACCGGCCGCCCAAGCGCCAGGAGGACGTCGAGGCGGCGGACGAGCTCGAGGTTGTGCTCGGCCGTCTTGCCGAAGCCGATGCCGGGGTCGAGGCAGACTCGCTCCTCGCGGATCCCCTCCGCGACGGCGAAGGCGAGCCGGTCCTCGAGGAAGGCGGCGACGTCCGAGGCGACGTCGTCGTAGCGGGGATCGAGCTGCATCGTGCGCGGCTCGCCCTGCATGTGCATCAGGCAGACGTACGCTCCGGCGCCGGCCGCGACGCCGGCGAGCTCCGGATCGCCGCGCAGCGCGGTGACGTCGTTCACCAGCTCGGCGCCGAGGTCGAGCGCGCGCCGCGCGACCTCCGCCTTTGCCGTGTCGATCGAGACGGGCACGTCGCCGGCCAGCCGCTCGAGGACGGGGACGATCCGGCGCAGCTCCTCGTCGGCGGAGACGCCCTCGGAGCCGGGCCGGGTCGACTCGCCGCCGACGTCGACGATCGCCGCCCCGTCCGCCAGCATCCGCCGCGCGGCGGCGGCGGCGGCGGCGGGATCGAGGTGCACGCCGCCGTCCGAGAACGAGTCCGGGGTGACGTTGACGACCCCCATCACGGAGGGCCGGGGGAAGCGCTCCTCGATCGGCAGCACGTGCCGAACTCTAGGGCGACCTGGTCGCCCGAGGCGACCAGGTCGCAAGACATGCTCAGGACGACAGCGGCAGCCGCGCCCGGATCCGCCTCGCCATGACGGACGAGATCCGGAATACCTGTCCGTCGCGCTTCAGCAGGTTGCCCTTGCGCGAGATCTCGAGCGAGGTCGTACCGTCGGTCCACGGACTGCTGCGACGGCCCATGAACCAGATCTCCAGCCAGGCCGTTGCTGACGGCGCCGCCGCGACCGGCGTCCCCATGGTGAGGAGGCGCAGGTAGCCGTCGCTCCGCTTCACCGGGTTGTAGTCGACGTAGACAGAGGGACGCGTCGGCGGCGTGAACGGCTGCAGGCCGGCCGTCTGCTCACGCAGGAGCGCATCCTCGCCCGACAGCGCCGCGACCCATCTCCAGGGTTGCCCCTGCAGCCGAAGCACGCCGGCCGAGGGGATCCAGTAGGCGAGCGCCGAGCCCCCGACAGCCGAGTCGCCGAAGCAGATAACGAAGTAGGCCGCGGGAGCGGGCGCCGAGACCGTCGGCGCGGCGGGGTCCGCACCGAAGAGACGGATGGGTGGCTGCCCCTCCTGACCGAGAACGGCGCAGCCCGAAGCGCCGCAAATCGAGATGGGCCCCTTCGCGGACGCGGCGGGAGCAAATGCCAGCACGAGCGCGCCGACCGCGGCGAGAACAAGCTTCCGCACCATCGGAACCTCCTGGGTATCGACCGGAGTATTACACCGGCCGACCGGCGAAGGTTCCTAACCCTTGGCAGGATCCGGCGGCGGCTGCATCGTCGCGCCGGGCAGCGGGAACGGCCGCGGACGCGGCTGGCGCTCGCGGCGAGGCTCCTCGACCGGCTTGGGCGGGGCCTCCTCGACCGGCTTCTCCTCCGGGAACACGCTCCCCTCGGCCTCGCCCGTGAGCAGCCGCTCGAACTGGTCCCTGTCGATCGTCTCCCGCTCGATGAGGATCTGCGAGATCTGGTGCAGCTCGTCCATGTGCTCCCTGAGCACGGCGAGGGCCTGCTCGTGCGCCTCCTCGATCACGCGGCGGATCTCGTCGTCGATCTCCCGTGCGATCTCCTCCGAGTAGTCGGCCTCGGCGCCGTAGTCGCGGCCGAGGAACGGCATGTCGTGGCTGCGGCCGAGCACGCGCGGGCCGAGCTTCTCGCTCATGCCGAAGCGCATGATCATCTGCTTCGAGGTCGAGGTGACCTTCTCGAGGTCGTTCGCGGCGCCGGTGGTCACCTCGTGGAAGACGATCTCCTCTGCGGCGCGCCCGCCGAGGGTCATCGCCATCTGGTGCATGAGCGTGGTGCGCGTCGTCAGGTAGCGGTCCTCCGTCGGCAGCGAGATCGTCAGGCCGAGCGCCTGGCCGCGCGAGACGATCGTGATCTTGTGCACGGGGTCCGTGTGCTCGAGGAAGTGCCCGACGAGCGCGTGGCCCATCTCGTGGTACGCGGTGATCTTGCGCTCGTGCTCGGAGAGGAGCCGCGCCTTCTTCTCAGGCCCGGCGACGACGCGCATGATCCCTTCCTCGAGCTCGTCCTGCTCGATGATCTTCTTACCGCGGCGAGCCGCGAGCAGGGCGGCCTCGTTGACGAGGTTCGCGAGGTCGGCGCCCGTGAAGCCGGGCGTGCCGGAGGCGAGCGTGTCGAGCTCGATCTCGGGCGCGAGCGGCTTGCCCTTCGTGTGCACCTCGAGGATCTTGCGGCGGCCGATCCGGTCGGGCCGGTCGACGACGATCTGGCGGTCGAAGCGGCCCGGGCGCAGCAGCGCCGGGTCGAGGATGTCCGGCCGGTTGGTGGCGGCGATCAGGATGATGTTGTCCTTCATCTCGAAGCCGTCCATCTCGACGAGCAGCTGATTGAGCGTCTGCTCCCGCTCGTCGTGGCCGCCGCCCAGGCCGGCGCCGCGATGGCGGCCCACGGCGTCGATCTCGTCCATGAAGACGATGCACGGCGCGGCCTGCTTGGCCTGCTCGAAGAGGTCGCGGACGCGGGATGCGCCGACCCCGACGAACATCTCGACGAAGTCGGAGCCCGAGATCGAGAAGAACGGTACGCCCGCCTCGCCGGCCACCGCGCGCGCGAGCAGCGTCTTACCGGTGCCAGG
>WNGE01008997.1_pt1 | contig 14287 bp, 14 predicted proteins | sample 5400651 | NCBI WGS metagenome assembly WNGE01 (sample SAMN13153370, study PRJNA577476) | soil metagenome | isolation source: 60 cm soil or saprolite under grassland replicate 2 | place: USA:California | collected 2016-06-15 | reverse complement strand
ACTGGACCACCGAGTGGACCTACGCCGACGTGATCGAGGTTGTCTCCGGCGCCGGCGCCAACCTCGACTGCATCATGCTGCCGAAGGTGCAGACCGCCGAGCAGGTGGTCGCGCTCGACCTGCTCCTCACCCAACTGGAGAAGGTGCACGGCCTGGAGCCGGGCCGGATCGGCATCGAGGCGCAGATCGAGAACGCGCTCGGCCTGACCAACGTGAACGCGATCGCCGCCGCCTCGCCGCGGGTCGAGACCATCATCTTCGGGCCGGCCGACTTCATGGCGTCGATCAACATGAAGTCGCTGGTCGTCGGGGAGCAGCCGCCCGGGTACGACGTGGGCGACGCGTACCACTACATCCTGATGCAGATCCTGATGGCCGCTCGCGCGCACGGGAAGCAGGCGATCGACGGGCCGTACCTGCAGATCAAGGACGTCGACGGGTTCCGCCGGGTCGCGGGCCGGTCGGCGGCGCTCGGGTTCGACGGCAAGTGGGTGCTGCACCCGGACCAGATCGCCGCGGCGAACGAGGTCTACTCGCCGCGCCAGGAGGACTACGACCACGCCGAGAACATCCTCGACGCCTACGACCACTACACGTCGGCGGCCGGCGGCGCCCGCGGCGCAGTGATGCTCGGCGACGAGATGATCGACGAGGCCTCCCGCAAGATGGCCGTCGTCATCTCCGCCAAGGGCCGCGCCGCCGGCATGACCCGCACCGACGTCTGGCAGCCGCCCGCGGACTGAGCAGCTCCGGTACTGCGCTCAGGCGTCGGCCGGCGGCACCTGCGCCATGATCGCGAGCAGGTGACCGTCGGGGTCGGGGAAGAACGCCATCCATTCCTCGACCCCGTCGTCATGCTTGTGGATCAGGTGCGGAGCGTTCTCGAACTCGACGCCGCGGCCGCGGAGTTCGTCGTACGCGGTCTGGATGTCATTGAGGCGGAAGTACAGGATCGACGGTTCGCCGGCGGACTCCTCGTTCGCGCTCAGGAACAACCGCGCGCCGCCGCAGTCGAAGAACGCGAGATCCCCGAACGTGTACAGGTGTGGCAGTCCGAGGACCTTGCCGTAGAAGTCGATCGCGGTCTGGATGTCGCTGACCGATCGGGAGATCTGTCCGATCACGCCAAGCTGCACTGCCATGTTGGCTCCTTGTCGAGGAGTTCGAAGGGCGCTGTCCGCGGGCACACCGCGCCAGGTCCGAAGCTCGGCCCGGCGTTCCAGGCCGAGCTTCAGCAGCGCATTGGCGACGTGGAACTTGACCGCGTCGACGCTGATGCCGCGCCGGCGCGCGATCTCCCGGTTCGACATCCCATGGCGCACCTGGTCCACCACCCGCCACTCGGCCGGTGTCAGTACGTCGGGATGCCGTGGCCGGCCGCGTGTACCCACAACCTCAAGCTAGCGCCGGGGACGCCGAATTACCCTCCCCCGGGACGGCCGCTTGAGTGCACACCGTAGTACGTCGGTCGCTCTGCGCTGAGCTTCTTGCTGTCCGCTCGCTCTCGTCGCCGGAGCCTCTTAAGGTAGGGCGGTCCGCTGCGGAAGGTGTTGTGTGTGAACGGCGATGTACTGGCAGGCCGCTACCGGTTGCTGACCCTGCTGGGCCGAGGCGGCGCGGGAGAGGTCTGGAAGGCCGAAGACACCGTGCTCGCCCGGCAGGTGGCGGTCAAGTTGCTCCGCTCGCTCGAGGGCGACCCGATGGACGCGGTCGAGCGGTTCCGGGCCGAGGCGCAGGCCGCCGCGCGGTTGATGCACCCGAACGTCGTCGCGACGTACGACGTGGGCGCGGCAGGCGAGCACGTGTTCCTGGTGATGGAACTCGTCTCCGGCCCGGACCTCGCGCAGTTGATGCGCAGCGAGGGTCTGCCCAGCGCCAAGCTGGTCGCCGACATCGCGACCCAGGGTGCCCGTGCTCTCGACGCGGCACACGCCGCCGGCATCATCCACCGGGACGTGAAGCCGGGCAATCTGCTGCTCGCCGCCGACGGCACGCTCAAGATCACCGACTTCGGCATCGCCAAGGGCGTCGACGCGGAGGCGACCGGCGTCGGAGTGCTCCTCGGTACGGCGTCGTACGTGTCGCCCGAGCAGGTCCGCGGCCTGCCCGCCACTCCGGCCAGCGACTGGTACTCCTTCGGCTGCGTCCTCTACGAGCTTCTCGCCGGTACGCCGCCCTTCACCGGTCCGACAGTCGAGTCGATCATGCGCCAGCAGCTCGGCTCCGACCCGGAGCCGATCAACCGCGCTGACGTCGACCCCGCGCTCGCCAACCTGGTCCTGCAACTCTTGGCCAAGAACCCCGTGGACCGCCCGTCCTCGGCCGCTGAGGTGATGGCCCTGCTGACGGCACCGCCGGTGGACAACAAGACGCAGGTGCTGCCCCTCCCGCCGACTGCCGCGGCAGACGTTGTCGGGGTCGGGAAATGGGAGGAGGAATCTGCGGAGCCGGCGACCGCTACGCATCGGCGTGCCCAGAAGGGCTTCCCGTTCGCGAAGGCGATTGTGGCTGCGGCGGTGGTTCTGGTCGCAGTCATCGGCACTCTGCTGTTGCGGGAGAGCATGTCGACCGATCCATCGGCCAAGGCCGGCGGGTCGCCGTCGGCTGGCACGGCGTCCGCCGTACCGAAGGTCAAGACCACTCCGACACCGTCGAAGACGCCCAGCAGGACGCCGACCGCCAAGCCCAAGCAGACGCAGGCGGCTGTCAGTGCGCAGACGCTTCGGCAGTTGGCGCAGTTGGTGCGGCAGACGGCGGGAGATGGCCGCGGCGGCGGCAAGGCGCCCCGGGAGGCTGCTCGTCAGCTGGACCAGGCCGCCGACGCCTTGGCAGGTGGTGACCTGCAGTCCGCGGCACAACACTTCCAGGAGGCCCGGCAGCGCCTGATCGAGGCGCAGCGGAACAATCGCTGGCAGAGCACGCCGCAGATCTCCGCACTCTTCGCCGCGATCGGCCAAGCCCTCCCCAGCGACGGGAAGTCGGGCGAGTAGTGAGGCACACGACCTCCACCAGGTGGTCGATGTCACAGCGAGTGTCACCTGGTGCCGGGATGCTGAGAACCCGCGATACTCACGGGTAAGGCATCTCGACGCAAGGAGCCGACGATGAGCAGGTTGCAGCAGACCGACGGGCTGACCGACATCCAGGAGGAGATCCTCAAGACGGTCCGCGCGTTCGTCGAGTCGGAGATCCTCCCGGTCGCCACCGAGCTGGAGCACCGCGACGAGTACCCCACCGAGATCGTCGAGGGCCTCAAAGAACTCGGCCTGTTCGGCCTGATGATCCCGGAGGAGTACGGCGGTCTGGGCGAATCGCTGCTCACCTACGCGCTGTGCGTCGAGGAGATCGCCCGCGGCTGGATGAGCGTGTCCGGCATCATCAACACCCACTTCATCGTGGCCTACATGCTGCTGCAGCACGGCACCGACGAGCAGAAGCAGAAGTACCTGCCCCGGATGGCGACCGGCGAGGTGCGCGGCGCCTTCTCGATGTCGGAGCCGGGCTGTGGATCCGACGTTGCCGCGATCAAGACCAAGGCCGTCCGCGACGGCGAGACGTACACGATCAACGGTCAGAAGATGTGGCTGACCAACGGTGGCTCCAGCAACCTGGTCGCCGTACTGGTGAAGACCGACGAGGGTGCGGACTCGGTCTACAAGAACATGACCACGTTCCTGGTGGAGAAGGAGCCTGGGTTCGGCGAGGTGGACAAGGGACTCATCGTGCCGGGCAAGATCGAGAAGATGGGCTACAAGGGCGTCGACACCACCGAGCTGATCTTCGACGGCTACCGGATCGACGCCGGCCAGATCCTCGGCGGCGTACCGGGCAAGGGTTTCTACCAGATGATGGACGGCGTCGAGGTCGGCCGGGTGAACGTCGCCGCCCGCGGCTGCGGTGTGGCCCGGCGGGCGTTCGAGCTCGGCATCTCGTACGCGCAGCAGCGGGAGACGTTCGGCAAGAAGATCGCCGAACACCAGGCGGTGCTGTTCCGGCTGGCCGACATGGCGGTCAAGGTCGAGGCCGCGCACGAGTTGATGGTGAAGGCGGCGCGGAAGAAGGACTCAGGCTCCCGCAACGACTTCGAGGCCGGGGTCGCGAAGTACCTGGCCAGTGAGTACTGCGCTCAGGTCGTGGAGGACTCGTTCCGGATCCACGGCGGGTACGGGTTCTCCAAGGAGTACGAGATCGAGCGGCTGTACCGGGAGGCGCCGATGCTGCTGATCGGTGAAGGTACGGCGGACATCCAGCGCATGATCATCGGTCGCCGCCTGCTGGAGGACTACAAGCTCTGAACGGCCGATCCCACGTGCGCTTCGAGGCACGGTCGCCGGACCGCATCGGTGTCGCGCCGCAGCATGGCGTTCTGCAGGTGACGCAGGTCGTCGGCGGGATCGACCCCTAGCTCGTTCCGGAGCGCCTGCGCGGCCCTGGACCAGGACTGGAACGCACCGTCCACGTCGCCGGCCAGATACCTGGCCCGGACGAGGTTGGCCCACGATGCCTCCCGCAAGGGCGCGACGCTCAGTACGTCGTTGATCTCGGGAAGCAGATCGGTTGTCGCTCCGAGCATGATCCGGACCGCGGCCAGTCGTTCCTGCACACTGAGGCGGAGTTCGCCGAGTGTCTCGAGGCGGCTGCGGAGCTTGGCCGATGCAGCGCAGTCCAGGCCGATCGGACCGCGCCACAACGCCAGCGCTTCGGTCAGCGTCCGCTCCGCGTCGGCGTACCGCTCTTCGCGGCGATCGAGGTCGCCGCGCGACGACAGCCGGCGGAACTGCGTGACGTCGAGTTCGGCGCCCTCGGCGCGTAAGGCGTACCCGGTGCTGCCGTTGCCGCGCAGGGTGACCAGCCGGGCCGCGAGCAGCGGGCAGACAGCGCCCAGCTGACGACGTAGGTGCGCGATGTGCACCCGGAGATTGCTGGTTGCGGAGCGGGGTGGCCGGTCCCACAACGACTCGATCAGCAGGTTGGTGGGTACCGCCCTGCCCTCCTCCAGCATCAGAGCGGCCAGCAGGCCGCGAACCGGCGCGGACGCGACAGTCACCCGGTCGCCGTCCTTCTCGATCTCGAACCGTCCGAGCATGCGCAACCGCATCTGCCTGTCAGCCCCCTCGTCGGCCGCTCCCCAGTCACAGCCATCTGATCGCCAGTCTGGCCGCGGCAGGGGTCGTCCCCAAAGCCTTTCGGTATAGACCAAAAGGCTTGCCGCGGCGTCGGCAGGCCTGGTCGCCGGGGGTCATGCGGAAGTCATGCGGAAGTCATGCGGAGCCGATGCCGGCCCTTCGTACCTTCGAGTTCCGGTGGCAACCCGCCACCGCGATGGGAAGGAGAAACCCACAATGCGCAACATGCTGACCACGATCAGCGACAAGCTGCTCGGGATGGTGGTACCGCAGGTCGAGGCGCAGGCCACGACCTGTAGCGAGGTTCGCAGCTACTGCAACGGTGCGTGCCCGTTCTGGTGGTGGCGTCGGGCCCACTACATCTCGTGCACCGACGGCAACTCCTGGACCGAGTACGAGTGCTGCGGCTGCGGCTGCTGACCTCGGCTGACAAGTGACTGGGTGCCGCGCCCTACGGAACAGGGCGCGGCACCCGGTCCGGCCCATCGTAGATGTTCGTTCGTGGAGGAGGTGCCTCGTGCTGTCCGGATATGTCCTGAGCTGCTGCCGGATCCTGATCGGTCTGGTCTTCGGAATCTCCTTGCTGAGCAAGGTGCGGAGCCGGACGAGCTACACCGCCTTCGTCGCCGCCGTACCCGGCCTGGTACCCCGCCTGCCGGGCCGGCTGGTGGCGCCGATGCTGGTCGTCGCGGAGGCCGCGATCGTCATCCTGGTCGCCTTGCCGCCGACCGCAGAGGCCGGGTTCGCGGTGGCGGCAGCGCTGTTGCTGGCGTTCAGCACGGCCATCTGGTTTGCCGTCAGGCGACGGGCGGCCGTCACCTGTCAGTGTTTCGGATCATCGTCCACGCCGGTCGGTCCGGCGCAGCTGGTCCGCAACGTCGTACTGCTGCTCGCCGCGGGGGCCGGCCTGCTGGCGGCTTTCGACCCGGCCCGGTCCACACCGGGCCCCGGCGTCCTGGTCACCGCGCTGTTCACCGGGGCGACCGTCGCCCTGGTCGTGGTGCTGACCGATCAGATCGCCGGCTTCTTCCGATCCAGCCTGTAGGAGGTCCCGTCATGTCATTCACTGTCGCGCTCGTCATCCTGGTCGGTCTGCTGACTGTGCTGAACCTCGGTCTCACGGTCGGTGTCATCCGCCGCCTCCGCGAGCACACCGAACGGCTATCCGGCAAGGCCGCCGTCCGGTCCAGCGGTCCGAAGGTGATCGCTCAGCCGGGTGATCACGCCCAGTCCTTCGCCGCCGTCACGGTGGACGGCGAGTCCGTGTCCGACGCCGAACTGGTCGGGGCGCCGACACTGGTCGGTGCGTTCGCCTACGGATGTACGTCGTGCGAGGAGCGCCGCCCGGCGTTCGTCGAGTTCGCGAAGAGGTTCCCCGGCGGCCGCGATCGCGTGCTCGCCGTCCTCGTCGGTGGTGAGGACGATCTCACTGCCGAGCGGGCGATGCTGGAGCCCGTGGCCCGCTTGGTCCTGCAGGCCGAGCCCGGCACCGGGATGACGGCGGCCCTCGGGGTGAAGGGGTACCCGGCCTTCGCAGTCTTCGGCGCGGACGGAGCCGTCCTGAGCTCCGGCACCGACGTGGCCGATCTCGAAGCCCTGCCGGCCGTGGTCAGGGCCTGAGCCGTGCGGGGTATCCGGCAGGCGCTGCGGCTGACCTGGCAGACCAGCAAGCTGCTCACCGGCCTGTTCATCCTGATGACGCTGGTGGCGGTGGTGCCTGGACTCGCTGTGGCCTGGCTGACCAAGGCGCTGATCGACACTCTCACCGGTGGCGGTGCCGAGACCGGTGAGGTGGTCGCGCTCGGTCTGGCGCTCGCACTGGCCGGGCTGGTCGGCGGCGTCGCTCCGTTCGCCTTGCAGTACGCGCAGAAGGAGACCGAGCGCAGGCTGGGCTTGGTCACGCAGGACAAGCTGTTCGCGGCCACCGAGCGGTTCACCGGGATGGTCCGGTTCGAGGACCCGGAGTTCCTCGACCGGCTCCGGCTGGCGCAGCAGTACGGCGGAGCCACGCCGGGCATCGTTGTCGCTACGGCGTTGTCGATGGTCAGGACCAGTCTGACCGCGATCGGCTTTCTCGGCTCGCTGGTGATCCTGTCGCCGTGGATCCCGGTCCTGGTGCTCGGCTCGGCCTTACCCGTGCTCGTCTGCGAGGTCGCCGTCGCCCGGCGCCGCGCGATGGTGCAGAACGGGCTCGGTCCGATCGAGCGGCGTGAGCTCTTCTACCGGGAGCTGCTCACCAACGTCCAGGCGGCCAAGGAGATCCGCCTGTTCGGCATCGGTGGATTCCTGCGGGACCGGATGTCGGCCGAGCGGCGCGAGGCGAACCGGCGGCAGTCGAGGCTGGACGTGCGTGAGTTGGTCCTGCAGACCGGCACCGGTCTGGCGACCGCAGTCCTGTCCGGCGCCGCGGTGCTCTGGGCTGTACTCGCAGCGCTGCACGGCACGATCAGTCTCGGCGACATCTCGTTGCTGCTTGCGTCGATCGCCGGGGTGCAGACCGCGATGCTCGGACTGATGCGGGATGTCGGCAACGCACACCAGCAACTCCTGTTGTTCGAGAACTTCCTCGTCGTCCTCGACAGCGGGCCGGATCTGCCCGTCGCCGTACCGCCGCGGCCGGTGCCGCCGCTGCGCGACCGGATCGAGTTCCGCGACGTCTGGTTCCGGTACGGCCCCGATCAGCCCTGGGTACTTGCGGGAGTCAGCTTCACCGTCGAGGCCGGGCGTACGGTCGGTCTGATCGGTCGCAACGGCGCCGGCAAGAGCACGCTGGTCAAGCTCCTCAGCCGGATGTACGACCCGGTCCGGGGATCGATCCTGTGGGACGGGGTCGACCTGCGAGAGCTCGACCCGGCCGGGTTGCGGGACCGGATCGGTGCGGTGTTCCAGGACTACATGAAGTACGACCTGACCGCTGCCGAGAACATCGCCCTGGGCGACATCAGCCGCCGCACGGACCGCGCGATGATCGAGTCGGCCTCGCGGAACGCCGGATCGCACGCCTTCGTCTCCCGGCTGCCGCGGTCCTACGACACCTTGCTGTCGAGGATCTTCTTCGAGGGTGAGCTCGGCCGCCGGACCGCGGGCGTGACGCTGTCCGGTGGCCAGTGGCAACGACTGGCCATCGCGCGGGCGTACGCCCGGGGCGAGCGTGATCTGGTGATCCTGGACGAGCCGAGCTCGGGACTCGACGCCGAAGCCGAAGCCGAGGTGCACCGTGGTTTGAGCGAGCACCGCGCCGGCCGCACCAGTCTGCTGATCTCGCACCGGCTGGGCTCGTTGCGGATCGCCGACGATCTCGTCGTACTGGACGAAGGACAGGTGGTCGAGCAGGGCACGCACGACAGCCTGGTCCGTCGCGGTGGACTCTATGCGGGCCTGTTCGCCTTGCAGGCCGAGGGATACCGAACCGCTCTGACGGAGGCGTCGTGACAGCAGCAGTGGTACTCACGGCGGCAGTCGTCGTGCTGGTGGTTGTCATCCACCGGGTGCGGAACCGGTGGCTGCGGGTGCGGGTCGTCGGCCTGAGCATGAGCCCGACCTTCCAGCCCGGTGACCGGGTGCTCGCCCGCCGGACCGATCTCAGCCGGATCAGCGCCGGAGACGTGGTGGTGATCGAAGGGCCGGTCGCGGACGCACAGCAGTTCGCGCACCGGGTCGCGCAGTGGATGTCCGACTACGTGGTGGTCGACCGGGACCTGCCGGCGATCACGCCGGACTCCGGCAAGACCCAGCGCATCATCAAGCGAGTCGCGGCCGTAGCCGGCGAGCCGTTGCCGTTCCCCGTACCGGGGTACGGCGAGGGGTCCGTCGTACCGGTGGACCAATTGGCGGTGCTGGGCGACAACCTGGACCAGAGCATCGACTCTCGCCACCATGGCTTCATTCCAGCCACCCACGTCCTCGGAGTGGTCCGCCCGAGCCAGTAGCCGGACGAGCTCTGACCGACCGGCGCGCTGTGGCCGACGGGCGGGGCGGTGCCAGTCGGGCCACAGCGCGCGGCGGGGCAGGGTCTAGGGCGGCAGGGTCCCCCGGTGCCGTTGGTCGCAGAGTGTGTTGGCTCGCTAACCGAACGCGATGGCATTCAATCAAGAGCGTCGAAGGGCGCACAACTGTTACGGCGGGGGACTGGCGGCCATGGCAGAACGTTGCCAAGCCGTGCTGGGCTCAGAGCCAGTGGTTGCGCTTGAACAGGCGGTAGAGGACCGTGCAGGCGGCCGCCATGATGCCGAGGATGACGAAGTACGCGTACTTCAGGTGCAACTCCGGCATGTTGTCGAAGTTCATCCCGTAGATGCCGGCGATCATCGTCGGCACCGCCAGGATCGCCACCCAACTCGAGATCCGGCGCATGTCCTCGTTCTCGGCCACCTGCACCTGCGCCAGCCCGGCCTGCAGGATCGAGCTGAGCAACTCGTCGAACGAGATCACCTGCTCCTTCACCCGCTGCAGGTGGTCGTCGACGTCGCGGAAGTAGTTCCTGGTCTCGTCGGTGATGACCGGATGCCGCAGCGTCGACAGTGCTCGCATCGGCCCGGTCAGCGGCGCCACTGCCCGCTTCAGCTCCAGCACCTCCCGCTTGAGCTGGTAGACCCGGTCGATGTTCCGCCAGCCGCGTGGAGTGAACATCTCGCTCTCGATCAGGTCGATGTCCGCCTGTACGGCGTCTGCGACCTCCAGGTACCCATCCACCACATGGTCCGAGATCGCGTGCAGCACAACACCCGGACCGGCGGCCAGTCGCTCCGGCTCATGCTCCAACCGTTGCCGCAGGCCGGTCAGCTCGCTGTGCTCACCATGCCGGACCGTGACCACGAAGCTGATTCCGCAGAACACCATGACCTCACCCGACTCCACCACCTCACTGGTGGCCGTCAGATCCCCGTGCGGCACGTACCTGACCGTCTTCAGTACGGCGAACAACGTGTCGTCGTACCGCTCGAGCTTGGGGCGTTGGTGCGCCTCGGCAGCGTCCTCCAGGGCCAGCCGATGCAGGCCGAACTCCTCGCCGACGACGGCCAGTTGCCGCTCGCTCGGCTGGAAGAGGCCGATCCAGACGAACCCCTGACCCCGCCGGGCCCGCTCCAGTGCCTCGGTGTAGGAGTTGATGTGCGTGTCCCGGTGGCCGTCGCGGTAGAACGCCCAGTCGACCAGAGCGCCGTCCAGCTTGCCGCTGGCGACCAGGTCGCCGGGCGGCGGGAGTCCCGGCGTACGGCGGGCGAAGGCACGTCCCAAACGGCGTGTCGCGTCTCTGTCCCACCTCGGCCAGGTCATCAACGGCGAAGCGAGCGGTCGACTACCTGTCGGACGAGAAGTTCCCGGTCGAGCACACGACCATCGTCGGCAACAATCTGCGTCAGGTGGAGAAGATCACCGGCCGGCTGACCTGGGGCCGGGCACTCACCGCCGGCCTGGCCACCGGCGCCTGGTTCGGCCTGTTCGTCGGCCTGCTGCTGGGTCTGTTCACCACCGGCAACTGGCTGGCCGCGGTGCTCACCGGTGTCGTGATGGGCGCGTTCTTCGGCCTGGTGTTCGGCGGCCTCAGCTATTCCCAGTCTGCCGGCCGCCGCGATTTCACCTCCCGCACCGCCGTGGTGGCAACGACGTACGACGTCCTGTGTGACTTCAAGTTCGCCGAAGAGGCCCGCAACCACCTGGCCAAGCTGGCCCTCAAGGGCGAGGTCCACCCGGTCCTGCCCGAGCAGCCGGTGCAGCGGCAGGCGCCCGTGCAGCAGCCCCGCGACTGACTCGTCGTACCCCGGCTGTTGTCCCCCGGGTGACGAAGGTCTCGCGGGGCTGAGAGGTAGGCCACGCGCGGGCTACTCCCCGGATGCAGCCGGAACCGGCAGCATGGGCCCCGGGGACGGGGTGCCACCGGAGAAGGAGCCGAGATGCAGTTCGGGCGTAGCTACGAGGAGTTCGAGGTCGGGGCGGTTTACAAGCACTGGCCGGGCAAGACGGTGACCGAGTACGACGACCACCTGTTCTGCCTGCTCACGATGAACCACCACCCGCTGCACCTGGACGCGAACTACGCGGTGGAGACCACCCAGTTCGGCAAGAACGTTGTGGTGGGCAACTACATCTACTCGATCCTGCTCGGCATGTCGGTGCCGGACGTCAGCGGCAAGGCGATCGCGAACCTCGAGATCGAGTCGCTCCGGCACGTCGCGCCGACCTTCCACGGCGACACCATCTACGGCGAGACCGTCGTACTGGACAAGTGGGAGTCGAAGTCGAAGGACGACCGCGGCGTGGTGTACGTCGAGACCAAGGGCTACAAGCAGGACGGCACTGTTGTCTGCCTGTTCCGCCGCAAGGTGATGGTGCCGAAGAACAGCTACCTCGAGTCCCGCGGCGGCGAACAACCCGGCCGCCCTGTTCCGGTCGAGCGCGACTGACCTCCGCCCACCACACCCCTCCACCTCTGGTGGGTTCACCCACCAGAGGGTGGGTTCGCACCCCGGAATCTCGGTGCAGAACCCACAACCGGGTGGGTAAACCCACCAAAGGTGGGCAAACAGACGAGCGGCCTGCCCGGGGGAGGGGTTAACCCGGGACAGGTCGCTCGCCAACCGCGGACCGGTTGTCTAGAGGAAGAGCTCGATCACCGGGACGAGGACATCCGGCTTCTGGGTCGGGAGGTCGAGGGTGAGGGTGTCCGCGGAGACACCGCCCATGGTCGTGTTCTGGGCCTGCTGGTGTGGGTCGTTGACGATGCGCTTGATCTCGGAGGCGTCGTTCAGGAGCTGGGCGTACTTCACCTTGCCGGCCAGGCCGGGCAGGTGGATGTGGCCCATCGGCCAGGAGAACAGGTGCAAGTACAACCGGTTGTCCTTCTGGGTGAAGCGGCAGTCGATCGGGGCGGCGTACTCGGACGGCCGGGCGCCACGGATCGAGCGCTCGTGCAGCCGCATCCACTCGCCGATCGACGAGAGCGTGGCCAGCGCGCGCGGGTCGAACTCACCCCGCCCGGTCGGGCCGACGTTGAGCAGCAGGTTGCCGTCCTTGGAGACCGAGTCGACCAGCATCTTCACCAGCAGCTCCGGTGACTTCCAGTCCAGGTTGTCCCGGTCGTAGCCCCAGCTGCCGTTCAGCGTCTGGCAGGCCTCCCACACCACCAGCTGCCCGTTCCGCATCATCGGCCCGTCCGGCTGGTACTGCTCCGGCGTGACGAAGTCGCCCGGGATGTCCAGCCGGTCGTTGATCAGGATGTCCGGCTGCAGTTCCCGGCACATCGCCATCAGTTCCACGGAACGCCACTCGTCCCTGCCCTTGCCGTTGCCCGGCCCCGGCAAACCGTCGTCGCGGTTGCGGTTCGGGTAGGAGAAGTCGAACCACATGATGTCGATCGGACCGTAGTTGGTCAGCAGTTCGCGCGTCTGCGCGTGCAGGTAGTCGGCGTACACCTGGACGTCGCGTCCGGCCGCCTTGGCCTGCGCCTCCTCGTCGTACCGCTGCGGGTGCACGACGTCGATCGGGAACTCCGGGTGGTGCCAGTCGATCAGCGAGTGGTAGAAGCCGACGCCGAGCCCCTCGGCACGGCACGCCTCGACGAACTGGCCGACCAGGTCCTTGCCCTTGCCCCAGGCCGTGTGAGCGACCGTGTAGTCCGACACCTCGGAGTCCCACAGGCAAAAGCCCTCGTGGTGCTTCGTCGTCAGTACGGCGTACCGCATGCCGGCCTCGCGAGCGGCACGGGCCCACTTCCGCGGGTCGTAGAGGTCGGGCTCGAAGTGGTCGAAGTACGGCTGGTAGTCCTCGTCGGTCAGCCGCTCGCGGTTCTTCACCCACTCGTGCCGGGCCGGCAGCGAGTAGAGGCCCCAGTGCACGAACAGGCCGAACCGCCAGTCGCGGAACTTCTCGACGGAGGACGCGGGAGGCGCGTCGGTCATTTCAGCACTCCTTGAAGTAGAGGTACGACGGGAAGTGGAAGTACGCGGGTCATCGGCCGCCCAGCCCCGTGACGAGGAGGCCGCGGACAAGGTGTTTCTGCAGGAGGACGACGAGTAGGACGGTGGGCAGCATCGCCAGCATGGACGCCGCCATCATCAGGTTCCACTGGGTGCCCTGCTGGCCGACGAACTGCGCCAGTCCGAGCGGCACGGTGCCCTTGTCCTCGACGCTGTTGATGATGATCAGCGGCCACAGGAAGCTGCCCCAGAAGCTGATGAAGGTGAAGACGGTCAGTACGGCGATCGCCGGCCGGGCCAGCGGCAGCATGATCCGCAGGAACGAGCCGAACGGCCCGCACCCGTCGACCCGGGCCGCTTCCTCCAGTTCGGCCGGGACGGTGAGGAAGAACTGCCGCAGCAGGAAAGTGCCGAACGCCTGCGGCACCATCAACGTGCCCAGGAACAGCACGAACAGTTGCTCACGGCCCCTGAATCGCAGCCGGGCGAACGCGTACGCCGACATGCTCGAGGCAACGACCACGACCAGGGTCCCGGCGATCGCGACGAACAGGCTGTTCAGGAAGTAGCGGTCGAACGGCGCGAACGTGAACGCGTCGGCGTAGTTCTGCCAGCGGATCTTTGAGCCGAAGAGGTGCGGGGTCGGCGTGAACACCTCGTCCGCGGGCTTCAGCGACGTAGAAACGGCGTACGCCAAAGGACCGAGGAAGACGATGGCGACGATGACCAGCAGGGTGTGCGAGACGCCGCTGCGGACCTTGCGGGCCACGCTGTTGGTGTCAGACGTCATAATGCACCCACCGCTTCTGGCCGATGAACTGGATCGCGGTGATGCCCATGATGATCACGAACAGCACCCAGCCCGCGGCCGACGCCAGCCCCATGGTGAGGAACTGCCAGCCCTGGTTGTAGACGTACATGACGATCGTCTGGGTGGACACGCCCGGACCGCCCTGCGTCAGGATGAACGGCTGCGCGAACACCTGGAACGAGGTGATCAGCGTCATCGTGGTGGCGAAGAAGATCGACGGCGTGATCATCGGCCAGGTGACGTACCGGAACCGCTGGAGTGGTCCGGCGCCATCGATCTGCGCCGACTCCAGCTGCGACTGCGGCACCATCAACGTGCCCAGGAACAGCACGAACAGTTGCTCACGGCCCCTGAATCGCAGCCGGGCGAACGCGTACGCCGACATGCTCGAGGCAACGACCACGACCAGGGTCCCGGCGATCGCGACGAACAGGCTG
>WNGE01008922.1_pt1 | contig 14287 bp, 10 predicted proteins | sample 5400651 | NCBI WGS metagenome assembly WNGE01 (sample SAMN13153370, study PRJNA577476) | soil metagenome | isolation source: 60 cm soil or saprolite under grassland replicate 2 | place: USA:California | collected 2016-06-15 | reverse complement strand
CAACACGTAGATATGCTCGAGGAGCGCCGACAGCCTGACGGCTCCGCTGATTTCCACCGTATGCAGTCGCGACTCGCCCCACTCCGGGAATTGCGAATCGATCAGGTAAGGCGTCGCCTTCACCTCGTAGCCGAGGGGCTCGAAAAGCCGTTTGACCACGACGTCTCCACCAGGGCACGCGATCATTGAAATGCGAGCGGTGAGAGGCATGGCCGCTGCCGCAGCCTCGGGACGATCCTTGCTGGCGCCACTCATGGCAGAGCCAAACACCTTCAACAGGGCGGTGCTCAGGAACGACGACGCGACGTACGGCCTATCGTTGACGTACTGCCGGAGGCTCCGACGACTGGAACCGCGCGCCAGCCCGACCGTATCGAGCTCGAGAAGGAGAGCGGCGGTGCAACGGGCCTCGCTGGCCTCTGGGTAGAACACGTGGGCGCGACCGCCGCTGAATTCGAAGGTCTGAGCACGCGATGGATTCTTTCGGAGCAGGAAGCCCAGATCCGTCGCCGGCTTATAGGTGGTGGTGATGGTCAGAAGCACTCAGCTACTCCTACCCGGTCCCGCCGGGCAGAATGCTGGCGAGAGCGGGAATCCTCCTAGGGGGCCTGGTGGGCGGCCGGGCGTGCTGCGACACGTTGGCCAGTGAATTCGGTGGATCGCGCTCCGGAGACCATCAACTTGGTGCCTATCCTAGTCGGCCGAACGAGAGTGCGGGGCGGGGCACTGATCCGTGGCCGACGAGGTCGCGGTGCCGGTCGTGGAGCTCAGGGCCGCGGTGTGCCGGGGATCTGGCGAGTCGCGTCGACGACAATCGCCGAGGACTGGGCGATGGTCATCCATGAGCGCGGTCGAGAGTCCAAGATGTGAAGTCCCCATTGGTCGCCACCCGGCGCTGACAGGCACTTCGCCCAGACCCTCAGATGATCAGGGGGAGCTTGCTCAGCCGAAGCTACTGGGCTTCATCGTCCTCGGCCCACCGAAAGGAACTCGAACTGGTTACCTACGGCGGCGGCTACAACTCGATGAGATCGCCATCGACCATCTTGGGGTAGTTCGCATTCTGTAAGTCTGGGTGCACCACCTTGTGAACTCGGGGTGTCCGCTGGGGCTTTACAGCAAGAAGCCCCGTACATCGACCGTACATCAGCTAGCCGGAATCCAGACTGCGGCGGCCCGACGGCCACACATCCCAATTGCTTGAGAATCGCCACTCCTTGGCGAGGTCGGATTGACCAATTCGGGCTTCGCCAGGGTCAAGCACCGGACCAAGGTCACCATGGGGCTCGGCTCCAAGGTTTCAGCATCCGGCTCCAACCGCTCCGGCAGCGAGGCCACGGCACCCGGCCCGGGCTTCCGGCCAGCCATCGAGTCCAGCATGCGACGGGCTTGGGCCTCAAAATAACCGTGCTAAGCTTGCTTGCAACTGTGGCACAGCAAGGTAGGAAACAGCACGTGACATTGCGCCTGCCGGCGCAACTGAAGGGCTCCCTGGCTAGGCAGGCAGCCCGTGAGGGAGCGACCCAGACCGCCCTCGCCGAGCGCTACCTCGAGGAAGCAATCAGGGCCGCTGACCACCCTGGGGTCGTATTCCGCGATGGCCCGGCGGGTCGGCGCGCCGCAGTGGCGGGCGGACCAGACGTCTGGGAGATCGTCGGGTCCTTCCTGGCCGAAGGCAGCGATGCCAGCGCCGACGTCGCTGTCGGCTACTACGCGGAGTATCCAGAAGAGGTGAATGCCTGGCTGGAGCGTAACCAGGCGCTAGCCGACGAGGCCGAGGCCCGCTTCCGCCGCCGCGGCGCCTAAGCCGCGATTGAAGCTGCTCCTCGACGAGCACTTCTCGCCCGTGATCGCCCAGGAGCTGAGGAAATGGAGGCACGACGTCATTGCAGCCGCGACAAAGCCCGAGCTCAGACATAGGGACGACGCTGAGGTGCTGACCTGGTCGGCCGGGCAGCGGCGCGCGGTGGTCACGGAGGACGCTGCCGACTACCTTGCTTTGCATCGTCTGTGGGTCTCACGCGGCGAGCACCACTTCGGAGTCGTCCTCACGAGCGCGCGCCGATTTCCTCGCAGCCGCCGTGGGATTGGCAGGCTCGTTCGAGAGCTAGATGCCCTCCTGCACGATGGGGCGGACGACGAGGCACTCCGAGCCGACGTTAGGTGGCTTTGACGGGTCCTCGCCGGGCGCCGGCCGCTCGGCTTGCTCACTACAGTTCTTACTACAGTTTTCCGCAGCCGCCGGAGTCGGCGCCGACGCTGGATCGACACCGAATGGTCGATGGGCCTGCGCGAAGTGAGCGGCTGATCGCACAGGAGCGCCGGCTCCCTGAACACACTATTCAAATCGCTATCTCCTGGGGCCGGTCTAGGGCCGGCCGCCGGCCACCGTGCAGCAACGCAGCCTGCGCCCTGGGCGCGATATGCATAGGCACCTCAAGGCCAGTTCTCGGGCTAGCCTCGTCGCCCGCAGCGAGGGCATCCGCTGGTCATTTCGGATGTATGCCAGTCGGTACTTTCTGGGCGAGTTCGCGTCATCCCCCGCTGCGGTGGGTGTATCGTCGTGGTCGCTCTGACATCAGCGTCGCCCATGCGGGTCTTCAGGACGTGTCACCTGTGCGAGGCGATGTGCGGGTTGACGCTCACGGTCGACCGCGACCGCGTGACCGACATCCGAGCGGACGCGGACGATGTGCTCTCGCGCGGGCACATCTGCCCTAAGGCGCTGGCGCTGCGCGAGATCCACGAGGACCCGGATCGGCTGCGGCATCCGGTGCGACGGACGGGCTCTGGATGGGAGCAGGTGACCTGGGGCGAGGCGCTCGACGAAGCCGCGCAACGGATCCACGACCTGCAGCAGCGCCATGGGCGACACGCCGTCGGTATGTACACCGGCAACGCCGCCCTGCACGACCACGGCGCGACGCTCGGCGGCACGCTCTTCGGCGCGCTGCTCGGGACGAGGAACCGCTTCGACGCCAACTCGCAGGACGCGAACCCGAAGCTGTTCGCGTCGCTGCGCATGTTCGGGGAGCTCACCAGCCTCACCGTACCCGACGTCGACCGAACCGACTTCTTCCTGATCCTCGGCGCGAACCCGGCGGCGTCCAACGGGAGCCTGATGTCGCTCGGCGACGTGCGCGGCCGGATCCGCGGCATCCGCCAGCGCGGCGGGCGGATCGTGCTCGTCGATCCCCGCCGGAGCGAGACGGCCGCGTGGGCCGACGAGCACCACGCGATCCGGCCGGGTGGCGACGCCGCCCTGCTCGCAGCGATGCTCCACGTGGTTTTCGCGGAGGGGCTCGTCGACGAACGGCGCGCGAACCAGATGGCCATAGGGATCTCGACGCTCGGCGCGGCGGTGCGGCGTTTCTCCCCCGAGCGGGTCGCCGGCGCGATCGGGCTCGACGCGGCGGTCGTGCGCGATCTCGCGCGCAAGTTCGCGAACGCGCGGACGGCGGTCGCCTACGGCCGGATCGGCCTCTGCCAGAGCCTGTTCGGTCCGGTCGCGACCTGGCTCGCCGAGGCGCTGAACGTGGTCACGGGCAACTTCGATCGGCCGGGCGGCTCGATGTTCGCGAGGCCCGCCGTCGACCTCACACGCGTGGCGCACATGATCGGCGTCCAAGGCGCCGGTCGCTTCCGCTCGCGGCAGCGCAAGCTCCCAGAGGTCGGGGGCATGCTGCCGGCCGCGACGATGGCGGAGGAGATGGAGACCGCCGGGGCCGGACAGATCCGCGGGCTCGTGACGTTGGCAGGCAACCCGGTGCTGAGCGTGCCGAGCGGCGAGCGTCTGGCGAGGGCGCTCGCGGGGCTCGACTTCATGGTCTCGGTTGACATCTACGTGAACGAGACCACGCGTCACGCGCACCTGATCCTGCCGCCGGCGTCCGCGCTCGAGCGCAGCCATTTCGACGTCGTCTTCGGCGCGCTCGCCGTCCGCAACACGGTCAAGTGGTCTCCGCCGGTAGTCGCGCCCACGATGGACGCGCCACAGGACTGGGACATCCTCTGGAGCCTCGCGTCTTGCATCGTCGAACAGCGGGCCGGCGGCGGGCCCGTCGGGCGCGTCGCGCGCCGCGCGATGGAGGTCGCGAAGCCGTCCCCCGACCGTGTGCTCGATCTCCTGCTGCGCACGGGTCCGTATCGCCTGTCGCTGAAGCGGCTGCGCGAGGCCGAGCACGGTATCGACCTCGGGCCGCTGGTCCCGATGCGCCACGACCGCGTCCGCCACCATGGCGGCAGGGTGGACCTCGCGCCGGGCGACCTGGTCGCGGACCTGGCGCGCGTCGACGCGTGGATCGACGAGCGGCGCGACGCGGGTCTCGTCCTGATCGGGCGCCGCCACTTGCGGTCGAACAACTCGTGGATGCACAACGCGCCGTCGCTCGTGAAGGGCCCGGATCGTTCGTCGCTCATGATGAACCCGGAGGACGCGAGCGCACGCGGCCTGAAGACCGGCGATCCCGTCCGCGTCGGGAGCCGGGCCGGCGCCGTCGAGGTGCGACTCGAGGTCACGCCCGACGTGAGGCCCGGCGTCGTCTCCCTCCCGCACGGCTTCGGTCACGCCGCAGCCAGGGATACGCTGCGGGTCGCGGGCGCCATCGCCGGCGCGAACATGAACGCCGTCACGGACGACGCGCTCGTCGAGCCGCTCACCGGCACGGCCGTCCTGTCGGGCGTCCCCGTATCCGTATCGCCCGCGTCGGCGACATGACCCCGCAGCCGAGGTGGGAGCTCCCTCGGTGAAGTGAGACGACGAGTCAAGGTGATCGGGCGCTTCCCTGGCAACGGCGACGCGGGCGGCGCCGACCATGGCGTTCTCAACAAGCACGTAGATGCCCCGGCCTCGTGGTCGACCAACCCAGCCTGTGCGGGGGCGTCCTTCCACTCGGTCGGGTTGGGCAAGCGATCGACATCCACGGTCTGGACGGCCGATCGCTCGTCAGACGCCAAACCCGATCAAGGCTGCCCGGGTGCAGGTGGCGGCCTCAGACGATTAGACGGGGAGCTGGTTGGCTTGGGCTTGGCGGTCTATGACCGTGCCTTGGCTCCGGTCGCGGCCTTGCTTACGCGAAAGTTGCCCGCGCTCGGGAAAAAGAAGCTCTCATGCCCGTCTGACCAGTGGATCCGATAGTGGACCGCGGGTCCCGGCGAGAGAACCTCGAGCACCTCGCCTTCCCGCACCGCCTGGCCCACTCGCGCCGACTCCACCTCGATACGATCGCCGACCTTCGCCTCCATTTTCACGACCTCCTCATCCGACAGCTTAGATCGACGGACGCCGCGGCCGGTACTTAGCCCGGATCCACCGATCCACGCCGGCGCCTTGGCGCCCAGGCACACCATCTCGCGGCCCGACTTCTGCGCTCCTCGTTCGCGCAGCTACGGCTGCGCTCACTCCGGTGCTCGGCATCGAACCACGATCTGGCGCACCTGGACACCAATTCGCTCGTCGCGAATCGGTGAATCCGGGCTTGGCGGGGGTCCCCCCAAGGTCAAGCTGGACGGCCTGCCGACATCTCGCGATCATTTCTGGATTCGGAGACCTACATCTCGGTGCGCAGATACAGATAGATCGAGCCCGCGGCGAGCGCGGCCAGGACGTGCCAGGCGGCGTGACCCTGGAGCAGGCTGTCCGGGTCACAGAGAGGCCGCCCCGTCTGTGACAGCTGCTGGATCGCCAGCGCGACGCCGAAGATCACGAGCCCCACAATCAACCCTGTGAAATTGCGATGCACGCCGCCAACCGAAAGCGCGACCAGCACCGAGGTCAGCACGAGCACCGCGATCAAGCCCGCGAAAACCCATTTGCCCCAGCCTCTCCGTACGTTCACCCACAGGAATACGCCAAGGCCGGCGTTGACAGCTATCCAGAGCGCCAGAAAGATCACCTCGCCGGCGTGCACCATCCGCGCCAGGTCGTAGAGCGCGACCCAGCTGATGAAGAGGTTCATCGAAACGTTGTCGATCCAGCCCCCCCAGTCCTTCAGCGAAGCGTGGAAAAACATGCTGCCGGGACCCAGGAAGACGATCACGAGGCCGAGCCCCACCGAAAACAGCGATTGCTCTTGCATCGGGCCGCTGCCGCTTCCGAAGGTCAACCAGGCGAGAATGACCAGCCCGACCAGGATGAAGCCGACGTTGGACCAGGTGTTGACCGGTTGTAGGACCATTCGGTCGGTCCGCGGCCGCTCGCAGTAGCAGGTGTCCGGCGTGCTGTCGAGGCAGTCGTCGTTGTCGCCCGGCCAGCCCCGCGCCCCGAGAACGAAGAAGACGACCAGGCATCCGACCACCTCGATGACGCCCAGGAGCAGGGGCACTCTTGGAGCCTAATCGACCCGACGAGCTTGTCAAGCACACTTGACAAGTTCGCGATGCCGCTTGATGGCCGGCGCCCGCCGCGCTCAAGTGGCCGACATAGGTGAACGTTCGCGGGGGATCTTCACAGCGCAGGATCTTTCATGTGAAATGGGGCCGTGAACATGAAGGACGCAGGCCTGGCGGACGAGCGCTGGAAGAGGTATTTCGACCCCGACGAGATCGGTGAGATCCTCGACAACACGACCACGACGATGATCATCTCGGGCGAGTACCCGGTCCACGTTCGCCTCTGGTCCCAACCGCACGCCGCCCCGACGGTGCTGATCGGCAGCTCGCTACTGGGTTATGGGCTCGAGCAGGCGCGGTGGCAGCTGCCCTTTTTTCGCGCCGGCTTCAACGTTCTGCAGTTCGACTTCCCGGGCATCGGCCAGAGCGGCGGTCCGCGCGGCGGCTGCACGGTCACCGACTGGGTGCAAGCTTGGGACGACGCGACCTCGTTTGCGGACCGGCACTTCGGAAGCCCGCTGTTTGGCATGGGGGTGGCAGAAGACGGGCTCACGTGCTACTACGCCAACGCCAACAAACCCGCCATGCAGGCCATGTCGGTGCATGTCCTTTATGAGCACGGTGACGCCGATGCCCAGAGATACCAGGGCCCGCCGCCGCTGGTCCGTCTCGCGGCATTCGGGCTCAGGGTCGGGCAGGGCCTGCGACCCTCGTCCACCATACCGCTCGAGAGGGTGATGCGCTACCGCGACGTATTCGAGGAACCGGGCGATGAAGAAGCTGCCAAGGCCCTCGCCGAGGACCCGTTAGCGCTCAAGGCCTTTCAGCTCCGAATGGCGTCCTCGATGGTGGCCAGGCACAAGCCTCGGGTGACCTTCGAAGATTGCCGCACCCCGGTGCAGGTGATCGCCTCGGAGAAGAACAAGCTCTTTCCCTATCGGATGGTCAAGCGCTCCTACGATCGGCTGGGCGGGCCGAAGGAGATGGTCACCCTGGCCGGTAAAGGCATGTGGGGGCTCAGCCGCGAGTTCAACGAAGCCTACTGCGCCCACGTCATCCGCTGGTTCAAAGCCAACGGCGCGGGGCTCAGGGGCGAAGGGGGCGGCGACGGATGACCGCTGGCGTCATGCCGGCGCGAGTCGGATCCCACCGTGCTGGGCGAACCAGTCCATCACGTGACTCGCATATCGGTCGTGAAAGCGGCGGCTGTACTCCCATTGACCGGCGCCATCGAGACGGACCAGCTGCTTCTCGCAGCCGAGCCTCTCGAAGTTGGCGCTGACCATCTCCAATGGCCAGATGCGGTTGAACTCAGAGGCGATCACCTGGACTGGCGTCTTGCAATCCTCGTAGCGGACGGGGGCGGGGTGCTTACGCATCAGCATGTCCGCCATGCGTAGGGTCGCGCGGTTGAGGGCGAGCGGATCGCCGCCAAGCAGCCGCACCACCGCCCCCTCGTCCGGCCCTCCAAATATTCGATCGAGCGGCACCAGCATCCCGGCGTCTACCGTGGTGGACGGCCTGACCAGGGCTCCGACGCGGAGGGCGAGCGCTATCACGCGGATCCACCAGTCCGGCCCCAGCCAGCGCATCCCGTCGTAGTCACCCTGTTCAAGGAGGGCATGGACGGAAATTGCACCGACATGCGGATTGTTGGCGCTTGCGTAGTAGCACGTGATGCCGTCCTCTGCCACGCCAAGTGTGAAGATGGGAGAGCCGAAGCGTTCGTGCGTGAACGCGAGCGCTGCCTGCCACGCGTCCGCGAACTCCGGAATCGTGCAGCCGCCACGGGGCCCGCCGCTCTGGCCAAGTCCCGGAAGGTCCCAATGGACGACGTTGTACCCGGTGCGGAAGAAGGGAAGGGCGAGACCGGCCAAGGCCAGCGCATAGACGAAGATGCCGTGCGCCATGCAGATCGTCGGCGCCTCGGATGACTGTTCGTAGACGAGGACGTGGATCGGGTAGCGGCCGGAGACGATCGTCGTCGGCCGAGCGTGCGCCATGATCTCTTGCACCTCGGCCGGTGCGTAATAACGGTGCCAGTAGGGATCCGCCAGCCCGCCGTCGGTCGGCCAAGTGCCTCCAAGATGCCGCGAGGGGGACGTCACCGGCTTGGGATCGCAAGCTCCGATCGCATCGGGGCCGCCTCGAATGTGGTCAGCCGGTGACGGTGGCGCTCTCGCGCTTCTTGCGGCTGCGCCGAAACTCGTTGTTCAGCTGGTAGAGGCCGCCGAGTCGGGCCAGACCCACCCGCAGGCGGGTCGTCGGCGGTCGCATGAGGTCGTTGACGTCGACGATGATCCGCTTGCGCACCGGGCGCCCGGCGAGGATGTCGACCACGGCGCGCAGCGCGAGGACGCCGAAGAGGTGCGATGTATAGACGATCTGCGGAAAGCCGGAGCGCTCGCCTCGAAGTTGGCGCCGCAGCTCGGGGATGATCTCATATGGAATGGCGCTGATCGGCACCACACGCGACAGGAACTCCATCGGCTCCATCTTCGCCACCTTGTCGGCTGAGACCTTGCCGTGGAAGACGCGGACCGAGGACTGCCGGTAGTCGTAGATGATCAGCATCTGGAGTCCGGCAACGTCGTAGCCGGCGACCACGGGCTTGCCCTGGCGCTTGGCCTGCTCGTGGAGCTGGAACTTCGCCATCAGCGGCGGCCGCGTGGTGACGTCAACGGCGTCCAGGATCACGTCCGCCCGCTTCACCACCTCGGCGACGTTGTCGGCGGTGACGCCATGAGGGTGCACGACCAGCTCCGCGTAGGGGTTGATCTCCAGCATCCGCTCCTTGAACACCTCGGCCTTGTTACGGCCGATGTCCTGGATCCGCACCGCCTGGCGGTTCATGTTGTGCAGGTCGTAGCCGTCTGGCTCGGCCAGCATCAGGTGCTCGGCTCCCATCCGCACCAGTGGTTCGATCACCGCACCCCCGACTGAGCCACAGCCGGCGACCAGGATCCAGGCCCGCCGCAGCTGGCCCTGCTCTTGGTCCGGGACCAGCCCGCGGTTGCGGGTCGTCATCTCCGAGTAGTACTCGTCGTGCGCCGGCACCTTGAAGGTCGCCGCCGGGGCGTCAGGCATGCGCCGCCTCCCGGTGCATCTCCTCCACCTTCTCGATGATCGCCGGTCGCCGTGGCTTCAGCGTCGGGGTCAGCGGAAAGGCCGTCTCGGGCCAGACGGTCTGACCGCGGATGTGCTGGTGCGGCGCCAGGTGCTCGTTGGCGGCGTGGACGATGTCGGGCGCCGCCTCGGGCTCGTCGGTGAGGAGGATGGCATGGACCTCCACCTCCGGGCCCTCCCCCAGGCCGATGACCACGGCGTCCTTGACGCGGGCGTCAGTCTTGAGCACGGCCTCCACGTCCTCGGGGTGGACCTTCATGCCGTTGGCGAGGACGATCATGCTCTTCTTGCGACCGCGCAGCCTCAGCTGTCCGTCATCGTCGAGCCTGCCGATGTCACCGGTCCGGTACCAGCCTTCGACGAACGCGTCGCGGGTGGCCTCGTCGCTCCGCCAGTAACCGGAGGTGACGTTGTCGCCGCGGATCAGGATCTCGCCGTCCTCGGCGATCCGGATGTCCATGCCGGGCAGCGCGCGGCCCACCGAGTCGAATCCGCGGCGCTTCACCGAATGGGCCGCGACCACCGGGGATGCCTCCGTCATGCCGTAGCCGGCCACCACCTTGACGCCCACCGTCTCCCACCAGCGGCAGACCTCGGGGTCGGGTGCGGCGCCTCCGACCACCATGAAGTCGAGGGAGCCCCCGAACTTCTCGTGGACCTGGCGGAGGAGGACCCGGCGCGCACCCATCGGGAGCATGCCGGCGGCCGAGAGCAGCATCTTGAACTGCGACTCCTTGCCCTGCCGGCGCACCTCGCGCTCGATGCCCTCGCGGAAGAGGTCGAGCACCTGCGGCACGCACGACATGTTGGTCACCCTGCTGCTGGCCATGGCGGCGAAGATGACGTCCGGGCGCAGGCTCGCCACGTAGGTGACCGAGCCGCCGCCCGAGAGCGGGGTGAAGAGGCCGGTCGTCTGCTCGAACATGTGGCTCAGCGGCAGCAGCGAGAGCACCCGGTGGTCGGGCGTCGGCACCACCAGGTTGTAGAGCATGCGGACGTTGACCACGATGTTCTTGTGGGTGAGGACCACCCCTTTCGGGTGACCGGTGGTGCCCGACGTGAACACCAGCTCGGCGACGTCCTCGGGCTCGACCGGGGCGTCGGCGGGCAGCGGCGCGACGTCCGCTATGCGGTCACGCAGCTCCTCGAGGACGGTATGCGGCGCGTGCTTGCGTTCGAGCGCCTCGGCCTGGGCGTGGCCCAGGAACATGTGGCGGGGCTCGGTCTGGCCTGCGATCGAGTCCAGCAGGTCCTCGAGGCTGCGCACGTCCAGGGGGACGGCCACCGCCCCCAGCATCTGGCAGCCGAAGAACGCGGCCACCCACTCGGGGCGGTTGGGGCCCCAGAAGATGACGCGATCGCCCTTGGCGACGCCCTGCTCGCTCAGGTAGCCGGCGGTCTTGCGCGACGCCGCCAGCAATTCGGAGTAGGTCCAGGCCCATGGCTCGTCGTCATGAAGCGCGACTGCCCGAAGCTGGGGCCACTTGGTGGCCGACGCTTCGAGCAGTTCGACAAGGGTCCGCACCGGATTCTCGCGCCGGTCCGCCGTCGACTAGGTGGTCGTGGTGGTGGTCGTGGTCGTGGTGGTGGTCGTGGTCAACCAGGTCGTCAGCGTGGTCCAGGTCGCATCGGTCGTGTACCCACTGACCTCAACGCCCTGGGCCTGCGCGATGATCGTGTCCAGCATCTCCTTCTGAGGTGCGGACAAGCTCTCCCGGAAGTTCTTCAACTTCCCCACGAAATCCTGAGTGTCCTGACTAGCTTCCCCCAATGCCCCATCCTCCCTGGAGTCCGAAACTGACAGCGTCTGGCCACTATGCCACACCTTGGGCCGTCTCGCACGGCGACCTTTTGCCGCCTGGCCTCGCGCCGGGCCCTTCCCCACCACCGGGACCGCCTCCGGCGCCACCGGCCGCAGCCAGGGCAGGGCGGCGCCCAGGCGCGGCAGGGCGGCCTCGGCGGCCGCCTCGCCGCCTTCGATGAACTGCCGGCCGACGGCGAAGTTGCGTAGCGCGAAGCCGCTCAGGTTCTCGACCGGGGGCTCGATCAGGATGGTCGCCTTGGCGGCGCTGTCAAAGACGATCTTGCTCTGCATCATCTCGCTCGCCCGCATCAGGACCTGGAGCAGCGAGCTGGGACCGGGTTCGGCGTAGTCCGAGCTGGTGGCCAGCTTGACCGCCACCACCACGTCGGCTCCCATCTCCGCGACCACGCTGGTCGGGACCGGGTTGAGGACCCCGCCATCGACCAGCAGGTGGGGGCCGATCCGCATCGGCGGGTAGACACCGGGGATCGACATGCTGCCGACCAGCGCCGGCCACAGAAGGCCGCTGCGGAAGGCGACCTCGCGCCCGCTCAGGATGTCGGCGGCGACGCATGCAAACGGGATCGGCAGGTCCTCGATCAGCCGGTCCTGGGCGATGGACCGGGCGCCTTCCTGCAAGCCGCGGTTGGAGAGGATCGACCGCCGTGGAATGGTGAAGCGGAACAGCGACCGCCCCACCCGATCCAGGATCTCGGGGATGTACTCCGGGGAGCGAAAGGCGGAGTACACCGCCCCCGCCGCGGCGCCCACGCTGGTCCCGGCGATGTAGTCGACCGGCAGGCCGGCCCGGTGCAGAGCGCGCAGCACCCCGGCGTGGGCGTATCCCCAGATGCTGCCGGCGCCGAGGGCGAGGCCGACCTTGAGCTGGGCCAGGTCCCGGGCGGCCCACGCCAGCATGCGCCCGGCCGGGCTGCTCGGGCTCAGGACTCCCGCCGCGAGCTCGGCGCGATCGGCGTCCGAGGGCTCGGGGACGTGCAGCACGCCCGAGCGGTCGGGCCGTCCCAGGCCGCTCAGGCCGGACCAGCCCCGGATGGNGCCTGCCGGCCCGTCGTCGAGCCGGCTGCCGTGGCGTCCGACCACCAGGATCCGGCGCGCGTCGAGTCCTTCCGGCACCCGGTCGGGCCGGACGTGGACCAGGATGTGCTCGTATGCGCGGCCCAGGTTGGACAGGCGATCGGCCAGATTGGGACCGACGAACGGGCCCTGCGGATGCGACCAGACCACCTCCGCCCGGGGCGCCGGCTTGACGGCGGGGTGGCCTTCGACCACGGCCTCGATGAGAAACCGGCGGTGCAGGGCGTTCTCGTCGTTGATGAACCCGTCCAGGTCGGGGGGAGCGGCGTCGTCGAAGAGGTTCAGTAGGAGGACCGGTCCGCGGAGGTGCCAGGCCAGGCTGCAGGCGAGGGCGTACACCAGCCCCGCCGGCGCGCCGTCGTCGACCAGCACCGTGACCCGGCCGCGGTGGCCATGGGCGGACCGGAGGTTGCTCTGCGCCAGCCGGCGCGAAAGGATGCTGCCGAGGTTGGCGTAGATGTGCGGCAGGCGCCGCGCCAGCTGGGCGAAGCTGGTTGGGGTGAGGATGAGGACCTTGAGCTCGGACGCCGCCTTGACGGTCGCCGTGGCCGCGCCGCCGCTGAGGAGGGACATCTCGCCGAACGTCGAGCCGGGCGCTATGTGACCGATCAGCTGGGCGTCGCCCAGCCGGTCGGTGAAGTACACGTCCGCGGTCCCCGACTCGACGATGTAGACACCGTGCGCGGTGTCGCCCTGCGCCACCGCCACCTCACCGGGGCTGAACGTGTGGCGTGAGAGATGGCTGAGGACCTGGACGATCTCGTCCTCGGACAAGCCATCGAAAAAAGAGGGACTGTAGCCTTCCACCGATTCCCCACTCCCGGTCGGCCGGAGGCGGTGATTCTACGATCGGGGATCGTTCAGCGGCCGCTTAACCTATGCGGATGGCGGCCTGGCTGGCGCTGGCGGTGGCGGTGGCGGTCGCGTTGCTGGCCGAGTTCGGCCTCGACCTCGGCCCCGCGGAAGCCAGCTTCCTGCATTGGGTCAAGCATGGGCTGATCTTCTGGTCCGGCCTGGTCGCCGGCATCGCCCTCACGCTGCTCTACTTCCGCTCCCAGCGCGCCGTCGGCTGAGGGCGGAGTGGCCCGCCTCTCCGGCCGGCCGCACCAGGCCGCGACGGCCGGCATCGCGCTCTCCGCCTCTCGCGCACGGGACCCCAGCCGCCGGCCCAGGCCGGCAGCCGCTGGCACCGCGCCATGTCCATGGCGCTGCTCGTGCTCTATGCGGGGGTGCTCCTCACGGGCGCGGCGCTCGTGCTGCCCGGCCCGCTCGACCACGAGAGCGTGGCCCGGGCCCACCTCCTGCTGGCGGTCTGGGCCGCGGTGCCCACGACCTGGCACGTCTGGTACTACGGACGCCGCCTGGCGCCGCCGCCGGCGCCCGCGACCGGGCTCCTGGTGGTGGCCGTGCTGCTGGCACCGCTGGCGTTCGTGATCTCCAGGCCGGCGGCGCTGAGCGTTCACGCCCATCTCGGCGACGGTGCCTCCTGGCAGGCTTCGGGACTGGCGCACACATACCTGACGCAGGTGGCGACGGCGGCGGGCGGGATACGGGTCGCGGCCGGAAACGGCCTTTACGTGATCGCGCCGGGCGAGAGCACGTGGCGCCAGGTGGGCCCGCCCGACCTCGTTCTCGCCCTGGTGCTGCCCGACGCCAGCCACCCCGCCTACCTGGGCACCAACCGTGGCCTGTACGTCGCCTTCCAGGTCGCGGGCCCGTTCCGGCGACTGCCGCTGCCTTCCAGCCAGGTGCGCGGCGTGCTCGCGCCGCGCAATCAGCCCGGGGTGCTGCTCGTGACCTCGCTGGACGGGGTCTGGCGGTCGGACGACGCCGGCGTCTCCTGGGCCCCCTTCTCCCAGGGCCTGGCCTCGCCCGCGACGGCCTGGTCGGTGGCCGAGTTCGAGGGCCGCCTGTACGCCAGCGACAGCGACA
>WNGE01006406.1_pt1 | contig 14291 bp, 12 predicted proteins | sample 5400651 | NCBI WGS metagenome assembly WNGE01 (sample SAMN13153370, study PRJNA577476) | soil metagenome | isolation source: 60 cm soil or saprolite under grassland replicate 2 | place: USA:California | collected 2016-06-15 | reverse complement strand
CGCCACTGTCGAGGACCGGGAGATCTGGCTGCACGGCGTGCACATCCCGTAGTACTCCCAGGCCCGCTGGTTCAACGACGGCTCACGCCGCAAGCGGAAGCTGCTGCTGCATCGTGCCCAGATCGACAAGATCGAGCGCAAGGTCAACGAGAGCGGGCTGACGATCGTCCCCGTGACCCTCTACTTCAAGGACGGTCGCGCGAAGGTGGAGATCGCCCTGGCCCGCGGCAAGAAGACTTGGGACAAGCGGCACGCGCTCGCCGGGCGCGAGGCGAGCCGGGAGGCCGAGCGTGCGGTCAGCCGCCGGCTGAAGGGTCGCCCGGACTGATTCAGCGGTGCGTAGGGCTGCCGCGCTCGACAGATGGCATCAACTGCTCGTCGAAACCTTGACACGCCTGCGTGATCTCGGGGGCCCTCACCATCGACATCGACCCGCACAAGCCCGGAACCGGTCTGCTGGCGGCGCTGCAAGGCGGATACATCCTCGCCCAGAACGCACACAACCCTCAGCCCATGGCCGACGCGTTGGACATGGCCCTGGACCGCATCGACTCCTTCGCCAATCACTGAAAGTCCTGTCTCTGGCAAGCAGTCTGAGGTGGCCGTCATTTGTCTCTAGGCGCACGTGTGGTTACCAGCACAGCGACGCGACGCAGCGCCGCGCTCACTTCGTGAGGAACGACCGAATGTGGTCGAGCGCCATGTCTAGAGCTGTCTCCATCGGCGTGATGTCGTGCTGGGTTTCGGCGAGAAGATAGCCGCCTTGCAGCGCCGCCATGAGGCCTACAGCGAGCTTGTCGGGGTCAGCTGCTTTACTGAGGGAGCCGCCGTCCTGCATTCGTCGAAGTCCGGCGGCGATCAAGCCTGTCCACTCCGCGCTCGCGCTCGAGGATCTGCCCAGCACGCAGCGAGACAACCGCCCGGACCAACTGATCCTTGTCGGCGAAATGCTGGTAGAGCTGGGACTTGCTGGTGCCGCTCGCCGCCCGAACATCGTCGAGCGTCGTGGCATTGACGCCTCTTACGTACATCAGGTCCGCAGCCGCGTCGACGATTCGCGTCCGGGTCGCCAGACCGCGCGACGTCAGCCGGCGGGGCGGAGCTACCGCCGTGCTTCCCGATCGAGTCACGACTTCCACGGTACCCGTCTGGGCCCGCGCCGTCTCTTCGAATGGACTGCCTGGTCCGGTTACTTTACCCTTCCGGGCCCAGTTAGGTAAGGAGCTTCCGCCTCTCCGAGGACGCGGTGGCATCGTGATCATCGGTTGGTGCTACGTCCGTACCCTGCTGGTGATCCGGGGATCAGTCTCCCCGGGACTGTTTGGCGACCATTTGCCTCCAATCGCGTTGCGTGCGCCCGCCCATCACGACCAGCTCGCCAGCGCTCCGCACCAACCGGACGCTCGACCCCCCATCCCGCGGGCGGATCAGCGCGCTGCACGATGGCGCGTCTCCCGTGAGAACTGGTCTTGCAGCGTAATCGCCGAGTGGACGATATAGTCCAATCTTTGAGGGCAACGTATGAGAGGGCGAGATGACAGCAACCCAGAGCCTGACGCGATGCAAATGCGAGCGGGCGAAGTCGTCGACAAGGGCGAGTAACCAAGTGACCGGCAAAGAGACCACGAATCATGGAACGCACAGCACGTTGAGCACAGGGCTCCAGATCAGGAACAACGCAATCGATGGCGTAGCCTACCCCGCACACCCTGGACTGAGCTCGACCATCGAGTCGCAACAGAACATCTCACACCCTTGAGCAGCTTGGACTCTAGCGTCCACTCCTTCCTCCTGACAGCGCTGAGTTCAATGCATCAGGCGGAGCCGACAGCTCATCGCATTCTCCGCTCGCAGGCATGCCGGTGTCTGCGATCTCACCGCCAGGCGCTCGCTGTTGTCGAGCGATACGGTTCTGTACTATTCTGGACGAATTAGTCCAGTAGGGGCTGGACCGTACATACCGCGCGGACAAAGACTGGATACAGGGAGGTGCCTGATGAAGGCGATCGTGGTGACGGATGAGGCCGCGGGAACGGCCGGGATGACGCTGGCCGAGCGTCCTGAGCCGCCGGCAGCGATAAACGACGTCGTCGTCGAGGTTCATGCGGCGGGATACGTCCCGACTGAGCTGGCGTGGCCCTCGACCTGGACCGATCGCCGCGACCGTGACCGAGCACCGTCGATCCCTGGGCACGAACTGGCCGGAGTGGTCACCGCCCTCGGCTATGGCACGACGGGGCTGTCGGTGGGACAGCGGGTGTTCGGCCTCACGGACTGGCATCGCGACGGCACCCTGGCGGAGTACGTGGCTGTCGAGGCACGCAACCTCGCCCCGCTCCCGGGCGACGTCGACTTCACGGTGGGCGCGAGCCTGCCGATTTCCGGGCTGACCGCGTGGCAGGGACTGTTCGAGCACGGCCGCCTTCAGGCGGGGCAGAGCGTGCTCGTGCACGGCGCGGCCGGCGCAGTCGGGACGATGGTGACGCAGCTCGCGCGTGAGTTCGGTGCGTACGTCATCGGCACCGGACGCGCGGCCGACCGTCACAAGGCGCTCGACTTCGGCGCGCAGGAGTTCGTCGACCTCGACAACGACGCGCTGGAAGACGCCGGCGGAGTCGACCTGGTTTTCGATGTCATCGGCGGCGGCATCCAGCAGCGGTCCGCGGGCCTGGTCCGGGCCGGGGGAACGCTGGTGTCCGTCGTCGGGCCGACCGGGGCGCGGCCCGCCGACGGCCTGGCGGTCGATTTCGTTGTCGCGTCTGATCGTGCCCAGCTGGGTGAGGTCGTGCAGCGGGTGCGGGACGGACGGCTGCGGACGAACATCGGCAACGTCGCGACCCTCGACGATGCCGTCGCCGCCCTCAACCCGACCGAGCGACGCAAGGGGAAGACGATCATCCACGTTCGTCCGTGAGGACTCGGGGACAGCGACCGGTCCTGCCCTCCTCGTGGATCAGCGTCAGCCGCGTGGCCAGGGCGGTGAGGGGCCGATTGGTCCGCCGCGGATTCGGGATACCAAGCTGAACGGGTGACCATCCGCCTCATCCCCGTCAGTGAGCCTTTCCAGCCTGTATGCTGGGGCGGGTGGTTGAGGTGGGGGTCGGTGTCCGTACGTGATGATAAATAACCCCAGAGTTCCCTGAGGTCTCAGTAACTTCTTTAGCCCCTGGACCTGGGCTTTCCCCGTTTCAGCAGGGCCGGTCTCACTGTTGAGGGAGTTTCAGGGAACATGAAGGATCATCGCCTGAACTGACTGTCTTGCCGTCCCGGTGAACCCGTGCAGTCGCGCGCCCGGGGCCTGCAGCGCCTGCCCCGTTTCCTCCCTGACCCCCGATAGCTGCCGGTCCTGCGAGCGGACGGGCATGTCAGGGGTCGCGCAGCGATCGCGGGGCGACACCCGCAGGGTGCCCTTGACCTGCCTGGGGCATCGTCATGACTGATGAGGCTTGTGGGGCCATGAATCCTCCACGCGGGACACCGGTCACGAGGCGTCCTGGCCGCGTTCCGCGGCCAGGACGGCAGCTCGTGACGTCAGTGGCAAGCTCGCTCATACCGAGCCCGCTCATTCAAGGTAGCGACCCATTTTCCGGCGGCTCAAGAGCCATGAACGCGGATCACTAGATTCCACCAGTGCCGAATCCGGTCCGCGGCACCGTGGCCAGCACCTGTTGCTGGTAGTAGATCGGGCCGCCTCCGTCTGCGGTCACGTTTGACGGGTAGTGGGTCGAGACCATGAGCGCGTAAATGTTCTTCCCGGAGATCGCCAGCCCGAAGTAGTCGCCGATGAACCCGCTGCCCCTAGCGCAGGGATCCGTGCCTCCCGCGCACGGATACTGGGACAGGCCGCCGAGATGCTGTCCCGGCTGCTCCGGATCCCAGCTGAACTGCGAGATCCGAACGTTGCCTCCGACTGGCATGGCGCCGCTGCCGCTGTCCTTGTACGCCTGCAGCGAGGTGTCGATGCAGAAATTCGTGCGCCCGACGTCGGCGGCCAGGACGCTCGGGTCGTGGGGGCAGGCCCGGCGCCGGTCGTAGAACGCGACGGCGACGGCGCCGTTCGGGCCGGCCGCGACCGACGGCTGGAACTGGTCGGTCGGCGCGCCCGGCGCGTCGGTGTTGTCGTTGACCACGGCCGGTGTCGTCCAGGTGGCGCCGCCGTCGGTCGACTGCGTGAACTTCACGTCGGCCTGGCGGGCGACCGGGTCCCAGTCCTCGTAGGTGAGGTAGAGGTGGCCAGGATAGGTGGGGCTGGCGGCGAAGTTCTCGACGATGCCGCTGCGGAAGCGCGTGTTCGGGTACACCTCACCGGGCGGGATCGTGGCGGTCGTGACCGGGACGAACGGGCTGAACGTCTGCGCGTCGTCGGTCGAGCGGGCGACGTAGATCGTGTGCGAGCCGCCGTTCGGCGGGAACGAGACGACCGAGACGTAGACATTCCCGGCAGCGTCGATCTCCGGGTAGACGTAGGTGGCGCCGGGGCCGACCTCGGACGGCGCGCTGATCGTGACCGCCTTGGCGAAGGTCTGGCCACGGTCACGAGAGACCGCCATCCGCACCTTGATCGACTGGCCGTTGAAGACCGCCCAGGCCGCGTAGACGTGATCCTGGAACCTGTTGCCGGCGATGTGGTTGACGGCCACCCACTGCTTGTCCTCGACGTGGCCCAGCTGCAGGGCCGAGGCGTTGTTCGGCGGTTCCAGCGGCACGCCGCCGTTGCCCTTCACCCAGTGGCGGCCCATGTCGTCGCTGTAAGAGATGTCGATCTCGCCGTCCGGATGGAGCCTGGTCGCGTCGAAGAACGAGTTGAACGGCAGTATCGTCTGGTAGACGCGGCCCTGGGTGTCGAAGTCCGCGTTGGGGTCGGTCGCGTCGGTCCAGCTCGGCGGCATGTCCTGGGTGCCGGTCGAGACGCAGTCATAGCCTTGGACCTGGTTGTTGCCCGACGGCGTCCCGCCCAGGATCTGGTACGCGCCGAGGTAGAACATGTAGAAGGTCGAGTATTTGTCGAAGAAGAACTTCGACGTGCCGACGAGGTCCTCGGTACCGGGCCTGACCGCAAGCCACGACTCGGAGTGGTTCGCGTTGAACGGACCAGCCCGGCAGGTCCCCGCCACCGGAACCCGCGAGCCCGGCGGCACAGGATAACCGCCGCCCGCCGTCGGCGAGCTTGCCACCTGGTTGGTGAAGGAGACGGTCGATGTCCAGCCCGAGCCGCCGGCCGCGCCCGCCGTGCCCGGCACTGCGAAACCGGCCGTTAGCGCCGCGCCGATGATCACGATTCTCTTCCACATTGGATTCGCCCTTCCTGCTGGACGTAGCTTGCTCGGGGCCCTATGGCACGAAGACTGCCGCGGTGTAGATGTCCAGCTGGTGCAGCGCGCCGTCGGGGTTGTCGCCGGTGCTGTTGGAATTGTCCGACCATGCCGGATGGGCGATCCCGCCATAGAACGACAGGCCTGTGTAGTCGCCGTAGTCGATCCCGTTCCCGGAATCGTGGGAGTTGGAGGTTCCCGCGCTGATCTGGATGTTGCGGGCGAAGCTGGCGCCGCCGTCGGTGCTGAACGTCCCCCAGAACTGCGCGTCATCGTTCACGATCCCGTCGGTGTCGCCCGGGCCGCCAGCACCGAGGTCGTTGCGGCTGTCGTACCAGACGACGGCGAGGTTGCCGGTGGTGGGGTCGAGCGAGATCTTCGGCAGGAACTGGCTGTTGGCCGTGTTGTCGTCGTTGACCCGCACCGCCGCGCTCCAGGTGGCCCCGTTATCGTCGGAATGCCGCACGTAGATATCCGTGTTGTTGCTCTCGTTCGGCTGCTCGGCCGTGTTGACCATGTACACCCGCCCGGCGTGCGGGCCGCCGGTCCGGTCCCAGGCCAGGCCAACTTCGGCGTCGACCGAGCGGTCCGGCTGCGCCGGGATGAAGTCGAACCCGCCGACGTGGGTCTGGGTGACGAAGACGCGGTCCCCGAACCCGGCCGGGCCGAGCCCGTCGGGGTCCACGTTCACGAATATCTTGCCGCCGCCCTGCCCGGACTCGGTCAGGCTGCAGGCCTGCATCACCTTGCCGGACGGGCCGATGGCGACATCGCCGTAGGTGCAGTTGTTCGTCCCGGGCACCACCTCGACCTGGCCGAAATTATCGACCTTGCCGAGTCCGGTGACCGCGGCGCCGGTGGCGGCCATCGGGCCGCCCGCGTTGAACACCACCCAGACCTCGTTATGCGCCGCCGTGATGGTGGGCTGGTCGACGAAGCGGAACAGCCCGCGGTTATCCCCGCCCGACTTCTTGGCGGGCAGGCTGGCCTGGGAGATGTTGGCGATCACGTGGAAGCTGACGCCGCCGTCGGTGCTGAGCGCGACCGGCACCTGGTCCTCCACCTCGTACAGGTAGGTCATGAACAGGTTCCCGTAGCTGTCGAAGGACAGGCTCGGGTCGCAGCATCCATCGCCGAGCGGGTCACCGCCGCCCAGGGCGATCAGCTTCCGCGTCCACGTCTTGCCGCCGTCGAAGCTGACGCCCTCGAACATCCCGGCGGTGAGCCCGGCCTCCACATGGCCCACGTTGGTCACCGTCACGATGTTGCTGGGGTTGACCGGGTTGACGGCGATCGCCTCTTCGGACTCATTCAGATGCCGCTGGCTGACATCGACGTTGACCGGCGGCGCGGCCACGGCCTGCAGCCCGGACTGAGCCGAAGCCAACGCGGCCGGGGTGCCCGCCATCCCGATGGCTGTCAGCACGGCAACTACCACTATCGGGAGCCGGAAGCGGCACATGTTCAGTCCTTCCCGTAAGGCGCCTGGCCAGAGGCTGCACCTGGCATCGTTGACCGAAGAGAGCTCATGCATCCACGCGAAACCGGCATTCTGGAGCAGAGTCCAGTTCGCCTGGCCCGGCGCATGCGGACGCATCGTCTAGGGCGCTGTCGTGGCGCCAGAGATGTCGTTGTTGCCGAAGTTCGCCGGGCAGTCCCCTAGCGGCCACGGCGCCGGGAACACCCGGTGGCCGGCGGTGAAGGAGGCCTGCCGCCATGCGTCCATGGCCGGGCAGTCGGCGGTGTTCGGGACGTCGGTCCACACGCCCGCTCCGTAGGTGCGGGTGCCGATGGCGTAGACGTAGTCACCCAGGAACTCGTTGTAGAGAATCCGGCCCTGGGAGGTACCCCGCGCGTCACCGCTGGCGCCGACGAACTCGGTCGCCCATCCGGTCGGGGCGCCGCCCGCGCCGATCGCGGCCGACCGCAGGACCCCGTGTTCCAGCCGCGGGGTACCCGTCGTGTTGGCAAACGGCGTGGTGAAAGCGTTGTAGGCGAGGTACACGCGGGACCCGTCGGGGGCGATGCCCGGCGCCGAGAACAGCGCCCGGTCGCCCGGCGCGGACACGGTCGCCGGCGCGGACCAGCTCTGGCCGCCGTCCGTCGAGAACGACAGCAGCGCCACCTCGTGGTTCAGGCCGAGCCGGCCGTCGCTCCACACGTCGACGATCTCGTTGGTGGCACCTGCCCCGGCGGGAGCACCGTTGGCGATGTCGACGCTGGGCATGGCCATCAGGTCATTCCGCGCGCCCGCCGGTCCCTCACTGTTGCAGCGGCCCGCGACCGGGTCGAAGAAGAAGCAGGAGGCGTTCATCTGCATGAAATCGACCGGCCGGTTCCAGTTGGCGCCGCCCGTCGACGAAGTCACCAGGGTCTGCGCGCCGTTGTTGGACGTGTTGGAGAAGTGCGTGATGAAGTCGTAGACGACCCCGTGGCTGTCCGTGCGGACGGTGCACCCCTGCCGGAAGCCCTGCGGAGCCGCAGTGGTGGGCGGAGCGACGTGGTGCGTCTTCCAGGTGACGCCGCCGTCAGAGGACACGGCCACCGACGGGAACAAGGCGAAGTTGTTGCCCTGGCTCAGGCTGTGGAAATCGCTGAAGCATACGTACACGTTGCCGAAGAACGGGCTGCTGGCCGCGTTGTCCGCCCAGACCTGCTCCTTGTCCAGGCCCGACGCGGCGGAAATGTGCGCGCCCACGAAGTACGGTTTCGACCAGTTCTTCTGGTCGGCCACCCGGGCCGGCGTCAGGTTGTCGATGTGCGAGACCGTGATGGCGGTATCGGCGTTGATGCCGCCCTGCTCGATCCTGGTGTCGGTCAGGTTCGTGGCCAGGTTGGCGTAGTACAGCCGGGTGCCGTTGGCGTAGGAGAACGTCCCGTTCACGGGCGCCGGGCCGAAGGCCACGCCGGGATCGCTCCGCGACCGCAGGCCGTTCTCGAAGTAGTTCGGGACCGTGTGGATCGGACCCGCGTGCGGCGTGCACGGCTCGGCCGTCGGGCTGCAATCGGCCGCCGTGAGCCCTTGATAGGTCGGCTGAATCCAGCTGTGCCCGCTGTTGAAGGAGAAGTAGACCCCACCCAGCCCGACCCCGAGGTTGAAGGTTCCCAGCGGGAAGGAGCAGGCGCCGGCCGTGGTGGCAGCCTGCTGCGAGCAGGGTTGCATGTCCACCAGGTCGTTCACGCCCGCGGCCAGGATGTTCGGCGCGGTGGGGTCGACCGCCAGCGCCGGCTCGTTCTGGGCGTTCTGCGGATGGCTTCCCGTCGGGCTCCCCACGCTGACCAGGGCACCCGTAGCCGTAGGCGCCGCGCCTGCTACCTGGACCGCTGGTACTGCGGCCCCGAGTGCGCACAGCGCGCTGCCTGCTGTAGCCAGTATGAGGAATCGCAGCCCTCTTCGCCTGCCCATTGTGCCTCCTTCGGAGGTCTGCCGGTCGTTCGCGCAGCCGTCATACGACGGCGAGCGGGACGCCGAGCAAAGGGCAGGCCATGGTTCACGAGAACCGAGGAGAGCCGCGGCGGAACCGGTCCTCCAGGATCCTCCGGGTCTGTGTAAGACAGTCTTGCAATAGTTCGCCCAACGTGCAAGAACCAACACGATTAATCACAATTGAGTTCACGTTCACGGAAGTGGTGTATGGGATACCTGATCCTGATGTGACCGCTTTAGAGTTATCTGCGCAGGGACCTCGTTGCCACCTGCGCGTTGCTCACTTTTGAGCCGATCAGAACCGAAATGTCAAAGTTTCTTGTGGTTACTTGTCTGGTACCTGAAGCTCGGCTCATACTGGCCTATGCTCACCCGACGAAGCTTTCTCCAGCTCATGGGCGCCTCCACCGGCGTGGCTCTCACCGGAGCGGAGTTCTTGTCCCAGACGGCCGCCAACGCCACCCCTGCGCTGTCTCCGCACGGATCGAACGGTATCGAGCACGTTGTCCTGCTCATGATGGAGAACCGCTCATTCGACCACTTCCTCGGCTGGCTGCCGGGCGCCCGTGGCCGCCACGACAGGGTCTACCTAGCGACGGACGGCAACTTCTATCCCAGCTACCCGCTGGCCCCTGATTTCCAGGGCTGCGGGTACAGCGACCCCGACCATAGCTGGGAGGGCTTCCTCGTCGAGTACAACTTCGGCAAGATGGACGGCTTCCTCCAGCGGCCAACCCCCCTAGACCTCAACTCGGGGGTGACAGCGGCCGCCGCCAACACCTTTCCGATCGGCTTCTACACCAACCTCAACCCCGACGGCACACCCAAGGCGGTTCCCGATCTGCCCGTCCTCGGCGCCCTGGCCCAGAACTACACCGTCCTGGACCATTACTTCTGCTCGTTCGCCGGGGAGACCTTCCCCAACCGTATGTACCAGCACGCCGCCAGGACGGACCGGGACCACAACATCACTACGATCTCCACGCTGCCGACCATCTGGGACCAGCTCTCGCCCATCCCCAACACCAAGGGGATCCCCACGGCCGGCTACTTCTTCAGGGACCTGCCGTTCCTGGCGCTGTGGGGGCTGAAGTACTTCCCGTTCTGGCACCTGTTCGCGCCGGGCGACAGCGACGTCCTCGGGATTCCGGTCACCACCAAGTCGTTCCTCGACACCGTGGCGGAGGGGCTGCTGCCCAACATCAGCTTCGTCGACCCGGAGTTCGCCCTCGCGGACGACGGCACCGGCGGCGATGACCATCCCAAGGCCGACATCAGGCGCGGCGAGCGGTTCATCGCCGATGTCTACCACGCCCTCGCCGACGCGGGCTACCTGGACAATACGGTGCTCGTCATCACGTTCGATGAGTGGGGCGGGTTCTTCGAGCATGTGCGGCCGCCTCGGGTGATCGACGACACCAATCCGGCGGACGTCGACCATACCGGGAACAGTACGACGCCGACTGACGGCCGGCTGGTTCCCGACTACGCCCAGCTCGGGTTCCGGGTGCCCGCCATCGTGGTGTCCAACCGGGCCAGCCGGAGGGTGGTCCATGACGGCCCGTTCGAGCACACCTCCACGCTGAAGATGATCGAGTCGACTTTCGGGCTGCACTCGCTCACCGCCCGGGATGCCAATGCCGTGGACCTGCGCCGGGTGCTGCACCATGAAGCCCGGCACCGTGTCCCCCCGGGTCTCATCCCGGCCAGCAGCCAGGTGCCGGGGCCCGCCACCGACGCCGCCGCCGTCTGCAGCGCCGCCAGCGTCCCGTCGGTCTCTCCGTCCCCGGCATCCAAGGGCAAGAGAAAGCCCGAGGCTCCCGTCCTGCCGCAGCCCGGGCATCCAACGCGAACTGGGATGGGGGAATTGGCGCAGCGCTACAGCAAGGGCACAACCAGGTAAGCCACGACTCCGGCGGCTAATCCTCTGACGAGACTCAGATCAGGCCTGTCAGCCCGCGAGATCTCGCTGCTGAGGCTTTCATCGGTTACCCCTGCCAAGTTCACTCATAGCGGAAGCCATTGTCCGTGGCCCGGGGCATTATGCCCTGAGCCCGCGCCACCGCCGTCGCCCGGCTCCGGCCCAAAGCGGACGCGCGTTCAAGCTACCTCTACCTTCGAACAGAAGTGCGGAGTCAATCGGCAAGACTCCGTACGCCAACATGGCTGCAGTGTTGTACCTGCGAGCCCGCAAAGATCAAAGCTGAGCATTGCTGGCCCGGCTCAGCGTAGCTACTTCGGCCGGGGCGGTCATGGCCGCCTCCCCGCGGGGAAAGGCCGGGCGGCTCGGCGGCCTGCTGACGACCGGGCTGCGCGTGTTCGAGTGATGCCTGTTTGGGGAAATCGCACCGGTTTGTGTGTCCGAGGGGGACTTGAACTCCCGCCGGACGGGGGCATGGGGGTGCATCCGCATACACGGAAACACGTCCTGACCAGGGCATAAGGGCTCCGGGCCGCCAGCCGGGGGCCTCCGGGAGCACCCGGATACACCGGCACCAGTGTCACGGGAAGTGTCACGGCGGGGGTGTCCGCGATGACCGCCGGCCCGGATTACGACACCCCCGCCGTCCGCGCTCCGCTCCGGGGTCGATGACCTCGGGGTGTGGCTGGGCATCTAGGAGGGCCGCTCCGAGCCGGACGCCCGCGCCCGCCGCTGCGCCAACGACGCGGTGGACGCGATCGACGCACGCAGCCTGGACGTCCTCGGAACTGGCGATGTGGCCAGGACGTTTGCCCCTAACCCTTGCTGCACCTCATGGCTATAGTGCAGATACGAGGCAAGGAAAATTGAAATGGGTCTCATCAGGAAGTCATTGCACATCGCGACTGTGGGCGCGGTCGCACCGAACTCAAAGAAGCAGCGGAACCAGCGCCAGTTGCTGGCGGCGGCTCAGGGCAAGAGCGATGCGGAGGTCAGGCGCGCGGGCGGTCGTTATGAGTACTCACTCGGGGCGGCACTCGGGTGGGGCGGCGACAGGCCAGCGCACGAGCAGGCAGAAGCACGGCCCGCAGGTGCGTCCTCCGGCGGGATCGCGGATTGTGGTTGGCGCAGAGGGTGAGGGATTCGCTCCTGACGCCGAATACTGCCGTTTGGTTACCGTACGGGAAACCGGCGGGAAGTCGCACAGCGTTCCGCTCGGCCCTGATCGCGCGCCTCTGGCTTGCTGGTCCTGCGGCGAGGTGCACGAGAAGGCGCGGCGCGGGTTCCGGTTCCGGACCACCGACCTCCGCTGGGACCTGCCGGACGCCGGGTACCTGGCGCTGGCAGAGCCCGCAGTGGTACAGGCTGCGCTGGCAGTGCAGGCGGAGCAGGATGCGCAGGCAGAGCCTGCCCAGGTGCCGTCTGCGGCGGAACGGCTCAGGGAAGTCAGTGAGCTGCATGACGCGGGCCTGCTGACCGACGCCGAGTATGCGGCCAAACGCGCGGCGCTCATTGAGCAGCTCTGAATCGTACGGTCGCTCACCACGTCAGCGCGGAGACGTGCACCCGGGTCCTCTGTGGTCATACCGGCCGCTCGCTGACCCGGCCGGTTGCCCCGCCGCAAGCGCGCGGGGCTCCCGAGCGCCGGGCAAGACAATGCCTCGCTAGCTGCTGAGGTGGCCTAGTTGCCCTCGGCTCGGAACGTGCCCCACCGCGGCACCCGCACCAGCCCCTCGTCCGCGAGGATGCGCATCGTACGGGTGACGGTGGTCTTGCTCACGCCGTAGTGCCCGGCCAGCGCGGCGACGGTCGGCAGCGCCTCGTCGGTTGCCATTCCCCCGCTGCGATGCGCCGCCGCAGGTCGGCGGCGACGATCTCGCACGGCCGCTCTGGTCCCCGTGGCACGTCTTGATCATTCCCGCTGGTGATCGCCCTGCGCGACCTGGCCGCCTTCATTCACTTGAGTCTGCTGATTCATCTGTCCTAGTCTTCCCCCAAGGGGTGTTTACGCCGAAGCGGATCCTGCTGGACTGGCAACTGCCCCGCCGTGGACGGCGGAATCCGAGGTCCGGCCGCCATGGCCAGATGGACTGCTGCCGGGGAAGTCGCGAGAACCAAGCTTCCGTAACTCGGCATCTGAGCCGATGTCAGTTGGGTCGGCCCCGGCGCTGGTAGGTGCTAGGCGCCCGCGATCGGTCAGGGGCGATTCGCCCTGCCGGCCGGCCACGCTCTAGCGCAGGCCGCCCTTGACGAGGCGAACCAGATCCTTTAACTTCTCTTCCTGTAAGGAAGAGAAGATCTACTCAAGAGGTCAGCATGGTTCGTGCCATCATCGGCGGTCGCCCGTTCTCCTTCACCTCGGAGGAGATCGAGCGTCGCATGAGAGGTGTTCACCCGGAACCTATCCGCGAGCACCTAGTCGAAATGCTGAACACTGTCTATCCGCCCAAGCAGGTACTAGCGACGGTCAGCGGGTGGGACCGCACCAGTTTCACGACGATGGAGGCGCAGCGCGTGCTGACGCGAGCAGGCTTCGTGTGCCGGCGGGCGGGTGACGACGACGAGGGCCGTCGCGGCTGGGTCCTGGACCAGCCGGCCGACGACTATGCGGAATCCACGGCCGCCGCCGAGGCTCTGGACGCCCGGCTGGCGCGGGTGGAGACGGCACTCACTGTCGCCCAGGAGGCGATCGCGTCCCTGGTCAGCCGCGTCGAGAAGCTGGAATCGTCGGCTGGCGCCCGCGGTGATACTGCAGCCGCTCCAGGCAGCGAAGCATCCGAGGAAAGGGAAGGCCGCATGTCCAAGTATGATCCGCTTCGGGATTTCCTTACCGCACGGGCCGAAACCATAGTGACACTTAGATTCTCGGAGATTGACGATCTAGTCGGCACGCTGCCGCCATCAGCCCGCAAATACGAGGTGTGGTGGCTCAACAATGACCCATCCCACCAGCACTGCCAGTCGTGGGGTGAGGCAGGCTACACCGCTCAGCCAGACCTCCCCGGCGGACGGGTGACATTCCGCTATGCGGGGAAATAACTCAGGCATCGACGCCGGGCAACACATCGCGAGGCCTGCTCGGTCACACAGTGTCATCAGCCCAGCTTTCGGTTGGGCACGCACTTCCGCCCAACGGCGCGCCAGTCGGGCCGGAGCCAGTTAACTGGCTGATCCGTGCGTCCACCCGCAGCGCTCGGCAGGCTGAACCGATGCTCGGTCGTGCGGAGAAAATTGCGTCCGAAGCCGGAGCTGTCATGGCGTGCTCACAGCCGGGATCTCGCCGTCGGGGAATGACTGCGTACTGATCTCCTGCCGCGAGGAGGGGGGCGGGGTGTGCCAGCCCCCCGACGGCGTGAAACTGGAACGGAATCGCAGTGGAGTCCACGCAGCTGGCGTAGTCGGCGAGCCGGGGATGGAATAGCTTCTTGTCGCCGCCCGCCATGGCGATGACAAAATGCAGGCGGAGCTGGGCGCCGTTCGGGGCGGACAGCTTCTCCCGCGTTCCGCAGCTCCGATCGATTTCGTGACACGTTCATAGGTGAATCGGCAGGCTGAGGCAGTGGTGGCTAGTGAAACCTGATGAGGCTTATAGTGACACGTTAGACGTGCTAATACTGGTTTCAGCTTGGGT
>WNGE01007953.1_pt1 | contig 14292 bp, 12 predicted proteins | sample 5400651 | NCBI WGS metagenome assembly WNGE01 (sample SAMN13153370, study PRJNA577476) | soil metagenome | isolation source: 60 cm soil or saprolite under grassland replicate 2 | place: USA:California | collected 2016-06-15 | reverse complement strand
AGGGAAATCTCGCCGTCGGTTACAGCGCTTCAAGCGGATCGATCAATCCGCAGATCCGTTACGCCGGCCGTCTCTTTAGCGACCCACTCAATATGCTGACCCAGGGTGAAACAACGCTCTTTGCCGGCACGGGCAGCCAAACGGGCTCCCTCAATCGTTGGGGAGATTACAGCGATCTGACCGTCGACCCGGTGGACGACTGCACGTTCTGGTACACCAACGAATACATACCGGTGAACGGCAGCTTCAATTGGCGCACGCGCATCGGCTCATTCAAGTTTTCGGGGTGTGGTGGGTCGCCGACACCAACGCCGACGCCAACTCCGACTCCAACGCCAACACCGACTCCAACACCAACTCCATCCCCGATACCGGATGCGCCGAGTAACCTGATAGCCACCACTGTTTCTGCGAGCGCGATCAACCTGACGTGGACCGACAACTCAGGAAACGAAGACGGCTTCAAGATCGAGCGATGCTCCGGCGGCGGAAATTGCAACAACTTTGCGGAGATCCCTCAAGTTCCGGCAAATACGACGAGCTTTTCTGATACAGGACTCTCTCCTAACACCAACTATCGGTATCGCGTGCGGGCGTTCAACACCGAAGGGAACTCAGGCTATTCGAATATAGACGCGGCTCGAACGCGGAAGAAGTAGTTTGCAATCCGAGTCTTGACGTTCAGAAAAGGCCGCTCGTTATCTAGCGAGCGGCCCTTTCTCTCAGGCGAGAGCCCGAAAGGCAAATAGCCTCGCGAAAAGCGATTCCGACGGTGAACCCATCCAGCATAAGCGACGCCGTTCGCTGCACTTGAGGCGTTGTTCTAAAGCGAGCCCGACATTGCGCCCGCCTCGCCTGGTAAGACTCTCAGACTAATACTGCCAGTTAACGTTAACGAATCCCGCGCCGGTCGTGGGCACGGTAAAGCTGTGGTTAGGCCCGGCTTCCCACGTCACAGAGTTATCTGCCGCAATCTGGCGCGATCCCAGGTCGTCGCCCACTGGCCGAGCTCGATCGTGTTGCCAGTGAGAAAGATATAGTCGCCTACGCGTGTGGGCGTGGCGTTATGTACCGTGAAAGTAACCGGAATGAGTCTGGCCGTAAGCGTTGTAAACTGAATGCCATTTGAAACATGCCCGGCAGAATTGGTTACACTCAGGTTGTAGTTACCGTTAGTTATCGCGGGAACTGTCACTACGATTTTCGTCGGTGACCATGAATTGACTGTTGCAGGCGCTGCACCAAACTTGACCGAGCCCTTGAGCGCGCCAAAATTCTTGCCGCCGATTGTTATTTTCACGCCGGGTTGGGCGACAGTTGGACCAATTGATCCGATTTCGGGTGCTCCAACGGTTTCGGTAAACTGCCACACTGCAACCGTATGTGCCGGCAACGTAAAGTCAGTCACAGCGTTTTCGCCTCCGCTGCCGGCGTTTACTTTTATTGCCGAGCCGCCAAGCATAGCCGCGAGATAGTTGGCATAAGATCCTTGCGGCAGAGACGTCTTGAGTCCGGTGATAGAGGCAGCCTCGGTCTCATTTTTGTTTATCGCCGCCAGTACGACACTGCCAAAAAACTTTCGTTCATAAATATAGACGTCTCTATTGAGCCAACGGCTCCTCGTCGAACCGTAACCGATAGCAGGATTTGACCGTCGCAGCGTCGATAGCTTGCCTACTAGTTTGTAGGCAGTCGTAGTGTTATCAAAACTCTGCATCATCGGGCGGTTATATGGGTCGTTGCCGCCGCTCGTATCATTGTGAAGATACTGCTCGGTGCCGTAGTAAATTGTGGGAATGCCACGGGCAGTTAGAATAAACGCGAGTGCCTGGTGCAGGCGGTTATTGTTGTTTGAAATGCTTAGAAAACGCGCCATGTCGTGATTATCGATGAAGGTGACGAGGTCTTCATCCCAGGTGAACGCGGCCGCCTCATCGCTGATCACTCTATCGAGCTCCGAGAAGTTTGCGTTTCCAGCAAAGACGTTGCGAATTGCCGTATTGAGGGGGAAGTCGAGCAGCGCGATGCCGCTCTTGTTGGCAAACTTGTACGAGTCGCGATAGAGCGGGTCAGTCGTGTTCCCCTGATACCATTCGCCAAACAAAAAGCTGTCGCCGTTGGCGTAGATCGAATTTGCCAGGCTATACTCCCAGCCCCACGTCACATGTTTCACCGCATCAATACGGAACCCGTCAACTCCATGCTGCTGAAAAAGTTTTGCCGCGTCCTTGAGATAGGCATCGATCGTCGCATTCTCCTGGTTCAAGTCGGCGAGGTCGAAGAGCGTGTAATACTGGACCTGATAACGATCGTCCCAGCCGCCGCCTGAAATGTTTGGGTTGTGGTGAAACAATCCATTACCGTCATCTCTAAAATTTCCCAGCAGCCTTCCGTTGTCATGCAGCGCGCCAAATTCACCCGCATTGTCCTGGGTTGAATGATTCGGCGCGAAGTCGATGATTACCTTTATTCCGTTTTGATGTGCGGCCGCGACCAGATTATCAAACTCTGTCCAGGTATTATTCGGGTTGCCAAAGTGTTCTTCGATACGCTTGAAGTCGCGGCCCTGGTATCCGTGGTATGAGGCGGTGGGGTTGCCCGCGCCGTCAGCGATGTTCAGATTGAGATTGTCGACCGGTGGTGATATCCAGATTGCCGTCACGCCCAGGCCGGCGAGGTAACTCATCTTTTGCTGAATGCCGGCGAAATCGCCGCCCCAGTATGCGCGCCAGTTCGTTTTGGTTGCGTCATAGATACCGGCAGACTGTGGTGGGTTGTTATTAGCACTGCTGCCGTCGAAAAAGCGATCCGTAATGATCTGATAAATTGTTTCGCGCTTGAAATCTGAGGCGTGCGCAACAAGCGAAAGCTGTAAAGAAAATAGGAGAAGGAAAAAAGTTAAGTAGGGCTTTGGAGTACTAGCGAAAGCTAAACGTTTTCTCATCATCGAAAGTCGTCACCAGATTGTTGAGCGCGAATTCTATCTTTCATTTTGAGACGCATTCAACTTGAAACTGGAAAAATTTGCTAACGAAAGAGATAAGGCGTTCAACCCGCCGATCTCGGCTAAAACGAAGGCGTTCGCTGCACCATCGGCATGGAAGCGGCCTGAGGTGTCCTAATGCCCAGACGAAAGGGCAAGGTGCTTGATTGACTACGCCAGGCTTGCGGTTGATCTCGCAAAAGGCAGACTCATTTGGATTGTATGGCTTTTGATTCTGCCGTCAGCGTAATCTGTGAATATCTCAACGGCAGCCTCGTTTGCAGTTGTCCTTGGCCCGCTTCGTTGCATCTTCACAGCGGTGGCGTGCGTGCTTTAGCGGTATCGATTTGCATGCGTTTTTTCGCAAGTGGTAAATATCGTTGCACCGGTCCTTACAGCGATTGCCGGCGACTGTTGCCGGACTCATGGCAGCAAATGTTCCCAGAAATAGAATGAATGCCAAACTCCATCGCAGAACCCGAGTTCGCTGATGAGACCTGGGACATGAGACCTCAGACCTGAGACTTATCATCGCAATGCTCCTTTCTGGCAACAGGTGTTCGTACGCCCGTCATTATGTTGTGTTGATGTTTAGTTGCTGACCGGTCGGGGGGGTCCGGTCCGACAAGTTTTGGAGGAGATACGCGTTTAGGATACTCTCCGGGCGCGTTGAATTAAAGTACGCGAGTCGCCCGCCGTTATTGAACTGAGTTGCTCGGGTTTGAATCTGTGAAACAAGAGCGCAAATTTCGTTTTCTCAGCAAGAATTTTCACGCAAAGCCGCATTCGATGTCCGATAAACTTTAGTTTGTCGTTCCCTGCGAAACCAGATTCTATCGGAGCATCGACAAACTAAAGTTTATCGGACATCGAATGCGTTTTCTTAGCATGAAACTATTTGTTCGCGGTATGGCGGCGCTGCGTAATCTGGGACACTCAACGTTGACCCAGAGTCAGAGGGACCAAATGAAAATTAATAGATTTTGCCTTTCTATGTTTGCGGCTGTGCTGTTCTTGCTCTCCTCTATCTCCAGCCATGCACAGGTGACCGCAATCAAGGTCGGTAAGCTTGTTGACCCGGAAACGGGCACCACATCGATCAATCAGACGATCATTGTTGAAGGTGGGAAGATTAAAGCCATCGGCGCCGGACTGATAGTGCCGGCAGGCGCAACAGTAATTGACCTTTCAAGCTCTACCGCGCTGCCAGGGCTCTTTGACGCTCACGCGCACATGTGTCAAACAAGCCCACCGGATAATCGCGATTTGTTTACCGTCGACATCCGAACACCGTCCACTTACAGAGCAATCTTAGGCGTGGTCAACGCGCGCGCGATGCTTGAATCCGGCTTCACGACTATCCGTGATGTCGGCAATAACGGAAATTACGCCGACACATCTTTGCGCAGAGCGATTGAAGAAGGGCTGGTGCCGGGTCCGACAATGATCAACGCTGGACGCATTATCGCGCCCTTCGGCGGTCAATATCACCTGCAGCCCGATAGACGCGAGCTGGGCCAACCGGAATATCTTTTTGCCGATACGAGGGATGAAATAAGAAAGGCGATACGCGAAAATATTCACTTCGGCGCCAAGGTCATCAAGATTGTGGTAGACGATCAGCTGTACATCTATTCTGTTGACGACATTAAATACATCGTCGCAGAAGCAGCCGCCGCGGGGCTCAAAGTCGCGGCGCACTGCATGACCGAGAATGGCGCGCGCAATGCGGCTGAAGGTGGCGTGGCCTCCATCGAACATGGTTTTCGCATGTCAAATGAAACATTACAGCTCGCCAAACAAAACAACGTTGTGCTCGTTGGTACAGACTTCACTGAACAGGCAGCAGAATACTTAGGGCTGCCACCCCCGGTTGCGAAGAGTTTTCATGAAGTCTTTATCGATCGACTAAAACGCGCTTTCAAAATCGGCGTTACGATGGCTTATGGCACGGACGTATTTTTTGCGGCGGAAGGACAAACGCGCGGCACGCTCGCCATTTCATACATTGACAGCTTTGTCGAAGCGGGAGTGCCGGCGAAAGATACGTTGCGAATCATGACCACGAATGCGGCTCGATTGCTTGGCGTAGATAAGCAACGCGGTGCGATTAAGGTCGGACAGGCTGCCGACATAATTGCCACGCCAGAGAATCCACTTGATAACATACAGACGCTCAAGCAAGTCTCGTTTGTGATGAAGAACGGCAAAGTATTCAAACCGGCCAAGTGAGTAACATAAAAGGAGCATCCTAATGCGCAACGGAATCAAGGGATTTTGGATTTGCTTTGTTCTGGTGATGTCGTTCTTGCTGCCGTCTATGATATTGGCCGCACAGAACACAGCGGCAACAACCGCTGACTGGTCTGCACTCAAGGCGGTGACCTCCGGATCCAAAGTGTCTGTAAAGCTAAAAAATGGAAAAACTGTTGATGGGACGCTGAGCAGCGTTTCCGATGGCGCTTTAACGCTGTCTATAAAGAACTCAGTGCAGGATTTAAAGCGAGAGGACGTCCTTAGCGTCTATCAGCTCACGAAGAAGTCGGCCACAAAAGCGACGGTAATCGGAATGGGTGTGGGAGCTGGTGCGGGTGCCGGTATTGGTGCTGCTGGTGCGGCGAACGATGATAACGGCTTTGAGAAAATTGACCATGCAGTCACCGCGGGGTTGACGGTAATTGGCGCGGGAGTTGGAGCCCTGACTGGCTACCTCGTCGGCAGAGGCGGGAGCAAGCGAGTGCTCGTCTATGAAAGCAAGTAGCCGTTGCAGGATCCGGTTCCGCTCAAGTGTCACATGTAACTGAAACTCGAACTCACAAGAATGTTTTAATCGCAAAGAGGGGTGGCCACGGAGTGCCACCCCTACAATGCATCTCAACGTGAGAGCCTAGTCACCACGCCGAATTGGTTAGTTGTCAAAACAATACAGCCCGCGGATGTGTTACGCGCTGACTGTTCACTTTCCCTCGAGCACTGACAAGATATTGCCAGCGGGGTCTTTAAACCACGCGATTTTTGGGCCCGGACCTCGAGCAATACCCCTCTTGTCTGTCTTGAGGTCAGGGAAGTCGTACTGCTCAAGACGCAAACCAAGGTCCTCGAGTTGGTCTACGGCTTCTTCAATGTTGTTCACGGGAAAATTCAGGACGGTAAATGAAGCCGGTATGTGGTTCGGCTTGGGATATAGGAACACCATGTTGCCGCCTGCAAGGTGAAGCTCCAAACCTTCCGGCGTTTCAGCAACCCCGAGTCCAAGTGTTCCGCCGTAAAACTCCTTGGCTTTCTTCAGGTCGTTTACGGAAAAACTTGAAAATGACTTCGAGTCCTTGAAGATGCTGGATACTTTCTTCCGGCCGGGCATCTGCGCCCCTTGTGCTGTCATCGCTGATCTCCTTTCGATTTCCGTGTGTAACGTTATTGGTTCACTAGGTCATCTTGCCCGGACTTATGTCCGACAAGGTTTCAGTATGTCGTAGAGTTCGTCACGAATACCAAACTCCCTTCACACACTGAACGTCTATTAGATGCCTGATACTTTTCAACCCTGTCGCGATTCTTCAATTTCCTTGTTGCGATTTGGTGGCGGAATTAGACGAGTGGCGGGCGAACATCCACAGATTCCGCAGATTACACAGCGCGGCCATACCGCAAACAAACAGTTTCACGCAAAGACGCAAAGGTAACAAAGACGCCAAGTCTAGTCCGATTTCTTCTTTGCGTCTTTGCCACCTTTGCGTCTTTGCGTGATTGTTTCACAGATGCGGTAGAAAGGTTTGTAGCTGGAAATCTGCTAATTAAGGAATTCTAATCTGTGGAATCGGCGTAAACTGCGGACAGTCATTATTTCCCAAACGCATACAGCGCGCTGCGAGTCCTGATGTAGATCCGCCCGTCGGCAATTGCCGGTGTCGCGAAGACCTCGTCGTCCAACTCGTTCACCGTGAGCACCTGCCAATCGCCGGCGGCCTTCAAAACGGACACCTGCCCGCCCTGGCCGATCAGGAAAACCTTGTCATCGGCGGCAACCGGCGAAGAGAAGTACTTGTCGATCGCACCATGCAGGCGTCCTTGCTTGATCACACTACCGGTCGCCGGATCAAACGAGAGCAGAATCCCGCTATCGTTGATCATATACAGAACGCCTTTGTAAAGAAGGGTGGAAGGGACCTGCGGCACTGGTTTGGTATAGCGCCAGCGGATCGCAGTCGAGGTTTGATCGCCCACACCTCCGAGCTTGATTGCGAGCAGACCATTCTCTGAAGCCATCATCCCGCGGAAGACTTCCCAATCTTTAGCGTTCAACTTTTCATCGCGGTCCATATCAAACGCCTCGAATGCATTCTTCAACATCTTGTCCATCACCTCTGTGGCTTCTGTCCCGGAGACCTCCGACTTTGCGATCTGTTTGTCACCATTCTTGTCGTACCTGGATAGCGCTTCTTCGAAGGGAATAGTCTTGACCTGCTGGCCGGGTTGATTTTGCGGGAAGCCCCAGCCGTTGATGTACAGATATTCCCCATCATTGCTCGCAATCGATTTCATCTCGCACGCAAGCCCGCGAACCCACCAGACTCTTTTGCCATCTTCGACCGAGTACGCCGAGAGCTGGAACGATTCGGGAATAACAATCTGCTTGGGACCTTGTTTTGGTTGATAAATAATCGGTGTTGAGTAGCCCGAGATGACTACCGGCCGGTCAACCTTCCAACGCATACGTCCGCTGTTCTTATCGACGGCTATGAGATACGACGACGGGTTATCTTGATCAACAGCCAGGATTACTTTGTCGTCCGTGAGGATGGGCGATGCACCGAAGCCGTAGAACATGTTGAACGGTCCAAGCGGAAGCCGCCACCGTTCCTTGCCGGCGCCGTCGAAAGAAACCAACCCGAACTCTTGAAAGAAGGCATAGACATTTGAGCCGTCGGTGACGGGGCTCGGTGAGGCGGGCCCGTTGACGTTCTGCAAGCGTCCCACAGTTGAGCGCGGCACTTCGCGTTGCCAAAGAAGCTTTCCTGTCTGCCGGTCAAGACAGATGACGAGGAGTTTGTAATTACTTTTGAGATCTGAGTTCTGTCCTATGAGATCGTTTTTCTCAGCGTGTGCGTTTTCTTTGGTCCCTGCCTTTTCTTTCGAGAACGCAGTGACAAAAACGCGATCCCGTGTGAGCACGGGAGACGAATGGCCGGGTGGAAGTGCTGTCTTCCAAATTACATTCTTGTTGGGACCAAACTCTTCCGGAAGCCCGGTAGATGCCGAAACGCCGCTCCCGTTTGGTCCGCGAAACTGTGGCCAGTCTTCCGTGACCGCCGTTGTTAACGCCGCAGACGAACTGACCGCCGCGATCAACGACGCGATCGATAAAGCAAAGATCATATTCCTTACCTTCGACATTGTCCGGCGAGAGCGAAGAGACGCAGTCCTGGGAGAGCGAAGAGATATTATCCCGCGAGATCGAAGCGACATTGCCCTGCGATACTGAAGAGTTTTGTTTAGCACGACACCAGTCCTGAAGAGAGCTAGCAAAGCGGGTGCGATTCTAATTGAACGAAGCCATAAAGGAAACGCGGCGATCTTAGGTCAGTTACGGACGTCCACAGATTCCGCAGCGCGGCCGGAACCGCAACCAAATTAGTTAAGACATGCCGGCTTCGCCGGCGGCAAAGCCGTATAATCGGCGCAATCTGTGGATGACCCAAGCTACGAAGCATGTAACAGCCTGGGGTTAGATTGTAGCGGGATCCGATTACAGGATCTTATTCTGACGGAAGAAAAGGGGTTAAGGATGGAGGGTGTTGGTATGACTCCGGAATTAGAGACGTTGAAGGCAAGATTGCGAGCAACCTGGATCGCTGGGGACTTCGGACAAATTGCAAAAGCCACCGCGGGTGGAGCTGAGGATTTTATCAAGCGCTTGAATTTACAACCGGGAATGACGATCCTCGATGTAGCCTGCGGCACGGGAAATCTTGCGCTTCCGGCCGCGCGAATGGGAGCTCTCGTAACGGGAGTTGATATTGCGCCGAATTTGATCAAACAAGCGCGCGAAAATGCAGAGCGCGAGGGCTTGAGAATTCAATTCGACGAAGGTGACGCCGAAGCTTTGCCATATGAGGATGCGAGTTTCGCCGCAGTTGTAACGATGTTCGGGGCAATGTTTGCTCCTAGTCCCGAATTGGTGGCCGCGGAACTCAAGCGGGTATGTCGACCGGGAGGCTTTATCGCGATGGGGAATTGGACACCGACCGGTTTTGTGGGACAGATGTTCAAAACGATTTCCGCCCACGTTCCTCCGCCCGCAGGCATGCCGTCACCGGTTTTGTGGGGTGTTGAAGCGACTGTTCGTGAGCGTCTTGGCAATGGCATCTCGAAATTAGAGACAAACCCGCGACAGATAAACTTCACGTTCCCATTTTCTCCAGTGGAAGTTGTGGAGCACTTCCGAAATTACTTTGGTCCTGCCCAAAAAGCGTTTGGTGCGCTGGATGAAAGCGGACAAGTCACGCTTCGACGCGACCTCGAACGGCTTTGGACCGAGAATAATCGAGCGACTGACGGAACGACTTTGGCCGAAGCTGAATACCTTGAGGTGATTGCTTTTCGCGATTAGGAAAAGAAAATATCATGCAAAAACTCGCTCCTGATTTTCGCAAAGCCCTGGACGTAGCTTTCGATCGTGCCATCTCCCACCTTGAACACCTGGATGAATCGTCGGTAGCTGCAACTGCCGACGCCGCCACGCTGAGGACGCACATAAACAAGCCGCTCGCACAAGAAGGCGTGCCGCCGCAGCAGGTAATTGAAGAACTGGTGCGCGACATCGAAGGTGGACTACTCGGCTCTGCCGGCGGAAGGTTTTTCGGTTGGGTGATCGGGGGCGCCCTACCCGCCGCAGTCGCGGCCGATTGGCTTACATCCGCCTGGCAACAGAATGCCGCGCTTTACGCCTGTGCGCCCGCCGCGGCTGTAGTCGAAGAAACAGTTGGTACCTGGTTGAAGGACATCCTCGGCCTGCCACTACAAGCCAGTTTTGCGCTCGTCACCGGCTGCCAGATGGCCCACGTCACCTGTCTCGCGGCTGCGCGTCACGCACTCCTCATTAAACATGGGTGGGACGTGGAAGGTCAGGGCTTGTACGGGGCACCAACGATTCGCATTCTCTCGAGCAGCGAACGTCACGGCTCCTTCGAACGCGCGGTGCGTTTGCTTGGCTTTGGCCAAGCGCACATAAAACTCTTGTCCGTAGATGATCACTGCAGACTTTTACCGAATGCGCTCGAGGAAGAGTTGCGCAAGCAGGAGGGTGGTCCAACACTCGTGCTTCTCCAGGCCGGCGACATCAACATTGGCGCTTACGATTCGTTTGAAACCCTGATTCCAATCGCGAAACGTTACGGCGCGTGGGTGCATGTTGATGGAGCGTTTGGCTTATGGGCGGCCGCGAGTCCGCGCCTGAGGCATCTCTTTAGAGGAGTTGAAGCCGCTGACTCGTGGGCCACGGATGGTCACAAGTGGCTCAACGTTCCCTTCGATTCCGGCTTTGCTTTCGTTGCCGACCCCGAAGCGCATCGCGCATCTCTTTCGCTGCGCGCTGCTTATTTAACGCACGCCGCCGACGCGCGCGACCAGATGGACTGGAATCCCGAGTGGTCGCGGCGCGCTCGCGGCTTCCCTGCGTACGCGGCGTTGCGCCAGCTCGGGCGCGCTGGAATTGCAGATTTGATCGAACGCTGCTGTCGTCACGCATATGCAATCGTTACCGGCATCGGCGAACTGCCGGGCGCTGAGGTGTTGTGGAAGCCCGAAATCAATCAGGGACTGGTCCGCTTCCTCGATCAGAGGGCTGGTGCTACGGAAGAAGATCACGACCGCCGCACTGATGAAGTTATCGCGGCGATACTAAAAACTGGCGAGGTATTTTTTGGCGGCACGACCTGGCGCGGCCGCCGCGCTATGCGCGTGAGTGTCTGCAACTGGCAGACGTCGGAACAGGATGTCGATCGCGTGGTGAAAGCGGTAGCAAGCGTTCTGATTCGTGTTTCATAGAAGACGATCTACGAATCGCACATAGAAGACGATCCACGAATCACACGAACCAAACACGAATATTCAGTGAGCTTTCGTGTAGTTAAGTGGATCGTCTTGCGCGAGCCTCCGCATTGAAGCACGCTTGCTACTGAAAACATGACGCCACCTACCGATTGCTTGTTTAGATCCCCAGGTAGGCCAGCTGATCTATCACTTGCCGCATCCTCTCTGTCGCCCGTGGATGCGACGCCTCGAGTCGTGCTACGGTTTCCTTCAGTCGTTCGCCAAGTCCACTATAGTGTCGCGCGTGATTTTCTTCCCGTTCCAGTACTTCCCGAATGTCGCCGGCTAAACGCTGAAGCATTTCGGCTTCAGTACTATCGAGAGTCTTCACCTGTGCGAGTTCCGCGTGTAACTGCTCGAGTTGCTCACGAAGCTGTTGTTTGTCCATCTTGATAACCTCATTCGAAGCGGCTGCTCTGAATATTACAACATACCGTGTTTCTCGGGTGTCGCCTCGTCCGCAATGTACAGTTCACTGTTCACGGGTTACTAGCCTCTTAATTTGAAATTCTCAGCGTCTCTCTGCGTGCCTGGCGTTTCTGCGGAGAGGGTTTGGCTGTTTGCTGATTGCTTAATTAAGGACTTGCGATTTAATATTCCGCGCCTCGTCGCCTACTGGTATCGAAAATATAGTACGCAATGACTAAAGCCAGAATGGAAACATTCAGCGATGGTGTGATTGCTATCATCATCACCATCATGGTGCTTGAACTAAAGGTGCCGCACGACTCCAACCCTGCGGCGCTCGTACCGCTGGTTCCGGTGTTGTTGAGCTACGTACTTAGTTTTATATTTCTAGGCATCTACTGGAGCAATCATCACCACCTGTGCCACGCGATCGAACACGTTGGGGGTGGCGTCCTTTGGGCCAATCTGCACTTATTGTTCTGGTTATCATTAGTCCCCTTTGTCACAGCGTGGATGGGCGAGAACCATTTTGCTTCCTGGACGCTTGTCACCTATGGAACTGTCCTGTTGTTTGCCGCTATCGCTTACTTCATCCTGGTGCGCACTCTTCTTTCCCTTCACGGGAAGGATTCGCTGCTGGCGACTGCGCTTGGCAGTGATTTCAAAGGCAAGGTATCAATTGTTATCTATCTTGTAGCAATCCCGCTTGCGCTTGTGAAGTGGTGGCTGGCGTGCGCTTTGTACGTTCTGGTGGCGATCTATGAGTTCGGTGAAAGCAAAGCGAGGTTTTCCGAAAGACATTGTGGCGGCCATCCGCGACGGTAAGATTCTTGGCATACGTGCCGGCAGCAAGCCACACCGCGTCATCGGAATCTGGGCAGTTGTGGTGGAGAATCGCGTCTTCGTGCGGTCATGGAGTCAGAAACCTGGGAGCTGGTACCGTACCTTCCTCGAGGAGCCGCGCGGCCTAATTATGGTCAACGATCGCGAGATTCCCGTGCGCGCAGTTTTCACGAGAAGCGAGCGCTTGAAGACGGCCGTCGACCGCGCCTACCGACAGAAATTCAATACGCCGGGCTCACTCCATTTTGTTAGAGGCTTCGCCCACAAGAAGCGACGCGACACGACAACTGAATTAGTGCCCGAAAAGCAAGGGCCTGCGCCGAAAGCTTCGCGGCAAGGAACTTATTAAAGCTCTGATGGCTGAAAAGAAGCGAGAGAGTGAATTCTGATCTTGCGGGCGCTCATTTAACAAGGCTCAAACACTCATCCAAGGAGGCATTCAATGGCTACACCTTCAGCATTCGCCAGGAAACTCGCTTCAATCGCACAGGACCAACACACCCGATTCCAATTCACTAATGAGGCGGACCCCACGCTCTGCAGGCAAATCAGGAAATGGACCGAAGACATCGGATTCACCTTCTCAAGTTGCACAAGAGTTCCATGGTCCGCTGTCTTCGTATCGTGGTGCGTGAAACAAGCAGGCGCTACCCGGCAAGAGTTTAAGTTTGCCATGGCGCATTCGGTATTTGTGAACCAGGCAATAAAAAACCAGGTCAGAGGGGTGGGCGTCTTCCAGGGCCTCGACATCACCTCGCAGCCCCCTGCTGTTGGCGACATCATTCAGAACAACCGGCGTGGAAACTCTTTCGACTTTAATTTCGCAAAGACACACGCGAACTACGAATCTCATTCGGTCATCGTGATTGAAATCGGACAAGACACACAGGGCCGGTTCGCTTTTTGTGTTGGCGGCAACGAAAACGACTCTGTTCGCAGAACGGTCGTGCGGCTGAATGCGCAGGGCCTCATCAAGCAGCGCGCTGGCAACCCGTTCATTTGTGTTATCAAGGACCTGAAATAGTTTTCCGTCCCAGCGGGTATGGCGCCGCGGCCGAGATGCTCGGCCGGGGCCCCCGGCTGCCCGCTGTGGATCCCGGCCCTGGAGTGATACGAGTGATCCAGTTTCAAAACGCAGAACTTTGCCCAAATTGTAAGTCAATATGAAACTACAACTCTTATTGTGCGTGCTCTTTCTGGGCGGTCTTAACGCGGCAGCTCAAGTGGTTTACGCACCTCCGGGCTCCGCAGCGGCCGTAGACGGTGTTCCGTTTGCTTCAGCCCGGCTAATTGGCGCGAGGTTCAGCTCCCGTTTCCGAGAGTGTGATACCAGTAGATGCGGACAAAGTTCCATTCATCGTCATTCCCGGAGGCGGCTTTGCAGAGGAGTTGGGGTTACAACAGGCGATATCGCCGCGGTAGTTTTCAATGGTAAGGCAGTTTTTTCGCTGGTTGCTGACTCGAGACCAAAATGCAAGATTGGAGAAGGCTCAATCCAGTTGCACGAAGAGCTGGGATATAAAGTTTGTCTTGCCCGAAACAGCAGACAAGAGTGCACAAGGCTTCGGAACACCAGCATTGCTAAAGATGTTCTCTATTTCATTTTTCCTCGGTCAAAGGTTGTCAGATTAACGCCCGCGAACGCAAGGCAGCGCATTGCTGACGAGGGAACACGACTGTTCAACGCCCTGCTTGGAGCGCCCAGGTAACATATGAACTGGACAATCGTCTGATTAGTGAACAGCAGAATAAGGAGAGATTACTGTTAGCCCCAACAAGCTTTCGTATTCATTGTTGTAAAGTCACGTTTGATGACGGTTATGAAATTTATCATGATCTTTATCAACGAGGTAAATAAGGCGCGGACCCACCAAACCAGATCGCGATTGAGAATTATCGCGCCCTAAGCCAAAGGCCGAACCAGGGGCATAGCCCAGAAGCTAATGGACGGCTTGCGGCGTGGCAGA
>WNGE01008390.1_pt1 | contig 14295 bp, 19 predicted proteins | sample 5400651 | NCBI WGS metagenome assembly WNGE01 (sample SAMN13153370, study PRJNA577476) | soil metagenome | isolation source: 60 cm soil or saprolite under grassland replicate 2 | place: USA:California | collected 2016-06-15 | reverse complement strand
CCTGCCGGCAGTCAAGTACGCTGGGGCAGCCTTGTTTGAACGAGAACTCGACCCCATTGAAAAAGCGGTCGATCCTCCGCTTCGGTTCGTCAACAATCGTCAAACGGTAGATAGAGAAGTCGCCGGGCTCCGCCGTCTCGATCTCCAACACCGTCCGCTTCTTGCCATTCAGCGAAACCTGTTTGTACGTCGTTCGCACGACCTGCGCCTCGGCGAGTCGCTCGCCGCCGGAGACGCTCCGGATCGTCACGCTGTCTGTCGGAACATCGACCGGCAGATCCGCAGTGTTGATGATCGGCTCGTTCAATTTGTCGGGATTGATCAGGAAGAAGACGCGCAATACGGTCTGGTCCTCGGGGTCGACGACCTGAACGAAGTCGATGCCCGTGACGGCGGATTGTTTGAGCAGTATGGTAAGCCGATCTTCGCCCGCCATCAGATTGGCGCCTCCACGTTCAAAAACCGGCGCTCCTGTCGCGCCAGAATGGTGTACACAATCGTAATGTTCAGCCGCTCGCCCGCGGCTTCGGCCTGCACGTCATCAGTGCGGATCAGCGCGCCGAGCCAGGTGGTCAGCGCTTGAAAGATCAACGTCTGCGCCAGCGACGCCGTCGCGGGGCTGTTGGGGACGAAGACCAACCGCTTGACTCCGGCCCCGAAATCGGGGCGGTTGATCCGTTCGCCCTGAGCCGTAAAAAGCACCTGGCGGATGAGCTGTTTGATGTACTCCTCATGGTCGTTCTCCTGCGCGAGCCGGCCGAGCCGGTCATTGATCGCGAAAGGGAAACGGATGCTTGTAATGGGCTGGCTCATCTTCGATCGTCCTCAAACTGCGCTATCCGGTTTTAACTCGGAATGAAATCAAGTCAGGCGTCGCCGGCGGCAACGGGGGCGCCGGGGTTGGAACTGCAGGGGGATTGTGGGTATGAGTTTGATAAAGCGCCACGAGCTTATTGAGGTATTGAAGCAGCTTATCGCCAAATACGACCGGGTGCGTCGCGCTTTCGACCAGCTCGATTTGGGGCGCTTCGACCACTACTTTCTGTGTCCCTTTCACAGTCACCTGCCCCTCCACCTGGATGGTGATCAGGTTGCCCCCATCCTTATCGCTCATCGTGATCGTTTGCTCTTCGTCGTCCAACGTGATCATCAATCCTTTTTGGCTGCGAATAATCTTGAGCGGCGGGCTAGCCTCGGTTCCGCGTTCGTTCTTCGGCGCCTGACCGTCCGCCCAGAAGCATCCGACCCAGATCGGATATGACGGATCACCGGCTTCGAACTCGACCCACACACCTGTCTTCGGCTCTGGTATTGCGTAGAGTCCCATGTTGTTACCGGCATAGGGGACACATGGCCGAGCCCAGATCTCTTCCTCCCCCATGACAGCGGGAACAATGACTTTTAGCTGTCCGCATCCTGTAGGGTCTTGGTTATCCGTCACCAGGCCCCGGTATTTGCCGAAGAAGCAGCCTTCCATCCGCTCCATCATTTCGTACATGGCATCGTGTTCTTCCATGCTCCAGCCTCCTGCGGAAAATCCCTGGGTACGCATCGCTTCCAGCGTGCAGTCTCGGCTAAAGACGCATTGGTTGTAACCAGACCCCAGAGTGGCCTTACTTGCTTTGATCGCTTATTACTTACGAGCGTGGGCGCATGGCTCCAAGCGCGCTATGGGCCTCCCATCGGTCTCCCATCCACGACTGCGCGCTGGAAGCGATGCGTACCCAGGGGCGCTTCTCATTCTTTCAGGGCATCGATCATTACGAGCCTCCGGTTGAGTTGCGTCTAAGTTCAAGATCCATGAAATGGTCTGCGGCATTGATTACGTGAGTGACCGCCCTGACCTGGTAACTTCCGCTGTGGTCGTTACCAAGCCCCTGCACCTCGACCTCGTCGTGGGGCAGCAGCACGCCTCCCAGCATGTGCGCCGTGGTACTGGCCGTCGCCTTGATAAACCAACCCGCTTCGGTCAGGGCCGAGTTTGCCTTGCGTAATAACTCCACAATGTCGCCCGCGGTGGTAATCCAAAGGTCGCGGTTGAGATTGCACTTGTCTAGCGTCTCGCCGCCCTTTTCCAGTGGCGGCTGCGGGTCCTTAGCGTCGATCGAATTGCTTGTCGCCGTCATCACGTCAATTGCCGTCCCGTTGAATTTGGTGGGCCGCTCAAGATCCTCCCGGATGTTGAATGCGGTCACGTTCTGGAGGCTGTCCTTACCTACGTTGACACGCAATGCAATATTGACTTTGCGATTCAACTCGATCCCCTGGCAGTTGAGCGGACTCTCAGCATCCGGACGCAGCGGCGAGGACCGTAAATTCGCGATCTCATCGATCTTCAGCGATTCCCCGCTCGGGTCGAGTCCGTTCCGCTGACATTCGTACTCAATCCAGAAACACATGTTGTTCCTGCGGGCAATCTGACAGAGTAATACTTCATCCGTGTCGCGTTGATTTAGCGTTTCAGTTGTAGGTTCTCCATTTTGATTCGCTGTACCATAGCGCTTCCCGGTCTTCTGAATGCATGTCCTGGAGAACTTGTGCTCTTTCAGGATTGTCGCGGCAACGTCCGACTCGAACCCGACCCAACTCCGCCTCTGACGTTTCCGGTCCATTTCGACCCGCCGATCCTGTCCGCGGACCTCGTACCACGAACCCGGACCGCCGAGCATCGCGGACCATTCCCTTTCTGTGATCGGCCCGCGCACCAGACACTTGATTTCATCGCCGTCCTTCACCGCAATAGTTACCATCTGCCCACATCCGAGCTCGGGGGCCACTTGAACGCGCGGCTGGCCGCCGCTGAAATCTTCCTGAAAGCGAATCGCAAACTGCGTGGGCTCGTCGAGGCGCTGTTCGACGCGCACTTCGGTCATGCAGTCGATTAAATCGTCCCGCAGCAGTTTATTCTTCTCCCCGGAAGCGATGATTGCGCCGAAACCCATTACAACTCCGTTGGAATTTTGATGACGTCTGCTTCAGCCAGAGCGTCGGGCAGCATGGCGTCGTTGATTTCGGCGATGCGCCAGAACCCGTTCGGATCTTCCAGATAAAAGTTGGCCAGGTGATCCAACCGCTGACCTTCTTTGCGTAGGTGCTCGCCCAGCAACAACTGCTCCGGTCTATTCGCCGCCGTCAGCGCGACGACCGTACGTCCGCGCCGGTCGGTGACCTCATAGGTCGAGGCGTTCTTCACGTAACGACTTTTTCCATCAAACACAGCCATAGCTTTGACCTCCAATCAAAACGGCGACAAGCCAAAGAGAGTCTCTTCAACCGAAAAGCTGGTCACGCGCACAGGCAGAATCCTTCCCGGCCCCCATACGAATAACACCACCGGAACCGTAGGCCGCACGGCCTGTTTGGCAGCTTTCCCGACGAGCGCGCGAGCGGTAGCGACTGCGCCGGTGATCAGATCGCAGCCGGCCGTCTTTCTAAACACTCCTTCGTCCTCCCTCCAAATCTGTAGGTAGTATTCACCTGGGAGCAAACCTCGCCACATCAACACCTGACGCCATTTTTCCGGATAGACAGAGATCTCTGACCTGCTCATCTGCTCGTCTCGCCCGAATTTATCCTTCATTAATTCGACGTAGTAATGCTCCACAGTGCATTTGGGAGGGACCAACTTGGCATCAATAGCCACGATGAGTCCCCCAGTATTGACATCAAAGTTGCGCGAGCTGAGCCGATTGGCCTTACCGCCCCCATGAATGAACAGTGTGCTCTGAAAACCGAATGTATTTAGCGCTGAGCCCCCAACCCACGGGGGGACCGCTCCCTCTGGCCAGAGTCCATACGAAGGACAATGTGGCGGCTTCTTCAGATCAAAAAATTGCTTCCGCTTCCAAGGAGATCCTTCTCTCCCCGTCGAGGTTCGATAAGGGCCATATTCGACGCTGATGGATTCTGCAAAGAATTCAAGTCCAGGATGGTAAGAATCAACCACGACGTCCATCCAAAGGACATGCGGCAAAGGACCATGTACAAGCTTCAACGCTGAATCTTCAATCCAAGACCGCATCTGCTGATTGAGACTTTGGGTTATGATAATCAGATTCGCTGGCGTGTTACCTGGGCCGTGAAGATGGCGATCTCCTGTTCGGTCAGTTTCTCCGTGGAGTAGGTGACCTCGCAGCCACTTGCCACTTTCGCCGGCGGCTTTGATACACTCGAATTGTTTCTGGTAGATACTCTCCAGTGGTTTAGAGCCTCTGGTGTTGCCAGGGCAAAGTGTAAGAGGACTCGCCTTTACTCTAGAGCCCTGCCCCTTCGGTCCTGGATAGAATGTGACCACAGTTTCTGGCAGAGCATAGGTTCCGCACCTGCGTTGGCGCCGGTCTTCGAGATCCTCAGGATTGTTTAGCTCTGGATTCGGATTAGGACGGTCAGCTGGAATCGGGAAAACCGGTGGAACCGGTGGAAGCTCGGGAGCCCCGAAACGAATCCTGGGCTTGGGTCTGGGCATAAGGCGGGGGAACCGCTGGATAACCTCCCCGTGGCTCGGGCCCACGTGATTTATTGATTGACCTGCCCCTTGTTGCACCACGTGGGTCAACTCGTGGGCGATTAATCGGCGCCCTCCGGACGCCCGATCCAGGTCCGCCGCCGTCTGATCTGAACTGATGACGGCTTGATCTTCTGTTGTTTGGACAGCGGTCATAGTTTAGGGATTCAACTCGATCCAGAACGGCGCCGATTCGGCCCCGTTGACAATCAACAACACCGGATGCGCTTCCGGCCGGGTTACCGCAACCGGAAAATGCGGCCTGATGCGAATCAGATTCGACGGGCTATTGGCGACAATGAACTCTTTCGCGTTTGCGAGCGGCTTGGGATCGACGCGCGTGTAAACTTCGCCGGCGATGACCAACTGAATCGCGCCTTCGGGTAAGTTCGGATCCAGCGGATCGAACTCAGGGCCGAGGTTAATCTGAATGTTTCCGTCGGCGTCCGGGGCGTCATGTCCCTGGATGCGCGGCGACACCGCAAAGCTCACTTCGTTGCTGGACACAGTGATCCGCTTCAGCTCGTTGTTGATCACCTGTTCATCCATCACCGATCGCACCAGCGCGGTATAAAAGCCGGGCAACACCGGCAGGTCGACGGAGGCGCCATCGGGCTTCACATGTCGCAGCGCCGGCGCAAGTTTGACTGTGACCCGATCGGTCTGGAAATCGACGCTCCAATCCGGGTTCTCTACAAGATCGACCACGCTCTCTTCAATCGGGCCGTCCGGCGGTCCGAGCTTTGCCCAAATGCCATTTCTCAGAAACAACGAGCGCGATCTTCCGCGCGTGATGTTCGCGCCGAACAGCAGAAGTCGATTAGGCGGAGTCGCCGACGTGTCCAGCGTCACACGCGCCGGCGTGGCTTCGATCTCCTGGAAAGTTCCGCCGTTTTTCACCGGGATTTTGAAGCGCACCAGACTCTGGCTTCGTTCCAAATGCGCCGACCCGAGCTGAAGAACGAATGCGCCAAGGTTCAGCACGATGCCCGGCATGGTCTTGGGCGGCTCAGGTCTGAGCATCACCACGCGAACCTCGTAGTAGGCGGAGAGCCGGGCAGTATTGGACTCCTGCGTATTCCAGAACGAGATGGCCTCTTCGGGAGTGACCGGACGCAGGATGGTTTGAATCGTGTCGTCGCCAAAGTCCGAGTCGAGGATCGTAGAACCGTTGATGCGGGTCTTACTGGTAATGACCGGGAAGTCGTGAAACGTCTTCAGCGCATAGCCCATGAGCTTTTGCTGTGTCTGGGCGTCAAACTGCGGGTCCCTCTCGTGGTGCGCCGTGAGGATGTAGAACAAACTCAAAGCCATCGGGGCCTTGGCGACATTCGGCGCGTCATTGCCTGGGCCGAGCGCGTTTTTGTAAAAGGGGTCCTCAGCGACGTGATACAGGTGAAGACTCAGCGTATTTTCCGGGTTCTCCACTTTCTCCGGGGGGATGTCCGTGACGTTCAGCACATCCTTCAGGGAATCGTCGATGTTCTTCGTGATGTTCTCACGTAGCAGAGTTATCAGAGTCTTTGTCACGCTGTAGAGATTCTTCAGCCCCATGATTATCTGTGCCTCAGGCTCAAACGCAGATTCGGGCGAACTCCTCTTGAAAGAGGCCCGATCACCGAAACAGATTCTGCCGTGAGAGGTCCAGACCGAGTCGTCGCCGAAGTCTTTGGTTCGACCGGCGGCGACACGACCTCGACGTTGATGCTCCCGATGACCACGCGTGAAGACGGCTCGGCCTCGCCAGGGGACGTGACATCATCAGTGGAGATCGATTCGCGTTGTTGCTGTGTCGTGATCGTACGAGGCAATGGTTCCAGGAGCTGCGGGCTGGCATCAAATGGTCTCCGCAGTCGGGATCCGGACGTCTCGATCTCATCGCTCTCATCGCTGCCCTTAACGCTGCTATCAACACTGTATGAAGATGTGGCCGTCGAGCGCGGACTTGCGCTCCAGTAGGCCGGTGGATCGGCGTTCGGCGTGATCTCGCCGGCGACAACGCGCTTCCCTACAGATTGGCGCGAACCAGTGTCCTGACTGTGCGGGCCGATCACTACTTCATCGGGCCGCTCATCGGGCGCCGGCGCCAGTTCATAAAAATGGCGCTTGGGAAGATCGAGATTGGAGAATTGGATCTCAGCCGGCGACAGCGTTGTCGATCCTTCGGCGCCAATCACACGCGGGCCGGCATCGCCGATCATACGCGGGCCGGCGTTGGTGGAATTCTGGGGCGTCGATTTGGCCGCGCTGATAGGATTATTCATTTTTCTCTGCGCCATCCCGGAGAGATCGCCGGCTGTCCCGCTCGTGTCTTCCAGGCCGCCTCCGGTAGTAGCCGCGGCCCCGAATTGGAAATCCTCAAAGCCTTGCATTCCCACACGCTGATCTTCCTCGGCGATCGGGGACATGGAGCGCGCCATCGGCGTCATCGCTCCAGGGCCATTGAGATTTCGCGTGGCCAGGCGCTGCAAGTACTGACTCATCGTTCCATCCTCCGCCGCGCCGGACGATCGGATTGGATCAATCGCACGAATGCCCGGCGATCCTCTCGCCTGAGGCCGAGGATCTCTTCGTACGCCCATCCGTATGCCTTCGCGATGTAGTGCGCCTCGTAATTGAGAAACTGCCTCTCGTAACCCAAAGCGCGAAACAGATAGGACTGGATATCGAATCTCACGGTCTGCAGCATGGCGCAGTGAGGACAAGTGGCGTCGAGGTCCAGGTCGAGCGTGACTCCGACCTCATCCATGGCGGTCTCGATAGCCGCCGTATCCACGACCGGCTCGCCTTCCACTACACACCGGCTCAGTAATTCGGCCACGGCGTCATCCCTACCCAGCGCCATGACCTGGCGATGCTCCCCGGCCGTAGGCAATCGAAACCGTTGACCGTCGGGCAATGTGAAAATGCCTTCGTCATCGGGCCCACTGACCATTGTAGACGGCCGCCCCGCCAGGTTTTCCATCAAGCTCGGCAATGAAAAATCCATCCCGAACGGCTCTATGCAAGCGACACAGGTCACTCTCCCCTTAATCCGCTCTCCGAAGAGGGCCAGGTAGATCGATGCGCAGAGCCGGTCGCAGTCGCAAACCGCCAGATCGGCGGCCCTCCCCGGCTCCACCGTTGTGCCCGGAGTCTTGGTGAGCAAGCGGTCGAGAAATGCGACGACATCGACCGATCCGTCGCCGTGGATCAACGCCTCGTCGGCCCCGCACAACGGGCGTAGGCGGGCCCACTTTCCGCCGCGAAGACCTGGATTGAGTCGGACCTGCAACATTCTTGTTACTTTCTAAATCGGCATGCAAAAGCGAGTAAGAGACTGTGGCGCGAGTTGTTTACTCGCGCCTCTTTCCTGATTGGACTCCTCATCGGACAAATCCGCAGACAGGCGCGAGTAAACAACTCGCGCCGCAGTCCATTGCACGCAATCGCAAACCGCTCTAAATCTTTTACGTTTCCAGCACCTCGACGACCGAATCATCACGCTCGTGCCCTTCGTTCTGAAGCGTGATGGTCTCGAAGGCGATGGCATTGGCATTGGCATCGAGCTCCGGCAGCGATGTATACTCGGACACCCAGCAACGGAATACCGTGTATCGCCTGACAACAGTGCCCTGAAGATTGAGCAATTCGATTATGATGTTTTTGCGGAAGTTCAAGAGGGACACGGCGCCATCGCCTTCCGTGCTATAAACCAGCTTCGCCCATTTCTCGAACTCCGGATCGAAGGTGATCCCGCGTTCCAACATAACCGGTTCAAATTTTGACCTGCCCGGCGAATGCCGAGGGGTACTAATGTCTCCCCCCTCGCTATGGCTTATCACTTCAGTTGTCCGCTTGAGCGCGCCGACCTTGCTCACGCCGGCCACGACCTCAAACGATCCGTTCGGCTCGGACTGCCATTTCACGAGGAACTTGAAGCTCGCGTATGGATCGATCCGATGAGTATTGACGGGGAATTTTGCCATTTAACATCTCCCATGACTCGGCAGAGGGCATTGGGCCGCAGTACGCTAAATCAAACCACGCAAGATTGGTACAGTACCGCGCGCGTAAGCAAGCGGCTGACCGATGAGACGGCCGATTGCTTACGCGCGCGGTACTGTATCAGTGTACCAATGTTGTTTTGGCCTGATTTAGGTCTGAACCTACCCGGCCTTCTGCTGTATCGTGATGACGACGAATTCCGCCGCGGTCGCTGCGGCGACCGGGAAGGCGGTTGTTATATTTATTTTTCAAAGACCATTATGAGCCGCCGCCTAAAGGCGCTACTCAATACGCCGACTGAGCGATTCTGCAGTTTCACTCAGTGTACCTAATGTTTCCTGTTTCGATTCAGCCTATGTCAGTTTTTTTCCCTCTGTTTCGTAACCCTCTTGCCTCCTGCGGAAAATCGCTCTGAGCTTTGCTTTACTTTGAGTCCCGCCTTTATGCGGCCCGAGTTCAACCGCCTAAAGGCGGGACTCAAAACGCGTTTTCATTACGACGCCGGAGAGTTTTATGTCCGTTTCCTCCCCACATGAGATTACGCAACTGCTGGTTGCCTGGAACAAAGGCGATGTGAAGGCTCTCGAACAGCTCACGCCTTTGGTCCACACGGAACTTCATCGCCTTGCCAAACTCCACATGGCGGGCGAACGCCCCGGTCACGTCCTGCAAACCACGGCGCTGGTCAATGAGGCTTACCTGCGGTTGATCGACTGGCGGAACGTCGAATGGCGGGACCGCGCCCATTTCTTCGGCCTGGCGGCGCAAATCATGCGGCGCATCCTGGTCGACTTCGCCCGCGCCCGGCGGCGCGAAAAACGCGGCGGCGAGGCTTTGCGCGTCTCGCTGTCTGAAGCGGCCGAAATCGGATGCGAGCGGGGCGCCGACCTGGTTGCGCTGGACGACGCGTTGCAGGCGTTGGAGAAGTTGGACGCGCGACAGGCCCGCGTGGTGGAACTGCGCTTCTTCGCCGGGATGAGCTATGAAGAGACGGCCGAAGCGCTCAACGTCTCTGTCGGCACGGCGCGCCGTGATTGGAGCTTCGCTCAGGCGTGGCTCTTCCGCGAGCTGAGCAAGGTGGGAAGAGATGACGCCTGAGAGCCACCGCAAAATCTGCGACCTCTATCACTCCGCTTCGGAGCTCGCGACCGCCGAGCGCACGGCCTTCCTTGACGAGGCCTGCGGCGGTGATGAGGCGTTGCGCCGCGAGGTCGAGTCGCTGCTCGCCGCGCGCGACAGAGCCGGCGATTACTTCGCCACCCCCGCAATGGACGTTGCGGCGGGGTTGTTGGCGGATGAGAATTATCAGTCGCTCGCGGGCCAAAGCCTTAGCCATTATCAAGTGCTCTCCCTGATCGGCGCCGGTGGTATGGGTGAGGTCACCTGGCCGAAGACACGCGGCTCAGGCGTAAGGTCGCGCTCAAACTGTTGCCGTGGCGGTCCACACAAGACGCAGACCGCGCGCGCCGTTTCGAGCGCGAGGCGCGCGCCGCGTCAAGTCTCAACCACCCGAACATCATCACCATCTTCGAGGTCGGGCAGGTAGACGGGCGACACTTCATCTGCGCCGAATACATCGAAGGCCAGACGCTGCGGCGGCGTTTGGCGGGTGATCAGCTCAAATTGCATGGGACGCTCGACGTGGCCGTCCAGATTGCGAGCGCGCTCACCAGCGCCCACGAGGCCGGAATCGTTCACCGCGACATCAAGCCTGAAAACATCATGCTGCGGCATGACGGCCTGGTTAAAGTGCTGGACTTCGGCCTGGCGAAGCTGATCGAGAGGCGTGGGGAGTGGGGAGTGGGGAGTGGGGAGTGGCGGCAAGAAGCTATTCCCCATTCCCCACATCCCCTCTCCACTACCGGAGTGGCGATGGGGACGTTAAGGTACATGTCACCAGAACAGGCGCGTGGGGAGGATGTAGAGGGGCGGAGCGATATCTTCAGCCTTGGCGTAGTGCTTTACGAGATGATCACCGGGCGGCTGCCGTTCGAGGGAGATGCGAGCGACGAGGTGGTTGCGGCAATCCTGGAGCGAGAGCCGCCGCCGCTGGCGCAGTATGCGCCAGAAGCGCCCGCCGAGTTGCAGCGGATCGTGGCGAAAGCGCTGCGCAAAAAGAGGGAGGATCGCTACGAGACAGTGAGCGACCTGCTGCTGGATCTGAAGGCGCTGAAAGAGGAGATGGAACTCGAATCGAAGGCGCTGCGGGGGCGCCGGTCAAGGGCGGGCGCCGCTCGCCGCATAACCGTCGCAGTAATCGCGCTGACGATTCTGATCGCCGCCGCCAAAGTTATTTACAGGTGGATTGGAAAGCCCCCAATCCCCTTCCAGAAAGTTGATATAACCAGACTCACCAACAACCGCAACATTAACCTGTCTGAAATTTCGCCAGACGGCAAGTACATAGTCTATGTCGATAGAGAGAAAGGCCATGCAAGTCTACGGCTCAGACATGTCGCCACGGATAGTATTCAGGAGATCATTCCGCCCGCCAAGGTTCACTATTGCGATTTGGCGCTCTCTCCCGATGGCAGTTACATCTACTTTGTCAGGTTGTCGGATAAGGTATCAGCGCTGTTGGCGCTCTATCGCGTTCCTGTCTTCGGCGGCGATCCCGTGAAGCTGATCGATGATGTGTATCTTTTCTTCACGTTCTCGCCGGACGGGAATCGGCTTGCTTTCACGCGCAGATACTTCGGCGAGGGAAAAACTGCAATGATGATGGCCAATGTGGACGGCTCCGGCGAACGCAGAATTGCCACGCGCCCGTTGAATGAGCCTTACGAGTTTCCAGCCTGGTCGCCCAATGGAGAGGTGATCGTCTGCACCGTCGGGCCTTCCGGCCGAGAAGGTAATCAAAAGGGTATAACAGAGTTGCGTGTCAAAGACGGAACGGAAAGACCCCTCACTTCGCAAAAATGGCAAAATGTTGGACGGAAAGTGTGGGCGCCGGATGGAAGCGGTTTGTTGTTCGACGCCTACAAGGCGGAAAAACCGCGGAAGCAGATATGGTATCTCCCTTACCCCGGCGGCGAGCCGCGCCAGACCACAATTGGTTTGGATCACTGCAGTCGTATTAGTGTTACGGCAGACTTGAAGACGATGCTCTGTTCGCAACAAAATCTTATCTCGGACATTTGGTTAGCGCCGGAGGGAGATGCCAGCCGCGCTCGGAAACTCGGCGGCGGGATGAGTCTTTCGTGGTCGCCGGATGGCCGAATAGTTTATGAATCGGATTTCGACGGCAACAGGGACGTCTGGATAATGAATCTTGACGGGACCGGTGGAAAGAAATTGACCTCCGGCCCCGGCAGGAATGGCGCCCCAAGAGTAACGCCTGACGGCCGTTATATCCTTTTCACTTCCGTCCGCTCCGGAGCGCCTGAGATATGGAGGATGGAAATAGACGGAAGCAACCCTGTGCAATTGACCAGCAGCGGTAACGCGCAGATGTCGGATATCTCACCTGACGGCAAATGGGCCTTCTATACATCGGGTGGTATCCGGAAGGTTCCTGTCGCCGGCGGCGAGCCTGTGGCGCTCCCGACCGGGTACAATCCGCAATCCCCGGTAGTCTCACCTGATGGAAAATTGATCGCCTACTATTATCGGGAGAAGCAGCCGGGCGCAAAGTTCAAGATCGCAGTTACGCCATCTAGCAGAGGACAGCCTGTCTGGACGTTTGATCCTCCACTGGAAGATTACTCGACTTATGAAATTCGTTGGACCACGGACGGAAAGGCTTTGTTATACGAAGCCGATAACAACGGCGTCTCGAACATCTGGCTCAAGCCGTTGAACGGCGGCCCGCCGAAACAACTGACCGATTTTCGATCCGAGACTATCTCCGATTTCGATCTCTCACGCGACGGCAAACATCTCATTTGTTCGCGTGGCGGCTGGACTTTCGATCTCGTGCTGGTCCGCGATGTCAGCGACCGGTAAAAATGTTGTCTGCGCTTCAATTCGTACCAGGATCGCCTGCCGATGTTGAGGCCTTCATCCAGCGCAACCGCTGGCCTGCGTGGCGTGAGACGCCCGAACGACTTCAGGGGGCTTTCGGCGCCTGCGACTCGAAGTCGGGCGGCGCATGCGCAGGCCAGAGTCAGTCAGTGTCGGTCGAACAAAGAAGGCTGACGGATTGGAACAGCTCCAGGTTCGGATTTCGAAGAACAAAACGCGCCTGGACAGATTCCGATCTACGGCCGACGCCTTGCCGGCTCCGGCGGGCCAACCCCGTCAAGCCAACGAGCCACCTTCGAGTCCGTGGAAGCGACATCGGACAACTCGGCGATGCTATCAATGACCGCATCCATGTCCGCAATGTCGCCCCCCTTAACGATGGCGATGACGTCCGGACTACCAAAGAGGGCATCGGCATGAATGACGCCGGGGATCCGGCGCACCTGGGGAAGAGTCCGTTTTGGATGTCGCGTAGTGATGAAGACGTATGCCCAAGTTTCCATTGCCTTCTCCAGTGTCCGTGTAGCCTACTCTCACTTCGGCAACCAGGCGTATCGATTTATATCCCGCCACACGCGGCTCAAGACGCCGCAAATGCGAGTGGGTTGATCCAGGCTTGAACGGCCGCCATCTTTACCATCTCAAAGCGGGCTCCGAACTGCCGGTGGCGGAGCTGCCGCGCCCATGATCTTATTGCACGGGCTTTGCGACTAGCTTTTCCACGGTGATTTCAAGCTCGTACGATTGTTCTTTCTTGGTCAACGTAGCATTCGACTTGAAGTATTCTTCGGGATAGTTCACGACGCGAATCTTCAGACGGGCGGTGAGAGGTTTGCCGGGCTTCAGCCAATGAATCTCAGCGATCTCACCGACTTCTCCAAGATCGAACACGCTTTCACCGAGACCTTCCTCAAACGTACTGACGGCCAAATAGTAATGATGGCTGCACACAACGTGAGTATCCGGAAGGCAACCGCCCTCTCGCGGAACCTCATATAGTCGAAGGCGCAACTCCTGATCTCGACCGTTCGCCGAATTGAGTTCTCTCATTCGGCCGTAATTCAGGATCTCAACCAACGGCGCAGTTCGCACAGGTTTCGATCTGATTGCGATGTTCCCATCGCTCCTGCGCGTCGCCTGCGTGGCTAGCGACAGCGAATACGTCAACAAAAGCGCGATTGATAGCGCAATTGCATGAATGATTCTGAGTTCGATTTTGGACCAGTTCATTGCCAGGTTCCGTCCGCCTAACGCTACGCGCCACGCGGCGGACGTGAGCGACGCGAACGTTCGCTCACGCGCATACCGACGTTAGACATTGCCCTTTGAGAAGATACCTTCTTCTGGTCTGGTAGCGGGCGAAAACTGCCCAACGGCTTCACCGCTTCGACGCAAGTTACGACGAACTGCATCGGGTACATATCCATGTGTCCGTAACTGCGTTCAGCCTCCAGACGGCCAATGAATACTACGTCAACGCTTGTTCCCCATTTTTTCTTACCGAGCCTCTTCAGCGCGCCCCGGCCGTCGCAGGCTCGAAGAGTCGGGTCAAATTTCGCCCAAACGAACGTAGGCAAGTAGCACTGGGGGCTGTGTAATGACGATTCTTCGAAGTCGCTTCGGTAAAGGGCGCGAACTCGCACTTCCTTGCCTTTATAATCTTTCGCCTTTTGCAATAGCTCACAGAACTCGACAGTCAGTGGTTCATCCTCTTCCCTCAATGGATACTCCATCCATAGCTCACATCTTGGTGAGCTTGGATGGAGAGGAAATTGAGACCGTATGTGAGTTGAAGGATTTTATCCTTCGACGAACATACGGTTGATTCGTGTCGTATACTG
>WNGE01006392.1_pt1 | contig 14297 bp, 14 predicted proteins | sample 5400651 | NCBI WGS metagenome assembly WNGE01 (sample SAMN13153370, study PRJNA577476) | soil metagenome | isolation source: 60 cm soil or saprolite under grassland replicate 2 | place: USA:California | collected 2016-06-15 | reverse complement strand
GTAATTCGTCGCCTATGATCAGGGTTTGCTCGTTGACAAAAAAAATCGGACAAGAGGAGATTTTGCGCGGCGTTGATCTTGAGGTGCGGACCGGTGAAACTCTTGCCATCATCGGGCGGAGCGGCGGTGGCAAAAGCGTTTTGCTTAAACATCTCGTAGGATTGATGGAACCGAACCGGGGAGAAATTTGGATCCAGGGCCAAAACATTATCGGTATGAGCGAGCGCCAGCTTGGGGCGATCCGCCAAAAGGTTGGAATTCTTTTCCAAGGCGGCGCGCTTTTTGATTCGATGACTGTGGAAGACAACATTGCATTTCCTTTGCGCGAAGCCGGCGAACGCGATGCGAACATTTTGCACTCCAAAGTCGCGGAGATGCTTGAGGTAATGGAAATGGAGGGAGAGGAGGCCAAGATGCCGGAGAGTTTGAGTGGCGGAATGAAGAAAAGAGTGGGTCTCGCGCGCGCCATCATTCGCCGACCTTCGTGCGTATTATACGATGAGCCGACGGCAGGGCTTGATCCTGTCGTGGCGGACAGTATCAACCGATTGATCCGCCGGTTGCAGCAACGCTTTGGAATGACCAGCGTCGTTGTCACCCACGATATGAAAAGCGCATTTGATGTGGCCGACCGAATTGCCTATCTGCATGAAGGCCAGATTTATTTTACCGGAACGGCGAATCAGCTTCAGCAATCGACTGATCCATTGATTCAGGACTTTCTCCTCGGCCGATCTGACGGTAGAGGAGATTGACCTCAATTGCCGCGATTCGAATGCGAAAACCGGCTCGGGCGAACCGCCCCTGCCTTGCGAAAATCAGCAGCAACACCGACAATAAACATCCAAGATGAACCGGCACGAGCGAGGTTTGGAATTCAAAGTCGGCATTTTCGTTTTTGTGGGATTGGCGATGTTGGGCGCACTAGTCGTGCAATTCGGCAGACTGGGAGAAGGTTTCAAGACCTATTACACCATCACTGTTCGCTTCAATGATGCCGGCGGACTGTTGAAAGGCACCGATGTCTTGCTCGCCGGTGCGAGAATTGGAAAAGTCGCGGGCGGTCCTAAGCTAATTCGCGAGGGCGGTGGCGTGGCTGTACCGCTGAAAATTTATGATTACATCAAGGTCCCTGAGGGAACCAAATTCACAGTCGGAAGTTCCGGGTTGCTTGGCGATCGGTTCGTAAACGTAACGATACCGCCCGGGCCGCCGACGGCGTATCTGCTACCTAATGCCTATGTCAATGGTGCACGCGAGACGGGGATCGACGATCTCACCCGCACAGGCGGCGCGCTCGTGAACGATCTCCGCGGTACCGTGCAAAAGATCGACACAACTGTGGACCGCCTGAATCAAGACACGCTGTCCCCAGCGAACATGGAAAACTTGAAGGCGAGCTTGCAACATTTGAATCAGGCTACCACTGCGCTGGCAGAATCTTCGAAGAAACTGGATGGTGTAATCGGGCAGACGGATTCGACCATGGCCTCCGCAAAACAAGCTGCCGATGGCTTGCAGAACGCCATCGCCGACACGCGCAAGGTCTTGCGCAGCGCCATGCAGGGGAAGGGTCTGGTCGCAACGCTGCTGAATGATCAACAACTGGCGAGTGATCTGCACGCACTGATCACCAATCTGCGAGCCCACGGCGTCTTGTTTTACCGTGATAGCGCCGCAACGACTCAAACGAAGCCTCCCGAGCAAACCAAACGAGCTCGTCAAAGCCCCAGCCGCTGATTTTCGTTTCATTGGTGGAGTGGGCGGACAAGATAATCACGGAATAGCCGTCAATCATCACAGCGCCCCGAGCAGACGCGAGCGCACATCTTCTTCGGTCATGCCGTCGATGCGAATCACTTTATCGCGCGACCTCTGACCGTGTTCCAGAATGATTGCGCGCTGACAGATATTTAATTGGTCGGCCAGAAAACAACGCAGAGCTGCGTTAGCTTTCCCCTCCACAGCCTGTGCGCGCAATTTGATCTTAATCGCGCCTCCATGCTCGCCGACGACTTTGTTGATCTTGGCGTTTGGAACAACGTGAACGCGGAGCCTCGCCATCGATTTCAATTATAGCGGAGATCGTCTATTCATCGCAGTTCTGCTCGACAAATTTACAAACGTTGCCAGAAAGTCGAAGCCATGAAACTTCGGTACCTCTATCTTGTGTTGGCGTTGATCGGCCTGATTTTACCATATTCGCAATTCCTGCCGTGGATCATGGAGCACCACGCGATGAACATCCCGCTCTTCATTCATGACATGTTCGCCAACCAGATCAGCGCATTCTTCGCCATGGATGTCATCGTTTCTGCAATCGTCCTGATTGTTTTTATCCTGGACGAGGGCCGACGCCTGGGGATGCGAACCCTGTGGTTGCCCGTGATAGCCACTTTACTGGTCGGCGTTTCGCTTGGTCTTCCGTTGTTTCTCTATTTACGGCAGATCCAACTTGACCAGAGTCGCATTTAGACCAAAACGAGCGACTGTCCGAGTCTGCCTGCTAACGGAGGCCAACGGCTTTCCGAACACGTTCCATTACTCGGTCCGCAATCGCATTCGCGCGTTTTGCGCCGCGCGCAAGGACCTCTTCGATGTACGATCTGTCGGCCAGAATTTCTTCGCGGCGTTGGCGCATCGGCGCGAAATATTCCCAGAGTTTTTCAAAGAGCTGTTTCTTGAAATCGCCGTAGCCCGTTCCACCCTTTAGAAATCTTTCGCGCATCTCAGCAATTTCGTTCTTGGACGCGACCAGCGAGTAGAGTTTGAAAATTGTGGAACTCGCGGGGTCCTTTGGCGCGTCCACCGCTACGGAATCGGTGACAATGCTCATAACGCGTTTTCGCATTTCCTTCTCGTCCCCAAAGATGTCGATGTCATTCCCGTAGCTCTTGCTCATTTTCTGGCCATCGATGCCGGGCACGGTTTCGGTTTCGGGCTGAATACGCGGCTCGGGCAGCTTGAAAATATGCCCGTAGGTTTCGTTCATTTTCACTGCCAGATCGCGCGTTATTTCGATGTGCTGTTTCTGGTCCTTGCCGACTGGCACGACATCGCTGTCGTAAATCAAAATGTCCGCGGCCATCAGGATGGGGTAGCTGAACAGTCCAACGTTCGCGCTCATACCGCGGGCGAGTTTGTCCTTGTACGAGGTCGCCCGCTCAAGCAATCCCATCGGCGCTAGTGTTGATAAAATCCAGGCGAGTTCCGTCACCTGCGGCACATCCGAATGCCGAAAGAGCGTCGCGCGCTCCGGATCGAGTCCGCACGCCAGAAAATCGAGTGCGACGCGACGGCTGTTTGCGCGCAACGTTTCCGGGTCACGCAAACTCGTGAGCGCATGGTAATCGGCGACGAAATAAAGCGCTTCGCCCTCGGCTTGCAGCGCGACCGCAGGCCGCATCATGCCAAAATAATTGCCGATGTGTAGGGCACCGCTGGGCTGTATGCCGGAGAGAATGCGCATGATTTTTCTATTTGTCATCCTGAGCGAAGTCGAAGGATCTCATTTTGTACTCACCAATACTGCGCGGCATGGTTTCGGGAGATTCCTCGACTCCGCTCGGAATGACAAACGTTTGTTTCTTGCTCGCCATTTTTTGGCTAACCGCTAAATACAGCAAGCATGGCTGCACGCTCACGGCCCGTCTCCGTCGTCACCGGCGGTGCAGGCTTTCTCGGCTCGCATTTGGTGGATCGGCTTTTGGCGGAAGGTCATCGCGTCATTGCGATCGACAATTTAGTCACCGGGAACAGCGCCAACATTGGCCATCTCGCCGGGACCGAGGATTTCCGGTTCATCAAACACAACGTCTCTAATTTCATTTTTCTACCGGAAGAAAAACTCGATTACGTTTTTCATTTCGCGTCACCAGCCAGCCCGATTGACTATCTGGAGCTTCCAATTCCCACGCTCAAGGTGGGCGCACTCGGCACGCATAACACGCTCGGCCTGGCGAAGGACAAAAAGGCGTCGTTCATTCTCGCATCCACATCGGAGGTGTACGGTGATCCACTGGAGCACCCACAAAAAGAAGATTACTGGGGTAACGTAAACCCGATCGGGCCGCGCGGTGTGTACGATGAAGCTAAGCGATTCGCCGAGGCGATCACGATGGCGTATCACCGTTATCACAGGCTCGACACAAAAATTGTCCGCATCTTCAACACGTACGGGCCGCGAATGCGGTTGCGCGACGGCCGCGTGGTGCCGGCATTTATCGGGCAGGCCCTGAGTGGCGAGCCACTCACGGTCTTTGGCGACGGCTCGCAGACACGCTCATTCTGTTACGTGTCGGATTTGATTGATGGGATTTTCAAACTGGCCATGAGCAGTTTTCACGAGCCGGTCAACCTCGGTAATCCGCGAGAGATGACGATCAAGCAATTCGCCGAGGAAACTATTCGGATCACCGGAACAAAATCGACAATCGAATACAAACCATTGCCGGTCGATGACCCGAAGGTCCGTCAGCCGGATATCTCCCGCGCAAAAGAAGTGCTCGGTTGGGAGCCGCGCGTCGGATTCGAAGAGGGAATCAAAAAGACGATTGAGTATTTTAGAGACTCTTTGAAACATTGAATGTTAAATCCCTGAATTAACCATGCGCTCCCGAAAAAATTTTACTGGCGTTTGCGAGGATTTGGTTATGAATTGTGGCATGATTAGGCGTGCGCTTGCCGTCGCCCTTGGGTTTATCGCTGTTTGCTTTCCGGTCACGGCGCAGCAAGCGAATCGGTCGGCAGCAGCAAAAGCTCGAACGGGTACACATCAACAATTGCCTGCCAGTCGGTCGCATCCGGGTTCCGAGCTGAGCCTTTATCAGCTGACGATTTTCAGCGCGAACGATAATTCCCTTTTGTTTCGTAAAGGGCGACTGCTCACGTGGTCGGACGGTGGCAGGCTGGCGAGCGAGAATGCGCTGGCGTCCACCGGCATGATTGCGCTCGACCTGTTTTCGAGCGCGTATTTACCGCCCCTCAACGCTTTCGGGCCCGTGCCAATGAACCGAGGAACCACTGTCCTCAACTCGCGACCAGGGAATCTCGGGACTGATGCAAAAGATTCGCCTGAATTAATGATGTCGCCGCCAGATAATTTTTATTACGGCGGGGAAATAGGATTCATGTACGGCCACTGGAGCGGCAAAGGCGGTGGCGACATGATGGAGAGCTACATCATGGGCGGCGTGGGCAACGATCATTTCCAGATCACCGCCGGCGCGGCGTTTGACGACTGGAATGGACACGCAGCACGCTTCCACTCATTCGGATTCCCACGATAGGTACCGCCGCATTTGAAGTGCGGTAGTGTCTTATCGCTTTGGTTTTGCACGTCCTTTCGAGGACTCATACTGTCTTGCATAATTCGTAAGTGGAAAAGTTGGATCATTGCCGCGCTGCGTGATTATCGCCCAATACATCACCTCGCCGCTCCATTAAAGAACAACTGTGGTCTTTTGGATTGAAATCGCCGATTCATTCTTCCTACTATCGCTGGTAATCGGGACAGGAGGTTCCTGATTGACCGCTGACCGAAGTCGCTTCAACGGATTGAAATCAATGTCGGTTCGAAATCTCGCCGCGGATAAATTGTTGTGGGAAACGCTGGGACGTTGGAGACGTTCAAGCCCTGACCTGGATCGCATTCAATTCCTGAAGACTGTGCCGTTTTTTGACCGACTCTCGAATCGGCAGCTCAAGAGTGTCTCTGATATCATGTTTGAACGAAAGTATGAGGCCAACGAATCAATTTTTGAGGAGGGACAACCAGGAGCAGCTCTTTTCTTGATTCTGGATGGCAAAGTCGCAGTAGAAATTGTTCGCGAGACGAGTACCACGCGTCTGGCCGTTTTAGAAAAAGGCGCTTTTTTCGGTGAGATGGCTTTGCTCGATGATACGCCGCGTTCTGCCACGGCGAGGGCCTCGGAACGGACTCGGACGCTGGCGCTTTATCGGAACGACCTTCGCGGGTTGGTTCATCGGGACGCGAAGACTGCGTGCAGAATTTATCGCTCCCTTGCGGGAATGATCGCCGATCGGCTTCGTTTGACCAATGAATTGGTGCAGATGAAAACGCCGACCGACGATGTCGGATCAGGATGAGCAACGGTCAGGAGTTCGAAGAAATAGAGCGAGAGCGCAAAGCTCGGCGCAAGGTTTTCTATCTCACATTTGCGGCGCTGGTCTTGATTGTGGGAGGATTTTTGATCTGGAAGTTAAGCATTCTGATTCTACCGATCATAGTTGGAGCGCTGTTGGCGTTTGTGTTCCGCCCGGTGAAAGAGCGTTTTAGGGTCCGATGGTTACCTCACCAGATTCAAGTCTTGTGTTCCTTCGCAGCTATCGGTCTGGTCTTGTTTTTCGCATTCAATACCCTTCGCAAACACATTCCTGACGAAGAGCAAAAGCTCGAATTCAAAGTGCGGCTGAAATACAAACTGAATGAAAAATACCGGCAGCTGGTGGCGAAGCCAGCGGAGGAAAAATCAAACGCAGTGGCGCCGTTAATCGAAAAAGAGCTCGGTCCGCTGATGGATAAATTCAATCAGTGGCTCGAACTCAATCCAGAGGAACGCGATCTATTCCTGAAATATGCCGCGGGACACAACGGGAAACCTCCGATTCAGAGTAAATTCGTTGATTACTTTCGCGCGAACCAACGGATGAGAAAGTATGTGATACTCGAAAAGGCACCCACCGGTGCGGCCGAGCCCACGAGAACGGTTGCACCCGCTCCGGCTGAGCCTGGGGCTGCTACGGAGGGACCGAGCTTCGAGAACAAGTTGTCCGCATGGATGCTGGCTCCATTAATTTTTATCTTTCTCGGTTTCGATAACGGTCAAATTCGCCGCTTTTTCATTGGCCTTGTGCCCAACCGCTACTTTGAGTTGTCTCTGACAGTTGTCGATAGACTCGATGATGCAATCGGCAAGTATCTCCGTGGTACGTTAATTGAGTGTTTTCTGGTGGGCGTAATTCTTGCATTGGGACTGATCCTGCTTGGGATCCCCGCTGGGATGGCCGTGGCCATTGGTGTGGTTTCCGGACTTCTGAACGCGATTCCATTTGTTGGCACGGCTATCGCTCTGGTAATCGGTCTTGGTTATGCGTTAGTCGCGGAAAACATAAGACCGTTGATTCCCGGTCTGAATCCGAATGATCTGGCGCTGTATGTGGTGATTCTGGTCGTAATCACACACGTGCTGGACGATGTTGTGTTTCAGCCTTTTGTCCTCGGCAGCGCAGTGAACGTTCATCCACTGGTGGTCGTTATCGCGATCATCAGCGGCTCTCTCATCATGGGTTTGTGGGGAATGCTCTTTGCTATTCCCACGGTGGTAGTAATCAAGACAGCGGTCGGGACTTTCTTCGAGGAACTGAAGGATTATCGCATTATTTGATGGAGCTTGCCCAAATCGAGGGCGTCAGGCCATATGACCCCTCGCGCAAATCGATTATCGATCAAGAGGCGGTCCGTGTGGTTTTGCATGTTTGAGATTTGTGTATTGAAATTTCGCGGAAGAGGCAGCACGGCCTGCGTGTTTGTTCTTGATTCGCGATTTGTGAATTGCGATTTAGAGCTTTAGCCAATGCCAGCACCGGCGCGCCTCATCACTGTCAACATCGGTTCCCAAACCATCGGTCTGGCGGAATTTCGCCTGATCAATGACCGGCTAGTGTTGGTGAATTATCGTTTTCGCGAAACGCCGCTTGATCCTGCAACAGGTGAGCGTCAGGACGCCCATACTGCGCTGCACGAGACGGCTGTCGCGCTACGCGAAATCATGCACGAAATGCACATTAATCCTGCGCCGGTGAACTATGCCGTACCCGCACAGTCGGTTTTTGCACGCTTTGTCAAGCTGCCTGCGCTCGAAGCGGAGAAGATCGACAAGATTGTCTCATTCGAAGCGCAACAAAACGTTCCATTCCCAATCGATCAGGTGGTGTGGGATTACCAGCTCGTGGGAGGCGGCATGGGCGAACAACTTCAGGTGGTGATTGTCGCGATCAAACGGGATTTGCTCGAGGAAATCAACAATGCAATCGAAGAAATCGGGCTGCGGACCAGAATCATCGATGTGGCATCCATGGGCCTGTACAACGCGTTTTGTTACAACTACACAGATCTGAAGGGCTGCTCGCTGCTGCTGGATATTGGCGCGCGCACGACCAACGTTCTCTTTATCGAGGCCGGACGAATTTTCTCGCGTAGTCTTCCCATCGGCAGCAGTTCGATTACAGCCGCAGTTGCCAAAGAATTTAACGAGTCGTTCGGTGCAGCGGAAGCTCGAAAGAACCGGGACGGCTGTGTGGCTTTGGCAGGCGCTCCCGAACCCGCGGACGCCGATGTGGGACGTGTCTCGAAGATCGTGCGAAACACCATGACGCGGTTGCACGCGGAGTTGATGCGTTCGATTACCCACTACCGCGCGCAACAGCAGGGAAATAGCCCAGAGCGCATCTTTCTTTGTGGCGGAGGCGCAGGAATGCCGAACATGCGCGAATTTTTTCAGGAGAAATTTCAGTTGCCGGTCGAGTTTTTTAATCCGCTCCAAAACGTGAGTGTCTCGGGAACGGCGCGAGAGGCCGCGCGCTCCGCGTATTTGCTAGGCGAACTTGTCGGCCTGGCGCTGCGTACTGTGACGGTCTGTCCGATGCAGTTAAATTTACTTCCGGCAAGCGTCGTTCGCAGACAAGATCTGGAAAAGCGGCAGCCATTCTTTATTGCTGCGGCAGCTTGCATTCTATTGGCCCTGCTGGGCTGGTCGGCTTATTACACACGGGCGGCCCACGTCGCGCAGCAGACCGCACAGGTGACAGGACAGAAGAACACCACCATGCGCATGGCGGAGGAACAACTGGATAAAATAAAGAAACAGATCACCGCGCTGGATAACGTCGCCACTCCGCTTATCACAGCAGTGAACGATCGCAATTTCTGGCCGCAAATTCTCGAAGATTTAAACGCGCGCCTCCCTCAATCAGACATCTGGATTACTGAGCTTGCCGCAATTTCCGGCGGAAAATTCCTTGGGGCATCTGAAAAGCGCGCCGGAGAAATGGGGTCGACTCCGTCGCCAACAGCTGTGAGTTCGCCAGCGAAACCCGGAACCGCCGCAGGCAAGGTGATCGACGGCATCATGATTCGCGGCCTTTATCTCTATAATCCGAAACAGCAGGAAATCGTGGTCGATTACCTTCGCAATCTGGCAAAGTCGCCGTTCTTCGTCCTCGATCCAAAAACTCCGGAACGCGTGATCAAATCCAACTCGGTGCCGAACGAGACGGACTGGGCGTTCCCATATGAGCTTCAGCTCACCCTGCGCAAGCCAGTCAAACTGCCATGAAATAAGTCAACCACGGATTACACAGATTTCACGGATGAGACAATGATTCACGAGGAGCTGAGCGGTAAAATCATCGGTGCTGCGATGGCAATACTTAACGAGTTGAAACCCGGATTAGACGAGAGACTCTACGAACGCGCGCTGATTATTGAACTAAAAGACAGCGGACACCTCGTTTCAGTGCAGCGCTCGTTCCCGGTTTTTTACCGCGACGAATTAATCGGCAACCTGATCCCGGATCTAATTGTCAATGAGGCTGTGATCGTCGATGCCAAGGTAGTGGCATGCTTCACCGAAACGCATGTGGCTCAAATGATCGGGTACTTAAGCATCACCGCGTTGGACCTTGCCCTTCTAATCAATTTCAAAAACGCGCGATTGGAATGGAAGCGCGTGTTGCGTCGGCAAGAGAGCGAGGAGGACACCCAGCCCGATCTGCATGCCTAACTCTTTCTATCCGTGTAATCCGTGGTTAATGCCATGAAATGGTTTCAACAGAATCGCGTGTTCGCGACGTTTTTGATTGCGTTTGCGATTTGCGCATTGCTTTTCGGAGCGCTGGTTTACCGGAGGTGGTCGATTTGGACGGCCGCAAGACAAACGTTCGAACAGGCGGCAGCGGAGCGGAATCGGATGACCAGTCTCGATCCGTTTCCAAACGAAGTGAACCAGCGAAAATTGCAAGAGTACCTGGACAAGTACATCGCCGCGCTGCGCAGCTTCAAGGAATCTTTAAAAGCCGAGGTCGCTCCCGCGCCGCCATTGGCGCCGAATGAATTCCAGTCGCGCTTGCGCCAGGCTGTTGTGGCGACGCTCGACAGAGCGCGCACGAACAACGTGAAACTTCCCGACAAATTTCAGCTCGGCTTCGATGAATTCACCAGGATAATGCCCAACACAGCCGTGACGCCGTTGCTCGGGCAAGAACTTTCCCAAATCCAGACGCTCATAAATATTTTGCTCGACGCAAAAGTAGACAGCGTCACCTCGCTTCGCCGCACGCCTTTGCCCGAGGAAGGCGGGCCATCATCCACACCGATACCGTCTCCGACGGTTGGGCGCAGAGCACCCGCCGCGAAGCCGGGAGGCACGCCTGCCCCACCATTGGTGGAGCGCAACCTCGTCGATGTCAGTTTTAAGGCGGCCCCTGCCGCAGCGCGAAAGGCCTTGAACGAAATCGCAGCTTCTACCCGACAGTTCTTTATCATTCGCACGCTGTACGTGCACAACGAAAAAGACAAAGGTCCATCACGGGAGGGTACCGCGAAGCCAGCGCCGGCGCCAAGCGCGCAAGCGAGTCCGGGTGCAGCCGGCGCTCTGAACTTCATCGTTGGCAACGAGCACATCGAAGTCTCTGCCACGATCGAAATGCTGCGATTTACGTTCTAACTTCAACCACGAATTACACGGATAGCACGGATAGGTGATTCACGAAGAGCTAAGCGGTAAAATTATCGGTGCTGCGATGGAAGTGCTCAACGAGCTTAAACCGGGGCTCGACGAAAAACTATACGAACGCGCACTGATCATAGAACTGAAGCACCGCGGACACATTGTGTCGGTGCAACGCTCGTTCGCAGTTTCTTATCGCCGCGAACTAATTGGCAATCTCGTTCCGGATCTAATTGTCGATGATGCTGTCATTGTTGATCCCAAAGTGATTTCCTGCTTCACCGACACGCATATTGCGCAGATGATCGGGTATCTAAACATCACCGGCTTGAATTTAGCACTTCTCATCGATTTCAAGAATGCGCGATTGGAATGGAGACGAGTATTGCGTCCACAAGAGCCTGGCAACTACGACCACCCTGATCTTCATGCTTGAGTTCTGATCCGTGCTATCCGTGTAATCCGTGGTTCTCTTGTTTTGACTATGGCAAAGGTTTTGGACTGGGTTAAGGCCAACTACGATCGCGCCGCGGTGATCGCTGCGGCGGTGTTCCTTTTCATTTCCGCCATCTGCATTTCGTGGAGCGCCATCCAGTTTCGCAATGAACTTATCACTCAACTCCCGCCGCGACCAAAGCCTGCATCGCAGCCGCCGGTCGCGGTCGAGCTCGATCGCGCAGCGGAGCAGCTCCAGGCTCCGTCACAATGGAAAGCCAGCACGCGCTCGGGGCTTTTCGTTCCGGAAAAACATTTCATCGGCGCAGACGGCCTGCCGGCGACACTGCAAAACACCGAGGTGCATCCTCCGGTCCCAAATGAATGGTTCGAGAAATATGGTTTGCCTATCGAACAGGCCGACGTTCTCGATCAGGACCCCGACAAGGATGGTTTCACAAATCTCGACGAGTGGCAGGGGAACACCGATCCCACGAATAAAGATTCGCATCCGGATTACGTCACAAAGTTACATTTGGTGTCCGCCACTGAGGAACCGTTCCGATACATTTTTTCGTCGCGCATCAAAGAGAGATTCGGCATCAACGACATTGAGCAGAGTGAGCCGACGCAATTCCTCAAAGTCGGCGAGGTGATCCGCGGCACCGACTTCAAGATCGCGAAGTTCACGGAAAAATACGAACGCAATCAGTATGGCATCAATGAGGACGTATCGGAGCTGCTCCTCGAGCACCCGAACAGCCCCGCGCAAGTTACGCTGGTAAAAGGAAAGGTCGCCACCTCGCCGCAGTCAGTGGCCAGGTTTATTTACACCTGGGGTGGCCGCAGGGAATTTGAAGTGAGAAAAGATCAGGAATTCCCAATTGCCACTGCTGAAGGCGATCGCACGTACAAATTGATTGACGTCCAGTCGAACCGAGCCGTCATCGCAAGCACAGAAAAACCAAACGAACCGATTGAGATCGGCTTTGCTGCTCCCTGAGAATCTTAACCACGAATGAACACGAATGGACACAAATTGCAGACACATGTAGCGGCGCTTGTGCCAAGCGCCGGATTCCAACAGAGCAGGCGTTTGACACAAACGCCTCTACAAGCATCCGGAGGTCAGAACCACGGATTGCACGGATAACGCGGATGCAGATTTTGGACAGAATGAACAGTCCGGCGGCTGCTGGATTGGGACCCATTTTGTTGATTCTGTGAATTCTGTCTAAGTCTCTGCGCCCTTGTTCGAGATCGGTTTCGCTCCGCCATGAAAATGTTTAACCACGAATCAACACGAATAGACACGAATTACTGCAGAAACCACGGATTGGACGGATATCACGGATAGGCTGATTTACCGGGAACTCTTTCCCGATCGATGTCATCCGTGGCTGTCGGACTTCTTTGCGGTGGAAAAATGATTGTTTCAGCGAGGGCGCCTACGGCGATCCGGCAACTGCGGGACCGCTTTTAAAAGTTTGCCACGTCGAATCCGTCCCGCGCATTCCGAAATGTCATCCGTACGATCCGTGATATCCGTGGTTCCCCCCTTTTGATTCGTGTCTATTCGTGTCCATTCGTGGTTAGCCCCAAAAAATCGTAAGAATTTTGCTTGAAGCCGGTCAGGCAAATCAAATACAAGCTCGTGCAATGTGCAGCTGGACGACGCCGTGATGGTGAATACGCAACAAGCAAATGCGCCGATCGAGATTGGCTTCGCCGCGCGCCTAAAGTCACGAGGACACCACGGTGAAAGCGATACCATTCGCTCTGGCGCAATCCCGCAGCCGCGGGTCCCGTAACCGAAGCATAGCCAATCGCGTCGACCAATTGCACCTTCCCACAAAAGTGATCGGTCCTCTCGGCGTGCCGGCGTTCCAGCTTCCGCCAATGCCGAAACTTCCCGCGGTCGTCCTCTATGATCAGTTGAACAACCTCGGATCGGTGGCGGTTAGCTCGCAGGAGTTTCCAGATTTTCCGACGGCTAACGACTTTGCGGCTGATGATTTCGTAATTCCCTCGGGCCAAACTTGGACCATCACGGAAGTGGACGCACTAGGCGCATATTTGGGGCCGGGCCCGGCGGATAACTTTAACGTTTTTTTCTATGCAAATAACGGCAATCTGCCTGGTACACAGGCTTACAGCGCGACTGCCCAGTCTTATGTCAACAACGCCGGCGTGTTCCAAGTAACTCTTACGGTTCCGGCCGTTCTCACCTCCGGAACGTATTGGGTCTCGGTGCAGGCTCACATGACCTTCAGTACAAATGGTCAGTGGGGTTGGGTCGACCGCACGGTGCAGGCGTATTCCCCCGCGGCTTGGCAGAATCCAGGTGGTGGCTTTGGAACCTGTCCTACGTGGGGTACCCGGACAACTTGTGTCGGTGACGCCGGGGCACCGGACCAGGTGTTCCGACTGATGGGTACAATGAGCAGTGGCACACCTTCGCCTACACCGACGGGCACGCCGAGTCCCAGTGGGACGCCGACTCCGACGGGAACACCGACATCGTGTACATCGTATGAAGCGGAGTCGGGCACGCGGACGGGGAGCGCCGTGATTCTAAACTGTCCAACGTGCTCCGGTGGACAGAAGGTAGGCTACATCGGCAGTAACTCTGGTACTCTCCAGTTCGATGTCAGTGCTGGCGCGCCGGGCAATTACACGATGACGATCTGCTACCTCAACGGCGACGCGGTGCGCTATGCACTTCTCAGCGTGAACGGCAGCCAGGGAACGCCCGTGAGCTTTCCGTCCACTGGGTCGTTTCAGAGTCTCGGGTCAATACAAAGGACCGTCACTTTGAACGCCGGCAGCAACACGCTTACGTTCTACAACCCGATCGTTGGTGACTGGGCCCCGGATTTCGATCGCATTCAGTTCAACTGCTCCACGACATGCGTGACATCATATTTGAGCAATCTCAGTACCCGCAGCCTTGTACAGACCGGCGACAACGTGATGATTGGCGGTTTTATCGTTCAGGGAACCTCATCAAAAAGAGTGATCATACGCGCCATCGGTCCTGAGCTCAGTCAGTACGGAGTTCCAAATGCAATGGCCGATCCAACTTTGGAACTGCACGACGTCAACGGCGCTCTG
>WNGE01005497.1_pt1 | contig 14300 bp, 12 predicted proteins | sample 5400651 | NCBI WGS metagenome assembly WNGE01 (sample SAMN13153370, study PRJNA577476) | soil metagenome | isolation source: 60 cm soil or saprolite under grassland replicate 2 | place: USA:California | collected 2016-06-15 | reverse complement strand
GCAGGGTGAACCGTTCGAGCTCGTCGCGCAGCTCCGGAGCGAGACCTTCTTCGAGCTCGTGAATAGACAGATCGTGGATCTCGCGCAGCCGCTGACGGCCGGCTTCGTCGAGCGGAGCGGCCCGAACTTCTTCTAACAGTTGCTTAATCATGGTGCCGATGCGCATCACCTTCGCAGGCTGCTCGACCATGGTCGTAATCTCGTCACCGTCGTCACCAGCATCAGTGGGATCGGCGACGGGCGGATCCGCGACGGCGTCGGCTGCGTCCGTGACATCGGCTGGCTGCTGGGGCTCACCGGCGTGCGGGGTCTCGTTCGTCATAGGCCCAGTCTGCCGAAGGCCGACGACGTGCACGAACACGCCCCGGGCACTCGTGCCCGTAACAGCGAAGCGAGGATGACGGGGATGAGCGATCCGGTTGGGATCCGGACATGAGCTTCGACGTCGCGCGGGTACGTGGCCTCTATCCGACCCTGGGCGCGGGCATCGCCCACCTCGACGGAAACTTCAGCACGCTACTGCCCGAGACGGTCATCCGCGCGATCATCACGACGCTGCGGTCGTCCCCGTCGCAGCCCGGCTCCCGGTCGACCCGCTCGCAGCGCGCGGCGGCCACCGTCGACAACGCCCGCCGCGCGATCGGCGACCTCGTCGGCGCGTCGCCGGAGTGCGTCGTGCTCGGCGCCAACGTGCCGACCCTGATCGATCGCTTCGCCGGCCTGATCGTCCGCGAGTGGCAGCTCGGCGACGAGATCGTCCTGAGCCGGCTCGACGACGACTCGAATGTGCGGCCGTGGGTCGCGGCCGCCAAGACGATCGGCGCGATCGTCCGCTGGGCCGAGGTCGACGTAGAGACGGGCGAGCTGCCGGAGTGGCAGTACGACCGGCTGATCAGCCGGCGTACCCGACTGGTCACCGTGCCGCTGGCCAACCTGGCCACCGGCGCGATCCCCGACACCCGGCGGATCAGCGGACTTGCCCATGCGGTCGGCGCGCTCGTCGTCGTCGACGCCGGGGCGGCCCTGCCGCACATGCCACTCGACATGGCCGAACTCGGCGCCGACCTGCTCGGCGTGTCGGTCTCGGCATTCGGCGGCCCGACAGTGGGCGCCATGGTCGCGCGCGACGGCCTGCTCTACGAGCTGGACGAGGACTCCACCGCGCCCGTCCCGCAGCGCTACGAGCTGGGCTCGCTGCCTGTCGAGCTACTCGACGGCGTGGTGGCCGCAGTCGATCACCTGTCGAGCCTGGACGAGTGGGCCAGCGGCACGCGGCGGCAGCGGCTCGTCTCGTCGCTGACCGCCACCGGCGAGTACGAGCGGCAGCTGTTCGCCGTGCTGGACCGGCGGCTGCGGTCCATCCCGGGCGTCACCGTGCTCGGGTCGCCGGTGCGCCGGGTGCCGCTCGTGTCGTTCGCGGTCGACGGACGCAAGCCCGCCGAGGTCGGCGACTTCATGCTCGCCCGCGGCGTCTCGGTGTGGACGGGCGCCAACGGCATGGGCCATTTCATGACAGCACTCGGCGCGGACGAGCTCGGCGGCACGGTGCACGTCGGCCTGATGCCGCACACCACGCGTTCCGAGGTCGAGCAGCTCGCGCGCGCTCTGAACGAACTCGTGCTGGGCTAGCGCACATGCCCGCAGACGGTGACGAACCAGAGTTCCGGTTCGTCGAGACGACCGTCACCCTGCCATCGGGCGTTATCGACACAAGCCGGCGCCACGTCGACCGGCGGTGGATCGCAGCCGGCGCGCTCGTGGCAGCGCTGGTGATCGGCATCGCGATCGGTTTCGTGTCGGGCAGGCACAGCGCCAACGGCGTACCTGCGACGACGGTTACGCGCTCAGCGCCCACGTCCTCGGCACCGTCCTTGGGATCGATCGAGTATCCGACGGTCGGCGCCCGCTGCTCCGCGCAATCGGGCACGCGGTTGCAACTCGGTGTCGAGATCGTGAATCCGGCGGATCTGCCGCTCACGATCGAGCGGGTGCAGCCTCTGCTGCCGCTGGGCGGGCTGCGAACGAAGGGCATCGCGCGCGGTGCTTGCGGCCAACTGCTGCCCATGCGGAGCGCTGACGCGGTCGCCGGCTACGAGGTCGCCGCACGTGCCAGTGTCTGGATCACCATCGAGGTGGACGTGCTCCTGCCTTGCCCGGCACCGATCCCGGTCCAGGTGCGGCTCCAATTCACCCAGTCCAGGCATCAGTTCACGGCCGAGCTCAACCCGTTCGCCGATCTGGGCGACGTGCCCTACAGCGGGTGCCCGACGAGCAGCTAGCGGACGCGCAGCACGACCTTGCCGATGTGCTCGCTGGCCCCGACCACGCGATGCGCCTCGGCGGCCTCGTCCAGCGTGAGCACGCGGTCGATCACCGGGTGCACGTCGCCTGACTCGATGAGCGGCCACACGAACGCGACTGTCGCCGCGACGATCGCCGCCTTCTGTGCCAGTGGACGCGGACGCAGCAGCGCCGCAGAGACGGTGGCCGCCTTGCCGAGCAGCATGCCGAGATCCAGCTCGCCCGTGCGCCCGCCCTGCGCGCCGAGCACGACCAGCCGGCCGCCGACTGACAGCGCGGTGACGTTGCGCTGCAAGTACACGGCACCCATGTTGTCGAGAATGACGTCGGCGCCACCCTCGGCGGTCACGACGTCGACGAAGTCCTGCTCGCGGTAGTTGATCGCCACGTCCGCGCCGAGGTCGTGGCAGAAGTCGAGCTTGCGCTGCGTGCCCGCCGTCGCGATCACGCGAGCCCCGTGCCGGTGCGCGAGCTGGATGGCCATCGTGCCGACTCCGCTGCTGCCGCCGTGCACCAGGAACGTCTCGCCCGGCTGCAGCCGTCCGATGTCGAAGACCATCGACCAGACCGTGCAGGCAACCTCGGGCAGCGCGGCAGCGTCCACTGTGGACACTCCGCGCGGCACCGGCAGCAGCTGACCGGCCGGCACCGCGACTCGTTCGGCGTAACCGCCGCCGGACAGCAGCGCGCAGACCTCGTCGCCGACGTGCCAGCCGGTGACCCCTTCGCCCAGCGCGGCGATCGTGCCGGAGCACTCCACTCCCAAATACGGCGACGCGCCCGCTGGCGCCGAGTAGTTGCCCTGCCGCTGCGACAGGTCCGCCCGGTTGATCGCGGTGGCCGTGACGTCGACGAGCACCTCGCCGCCGGCCGGTTCAGGATCGGGCACCTCCTGCACCTTCAGCACCTCGGGCCCGCCGGGTTCGGTGATCACGACTGCGCGCATGCCGCCATTCTGTCCGGGCTTACAGTCGTGCCATGCAGCGCATCGACGTCGGCCGGGGGCCGCTCACCGAAGCCGACGTCGTCGCCGTCGCCCGGGGCGGGGCCGGGGTGCACCTGACGCCGGACGCGCTGGACGCAATCGGCGAGTCGCGCAAGACCGTCGAGGCGCTCGCGCACGACGTCGAGCCGCACTACGGCATCTCGACCGGATTCGGTGCCCTGGCCACGACTCCGATCCCGGCCGAGCGGCGGGCGGCACTGCAGCGGTCGCTGATCCGCTCGCACGCCGCAGGCTCCGGGCCGGAGGTCGAGCGCGAGGTGGTCCGGGCGACGATGCTGCTGCGCCTGTCGACGCTGGCCACCGGCCGTACCGGCATCCGTCCCGAGACGGCATCAACCCTGGCTGCCCTGCTCGATGCCGGCATCACACCGGTCGTGCCCGAGTACGGCTCGCTGGGCTGTTCCGGCGATCTCGCGCCGCTCGCACATGTCGCCCTCGTCCTGCTCGGTGAGGGTTCGGTACGCGACGCCGGCGGCGCGCTGCTGCCGGCCGGCGAGGCGTTGCGGGCGGTCGGTATCGCTCCGGTCGAGCTGGCCGAGAAGGAAGGCCTCGCCCTCATCAACGGGACGGACGGCATGCTCGGGCAGTTGCTGCTCGCCGCGCACGATCTCGACCTGCTGCTGCGCACCGCCGACGTCACCGCGTCGATGAGCGTCGAGGCGCTGCTCGGCACCGACCGGGTCTTCGCCGCCGACCTGGCCGCGTTGCGCCCCCAGCCGGGGCAGGCCGTGGCGGCGGCGAACATGCGGGCGCTGCTGGCCGGGTCGCCGATCGTGGCGTCCCACGAGGGGCCTGATTGCGTGTACGTCCAGGACGCCTACTCGATGCGCTGCGCGCCGCAGGTGGCCGGCGCCGCGCGCGACACACTCGCCCACGCCCGCTCGGTGGCCGGTTACGAGCTGGCGTCCGCGGTCGACAACCCGGTCGTCACGGCGGACGGGCGGGTCGAGTCGAACGGCAACTTCCACGGGGCGCCGATCGCGTACGTCCTGGACTTCCTCGCCATCCCGGTGGCCGACGTCGCGTCGATGAGCGAGCGGCGCACCGACCGGATGCTCGACGTCGCCCGCTCGCGGGGCCTGCCACCGTTCCTCGCACACGACGCGGGCGTCGATTCGGGCCACATGATCGCCCAGTACACCCAGGCGTCCATCGTGGCCGAGCTCAAGCGGCTCGCGGTGCCGGCGTCCGTCGACTCGATCCCGTCCAGCGCCATGCAGGAGGATCACGTCTCGATGGGCTGGTCGGCCGCCCGCAAGCTGCGGCGGGCTCTCGACGGACTGGGCCAGGTGCTTGCGATCGAACTGCTGACTGCGGCTCGCGCCCTGGACTTGCGCGCCCCGCTGCTGCCCGGCCCCGCGACCGCGGCCGTGGTCGCGGCGCTGCGCGCCCGGGTGGACGGGCCCGGTCCGGACCGGCACCTGTCCCCGGAGATCGAGGCGGCCGTCGCGTTCGTCCGCGCGGGCGAAGCCGTCGAGGCCGCGGACGCCGCGCTGGCCGAGCCGCTGGGCTAATGCCCGACTTCGAGGCGCACCACCGCGCGGCCCGGCACCGGACGGGCGACTTCGGTGAACCCGGCGCGCAGGAACACCTGCAGCGGCCCGTGGTACAGGCTCGCCGCCGTCACCGCTCGTTCGGACACATCGACCGGATAGGCCTCGACGATGCGCGCGCCGTGGCGCCGGGCGAGGTCGACCGCTCCGTCGAGCAGCGGCTCGGCAACGCCCTGCCGACGGTGCCCCACCCGCACCACGAAGCAGGTGACGGCCCACAGGTCCGGGGCGTCATCGCTCGCCTGGGCGACTCGAGCGCGGCCCAGCCGCGGATAGGACCAGCGCGGTCCCGCGGCGCACCATCCGACCGCCTCGTCGCCGCTGAACGCGAGGACTCCAGGAGGCGTGCGCCCCGCGACCTGCTCATGCAGCGCCTCGCGCATTGCCGGCGCCGTCGCCCGGCTCCAGCCGGCACCGGGCAGGCGGAAGAACTGGCACCAGCACCGCGACGGGTCACCGCGCGTCCCCATCACCTGCTCGACGGCGGGCCAGCGATCCGGCGTCGCGTCCACCACCGAAATCATGTCCGAGAGGATCCCTCATGAGCCGCACCGTCCGCGCACCCCGGGGCACGACGCTGACCGCTCGCGGCTGGCAGACCGAGGCGCCGCTGCGCATGTTGCAGAACAACCTCGACCCGGAGGTGGCCGAGCACCCAGATCAGCTCGTCGTGTACGGCGGCACCGGCAAGGCGGCCCGCGACTGGCCGTCGTTCGACGCGATCGTCCGGAGCCTCGTCGACTTGCGCCTGGACGAGACGCTGCTCGTGCAGAGTGGCCGCCCGGTGGGCATCATGCAGACCCACGAGTGGGCGCCGCGGGTGCTGATCGCGAACTCGAACCTGGTCGGCGACTGGGCGAACTGGCCGGAGTTCCGCCGCCTGGAAGCCCTCGGCCTGACCATGTACGGGCAGATGACTGCCGGCTCGTGGATCTACATCGGGACGCAGGGCATCCTGCAGGGGACGTACGAGACGTTCGCCGCCGTGGCCGCGAAACGGTTCGGCGGGTCGCTGGCCGGCACGATCACGTTGACCGCAGGCCTCGGCGGCATGGGCGGCGCCCAGCCGCTGGCCGTCACCATGAACGGCGGCGTGGCGATCTGCATCGAGTGCGACCCGTCGCGCATCCAGCGGCGGCTCGACCACGGATACCTTGATGCATCAGCCGTGTCGTCCGATGAGGCGCTGCGGCTGGCGGTGTCGGCACGCGACGAGCGTCGACCGCTGTCGATCGGCGTGCTCGGCAATGCCGCGTCGCTCGTCCCGCAGTTCCTGGCGAACGACGCCCCGATCGACATCGTCACCGACCAGACGTCCGCGCACGATCCGTTGTCGTACCTGCCCATCGGCGTCGATTTCGAGGACTGGCACGACTATGCGGCGCGCAAACCTGAGGAGTTCACCGGACGCGCCCGCGCGTCCATGGCGCGGCACGTCGAGGCGATGGTGGGCTTCCTGGACCGAGGTGCCGAGGTGTTCGACTACGGCAACTCGATCCGCGGCGAGGCGCAGGAGGCGGGCTTCGGGCGCGCGTTCGCCTTTCCCGGCTTCGTGCCCGCCTACATCCGGCCGCTGTTCTGCGAGGGACGCGGGCCGTTCCGCTGGGCGGCGCTGTCCGGCGATCCGCGCGACATCGCGCGCACCGACCAGGCCGTACTCGACCTCTTCCCCGAGAACGAGTCGCTGGCCCGCTGGATCCGCCTCGCCCAGGATCGCGTCCACTTCCAGGGACTGCCTGCCCGCATCTGCTGGCTGGGCTATGGCGAGCGCGACCGCGCCGGGCTCGAGTTCAACAAGCTGGTCGAGAACGGCGAGATCAGCGCGCCGATCGTGATCGGACGCGACCACCTCGACGCAGGATCCGTCGCGTCGCCCTACCGCGAGACCGAGGCGATGCTCGACGGCTCGGACGCGATCGCCGACTGGCCGCTGCTGAACGCCCTGGTCAACACCGCGAGCGGAGCAACCTGGGTCTCGATCCACCACGGCGGCGGCGTCGGGATGGGCCGCTCGATCCACGCGGGCCAGGTGAGCGTCGCCGACGGCACGCCGCTGGCCGCCGCCAAGCTCGAGCGCGTCCTGACCAACGACCCGGGCATGGGCGTGATCCGGCACGTGGACGCGGGGTATGACCGGGCGGTCGAGGTGGCCGCCGAGCGAGACGTGCGAGTGCCCATGCGCGAGGGCTGATCCGCACGGTTTTGGCCGCCCAGGTGGCTATATGACGCTGGGCGGCCAAAACCGACGTCAGTGGGTGCGCTTGCCTGCTCGCAGGCCGGCCACCGTCTTGGCGATGCGCACCTGTCGCGTCTCGGCCTTCTTGGCGTCCTCGACCCAGCGCACCCACTCCTTGCGGTGCGTGTACGACAGCCCGTCGAAGAACTGCCGCGCCGCATTGTCGGCGCCGAGCGCCCCGGCGAGATCGTCCGGCAGGGTGACCTCGCGGGGCGCCGTGTCGAGCTCGATGTCGACGTCGACCTCGTCGCCGGCGGCGACCCCCGCCGCCTCGCGGTTCTCGGCGCTGAGCGGCAGCAGGAACTGCCCGCCCCGTGACGCGACCGTCGTGCGGTACGTGTGCCCGCCGATCGTGATCCGGACGGACGGTTGCCGGCCCGAGTCGAGCGCCGCGATCACGTCGTCCGGCACGACCATGCCGGTTGCCGTCTTGCCGCCGAGCAGCACCGTCGTACGGAACTTCATGGCGCCCAGTCTGTCAGCGACGCGCTGCCGTGACCTCCCAGGTGAAGTTGTCGCCGTGCTGCTGCGTCCAGAACACGCGCCACGTGCCGTCGAACGGCGTCGGCGCGTTCGTGCCGATCAGGCCCGCCACCGTCGGGTTGCCGTCGCTCACGTGGATGCCGGTGATCTCGTTGTCGCCCTCGTTCTGGAAGCCGGGCGTGCCGGCCAGCCCGACGTCGATGGTGGCCGACGGGTCGCGTCCCTCGCCGAGCCAGCGCACCGGCACCGCACGGTCGCCGTAGTCGTGATTGACGTCGAGGACGTAGCCCGAGTCGAGCGCGTTGCGCTGTGTGTGCACCGTGTCGCCGGCATCCTCGACGACGAGCAGCTTGCGGCCGGTCAGGAACGACAGGTTGTCGAATCCGGTGTGCGCCAGGTCGCCGCGGTAGAGCAGCGTCAGGTGGCCGGTGTCGTCCCACGGGGTGCGCTGGGCGAGGTGGAACACGGCGCCGAAGCCGCCCTTGCCGGCGTTGTACGGGCTGTCCGCGTTGGTGTCACCCGTCTCGGTGAAGAAGAAGTCGCGGAACCCGTCGCCCGGCTGGAACTGCCCGTTCTCCGGCCGCTTGAACGGTGTCGCGTGGTGCGCCTTGGCGGCCGCGTTCGCGTCGAACGGCGTCGTGCCGTCGGTCGACGTGTCGTGGATGGTGGTCCACCGGGCGCGGAAGCCCTCGCCGTAGGTGTGCAGCGCGGTCTCCAGCGGGCTGTCGGCGTCGATGCTGATCGGCTCGTTACCGGGCCCGACGATGGTCAGCGCCTGCAGCTTGCCGGCCGCGAGCGATCCCTTCGCCGCCGGGACGAAGCGGTACACGAAGCTGTTGGGCTGCTTGCCCTTGCCGTTCGCGCCTGCCGCCGCGCCGCCGACGTCCTCGACGATCCAGACGTCGCCGGCCGGGTCGATCTGGATGCCCTCGTAGCCGCCGCGTCCGACCGAGCCGGAGATGTCGCGGTAGTTGCCGGGCAGGTCCGGGCTGCCCTCCCAGAGCCCGCCGCTGTTGCCGAGTTCGGCCGAGAACAGCAGCGTGTGCGTGAACGGGTTCCACACCGAGCCGTCGAAGACCGGCAGCGGCTTGCCGTTCACGTCGCGCGTGGCCATCAGGGTCACCCGGTGGGCGGCGTCGGCGTCGAGGTTCACCCGGGTGATCGTGCCGCCGAGGCCGGTCTCGTGGCCCTGGAACAGGAAGTGCGTCCCGTAGTTGTATGACGGGTCGGCGCCGTGCAGGCCCGCCGTCACCAGGTAGGTGTTCTTGTCCGGCTCGGTCTTGCTGGCCTCGACGTTCGTGCCGGGCGCGGGGGTGAATGGCCCGTTGTTGTTGTAGCCGTAGAAGGCGGCCCAGTCCTGCGGGTTCTCCAGTGGCGTCGCACCGGTCGCGACCGGGCGTTCGGCCAGTTCGGGAGAGAGCCGGTTCGCCGACGAGACGCCGGCGACTCTGGGGTTCGCGTCGACACTGGTCAGGCCCGGCTGGGTCTTGGCGCCGGCCGGTGCGGCGAAGGCGAGTACGGCGACCGCCGCAGTGGCGGCCGCCGTCGCCGTCGCCCAGCGGGCGAGCGGTACTGAAGACATGGTTAACCTCCGAGAGGCCCGCGCCGTGGTGTGCGGGTAGGCCAATCCGAGCGAGCGTGTCCGTCGTGGCCGCGTCCAGCGAATGACGGCCACGCGGCCGGTTCGTGAACAGCAGGTCGACGGGTGACCATCCGGGCAGATCGGTCTGCTTCGCGTTGTCGCGGCGCGGTGGCAGGATCCGGGGCATGTTCCTTGCGTATACCCCTGAGGCAAACCAGTTGCTGGCCGACGACCCGATGGCATTGCTGATCGGGATGCTGCTCGATCAGCAGATCCCGATGGAGAAGGCGTTCACGTCACCGTGGGAGCTACGGGTGCGCCTCGGTGGCTCGCTCGACGCGTCGACCATCGCCGAGCACGACCCGGCCGCGTTCGAGGAGCTGTTCCGGACGCCGCCGGCGCTGCACCGCTTCCCGGCGGCAATGGCCAAGCGCGTCCAGGAACTCGGCCGCATCATCGTCGAGCGATACGGCGGCGATGCCGCGGCAGTGTGGGCGGGCGCGGCTTCGGGCGACGAGCTGGTGGCCCGGGTAGGTGGCCTGCCGGGCTTCGGTGCCCAGAAGGCGAAGACATTCGTCGCCCTGTTGGCCAAGCAGTACGGCGTAGCGCCCCCCGGCTGGCGCGAGGCGGCCGGCACGTACGGCGACGACGGCTCGTTCCGCTCGGTTGCCGACGTCATCGACGACGCCTCGCTGCGCAAGGTGCGCGCCTACAAGCAGGAGATGAAGGCCGCGGCCAAAGCCAAGTGACCGGCTGCATGTCATTGGCCGGAACTGTCGGAACGTGATGCGAGACTGCCGAGTAAGGGAGGCATCGTGACCGCGCTTGATTCGCGATTTACCCTTCCGCTCTACAGTCTCGCGGAAGCGGCTCATTATCTCGGCGTGCCGACGTCGACGTTCTCGACCTGGGCACGCGGATATGAGCGACGCCCGCCCGGTCGGCGGGTCGTTCGTGGCGCGTCGATCGTTACAGCCTTCCCGGCTCCTCGCTCTGGCGATGCATGCGTGCCGTTCATTGGCCTGACCGAGGGGCTTGTCCTAGCTGCCATACGCAAGACGGGAGTGCCTCTTCAGCGCATCCGTCCCGCCCTTGACGCGCTCAAGAATGAGTTCGGACTGGAGCACGTGCTGGCGTCGCGCCGCCTGTACACGGACGGGGCAGACGTCTTGTTCGATATCTCGGAGCGAACCAAGCAGGTGGCCGATGCCGACCAAGCTCGTCGCTTGATCGTCGCTCGCAACAACCAGTATGTATTCAACGAGGTCATCGATTCCTACCTCCGCCGCATCGAGTACGGCTCGGACGACTACGCGACGAAAGTCAGCCTTCCTGCTTACGCGGCAACACGCATCGTGGTAGATCCGCAGCGCGGGTTCGGCCATCCGATATTTGGCAAGAGCGGAGCACGCGTCGAGGACGCGCTCAGCCTGTTCCGCGCCGGCGAGTCGCTCGAAACGGTTGCCGCCGAATTCGGCGTTCCGATCGAAGATGTCGAAGAGGCGTTGCGAGTCGAAACCCGCGCAGCCGCGTAGCGAGCTCTTGTGGCAAGCAAGCCGCAGTTCTTCATCGACCGCAGCCTTGGTCGCATCGAGGTTCCGAGGCTACTGCGTGAAGCAGGCCTGCAGGTGATCACGCAGAGCATTACGGCATGCCGCGCGATCAGGATGTCGTCGATACCGAATGGATCGAGGAGTGTTCCCGAAACCAGTGGATTGCGCTTATGAAGGATGCGCGGATACGCCGTCGTCCGGCGGAGAAGCAGGCCGTGATCCAGCATTCAGTCCGTTGCTTCTGCCTGGCGCGTGCTGACCTGACAAGCGCGGAGATGGCACGGCGGTACATCGCGAACGTCGATCGGATCTTGGCGGCTTGCATGCAGCGTGGCCCTTATATCTACGCCGTACACGCGAAGACGATCAGGAGGTTGGACCTGTGACCGCCACGCTGTTGGTGGACATCGGGCTGCTCGCCACGCAGGACGCGGAACTCGGCGAGATCCGTGACGCTGCGATCATCCTGGACGGGCCGCGCATCTCCTGGGTGGGACCGGTCGCGTCCGCGCCGCCCGCGGACGAGCGGGTCGGGCTGGGCGGCAAGACCGTTGTCCCGGGCTTCGTCGACTCGCACGCGCACCTCGTCTTCGTCGGCGATCGGTCGGAGGAGTTCGTCGCGCGGATGCGTGGAATGCCTTATGCCGCAGGGGGAATCCGGGTCACAGTCGCCGACACGCGGGGTGCTCCCGACGCGCTGCTCCGGCTGAACGTCGAGCGGCTCGCCGGGGAACTGCTGCGCGCGGGCGTCACGACGTTCGAGTGCAAGTCGGGGTACGGGCTCGACGTGGCCACCGAGGAGCGCTCGCTGCGCGTCGCGGCGGAGTTCACGCCGGAGACGACGTTCCTCGGCGCGCACGTGGTGCCGCCCGATACGCCGCGCGACGAGTACGTCTCGCTCGTGTGCAGCGAGATGCTGGACGCGTGCGCGCCGCATGCCCGGTGGATCGACGTGTTCTGCGAACAGGGTGCCTTCGACGTGGACGAGTCGCGAGCCGTGCTGCAGGCGGGCATCGCCCGGGGTCTCGGCGCGCGGGTGCACGCCAACCAGTTGAGCGCCGGCCCCGGGGTGCAGCTGGCGGTGTCGTTGGACGCCGCCAGCGCGGACCACTGCACGCACCTGTCGGACGCGGACGTCGACGCGCTGGCCGGCTCGTCGACCGTCGCCACCCTGCTGCCACTTGCCGAGTTCTCGACCCGCTCGCCGTACCCGGATGCACGCCGGCTGCTCGACGCGGGCGTGACGGTCGCGCTGGCCACCGACTGCAACCCCGGATCGGCGTACTCGACGTCGATGCCGCTCGCGATCGCGCTGGCGGTGCGCGAGATGGCGATGACACCCGCCGAGGCGGTGCGTGCTGCCACGGTCGGCGGTGCCACCGCGCTGCGCCGCAACGACCTCGGGGTGATCGCGCCCGGTCGGGGCGCCGACCTGATCGTGCTGGACGCGCCGTCCTACGTGCACCTCGCGTACCGGCCCGGAGTCCCGTTGATCTCGCAGGTGTGGCAGGGCGGCAAGCGGGTCGCTTAGGGATCGCGGCGGCTGCGGAGCAGGCAGAACTCGTTGCCCTCGGGGTCGGCAAGCACGTGCCAGCTGGCGTCAGCCGGCTGCCCGACGTCGACCTTGGTCGCGCCGAGTGCGAGCAGCCGCTCGAGCTCAGCGTCCTGATCGCGATCGGTGGGGTTGACGTCCAGGTGCAGCCGGTTCTTCGACTGCTTCGGCTCAGGCACGGCCACCAAGTCGATGGTGAACGGGCCGTCGCCGATCGAGACGATGCCCTCGCCCCGCGCGCTGACCTGCCAGCCGAGCACCTGTGTCCAGAACGGGGCCAGCGATTCAGGGTCGGCGCAGTCGATCGCGACCGCCGTGATGCGATTCGCCATGCGCTCTTCCTACCGCGCGCGGTTACGACACGGACTAGCGGACCCCGGCCGTGGTCAGCCGGTAGGCCGACAACGGAGCGCCCGGTAGGGCGTCGATGCGCAGGTCAGTCGACACCGGCAGCCGCTGCAGGTTGATCGAGGAGTTGCTCGACAACGCGTCGCGCAGCGCCTGCCACGACTGGGTAGCCGTCAAGTAGCCCGCAGGCGAGCAGGTGCCCGCGGCTTGGCAGGCGGCGAACTCGCTCAGCGCGCCGAGGAACGTGATGCGCTCGGCCCCGGACGCGCCCGCCAGTGAGATGTACTTCCACTGCTGGGCATTCACCGGGTAGTAGATCTGCGGCAGTGCGAGGATCCGGGACGGCGAGAGACCGTGCGCGAGGTCGTACAGGTTCTGCTGCGTCCAGCCTCGGTTGCAGGCGTCGCCGGTGGCGGTGCTCGGGCAGCCGTTCGCGGCGCCGTTGAAGACGTACGGCGCGGACGTCGCGCCGAGGAACCCGGTGGTCCACGCTTCTGCCTTGGCTTCGGCCACGGTGCCGGGATCGTCCGTGTCGAAGTCGGGCTCGATGTCGTTGGCGCCCGCGATGGTCAGCCCGGCCCGTCCGGCGGCATACGTCTGGACCGGATCGACGACATGGTCGGCCCAGTCCGCGCCCCCGGCGCCGTCGAGCCGCGTGCCGTCGTTGTTCGTGCCGAGCGCGAGGTAGGTGGGATCGGTGCCGGTTCGGCAGCGTACGAACCCGTCGACGTAGCCCTTCAGCGCCGCGAAGAGCTGCGCGTTCGTCAGCACGATCGTGGTCGCGGTGAGCTCGACGCTGTCGGTCAGCACCTGCGAGCCGATGTCGAGGAGCAGCAGGTTCTGCGCCCCGGTCGGGGCTTGCTGGGCGTCGGCGCATCCCTCGGCGTCCATCGTCGATACGTCCGACGCGTCACCGGCCAGGTTGCGGACGTAGCGGCTGGTCGACGCCACGACCGGCATCTTGTCGGCCCGGAAGTAGCCGAGGACGTCGACGACCAGATCCGCCGACCCGCCCTTGTTGTAGAAGTCGACCTTGCCGTCCGGCCCGACGGGCGCGATGACGAAGACGGACGTGTTCTGGCTCGCGACGTACGACACGCTCCTGGTGCCGGGGCGCGGGTACCCGTCGTCCCATGTCGAGATGCTGCCGGCGGCGGTGGGATGGACTGCCGTCACGGTCATGGCCACGGCCGCCACGTTCGTGCTGGGAACGAGGGTGCGCCCGGTGAGGCCCACTGCCAGCGTGGCGCCCGAGGCGACGACCCCCTTGCGCGCGCCCAGCCCGGAGCGCGTGTCGACCGAGCGCGTCGGCGCGACGGTACTCATCGTGCCGCCGGCGGTGCGCGAGCCGCCGAGCACGTAGCCGGCCACGTCGCCGACGACCTGCAGCGAAGCGGAGCTGCTGTTGAGAATCGTTATCGCGCCGCCGGTGCCGAGCGGTGCGGCGACGAAGTCCGCGATGTTCCGCCCGGCCACCAATGAGATGTTCGTGGTGCCGGGCTGGGCCTGCCCGGCGCCGTAGACGGTCAACCTGCCGGGCTGCTTGGGGCTGACTGCGGTGATCGTGATGAGCACAGCCGAGGCGCCGGACGACGGCACGCCGGCGTGTCCGCTGACCGGCACGGTCAGCGTCTTGCCGGCGGCGATCGCCGCTTTGGGCACGTCGAGGCCCGAGCGCGTGTCGAA
>WNGE01005495.1_pt1 | contig 14303 bp, 19 predicted proteins | sample 5400651 | NCBI WGS metagenome assembly WNGE01 (sample SAMN13153370, study PRJNA577476) | soil metagenome | isolation source: 60 cm soil or saprolite under grassland replicate 2 | place: USA:California | collected 2016-06-15 | reverse complement strand
ACCGGACATGCTTTGTGCTCATCACTCCCGAGATATTCCGCAGGAACCCCGAGAGCCGACTGTACGGGTGGCTGCTGCCTGCCTACCAGCAAGATCCGGCTCTGCTGCAACGCCATCTCGCGCATAGGCAGCCAGCCGAGCTAGAGTCCGTGCCCCAGCGCCTGGGCTGGCTCACCTGGGAGGACTGCAATCGCCTGCACCCTGGCGCCTGCCCGTGGCTTCCAGCACAGCAAATCTGAACCTGAACAGGCCGACACCACTGCTCATGCCGCGATGATGGCTGTTCAGCGCAGGGTGATCAGTGGACGCCTCGCGGACACGTGGATGTGCTGCCCGGTTGCGGAAGATAACCACGCCCAGATCCCGGGGCAGGACGTTCTGTAAGTGCTTGCCGTTCACCACGGCCTGGGAGGCTTCGATGACTATGAACGGTGGCGCGCCTGTCCATCCGTGCCCGCCATGGTGCGCACGCAGCGAGGAGCTTCCCTGCTTCCCGCGGACGGTTTCTGGCACCGCGGCGCGTCCGTCAGGATCGATGTGACTCACGGCCGGTCCGAGATCATCGCTCCTGAGCCGCTGGAGGCCGAGATCAAAGCATAGGTTCCGCACCGGGCAGCCAAGCCAGGGCCTGCCTTGATTGGGCTTTCGCTGGGTCGGGACGAGGGTCCTAACCTCACGCCTGCCGAAGCGCGCCAGATGGCGGGCGTTCTCCTGCGGCTCAGCGACCAGGCCGAGGCAGCGTGAGCGGGCCGCTGCGCCGGAGCGCGGCTAGGCAGCCAGCCTGCGGCTATGACAGCCCGTACTAGCCGAGGTCCGTTGCGGGACAAGCTGTCATAAGCAGCGCCTTCGGTTCTTCCTACGCTCGCAGCCAGAACGAGCTGGGAGGTGGCCGTGAGCCCGGAGGAGCGCAGGATCGCCGCCGTGGAGTGCCGTCTGCTTGCCGGAGAGCTTCGCGCGCTTGAGGATCGTGCGATCCGCTTGGTCAGCGATCTTCACGGGTCTCCGGAGCGGCAAGCTCCTCCAGCCGGTCAAGCCGCTGATGCACCTGGCGCAGATCCTCCCGCACTGCCCGGAGCTGCTCCATGAACGCCTGGTACTCGGGCGAGTGCCCAGGATCGTCGTCAGGCCCAGGGACACGGGCGACGAAATGCCCTCGCTTCTCGGTGGACACGACGAGGCCTTCGCCGCGCAGCACCTCAAGCCCGTGGCGGACCGTCATCGCTGCCACTCCGTACCGGCTGGCCAGCTCTCGCTCGGCAGGCAGCTGGTCGCCGACCTGGTACCGGCCGGACGCAATCGCTGCCCGCAGGTCGTCAGCGATCTGCTGGTACGCCGGGCGCTGTTCTCGGCGAGGGGTCACAGCCACGGGGCAACGTTACCGAGTCGGCGGCCTGCGAGGCCTTCATCGCGCCGAGTTGCGTACCCTGAGCCATCCGTGCTCTACTTTGCTCTAGAGCAAAACTGAACGATAACACAAGGTGGCCCCGGCGGGGTGCTTGAGCGGTGTTGCAGCACCGCTCCCCGCCAGGGCCAGCGCACCGGACCCGTGCTTGGAGGATTCGATGCATTACCAGGGTAGTCCCGCGCCCAGGCCTGCCTCGCTGGCGCTGACTAGGCGTCGGCTGTCCACGGCAGGCCGGGCCGGGATGGCAAGCCCCTTGCCGTCACGAGCGTGGCTGGCTGGCGCGCCGCGCGCGCGGGCCGTCCAGGCCCCTGAACGGGACGCGGCTTACCCGCCGTCCGCCCAGCGGGGGAGGGCCGCGTGATGGCCTTCCGGAAGATCTCCTACCTGATCCCCTCGTGCGACAGCTGCGGCCTGGCCTGGTCGTTCTATGACCCGGCCTGTGCCGAAGGGATCCCGCCGCATTTCGCTACCCGGGCCGCTGCCCTGGAGCAGCTGCCCGCCGACTACAGCTGGCAGGTCAGGCCGCGGCGGCTGGGCCGCCCACTGATGGCCTGCCGCCGCTGCGCCGCCGCCGGAGTCATCCCGGCCACGGCTAGCCGGGCGTGGCTGCTGGCGGTGGCGGGCTGGGTCCGCCGCGCGGTGCCGTTCGGCCCGGTCCGCCGCCCGCTGGCGCCGGGCCTTGGTCCTGGTCACCCGGAGTCGATGACCGCCGAACTGCCGCCCGAGCAGGAAGAGCTGCTCGGCGCCCTCGACACCGAGATCTTTCCGGACCAATGACCACGCCCGGATCGCAAGCAAGACCTTGCCAGCCGATGACGGGAAGGAGGGGATCGCCGATGCGGCCCGGTGACGACTGGAGGCCGTTTGGCGTCGGGCCCGAGCAGTCCGAGCAGGTGCCCGCCGACCGCGCGGGCACGCGGGTGATCCACCTCGGAACCCGGAAGGACCATTCGGCAGTGTGGCTGCGCAACGCAGCCGCCGGGCTTTGCATGCTCGCCGCCGCAGCGGCCGCGGTGAGCTTCACGGCCCAGTACCGGATGGTCTACACCGCCCGCCGGCTCGCAGTGGTCGCGGGCCTGGAGGCGGCGATCCCCGACGCTGCCGCCCTGGTGTTCGCCTCCCTCGGCGTCGCCCTGGCCCTGCACGGGCGGCGGGCGATCCGGGCAAGAGTGCTCAACGTCGCTTCGGTCGGCACCAGCGTGTTCATGAACGCGATCGCCGCCGCGCCGGGCTGGCGGAGCATGGCGATCTGGGCGATGCCGCCGGTCGCCTACGCCCTCGCCTCCGACACGCTGATCGGCGTCGTCCGCGCGTGGGCGATCGCAAAACATAAAGCGCTGAACGAAAGGCTCGCGGACGACGAGCTCACACCGCTGGCCATCGTCGGGGGACTGCTGCTGTGGCTGCTGCGCCTGGGCGTGGCCCCGGCGTCCACGCTGGGCGGGTTCCGGGCGTGGGTGGTCGAGGAGTGCCCGGTCGCCCCGGGCCGCCGCGCCCCCCGGCCACTCCCCGCGACCGCCCCCACGCCGACGCGGAAGGCGATCACCGCGTCACGGACACGCAGCGGTGCGCGCCAGGGGACGAAGACGGCCCGGTTCCTGGCCCTGGTCGCCGAACGGCACGGCCCGCTGGCCAGCCTTCCGTCGGCCGGGGTGTCGAAGATCTGCGCCGAGCTGGCGCCGCAGGTGGGGCTGAACGCGGGTGCGGCGAGGACAGCCCTGCGCAAGGCCGTTCTCGCCGCGCAGGACGGAGACACGCGATGAGATACGCGATCGCGCTGGCAGTTTTCCTGATCCTCGCCGCGTTCTGCACCTGGGCGTTCCTGCCTGGCCGTTACCTTCCCGGCAACCGGGCGCGGCATTTGCGGCTGCGGCTGCACCTGCGGCTGCACGCCGGCAAGGGCTTCGCCACCGCGTTCGGGCTGTGGTTGCGGTGGGGCCGGTTCGCCGCGCTGCGCCGTTCGGGCCGGATCCGCCGTTCCCTCGCGTTCTGGCGGCGGGTAGCTGATCCGGGGGAGCATTCGGTGTTCCTGGGCCGGGCGCACTGGCGGCATGGCCTGCGGGTGCCGCTGGAAGAGCACGTGCTGGTGATGGCCCCGCCGCGCACGTTCAAGACCGCGTTCCTGGCCGACGTGATCTTGGGCTACCCGGGCCCGGTGATCGCCACCACCACCAAGGCTGACGTGTTCGCGCTGACCAGCGGGGTGCGCGCCCAGCGGGGCCCGGTGCACGTGTTCAACCCCCAGCAGATCGGCGGCGTCCCCTCGACGTTCCGCTGGTCACCGGTGGCCGGGTGTGAGGACCAGGCGACCGCGATCCGCCGCGCGGACGCGTTCGCGCACGCCGTCTCGCAGAAGGGTGTCGAGGACGGCACGTTCTGGTCGGCGAAGGCATCGGACTACCTGCGTGCCTACTTCCACGCCGCCGCGCTGAAGGGCGCGGATCTGCGGACGGTGGCCGCCTGGGTGGCTGGCGCCGACCCCGGCACCGCCGAGGACATCCTGGCCGCCGCCGGGGCGCACCAATGGGCGCTGACCCTGGCGGAGATGCGCGGCGAGGCGCAGAAGACCGCCGCCACGGTGCGGATGGTCATGTCCCGGGCCCTGTCGTTCATGGCCGACCCGGCGCTGGCGGTCTCGGTGCTGCCCGGCCCGGGGGAGGGGTTCGGCATCGCCGAGTTCCTGCGCGATGCCGGAACCGTGTACATGATCGCCGAAGCCGTCACTGAGGAGGCGCCGGTCGCGCCGCTGTTCGCCGCCATGGCCGCGGAGATCCATTACCAGGCGGCGCTGATCGGGCAGGCGTCGGCTGGGGGGCGGCTGGATCCGCCGCTGCTGATGGGCCTGGACGAGGTCACCCAGATCTGCCCCGTGCCCTTGCCGGTCTGGCTGTCCGATTCCGGGGGGAAGGGCATCCAGGTCTGCGCGGTCGCGCACGGCGAGGCGCAGCTGGCCGGGCGGTGGGGCGGCCACGGCCGCCAGGTCGTCCTGGATACCTCGTCGGTGAAGGTGTTCCTGCCCGGGATCACCGACACCACGACCCTCAAGGCGGCCAGCGAGCTGTGCGGCCAGGCCGCCTGGCGGATCCGCGGCCAGGACCACGCCACCCGCCACGACGTGGCCACCGTGGACATGATCCGCCAGCTGCCCGCCGGGTTCGCGCTGGTGATCCGCGGCGGCTGCGCCCCCGTGATCGCCCGGCTTCCCCGCGCCTGGAAGAACCCCGCCTACAAAAAGGCCCGCCGCCGCGGCCAGGCCACCGCGGCCCTCGCCCCCGCGCCCGCCTGGGCCGCGATCCCGGCACCGCTACCGGAGACAGCCATCCCCGACTACGTGCCCGACGACCTCGAGCCCGGTGACGGCACCTCGTTCCCGTGGAGCTGACGATGACCAGCGACCCGATCACCGCGGCGCTCGACCAGCTCGCCGCCCACCGCGAGCAAATCGACCACCTCGACAGCCGGGAGGCCGATCACTTTGCCGCGCTCAGCGGGCGGCTCAGCGAGATCGCCGACCTGGTCAGCGGGGTCGGCGCGATGGTGGCCGACCACGCCGCGGTCCTTGCCCGGCTGGAGGCCCTGGACCGCCAGGTCGCCGGCCTGACCGCCCAGCTCGCCGGCAACGGCCCCGCCGACGGCGACCCTGACGTCTACCGCCCGGGCCCGCCGCCAAAGTGGTGGAAGCTCACGGACGAGGCACGCCAGGACGCGATCGCCCGGCTGCGGGCCTGGGTGGAGCAGGTCTACCGGCCCGGGTATGGGCAGCTGGCCGCGACGTTGGGCCCGTGCTGGGAAGCACACGACCTGTGCCTGTACGGGCTCGACATCGCAAGCGACCTGTGGTCGGTGCTCTACCTCCAGGACACGCGCACCCCCGGGCTGCTGTCCGCTCAGGCCGAATACCAGACCCGCATCCTGCCCGCGCTCGCCGAGCAGCTCATGGCCGAGACCTCACGCTGCGGCCACGCGCAAGCCCGCAGGCGGGTCAACGGCCACGCCCGGAGCGCGCCATGACCGACGAAACGCTGCGCCGGGCGCTGGCCTTCGCCGGCCATGGGTGGCCTGTCTTTCCCTGCCAGCCAGGCCAGAAGATCCCCGCCACCCGGCACGGCTACCTGGACGCCACGACCGATGAGCGGCAGGTCACCCGGTGGTTCGGCCGGCGCCCGGACTGGAACCTGGCCGTCGCCACCGGCGCGCCCGGACCGGACGTCCTCGACGTCGACCAGCGCGGGGTGGCCGGGAGCGGGTTCGCCGCCTTCAACCAGCTTCAGCGCGCCGGGCTGCTCGATGGCGCGAGCGCCTACGTCACCACCCCCAGCGGCGGGCTGCACGCCTACTTCGCCGGGTCGGAGCAGCGCAACGGCCACCTCGTCGGTCAGCATCTGGACTTCAGGTCGGCAGGCGGCTACGTCCTGGCCCCGCCGTCGCAGGTGGACGGCAAGCGCTACGAGCTGGTCAAGACGCTCGACGGCCGCGGCGGGCTGGACTGGGCCGCGGTCACACAGTTGCTGCAGCCGCCCGAGCAGCTGCGGCGGCCGGAACCCCGGCAGGCCTCCGGCGGCGATGCCAGCCGACTGGCCGAGTGGGTCGCACGGCAAGGCGAGGGGAACCGCAACGCGGGCCTGTTCTGGGCCGCTAACCGCGCACTGGAGGCCGACCGCGCCGCCGACCTGAGCCCGCTGGCCGTGGCAGCAAGGCAAGCAGGGCTGGATGAGCGGGAGATCGGCCGGACCCTGGACTCCGCCCGCAACACCGGCCAGACCCGCCCTTTCGGGCGTGATCACGAGGCCGAGGCGGTGAGCTGACATGACCGCCCGCGCAGAAGACCGCGCGATCCGCGCCACGGACGGCCGCGATGCCCGCGACCACGTGGCCCAGCTGCGGGAGCGTGGCGGCACCTACCGGGCGATCGCCGCCGCCGCCGCAGTTGGGCCGATGACCGTCCACGGCATCGCCACCGGCCACCGCCAGCCCACAAAGGGCACCGCCGCCGCTCTGCTCGCCGTGACCCCCGGCTCCCTCCGGCGCGCCCGGCTTGACGCCGGCGGCGCCCGGCTGCGGCTACGCGCCCTGCACGTAATGGGCCACGGCTCCGCGCGCATCGCCCGCGCGGCCGGGGTCAGCGAAAAGACCATCCGCAAGCTCGTGAGCGGCGACGCCAAGACGATCAGCCCTCAGCTGCGCGACGCGATCGCGGATGTATACGACGCGTGGTGGGACAAACGCGCGGCCGGACGCACCCGTGGGGAACGTGCCGCCGCCGGCGCAGCCCGCCGCCGCGCCATAGCCGGGAACTGGTGCGCCGGGGCGGGCCTGGACGACGACGAACTCGACGTGCCCGGCTACCGGCCCGAGCACGGCTGGAAGCCCGCCACCGGCACCGGCCCCGCCGCCGACATCCACCCGCCCGCACACGAACAAGAGATGGAGCTAGGAGCATGAACGGCGACCACCGGCACACCTGGGAACTGATCATCGACGTCCTGGACGTGCTGGACAAACACGGCTACCACCGCGCCGACGACCAGCACACCGGCCGGGCCGTAGGCCTCATCGGTGACCTGGCCCACATCTACGAGGGCAAGCAAGAAGCACCCACCGCTGCGTACGCCGCCGCCGAGCGGTGGCTGGCCCCGCAAACCGGCGCAGAGCCGCCGGACCCGACAGCGCGCGAGGATGCTGTCACCGTCGCCGCCACCGACATGAGGACCATCCTGGCCGCACTGGACCAGGCCTCCGACTATAAGCATGACCGGGCCGAGACCTGCGCTGACTGCGCCGACCAGTCCTGCGGGAACTGCCAGTTCCAGCTGAGGATGGCAGACACCTACGACGGCCTCGCGGCACGTCTGCTGCGCGCGAGGGAGGCCACTAAACCAGGGCCACCCGCCCAGCAGCCTGCGCTCGGCGGCGAACCCGGCAACAGCGCCCGGCCCCAGGCCCCACCGGAAGTGGAGGCCGGGCAGTGACCCGCAGGGGCGCTGGCACGCAGGGCACGCTGTACCTTTTGCACTCTTCTGAGCCGTATAAGCACGCACGTCGCTATTCGGGGAACCCCGACCTGCCAGCGCGCCCGGCCGAGCACGAGACCGGGCACGGGGGCCCGGCTCCTGCAGGTCGCCAGGGTCGCCGGGATCACCAGGGCGCCCACTCGGACCTGGCCAGGCGACAGGGCACGCGAGCGGCAGCTCAAGACCCAGGGCGGCGCATCGCGCCGCCGCCCCGAATACAGCCTCGAAACGACGCGGCGCCACACCCACTGAGACGAAGGACAGGACCGGCATGAGACAGCCACAAGACCGCGACGTCGATCATGTGCAGCACACCGGCAAGACCCCGGAGTACGTGATCCCGCTGTGGGCGAACAAGGAACTCGGCGCCCGGATCCAGCGGCTTGGGCCGGGCCTGCTCAACATCTTGCAAGCCGCGCGGGACAAGGAAACCGAGCGCCACGGTGATCCGCAGCTGCCAGACCTGGAGGCGGAACCGTGAGGGCCGACCGGGAGCCTGCGGCCGGGCCGGCCGGGGGAGGGCGGCCGGGGCGGGTGCGCGAGGAGCGCGACGCAGCGCACTGGCCGCCTGAGGCCGGGCGACAGGCGACCCTCGCCGATGACCGGCGCGCCGATGAGCGCGCGCAGGCCGCGCGGTCGATCCAGTGCCCATGCCAAGCCGAGCGCGGCGTGCCGTGCGGCCCGTCCGGTGACCACCTGGCCCGGTATCTGCGCGCCGGGCAGCGCGGCGTGATCACCCGGACGTCACTGAACGAGGCCATCGCCGACCTGGATGTCATCGCCCCGCACGTCATGATCCAGCCGCCGGGGGAGCGGGCGGCGCATGCCGCCGGCGCGAAGACGGCCGACCAGGTCGTGCGCGCGCAGCTGGATGCCGGGATGAGCCCCGGCCGTATCGAGGCCTCGGCCGAGTCCGTGCTGGGCGGCCGTTCCGGCAACCCGACGGCTGTCTCCGATGCCTTCTACCGCGGCTATGACGAGGTGGCCAGCATCTACGCCCGCGAGGCACAGGAGCTGGAGGCCGGAGCATGACCACCGGAGTCCAGTGCAAGATCGACCCTCGGTGCCCGGTCCCGGCTCCCGCCGAGACCTGCGTCTGCCACGAGCACCGCAGGCAGATCCGGCCGGCTGCCATGCGCCGGTCGCCCTCGGTGCCGGTGCGCGTCATCGGCCGCGTGCTGACACTGCTGGCCGACCGCGAAGCCGGGCGCTGAGATGAACCGCCAGCCGCAGCCGGCGGCACGGGTCACGCAGCGCAGGCTCACCGCCCTGATGGCCCGACCGCGGGCGGCGGCCGGGCACGCAGCGGGCATGCCGGAGACGGCGCGGCCATGAGCGACACGATCCACCAGATCATCACCGAGCGGATGATCGCCGCGCTGCAGCGCGGCACGGTTCCCTGGCACAAGCCATGGCAGGCTGCCACCGGCCGGCCCCGGTCCATGAGCACCGGCCAGCCCTACCGGGGCGTGAACGTGTTCCTCCTCGCCCTGACTGCCGCCGAGGAAGGCCACGACTCCCCGTTCTGGGGCACCTACCGGCAGATCGGCGATCTCGGCGGCCAGGTCCGCAAGGGCGAGCGGTCCACCCTCGTCGTCTTCTACAAACAGGTCGATGTCGCTCACCGCGACCAGCAGACGGGGGAGGTCACGGCCAGGCGAGTACCGCTGCTGCGGTACTACCGGGTGTTCAACGCCGCCCAGGCCGGCCACCTGCCCGAGCGGTTCTACCCCGCGCCCGGCGAGCACAGCGAGATCGGCCAGCCGCAGGCCCTCCTGGACGGCTACCTGGCCCGCGGCCCCGAACTCCAGCATGCCGCCGGGGACCGCGCGGACTACCACCCGGCCACCGACACCATCCGCCTTCCGCTGCGCGCGCAGTTCCGCTCCCCTGAGGGCTATTACGCGACGGCATTCCACGAGGCCGGGCATTCCACCGGGCACCCGTCCCGGCTGAACCGGCCCGGCATCGCCGCCTTCGACCACTTCGGGTCCGGCGCCTACGCCCGCGAGGAACTCATCGCGCAGATAACCTCCTCGATCCTGTGTGCCCAGGCCGGCATCGACAACCCCGAGCTGTTCGAAAACTCCGCCAGCTACATTGCCGGCTGGCTGTCGGCGCTCAATGACGACACCAAGCTGGTGGTCGCCGCCGCGGCGCAGGCCCAGCGGGCCTGCGACCTGATCACCCAGGCCGAGCATGAAGCGACCAGCCACGCCACCAGCACCACGCAGCCCGCCCCGGACGGGAGCGAAACCGTCCCCGCCGCGAGCACCTCCCCGCTGCCCGGCCCGCGCAACGCCCGCCATGGCCGGGCAGCGGACCCCGCCAGTGACCGTCCGGGCCGCGCGGCCGGCCTGCCGCACCGCCAGCCCGCCCCGGGATCCGGGCGCGGCGACATGCTCACCCACCCGGCCGCAGCCCCGGCCAGGGACACCGTGCCAGGCCGCGAGCACCACGCCCAGGCGCGCAGCTGCCTGCACGCGGCAGGCGACTGGCAGGCCGAAGCCGGCTGAAGAAAGGCAACGACATGACGACTGACAGTGCAGCAGGCCGGCGGCCCGCCAGCCTGATCCGACGGGTGACCGCGGCGGTCGCGCGTCTGCAGCGGCAGCTGTCCGGCTGCGTCCACCAGCGCGGCGATGCCCTGGCCTGCGAGCGCGGGTGGGACATCACCACGACCACCGGGCGGCTTGGTTTCGCCGGCCGCGCCTACCGGGACCCCAGGTTCGCCGCGCGCCCGGGCGCCGCCAGACCCAACCCGGCCCCGATGCAGAGGGAGAGCACGCAATGACACACCAGCCTCAGGTCACGATCTGGACGCGACTCCTCGGCGCCGAAGTCGCGGACGGCGAGCGAAAGGAGCTGGGCAGCTGGAGCAACCCCTGCACCCTGAGCCAGGACAGCCCGTGGTCCGGTGCCGACCCGGTCGAGTTCGCGGTCAGCGTCATCCAGGCCGAGGGCTGCGACACCGAGCCGTCCAGCTCTCCGGAATGGGGCGGGCCGCACACCTGGTACTCCGGCGAGCCCTTCACGGGCTTTCGTGATGGCACGACGCTGGAGAAGTCCGCTCACCTGCACGGCTTCACCGAGGCCCAGCAGCGCGAGATCTACGCCAGGGTCACGCAGAGCCAGGCCGAGCCAGAGCCTCAAGCACAGGCCGACGATTACAGGCCCCCGGACGCGCCGGACACCTCCCGCGGGCTTCCCGCTGAGATCGGCTACGCCATGGGCGAGTGGGCACGCCAGCGCGCCGAGGCGCAGCAGCCCGAGGCGGAGGCCGGTCAGTGACCCCGTTCACACCGGGCGACGCGGCCGGGGTCCTGTACCGGCACCGGCACGCACAGGCACCCGACATCATCCGATCGCTGCAGTCCATCAGGCCCTGCGTGCCGGCCGCCCGGCACGGCGCACCCCGCGGGCCGGCGGAGGACGACCCGGCCGCCTACCGCGAGCACAAGCTCGCCGCGTGCGAGGCCGAGGCGGCTGAGTGCACCCACGACGAGCACGAGCAGCCGGGCCACGGGTCCGGATGCATGCGGCTACGTCCGCACCACCCAGACACAGTGCAGCTGGTGCGGCGCCGGCTATGCCCCGCACCAGACCGGGACCGGCGAGCGGATCTGCAACGAGTGCCTACGGGAGGGACCATGAGATGCCACGGACTGCACTGCCCCGGCTGCGGGCACGGCGGCGGAGGCTGGCTCGCGGCCCTCGTCGTGGCAATCCTCGTCATCGGGGCGATCATCGCCCAGCCGGTCGCGCACGCTGCCGATGATGCCATCCACGTGGCCGCAGAGGTACTGAAGATCACCGCGATCGTGCTCGCGTCCGCTGCCGGCGCGGCCGTGCTGGGCGCGCTGGCCATCCTGGGCGCGCGCGTCCGCCATCACCTGCCGGCCAGGCCGCGCGAGGCCGCAGTGATCCACCTTCCGGCAGGCCAGCCGGCGGTCAACGCGGCTGCGCGGGAGCTGCCTGCCTCACCCGGGCGGGAGCTGCCAGCGCCGCAGGTCCACCTGCACTTCCACGGCGTCACCGCCGAGGATGTGGCGGCCATCGCCGCCCGGCACGGTGAGGACGATCAGCCATGGCCCTGACGATCAATGACACGATCATGAGAAGTGACCAGACCGCGCGCACTGCCCGGCTGGCACCTGGTCACCAGCACGATTGGGAAGTGTCGTGGCTGCCCGGCTGGCTGATAGACCGGAGCGCCGCCATCACGGCGATGGTGCTGGCCGACGCGGTCGGCGCCAGCGAACTGTACAGCGAGCACCGGCTCTGGCCACACATCGATGGCTGGGCTGCAGAACTCGGCCTGACCGGAGCTGATGCGGTCGTGCGGGCATTCGAGCCGCCCGAAGAGCCAGGCAAGCAGGAAGCGTCCGACGCGGAGGTCGGAGCATGAGCACGATCGAGACGGCCCGCCAGGTCAGGCCGCGGGCAACGGATCACCGGGCCGAGCTCTCCGAGCGCCTGCGCACGGAGGGAATTCGATGCCAGCAGGCTGAGCAGGTGTCGGGGTCATGACCCAGCGGAGGAGACTGACCTGGGCTCGTTTGGGAGTGGCGGTCATAGGAGCAGGCGAACGGCAGGGAACCCCGGACCTGATCGCGGACGTAGCGCGAGTCCCGCGGACGGCCGCTCCGGGACTCGGCCTAAGCTGCCTGGGTCCGTGCGCCCGGTGACGCCGCAATCAGCCGACCAGCCAGCGTCGGACGTGGCTATGGACCGGCTGGCATTCTCCCCAGACGAGGTAGCCCTGGCCCTGGGCATAAGCCGAGAGCTAGTGAATGACCTGTTGCGGACCGGGAAGCTCGGATCCGTCAAGGCAGGCCGCCGCAGGCTGATTGGACGGCATCACCTGGACGCGTTTCTCGGCGTTGCGTCGTGAGCCTGTAGGCGGCCAGTGGGATCTGCCTGCTTGAGGCGATCAAGTCGCGATCGTGGCAGTTACGGAGAGCGAGCACTCCCGATGCGATAATGCGCCGCATCTCAGCGCGGATCGCCGACTCGGCGCGCCCGGCTTGCTGGGCGCACAAAACGGCGGTCGCGCACATATCAGCCGATTCTGCATGCCTGAAGACGCTGATCGCTGACCTGCCGATAGTGGTGACCTTGGGCGCGACCAGCCGATAACGCCGCCGGGAGCCCGGATCCCCACGAGAGCTGTGCCGACCAGATCTGGCAGTGCGCACTGGGGTGGGTGCGTGAGCGTCAGGGCGCCCGCGGGCAGTGCCCGGTGATGACGCGCTGCGAGTCGAGTGCGGCGGCACACAGCGCGGCACCCCGGTCGGCAGCATCTGGGCGGCTCGGCGACACCGCTCCGCTTAAGTGCCTACCCGACTTCTCCCGTACCCGCATCACTTTGGTCTTCACCACCTAGCAAATCAATCACTTCGACTAGCGCATCGAGCATGCCAGCGCTAGTGCGTGATACTGATATTGTCTTCTTGCGACGTTTCGTCCATTCTTCTTCCAACGCCGCGCGATCAGGCACACTAGTTTTGCCGCGCAACTTGTCAGCAGTCTCTATCAGCAGAGCAACACGGGCCTGAAGATCCAGCGTCGCATCCAAAGCGTTGCTCACCGTCGTTATCATTTCGCCCTCTATGTCCCCAGTGGGCAAGTCGAGAATCTGGTTGAGTTCCTGACATAGGCTGTCGCATTGGCTCTTCATTGGTGTCACGGCACCGATATCAAACATATCCTTAATGAGAGATTGACGCAAGCCGACAGTCGCCGTGCTGATATCATAAGCTATTCGGCGAATGTTCTGCCAATCTGGCGGCCCCACAGAGGCTCATCAAACAGACAATACAGGGCTTCGAGCAAGCCTATGGAGAGCGGTAGCAGCAGCTTCTATCTCCTGCGCATACTCAATCATATCGCCTACATCATCGAGCACACGGCGCGCATGAGCTTTGCTGGCAGGTAGCGTTTGCGCAAGATTGCCGAGGCTAGCTTTTGCTCTCCCGAACTCTGCACTCCAGTTCATTCGCCATTGCAGTGCAAGGAATGGATGATCCTGGAGCGTAGGTAGCGAGTCCATATCTCCGCCCAATCTTGCGGCAAGGTGGCGCGGAATAGTTGTCGATGCAAGCAGATCACCCGCGCCACGTGCAGTACTAGCCCGGCCCATCGATCGGGCCAGCCGGGACGCTTGGTCTTCAACACACGCGATTCTGGATCGATCGATCTTCGTTAGATCATAGTCCAAAATGTACACCAATTCGGAATAGGAAAGGCGCACCAATGCATCGCGCAACTTATCCAGCGTGCCATTAGAAGACAGGTAGTTCCATAGAGCATACGCATTACTTATGGGTACGGATACTGATAGCTCATCCGCAACCCTTTGATAGTCATCCGCAATTCCTTCGCAGACCCTTTCTCTGGCATCGGCTGAATATCTGCCAATATGGATAGCGCCGCCATGCTCTCTGACTTCAAACAAGCCGGCATAGCGACCGCGCTTCAACTTTTGCGAAATAGCGGACATGGGAACGCCATGATTTTCCTTACCGGTAGAGTAATGGTGAAGCGCAACCAGCCGACCGCGAGTATCCACCACTGGCCCTCCAGAAGATCCTTGCAAGGTATTTCCTGCGTACTTGATGCGAGTTTCCAAGCTGTTAACCTCGGGCGATCGCGTAATATATGAAAATTTAAGAAAATCTCTAAGAGGGCATTGTGCGACAATCAGCATGCAGCCTAAGTCGAACCTGTAAGGGTCGGGATCGAGTACATAGAGGGTTATTCACGCTTCTCTCCAAAAGTGCAGGCCAATAACGGCTGAGATAGTTGTAGTGAATGTGTCTATCGGGCGGCGGTAATCGGTGTGCATGATCCGCCAGGTTTTGAAGTTCGCTATGACTCTCTCGATC